>Ga0209578_10001602_pt1 | contig 20552 bp, 17 predicted proteins | sample tdAd472_FD_187127 | JGI IMG/M metagenome (GOLD analysis project Ga0209578, IMG submission 187127) | Marine sediment microbial communities from the Atlantic coast under amendment with organic carbon and nitrate - tdAd47.2 (SPAdes)... | ecosystem: Environmental > Aquatic > Marine > Coastal >...
TCAGGTACGCCTCGGCGCGCGCCAGGTTGGCGAACTGCTGGTCGGTGATGATGCTCCCGCGCTCGACGACCAGCGATGTCGCGGACGGCAGATCCGTGCCTCGGACGGTCGCGCGTCGCGTCGATCCTCCGGCGTCGGCTTGTCCGCCGATCGCGAGTGTACGCGAGGTCACGCGTCGCGCGCTGCCGTCGTCGCGCACGAGGTCATCGCGCTCGACTTCGATCGTGACGATCGGATCGGTGACCAGCGAGTCCTCCCCGGCGAACTGGGTGATCCGCATCTTGAGGATCGCTTCGAGGACGGTGCGGATCACGGCCTCATCGGCGCGGGCGGAGATCGGGCCTCGCATGATCCAGCGATTATCGACCTTCGCGAGGGCCACTCGCTGCTCGCCAGCGACGATGGTGATGCGAGAGGCGTCGGCGGCGATCCCGGCGAGCGGCGAGTTCACCCGCCAGGTCTCGGGTCCCGATTCGAGGACTCCTGAGACGGAACTGGCCTCGATGAGGACGAGGCGTTCTTCGTCAACACGTGCGAGCGTGTTGCCGCCGACCGAGTCTCGCTCGACCTGAAGCGAGCGGGTCGAGCCGTCGGCCATTCGCAGTTCGATGATCGGGGCGGTATCGCTGATCGAGGCGGATTCAGCATCGCCGGCGACAGGGATGAGCGAGAGCGTGCGCAGTGCGGAATTGACCTGAGTGGCGTCAGTCGGCCAGCCGACATCGGGTGTGGCGCTGACGGGCAGTTCGGCGTAGATCCAGCCGCCGAGGTCCGTCCTGTAGACCGAGCGGGTGACGCCGCCGGGCTCGGTGACGGTCATGGCCCGGACCTGCGCCGGGTCGATCTCGAAGGCGGGGCCCGTGGTCGTTTGGGCATCGGACGGCCCGTTCGGGGCGGGGCTCGCCCCTCGATTGATCAAAAACAGGGTCGCGCCAAGACCGAGCGCGATGACGAGCAGGACGACTGTGGCGGCTTTGGACATGAGCGCCAGTGTACCCCATCGATGAACCCAACCGAGAGGGCGTTCAGCGCCGATAGCCGATCGGGTGCTCGACGAGTGAATAGAGCTCTCGCAGGATGGTCATGCCCAGCAGCCCGACCACGCTCAGGATGGCGAGGGTGATGCCCGGCCAGAGCAGGCCCGCGCCGAAGGCCCAGGCGGCGGCGTACATCGGCAGCCACAGTGCGCCGTAGCGTTGGACCTTGTCGGCGGCTTTGGCCGGACTCCGGGTCGTGCGCATTTTGGAGAACGCGAACAGGGCGTACAGGATCGCCAGGCACGCGGGGGCGATCGCGGCTCCGAGTGGTACGAAGTCGGGCCAGAGCGAGCCGTTTCGCGTCACCGACAGCACGCCGAGCACGATCGACCAGAAGAGCCAGCCGACGGTCGCGAGAAGCACAGAGCGCCGTTGCAGGGTCGGGCGACGCCCGGCGAGGTGGTGGGTGAACGCGCCGACGGCCAGAGCGTGCGTCATCGCCAGCCACACGGGCCAGAGGAACAGCAGTTCGGGGTTGGCGATGAGCATGTGGGCGGCGTAGATGAGGCCCAGGAGCACCAGCCCGATCGAGGGGAGAAACTTGGCCGAAGCGTTGAAGAGCAAGATGGCCGCGGCGGTCACGATCGCCAGCAGCACCGGCTCGCTTCCGAGCAGGGCGGCGCCGAACATAGCCAGGAGCATCGTGGAGGCGGTGAGCCCGAGGGCGGCTTCGAGGGAGATCCGACCGGCCGGGAGCGGGCGATCCGGGTGGAGCGAGCGGTCGCGCCGGTAGTCCATCATGTCGTTGACGACCATGGCAAACGCGTAAAAGCCCAGAGCCACGAAGAGGCCCCCGAGCATGGCGATCGCCAGCGAGGACTCGGCGGTCGAGACCCCGCTGTCACCGACGATCGCATTGGTCTCGGAGTCAACCGAGCGGGTCCAAAGGATGACGAACCAGACGTTGCCGGTGACGGCGAACGCCGCGGTGATCCGCGTGAGGTGGAGCAGGGGTGAGAGTCGGGCGATCAGGGAGGTCATCCGGGGCCATCGTAGCGGGATCGCGGAACGCCCACGCCGGTGGGGCTACTATGCCCGCCTATGGCAGAAACACGCAGACAGGTTGTGGAGCCGCTCCCGGTGACGCGGATCGCCGCGGCGTTCGGCGGGGTGTTCCGCGCGGCGATCGTGGTGAGCCAGTACAACGGCTGGATCACGGATCAATTGCGCGACGGGGCGCTCGAAGCGCTTCAGCGCGAGGCGGGGGAGGTCGGCGAGGCGACGGTGGTCGAGGTCTCGGGATCGCTCGAGCTGCCGACGCTCGCGGCGGAACTGGCGGTGACGGGCCGGTACGGCGTGGTGGTGGTGCTCGGGTGCGTGATTCGGGGCGAGACCAGCCACGACGAGATCATCAACCACGCGATCTTCCAGCAGCTCACGAAGACCTCGGCCGAGACCGGCGTGCCGTTCGGGATCGGGGTGCTGACGGTGAATTCCGCGGAGCAGGCCGAGGCCCGGGCCGGGGGCAAGCTCGGCAACAAGGGAGCGGAGGCGATGGAGGCGGCCCTGCGCTCGGCGGGCCTGATTGCCTCGCTGCGGACGCTGCACGCGTCTGAAGAACCGGAACCCGGCTGATCGCCTATCCTGTGTCGCTGACGCTGTTCTTTCGCTCCGGCCGAGCCGGCGCTTCTTCCTTGGCAACCGATGTCCCCTTCGGTGTAGAGATTTGTCTGTCCTTCCATGGCTAAACCACGCGACATCCGGATGCTGGCCTTTCAGGCCCTGTTCCAACTCGACGCCCTGTCCGAGGGAGGGCTGACCGCTGAGGATCGCGTGCATGTGCAGGAGAGCCTGGCCGAGGTCGAATTCGACGAGGGCGAGAAGCCCGACGACAAGGACATCGAAAAGGCCTTCGCTCGCGCGCAGGAGGCCTACGAGGCCCGGCGCGAGTCCGATCGGCTGGTCGGTCAGTACGCCCCGACGTGGCCCGCGCATCGCCAGCCGGCGGTGGACCGGGCGATACTGCGACTGGCCTGCTGGGAGATGCAGCAGGAGGGGGCGTCGCCGAAGGCGGTGATCAACGAGTCGGTCGAACTGGCCAAGCGATACAGCACCGAGCGGAGCCCCGGCTTCGTGAACGCGGTGCTCGACAAGATCTACAAGCACATGCAGGGCGAGAAGCCAGAGCCTGTGGAGGCGAACTGACATGGCGCTTCTGAAGTCGGTCTTCGGGAAGGTCAAGAAGGGGCTGGAGCGCACGCGCGACACATTCGCCGGCGGCCTGCGCTCGATGCTGCTCGGGCGCAAGCTCGATGACGAGCTCATCCGCGACCTCGAGATGCGCCTGATCCAGGCGGACATCGGCGTGCAGACGGCGCTGCGCCTAATCGCGGGCATCAAGGCCGACTACAAGGCCGGGAAGATGACCAAGGGCGAGCAGGTGCTCGACTACCTCAAGAGCGAGCTCAAGGCCCTGTGGCCCGAGGAAGACCGGCGGATTCACTTCGCCGATACCGCTGCGACGGGCCTGCCGACGGTGATCCTCGTCGCGGGCGTGAACGGCGCGGGCAAGACCACCAGCGTGGCGAAGATCGCCAAGAGTCTGGTGGACGACGGCAAGAGCGTGCTGCTCGCGGCCTGCGACACCTACCGGGCCGGGGCGGTGCGACAGCTGGAGATCTGGTCGGAGCGTCTGGGCGTGCAGATCGTCAAGGGCCAGCAGGGGGGTGACCCTGCCGCGGCTGCGTTCGACGCCTGCGATGCGGCGCTGGCGCGGAAGGTGGATGTGCTGCTGATCGACACCGCGGGGCGTCTGCAGACGCAGGACCCGCTCATGAGGCAGCTCACAAAGATCCGCGATGTGGTGGCGCGCAAGATTGAGGGCGCACCGCAGGAGGTGCTGCTGGTGCTCGACGCGACCACCGGGCAGAACGCCGTGCAGCAGGCCAAGAAGTTCAGCGAGGCGATCGACGTGACCGGGCTGTTTCTCGCCAAGCTCGACGGCACGGCCAAGGGTGGCGTGGTGATCGCGGTGCACGAGGCGGTCGGGGTGCCGGTGAAGTTCATCGGCGTGGGCGAGCGACCGGAGGATGTGGAGCCGTTCGACCCGGACCAGTTCATTGAAGCCATGTTCGCTGAATGACGAAGTTGGCTCGGTAGCGCGACCAAAGACAGGAAGGGCGAAGCATGCCGGTGTATGTCTATCAGGTGATCACGGACGATGGCTCGGAGGGCGAGGTTTTCGAGGTCGTGCAGTCCATGAAGGAAGATGCGCTCAAGAAGCACCCCGAGACCGGCGAGCCGGTGCAACGGATCATCCAGCCGCCGATGATCGGGGGTCAGCACTCGACCGCGCGCGACAAGCGCCTCACCAGCGACTCCAGCTTGGAGAAGATGGGCTTCACGAAGTACGTGAAGGGCGGCAACGGCTACGAGAAGGTTGTCGGGTCCGGGCCGAGTTCGCTTCCGGGCAGGGACCAACTCGGTGAGTAAGGGCCGGGTGGCGTCCGGGCCGATGCGGGTGGCCATCGGGCAGATCAGTCCGGTGTTCCTCGACCGAGCCGCGACGCTGGACAAGGTGAACCAGACGATCAGCGAAGCGGCCGATGCCGGGGCGTCGCTGGTCGCGTTCGGCGAGACGCTGGTGCCAGCCTACCCGCTGTGGCTCAGTCGCACGGGCGGGGCGAGGTTCGAGGATGTCGACCAGAGGACGCTGCACGCGCTCTACCTGCGCGAGGCGGTGGACATCCGGCGGGGTGACCTCGACGCGGCCTGCTCGCTCTGCGCGCAGCGCGGCATCGCGACGGTGCTGGGTGTTGCCGAAGTCGGCAGCGACCGGGGCGGGCACACGATCTACTGCTCGGCGGTCTTCATCGACGCGGACGGCGCGATCGGGTCGGTGCACCGCAAGCTCATGCCGACCTACGAGGAGCGGCTGTCCTGGGGCATCGGCGACGGGCACGGCCTGCGCGTGCACCCGGTCGGACCGTTCACGGTGGGGGCTCTGAACTGCTGGGAGAACTGGATGCCGCTGGCGCGGACCGCGCTGCACGGGCAGGGCGAGAACCTGCACATCGCGATCTGGCCGGGCTGCGAGCGACTCACGCGCGACATCACGCGGTTCGCGGCGCTGGAGGGGCGGAGCTACGTGGTCTCGGCCTCGTCGATCATCCGCGAGCAGGACATTCCGGCCGGGGTTCCGCTGCGCGACCGGATGGTCGAGCCCGGCGAGACGGTCTACGACGGCGGCTCGTGCATCGCCGCGCCGGACGGGTCGTGGCTGGTCGAGCCGGTGATGGGCGAGGAACGCCTGATCGTGGCGGAACTCGACCCGGAACTGGTCCGGCGTGAGCGCCAGAACTTCGATCCGTCGGGGCATTACGCGCGTCCTGATGTGCTCAGGCTGGACGTGGATCGACGCCGAGACGCGGGGACGCGGTTTCAAGATTCCTGAGGGCCGACTCCGAGTCGCGTGGTATCGTGCGTCTCCCGGTCATGTCGACCAGCGGAGGAGAATCCGATGAACCGAGTTGTTTCCTGTTGTGCGATCCTCTGTGGATTGCTTCTTTGTGGCTGCGTGAATTCTGGCGATTCGCTGTCCGCGGGCATCCGCGCTCAGGAGTTCATCCCTTCACGAATTGTCATCGAGAAAGCGGGCGGGGTGATCGAGTCGATTGAGGCAATTCACGTTCCGGCGAACGAAGAATGGATCTTTTCCGAGGCAGTGGAGTTCCGGGTCTACGGTGCGATCACTGTAGATGGAGTGATCCGAGGACTGGCCCCAGATACCAATCGCGCAGACGGGCCGTCGATGACTCTGTCAAGCGTCACCGGCATCGTCATTCGGGGCGAAGTACACGGGTTCCCCGGTGCGGACGGCGACTACCCTGGAGCGAACGGTGGTGATGGGGGTACGCTGATCATTCGCACACCGGTGCTTACATTGAACCAACCGCTCATCGCGCCCCGAGGAGGCGGTGGGGTCCCCAAGGACCAGCGGTATGCGAACCGGCTATTACCGGATGACAACGGGCGAGGCGGCACGGGCGGCAGGCTTGAGGTGTATGCCCAGATCATCGGTCCCTATGACGACGCTGGTGACTACGTGACGGGATTTGGTAACGCCATCGGCGGGCCCGGCGGGCGGGGAGGTGGCAATGGAGGAAGTGCGATCAGTGGGTTGTTTCGCGAGGCACCGTGGATGGTCAAGTACCGCGAGTACTACTTGCTGACGGATGAAGAGATCGCGGAAGCAAAAGGCCGCGGCGAGATCCGCTGACCGGACACTGGATTCCAAAACCGACGCGACCCCACCGGTTGGTGGGGTCGCTTTCGTTTGATCAATACGCCCGGCGGGGGTCGAACCTGCAACCTCTGCCTTCGGAGGGCAGCGCTCTATCCAATTGAGCTACGGGCGCGTCTGTCCTGCAAGGATACGCCTTCGGATGGCCCCCCGCAACGCTCGGAGGCGTATCCGGCGGTATCTTGCCCGATCGCACGCTGTACGCGGGAGCAGGAACTTGGGTTCGACGACTCGGACATCCGGAGCGACATCGGCGGTCGCGCCCGCGTGGGCGGTGCTGGCGGTCACGTGGCTGGGGAGCATCGGCACGGCGGTGGGCTGGAGCGGTGTGTTCTTCATCACCGAGGTGGCCTACGGCTTCGACGAGCGGAGCAATCTCATTCTTGGGGCCGGGCTCGGGCTGGTCTACGCGATCTCGGCGCTGGTCGCCGGACCGGTTGTGACGCGGCTGATCGACGCGAGGCCGGGGCTGTCGCGGCGCGCCGTGCTCGCGCTGGTATGCACGGGCATGGGCGCAGCGGCGATGATCCCCGCGTCCACGCCCGACGTCTGGGCGATCTGGGTGTTCGCGGGCGTGTTCATCACGCTGCAGGGGCTGATGTGGCCTCTGGTCGAGGCGTACCTGTCGGGCGGACGGCGCGGGCGGGCGATGCGCTCGATCACGGGGCGTTTCAACATCGTTTGGGCGTCGGCGATCGTGGTGGCGATGTGGGGCATGGCGGTGTTCATGGAGAACCAGCCGCGGCTGATCCTCGGGCTGCTCGGGGTGGCGATGTTTGCGACGGCGGTGCTGCTGGCGTGGTTCCCGCGTGAGCCCGCGCCGCACGTGGAGGAGGACGCGAGCGAGCACGAAATCGATCCGGATCGGGCGATCCGGTTGCTGCGGGTGTTCCGGGTCTCGCTGCTGTGCAGTTACGCGCTGCACGCGGCGCTGACGCCGCTGCTTCCTCACCTCCTGGAGGACATGGGCCTCAGCGAGAAGCAGAAGACACCGTTCGCCTCGATCTGGATGGCGTCGCGTCTGGGCATGTTCATCCTGATGGAGCGCTGGCACGGCTGGCACGGGCGCTGGCGGACGTTCTGGTGGGCCTGCGGGCTGATGCTGGCGGGCTTCGCGGTTTGCTCTGTGTCACCGGTGATCGCCAGTCAGTCGGGCGACGGGCCGGGGCTCTGGGCGATGGGCGCCGGTCTGTGTCTGCTGGGGGCGGGGATCGGCGCGGTGTACGCCGCGGCGCTGTACTACGCGATGGAGGCGGGGCCCGCGGCGGTCGAGAGCGGCGGCAAGCACGAGGGCATGATCGGGCTGGGCTACACCGCGGGACCGGTGATGGCACTGGTCATCGGCGGCGAGATCATCGGGCTGTTCTGAGGCCGCTTACTCGAACGGCGAGCGCCCCGCGGCGATGGCGTCGCGCGAGCCGATGGCGGTGAGATCGACCATGAACTGCTGGTACTGGCGATCGAGTTCATCGAGGTCTTCAAGGAAGTAAAGCTCAAGCAATTCGGAACCGATGCGCCGTCCGAGCAGCGCGAGCGCCTCGCGCCGGCCGTAGCGGTCGGTCAGGCGCGAACGCATCTGGCCGCTGGCGGCTTCCTGTAGAAGCAAGCCGAGGCCGGCGCGGTGCTGGGGGGAATTGAGGAAGTGGGCGAGGGCCCAGACCTGCGCGTAGTAGTCGAGCGCGCCGTTGCCGACCGTCTCGACGAGTTCCTGGGGCCGGTTGTTCGTGAGGACCTCGAGCGAGACGGTGCGCCCGCTGATGACCGCGTCGCGGAGTTGATCGAAACGCTCGATATTGCCCCACGGGCGGAACAGCGGCGTCGAGACGCGCGGGCCGGTGATCCAGGAGTGGCCTTCCATGTAGGTCGCAAGCCCCTCGTCGAGGTAGACAGGCAGCGGGTTGGCGAAGGTGCGCTGGACGTACTGGTGCCAGCCCTCGTGGGCGGCGATGGCGAGCGTGTCGTAGAGGCCGATGTCGAAGTAGACGCCGATGCCGCGAGAGGCGAATCCGCCGCGCATGATCTGGAGGATGGTGTCGGCTTGGTCCGGGAGCAGACGCCGGGTGATGCCCTCGTACTGGGCCCGCGTATCCATCAGGTAGGTGTCGAGGCGCTGGGGCGGCTCGGGGAGCGTGACGATGGCCGAGCGGTAGTGCGCGAGGGCGTACTCGGTGAAAGAACTGAGCCGGTCCACGAGGATGCCGTTGGTCTCGGTGGTGTAAACGCGGTAGTGACGCGTGCGGATGACTTCGCCGGGGGCATCACCGAAGCTCCACGGCTCGCGCGCGAGCACGCCGCCGGCAACGGAGACCGCGCCCAGCGACACTTCGCGCTCGACCGCACGGGTACCGCTTCCTGACGGGCCAGAGCAGGCGCCGAGGGCGAGCAATGCGGCGGTGAGCAGCAGGAACCGGGTTCGGAAGCGCATCATCCGAGTTCGTCCAGTCGCTTGGTGACGGCGGCGAGTTCGGTCTTCTTCTGCTCGAGTTGGTTGCGCGTTTCTTCGACGAGGTGGGCGGGGGCCTTGTCGGTGTAGCCCTTGTTGGCCAGTCGGCCTTCCAGCGCAGCGATGTCCTTGCTCAGCTTCGCCTTCGATTCTTCGAGCTGGGCTCTGGCGGACTCGGCATCGACGCCGGAGCCGTCGGCGAAGCCGGAGACGAAGAACTCCTGCGCCTCGTAGGTGAACGGGATCGCGCCAGCGCCCGGAGCGTCGGTGGTCGGCGTGGAGTTCGAGAGCGTTTCGACCAGACCCGCGCCGGCCTTGATGCGATCGAGCACCTCGGCGGGGGCGTGGAGCGTGACGGGGGTCTTGAAGCCGATCTTGTTCTGGGCGCGGACCTGGCGGACGGATTCAGTGAGGCCGCGTAGGAACTCGAAGGCGGCCTCGGCGTCATCGTTACGCAGGTCGGCGGCGATGTCGGGCCACGGCGTCGTGCAGAGCAGTTCCTCGGCCTCGCCGAGCTCGATGCCGGGGACCTCGCCGACCTTGGCGCTCGCCCGCTGGATGTGCGGGTGCAGCGTCTCGGTGACGAAGGGGCAGACCGGGTGGAGCAGGCGGACGATCGCGTCGAGCGCGGTCACGAGAATTGCCTGCTGCGTGGGGTTGGTCTTGACGGTCGGCTTCACGGCTTCGAGGTACCAGTCGCAGTAGTCGCGCCAGAGGATGTCGTAAAGGGCGCTGGCGTACTCGCTGAAGGTGTAGTTGCTCAGCGCGGCCTCGCAGCGGTCGATCGTTGTGCGCAGGCGGCTGAGCATCCAGCGGTCGGTGGCCGAGAGGGCGTCGGCGTTGACCGGGTCGGTGGAGGTGGCGGTGGCCTCGTCGATGTTCATCAGCGCGAACTTCGTGGCGTTGAAGAGCTTTGTGACGAAGTTGCGCCCGAGATCAAACTTCGGCGATGTGTTCTTACCGGTGGACTCGTCGAGCTCCACGGGCATGCGGACATCCTGCGTGTTGGTCGCCATGTTGGCGAGCGTGAAGCGCAGGGCGTCGGAGCCGTGGGAGTCGATGATGTCGAGCGGGTCCACGCCGTTGCCGAGGGACTTGCTCATCTTGCGCCCCTCGCCGTCCTGGATCATCGCGTGGATGAACACGTCGGAGAAGGGGAGCTGGCCGGGGGTGTCGCCGCCGTCGGGCGAGAGGAAGTAGCGGTTGAACATGACCATGCGCGAGACCCAGAGGGTGATGATCTCGCGCGCGGTGCAGAGTACGGAGGTGGGGTTGAACGCGTCGAGCAGGTCACGCGTGTCGTCGGACTGCTCGGCGTCGGGCCAGCCGAGGGTGGAGAGCGGCCAAAGGGCTGAGGAAAACCAGGTGTCGAGAACGTCGGGGTCTTGGGTATATCCGTCCTTCTCAAGGTCTTCGATTACCTCATCCACGTCATTCCACGCGTTGACGCAGACATACTCGGTTGCTCCGTCGCGCTGCACTGCAACTTTGTCTCTCCAGAACGGCTCCTGTTCGAACTTTGCGAGCGTTGTCGTATCCGATGGTTCCCTGCTCGAAATCTGCCGGGTCCACACCGGAATCCGATGCCCCCACCAGAGCTGGCGGCTGATGCACCAGTCGCGCAAGTTGTCGTGCCAGCCCTCGTAAGTCTTGGCGTAGCGGTCGGGGTAGAAGCGAAGTTCGCCGTCGCTGCTCGTGTCCGATTGGGCGGGCCAGGTGTCGGTCGAGCGCTGGTCGGAGATGAGCGCGCGGTTGGCGTAGCCCCGCAGCTTGTCGTCGGTCACCTTGCAATACCATTGGTCCGACAGGTACGGCTCGATCGCGGCGTGCGAGCGATAGCTGTGACCCACGCTGTGGCGGTAGGGCTTGACCTCGCCGAGCAGGCCGAGGGGTTTGAACCGCTTCTTGACCTCGATGCGTGCCTCCTCGCGCGACAGGCCGATGAAGTCCTGCGCGTCGCCGATGTCCGTCCAGCCATGGGAAGCGGAAATGCTCGCATCGGGGGCCATGACGTTGATGACCTCGAGGCCGTGGCGCTGGCCGATCTCCCAGTCGTTGGGGTCGTGCGCGGGCGTGACCTTGAGGAAGCCGGTGGCCATCTGGGCCTTGGGGTCGCCGGAGTCCTCGCCGGTGATGAAGTCGGGCATGACCACATAATCGTCTTCGACGATCGGGATGATGCGCCCGACGATGGGCAGCTGGACCCGGAGCCCGCGGAGGGATTCGGCACGCGGGTCGGCGGGGTTGATCGCGACGCCGGTGTCGCCGAAGTAGGTTTCGGGGCGGGTGGTCGCGACGGTGACGCAGGCGACGTTGTCGGTGCCGTCGAGCGAGACCGGCTCCGGAAGGTGGTCAGCCGGGTAGCCGCGATCGCGCAGGGCATCGACGGTGATGTACGCGCCGCTGTCATCGACGAGCGGGTAGTGCATGTAGTAGAAGTTGCCGTCGACCTCGGTCATCTCGACTTCGTCATCGGAGAGGGCGGTCTGGGTGATCGGGTCCCAGTTGACGAGACGCTTGCCGCGATAGATGAGCCCGTCCTTGAAGAGCTGGAAGAACGCCTCGCGAACCGCTCTTGCGCAGATGTCGTCCATGGTGAAGCGCTGGCGCCGCCAGTCGCAGGAGCAGCCCATCATCTTGAGCTGGTCGGTGATGACGGCTTCGTACTCGTCCTTCCACTCCTGCACCTTGGCGACGAACTCCTCGCGCCCCGGGTCGCCGGCGGCCTCGCGGAGCTTGTAGTCCTTGAGCGCCGGCTGGCCCTCGGCCTGCAGGCGCTTGTCGACCACGGTCTGGGTGGCGATGCCGGCGTGGTCGGTGCCGGGCATCCAGAGGGTCTGGTAGCCCTTCATGCGATGGGCCCGGACGAGGATGTCCTGCAGCGAGTTGTTCAGCGCGTGGCCCAGGTGCAGGCGGGCCGTCACGTTCGGCGGCGGGATGAGGATGCAGTAGGGCTTGCCCTCGCCGGCGAGCACGGCGTTGGGGTCCGCGTGAAACGCCCCGGAGCGGTCCCAGCGATCGCGGACGACCGGCTCGTGCTCCGAAGGCACATACTTGCGTGGGAGTTCGGCGATCGGATCGGATGTGGCGGGGGCGGTCGAAGACAAAGCGGGCTCCGCGAAGGGCGTTCAGACGGATTCGTTGCGGGTGGGGCTCCCAGTGTATCGGAGCCGATATGCTTGGGTATGCAGCGACTGACCGACCGAGAATCCGTGAGTTTCGCGTCCTCCAGATCCGCCCGACGCGGCACCGTCGCGAAGGCCCTGCTGGTGCTGATCCCCGCCGTGGCGATCGTGGCGGGGATGGGCTACTTCGCGATCCAACTGGCGACGGAGAAGCCGGAGCCGGAGAACTCGCTCGAGCTCTCTGGTGCCGAACTCGAGCGGAACCTTGAGCGGACCCGGGTCGCGGTGCAGGCGTACTTTGACGAGGGGAACTTTGAGGCAGCGGACACCATCCTGAGCAGCGCGCTGCGTCAGCTTCCGAACAACCAGGACCTTCTGAAACTCAACGCCGAGCTTCGGATGTGGCAGAACCGCCCCGAAGAGGCGTATCTGGAGATGCAGAAGGCGTACAAAGTGGGGCCGGACCATCCGGAGCTGCGTTACGCCGCGGCGAACTACGCGAACGAGGCGGGACTGACCGAGGATGCGATCGCGGAGGCCCGGAAGGCGATCGTGATGAGCGAGCGCCCCGATACCCGTTTTTATCGGTTTCTCGGTGCCATGCAGTTCAAGGCCGGGCGGGTGCCGGACGCACGCGGGACCCTTCTGATCGCGCTGCAGCAGAACGACGCCCAGCCGCAGGTCTACGGCATGCTCGCGGAAATGGACCTCGCGGAAGGGGCCAGCGAGAAGGGCGTCGAGTTCGCCCGCAGGGCTCGGGAGCTCGACCCGGACCAGTTCGCCTATCGGGTGACGGAGGCTCGGTTGCTCCGACGCCTGGGACGTCTTGAGGATGCTCTGGCGGCGCTGACGGGAATCGACGAGTACACGCGGCTGACCAATGCGGCGGTGCTGCGCGACGTGATTCTGACGCTTCAGGCCCTCGGCCAGCATGATCGGGCTGCGGACTTTGCCGAGCGGGCGGCGGAGGCCAGCGGGACGAGTGCCGAGATCGTGATGATGACGGCGGATGCCCTTGATGCCGCGGGGCGGTTAGAGCAGGCGGTGGACTACGCCCAGCGAGCACGGATGCTCGGGCACCCGAACGGGGAAGCCCGGGTCGAGCATTTGCAGAACAAGTTGGCGGCGTCCTCGTCCTGAGCCGGTCCGGATCGTGGGGGCATCGGGGTGCGGCTATACTGGCCGATTCGATGCCGGACACGCTGCGAATCAACGAGATCTTCTACTCGATACAGGGTGAGAGCACGCGCGCGGGCCAGCCGTGCGTGTTCGTCCGGCTCACCGGCTGTCACCTGCGCTGCACGTTCTGCGACACGGAGTACGCCTTCAAGGAGGGCGAGACCCGAACGATCGACTCGATCGTGGAAGAGGTCTGCTCTCACTCGTGCAACTTCGTTGAGATCACCGGCGGCGAGCCGCTGCTCCAGGCACGGGTCCACGACCTGATGCATCGGTTGTGTGAACTCGGCAAGACCGTAGCGATCGAGACAAGCGGAGCGTGCGACATCGACGGCGGCGGCGCGTGCGACGAGCGCGTGGTCCGGATCATGGACATCAAGACGCCGGGCTCGGGCGAGGTCGATCGGAACGACTGGGCGAACATCGAGCGCCTCAGGGCGCACGACGAGGTGAAATTCGTGATCTGCGATCGGGCGGACTACGAGTGGGCGCGAGAGACAATCCGGGAGCACTCGTTGGTTGAGCGTGCCCGGGCGGTTCTGATGAGCGCAGTGTTCGAGCAACCGGCTGGGCTGGAGATCCTCGGGCAGCGGGGGCTCGCACTGCGTGACCTGGCGGGGTGGATCCTTGAGGACGGCCTGCCGGTCACCATGCAGACGCAGCTTCACAAGTTTATCTGGGATCCGCAGACGCGGGGGGTATAGACGGCGTGCAGGTCGATTTGGTGAAGAGCTTTGGATTCGAGGCGGCCCATTGGTTGCCGTGCTTTCCGGAAGGGCACAAGTGCCGCCGGATGCACGGGCACTCGTTCCGCGTGGACGTCGTGGTGCGGGGCGAGATCCCCGACGACCGCGGGTATCTCATCGACTTCGCGGACATCAAAAAACTGATCGCGCCGATCGAGAAACAGCTCGACCACTACTGTCTGAACGACATCGAGGGGCTCGAGAATCCGACGAGCGAAGTGTTGGCGAAGTGGATCTGGGACCGGCTCAAGCCGGAACTGGACCTGCTCGCCGAGGTCGTCGTGCACGAGACATGCACGAGCCGATGTCACTATCGCGGCTAGTTTGAGTCGCTGCGCCGAATAACGCTTTCGTCCTTGAGACGGTCTTCGACGACCTGTTCGCGTTGCTCCGGATCGCTCGGAACGATGACGAGTTGTGGTTCCGCGTTGGATTGGACAGCGCGGTTCTGAACCCGGCTGTAGGCGCGACGCTGTTCATCCGTACGCACGCCGACGGGTTCTGGGGACTGGTTCTTGAAGCCCCGGACGCTGTTGATGTAACCGCGTTCGCGCAGGTACTGATTGCGGGCAATGATGAGGTCGTTGCGGATGGACTCGGTCCGTCGGATCCACGGATAGTTGCGCTCGAGTTCGTCGATCGTGCGGTCAGTGATCGGTTCCCACGGGTTGATCGCTATATAGGGGACTCTCTCCCGCGGACGAACAAGAACGACATCGTCGGCCTCGTTGAGGGGAGCACCATAAGGAAGCGGCGAGCGAGCGTCGTAGAAATTACCGCCGATCGTCGCGGTCACGCTGCGCACTGAAGCCCTACGCGGATCATTGTTCTGGAGGACGCCTTCGCGTGGGGTTTGGAGAAAGATGACACTCGGTCCGTAGGGCACGCGAACGTCCGTACGCAGAGATTCGTATCGGCCCGGACCAGCGAGGGCCGGGGCGAGAGCGCAAGCGAGCACGCTGGACGCGAGGAGTGTCTGTAGTTTCATGGCGATTCCAATCTGAGTCTGTTCTCCGTGCACATATATCTTTGCACGGAAAGCACTTGCGACAAGTGCGTCAACGGATGAATCGCGCGATGTGAAGATGGGTAAGCTTGCCGGTCGGTGATTTCAGAGCACCCTCGGCGACTTGCCCACTTATGAGAAGGGGATTGGTTCAGCATCACAAATCGCGTCGTAGGCGGCGACGAGCGAATTGACATGCGTGGCGGCCGAGCGATCCTTTTTGATCAGCGCTCTCGCTTGTGACCGGATCGCCTTGGCGCGTTCGTTTCCTGGTTCCAGCGCCGCGCTGAGCACACGGGTCCATGCGTCGACGGAAGCCTCTGGCGTGAGAAGGGCTGTGCTTCCGTCGACCAGCACATCGGCGAGAAGCGAGTCCGACTCGGAAGCCACAAGCACACCGCCTGCCATGGCGTCGAGGATGATGGAACGGTGCTGGCCATCGCCGTCGGGTAGGACGAGCAAGTCGCACCGCGCGGTGAGCGACCGGCTGTGCTCCAGCGAGGGCACAATCGAGAGGCGATCTTCGATGCCGATCTCCCGAGCGTAGCGGGACGCGGTGTGCGTGCGCGAAACCGCGTGCTCGTCCAGGAAGATCAGCGGGGGTGCGGCTCCTTCGGCCGGCGACAAGGATTTCAGCGCATCGAGAAGGTGCTCGAGCCGCTTGCTGCTCCGGCCAGCGGTGATGATCGCTACGGCGGCGAGCTGTTCCGGAGGACGGGACGGCTTTGTGCCGCTGGAGGCGTGTGCCCCCCACGGCACGAGCAGGATGGGAGCTCTTCGGGCCCGAACGCGAAGCGCATCGTGCATCGCTTGGCCGGGGGCCAGCCACGCGAAGCGTGACCCGTCCCCGAGGGCGCGACCGGCCGTGGACTCGAACGAACGCACGCGTTCCAACTCGTGGCCAGACAGAACCTCTACGACGAGATTCGATCCAGCGGACGCCGCCGTTTGCAGGGCCATCGCCCACGCCCCTTCGCCGATCGCGTGGACGACGTCAAGCCGGGAGGAACTCGGATCATCGAAACCGATGTGCTCGTCGATATCGCGGACGAGTCGCCGGGCGCGTGCCTTGCGGGTCAGGAATGATCCTCCGGAAGTGTATGTCAGACCGGTGATCAGGCTTTCCGCATCGACGTGCAGTCGGTCATCGGAAGGTTCGGCGTAGAGCACACGGATGTTCTGGTCGAGCAGGCCGACTTCCAGCCGGCTGAGCATCGACGCTTCGCGAGCGGCGACGTCGGCATCGGTCAGGATCAACGCGCGCATGGATCCGCCCTTCGAAGCGGGATTAGGCGTCGGTCTGGGGCTTCTGCCGGCTTGGATCGTCGGCGATCCGATAGTCGAGATCGGGGGCTCTGGACTTGTGGCCCTCGACCGCCTCGGTTCTCCAGACGCCGACCCAGTGGTTCGGCTTCACTTCCTGCAGATAGTAGTCACCGGCGGGCTCGTCGCTGGGCGCGAGGTCCTTCGGCGGATCGTGCCACGGCCACCACGGGCGCACGCCTTCCTGGGCTCCGGGCAGTTTCTCGAATTCCTTGGGGTTCTCGGTGACCTCGGTAATGGTCACGAGGCGGTCGAGTCGCTGGTGCATCTTCGGGATCGATGCGAACAGACCGCGGGTGTACGGGTGCATCGGGTTCGAGAAGAGCTCGAACACGTTGGCGTATTCAACCACGCGTCCGGCGTACATGACGCAAACAACGTCGGCGTTCTCGGCGACGACCCCGAGGTCGTGGGTGATGAGCATCATCGCCATGTCGCGCTGCGTCTGGAGGTCGCGCAGGAGCTCGAGGATCTGCGCCTGGATGGTGACGTCGAGCGCGGTGGTCGGCTCGTCGGCCAGGAGCAGCTTCGGTTGGCAGGCGAGGGCCATGGCGATCATGACGCGCTGACGCATACCACCGGAAAACTGGTGGGGGTACGCCTTGATGCGCTCGCGCGGCTCAGGGATCCCGACATCGTTCATCGCCTCGACGGCGATCTCGACGGCCTCGTTGACATTGACGTTCTGGTGGAGCAGGATCGCTTCGATGATCTGGTCACCGATGGTGTAGACGGGGTTCAGCGACGTCATCGGCTCCTGAAAGATCATGGCGATGTCGTTGCCGCGGATCTGTCGCATCTGCTGCTCGGTGAGTGTGAGCAGATCGATGTCCACCCCCTGGCCACCCCACATGATGCGTCCGCGATCGAAGCGACCGGGGGGGCGGGGGACGAGCTGCATCGAACTCATCGCCGTGACCGACTTGCCGCAGCCCGACTCGCCGACGACCGCGAGAGTCTGGCGGGGGTAGACCGACATCCGCACGCCGTCGACAGCCTGGATGCGTGGGCCGGACCCGTTATCGAACGAGACGGCGAGGTTATCGACGCGCATCAACGCGCGTTTCGGATCGAGCTTCGAAGGGGTCGGCGCGGGCTTCGGATGTGTGGTGGTTGCGGTCATGGATCGATTACACGCGTGCCTTCTTGAGTTTCGGGTCGATGGCGTCGCGGAGGGCTTCGCCGATCAGGTTGTAGCTGAGGACGGTCAGGAAGATGGCGGCGCCGGGGAAGATGGCAAGCCACCAGAAGAACTCACCGCTCTCACCGGTCGCCGAAGCGAGCAGTTTGCCCCACGAGGCCTGATTGTCCGGACCGAGTCCGAGGTAGGACAGAGTCGCTTCGGCGAGGATCGCCGCGGCGATCGCGAAGGAGGACTCAACGAGCACCGGCGTGACGCCGTTGGGGAGCATGTGCTTGAAAAGGATTGAACGAAGCGGCAGGCCGGTCGCGCGGGCTGACTGCACGAAGTCCATGTTGCGGAGCTTCAGGAACTCTGCGCGGATGAACCGGGCGGCGCCGGTCCAGCTGAAGCAGCCGATGATGATCATCATCACGTAGATGTTCTTGGGGAGGACGCCGGCTGCCACGATCAGCAGGAACAGCACCGGGATCGCCATGAAAATCTCGACCACACGGTAGAGCACCAGATCCACCCAGCCGCCGAAGTAGCCCATGAGCGCACCGACCGTGATGCCGATCAGCAGCGAGATGCCGGTGGATACGAGACCGATCGAGATCGAAAGACGACACGCGTGCAGCAGTTGGCTGAGCATGTCCTGGCCCTGGTTGTCGGTGCCGAGGGGGAAGGTCTTGCCCGACATTCCGAGGATGGGCATCAGCTCCGCTCGGAGGTCCGACCGAGTCGCGGCGGGGTTTTGCAGCTCGAGTTCGTCGATCGACTGCGCAATCCGGTCGCGGATCTCATCCGGGAGCGGCTGACTCTGGAGCGTCTGGCGCGCGATCCGGAAGCCCTCTGGACCGAACGGTGCGGTCAGCCCGCGTTTCACGCGTCGAAGCGCCGTGCTCAGGTCCTCGGACAACTGCTCCATGAGCGCGTCGGTGTCGTCGGTAATGGGGTCGATTGCTTGCCGGACTTGGGCCTCGAAGTCGGCTTGGCTGTAGATCCGACTCCGGGATTCGATGATCGCCCGTGCCTGCTCGGCGATCCGTCGTGCCGCCTCGACGGCTTCATCGGGCCATTCCACGCGATCGAGCACTCTGGAGACCGCTTCCAGGCCGTCGACATCGAGATGCGTGTTTCGATCTCGCGGCGTGCTGTCGAGGTAGTTTGAGATGCGGTTGTTGAAGTTGCGATAGAGACTCTGGTCTTCGGTTTCCCCCGGCGCTCGCTCGGCGGAGTTGCGGTCCGACGGACGCTGGGCGGGCGACCAAGGGATGATCGTGTAGTTCGCATCAGCGGTGCCCTCGCGGATCTCGTCGCCGTAGTCGTACAGCATCTGAGGACGATCCCAGGTCCGACCGACGACGGTGGCGCTGATCGCGACCACGATTGAGAGCCACACGAGGCGCGTGAGAACCGTTCGTGCGAACGGAATCCAGAGGGTCGAGAGCAGCGCGAGACTGGCGCAGACGACGAGCGCGATGGCGCGGAACGCAAGGACCGGTTGCCCCTCGCTGTCGCGTTCGAGCCCTCGGATGCGATCGGGCAACCCGAAGAACCAATCGTCGGCTATCTCGGAGCGGAGCAGCGTGACCAGCAGCACCGTGACTGTGCCCGTGACCATGGCGGCGATGAGCCAGCCGAGTCGCTTCGGGCGGGAGAGGGAAGGCAGTGGCAGCAGCACGAAGATCGTGCCGAAGATGGTTGCGATCAGCAGGAGCCAGTCGCCGGCGGTGAGACTGTCGATGAGCGGGTAAGTGACGGTGCGAGCACCGTCCGGGCCTCGTTCGACGAAGCGAACGGGGTGGCCGTTCGCCACAATCGGCGCGAACACCGCGAAGAACGTGATCAGTCCCAACCACGCGAGACCGATGATGGCGCTCGGGCGACGGATCACCTGGCTCCACGCCTCGGCCCAGAAGCCGCGCGATTGCTTCACACCGTGACCCTGGAGGGCGTGGATGCCGGTGATGGCTTCGGGTGTCTTTGATGATCCGTCGTTGGACATCGAGCGAACGGTCTCCGTGTGCTGGACCCGGTTGGATCAGTCGAAGGTGATGCGCGGATCGGCCAGCGCGTAGAGGATGTCGGCGAGCAGCAGGGCGAGCAGGTTGACCGCCCCGACCATCAGGGCGTTTGCGAGCAGGAGGTCGCGGTCGCGGGCGTTGATCGCCTCAAGCACCAGCGAGCCCATGCCGGGGATGCTGAAGATCCGCTCGACCACGACCGAGCCGGCGAGCATCGCCGGGAAGATCGACGCGAACATTGTGATCAGCGGGAGCAGCGAGTTGCGGAACACGTGGCGGAACACGATGTCGTTGTGCGCGACGCCCTTGGCCTTGGCGGTGCGCACATAGTCGGCGTTGAAGTTGTCGAGCATCGCGGCGCGCGTCTGCTTGGAGAGGATCGCGAAGCCGGTGTACACGAGACAGGCGACCGGGAGGCACAGGTGCCAGAGTTGGTCGAGCAGCGCACCGCGTTCGAAGCCGTCGGGGCCCCACGAAGGCAGGTACAGCATGTCCTCCGCGCCGCTGCTCGCCAGGCCAGCGGTCGGGAACGCCAGATCGCCGAGGTACTTCTTGTTCGCGAGATAGCCGACCGCGAGCACGCCTGCCCACACCACCGGGATGGACCAGAGCGCGACGTAGAGGGCACCGCTCAGCGTGTCGAACCAGCTGCCGCGATGCGTCGCGGCGAGAAGGCCCGAGGGCACCGCGACGATGTAGATGATCGGGAACGCGATGCAGTTCAGGAGCAGGGTGATCGGGAGCGCATCCGCGATCAGGCTGCTGACCGGTTGGCTCTTTGAGAATGATTTGCCGAGGTCGGGTGGAGCGAGATACACGATGCCGGGGACCCCGAGCGGGACGGGGCCGACCCGGAACACCGAGTCGGGAAAGGGTCTTTCCGCGAACGCCTCGGCGAGCCGATTGCGTGATTCGACGGCATTCCGCATCGCCACGATCGCCGCCTCGCCCGCCTGCACAACGGCCCGGCCCAACTCGGAGTCGGCGTTGAAGTTGTGGCCCCGGAAGCGGGCCATGTTGAGTTTGTTGTTTTTGATGATCTCGTCGGACCGGCCGAGTTCCTCTGCGATCGCGTAGTTCTCGAGCGCGATCTTGAGGCGTTCGACAGCGCCGATGAATGCGCCGCGGGCGTTGGTGTAATCGTTGAGGGCCCGTCGGTACGCCGCGACGCGCTGGAGGCGCTCCTCGTCTTCGATCTGAGTTGGGCCGGTGGAAACCCGGGAGGGGCGGATCTGCTCTGGAAGCTGGGTGCCCTCGCCGTAGTACTCGCCGAAGAACGGTGGGGCTTCGAGCGGCTTGGG
>Ga0209578_10001610_pt1 | contig 20476 bp, 20 predicted proteins | sample tdAd472_FD_187127 | JGI IMG/M metagenome (GOLD analysis project Ga0209578, IMG submission 187127) | Marine sediment microbial communities from the Atlantic coast under amendment with organic carbon and nitrate - tdAd47.2 (SPAdes)... | ecosystem: Environmental > Aquatic > Marine > Coastal >...
GTGAGGCCACCTCAAGCGGCCACGCCAGCCCCTCGGGTGTGGACGCAGTGGACATCTGGGCGCAAACCCATGCAGGGCAAGTGGATCGGGCAACCGCGCTTGTTCAGGAAATGGAAAGCCACGGCGCCATGACGTCGTCGAAACTTGCGCTCGCCGCCAGCCAAGTGCGCGATCTTGTGCTTGGCGCAAACGCCGCGGCGCCGCCCACCTGATTAAGGCTGCAACATCCGAGCCCTGAAGAATTCTACCGCTTGATCGCGGGCTTCTTGCGTCAGGTCTTCGTTATATTCACCGCGCTGAAACAGCTCTTTGATGTTCACATCAAATGCGTGGGTTGCGTCATCAAAATGAACGCGCTCGATCGAACTGCCGTTTCCATTGAGGCGCTCGGCGGCTTGTTCGCAGCTGCGCGCCGGGGCCACGGTGTCGCGACCGCCGGTAATCATCAGCGTGTCAATCTCGGTGTGCCACGCATCCGATGTGCTTCGCGTTATAACGCCGCAAAAAGGGTAAACCAAGAGGACGCCGCGAATTTGCGAGAGCGCCTCGGGGTCCACATCTACGAGCCCTGCCGGAGCATCGTTCGCGAGATCGAGAGTGAAGAGGTCCATCAAGGTCCAACCACCATGGGACCAACCGGCAAGGAAAAGATTGTCGCGGTCCACATCATCCATGTCTTGGACGGCGTGAAGGGCTGCTAGCACATCGCCGCTGCGCTGAAGCCCGCGCAGCCGAAGCGCTGTGCAGACGGTGGTGATTGCGCCCATGCAGCCAATATCGCGCGGGCCCAGGCTGTCGACGATGGCGGATTGAAACCCGTTCTCTGCCAGATATTCGGCCCAGCCATCTTGGGCCGCATACTGACTACCACACCCGTGAAACTGCAAGACCGTTGGAAATGGGCCTTCGCCCTCGGGCCGATGAATACGCGTGTGGGGCCGAAGCTCGCCCGCAAGCGTGGCCGGGGTATCAATGTTGGCCGCGTCGCTGGCCCACCCGGCTCCGATGCCGCCGCACAAAAACGCGCCCGCAAGAACCAGCCCGATGCCCAATTGTCTTGACCACAACATAGGTAAAACGGTGGCGGGGGAATGTGTTGGAACTTTGACTAGGTCGGGCAGCGAGCCATCAGTGCCGGAAATGGCGCATCCCGGTCATGACCATGGCAAGGCCCGCATCATCGGCGGCGGCAATGACTTCATCATCGCGCATGGACCCGCCGGGCTGAATAACCGCCGTGGCGCCCGCTTCGGCAACCACCAGCAAACCATCAGCAAAGGGGAAGAACGCATCGGATGCCGCTACCGAGCCTTGGGTCAATGGCGCGTCGAGCCCTGCGGTCTCGGCAGCTTCCACTGATTTGCGGGCGGCGATGCGGGCTGAATCCACGCGGCTCATCTGCCCTGCGCCAATGCCCGCGGTCGCGCCGTCTTTCGCATAGACAATGGTGTTTGATTTGACGTGCTTGCCCACGCGGAATGCAAAAAGCAAATCCTTAAGCTCTTGTTCGCTCGGCGCGCGCTTGGTGACAATTTTCAGCTCATCAGGCATGACGCGGCCATTATCGCGGCTTTGTACCAAAAGGCCGCCCGCCACGGTTTTCGCCGTCCAGCCCGCCGCTGCTGGATCGGGCAAACCACTTGTAATCAGCAAGCGGAGGTTTTTCTTGGCAGCAAAGATCTCACGCGCTTCTGCATCTGCTTCAGGCGCGATCACAACCTCGGTGAAAACCTTGGTGATTGCTTTCGCGGTTGCACCATCGAGCGGTTGGTTGACCGCCACGATGCCGCCAAAGGCGCTTACAGGATCGCAGCGATGGGCTAGCACGTAGGCTTCTTCGAGCGAAGCTCCTGTTGCAACACCGCAAGGGTTGGCGTGTTTGATAATCGCCACCGCTGCGCCCTCAGTGAGGTCAAATTCTGCGACCAGTTCAAAAGCCGCGTCCGTATCATTCAAGTTGTTGTAGCTGAGCTCTTTGCCTTGGATCTGCGCGGCGGTTGCCGCGCCGGGCCGTGCTTCGCCGCCGAGATAGAGCGCCGCTTTTTGGTGCGGGTTCTCGCCATAACGCATGGTCTGTTTCAGCGTGCCGCCAAAGGCGCGATAGGCGGGTGCATCTTCGCCAACAGCATCCGCCATCCAATTGGATATTGCTGCATCATAAGCCGCGGTGCGTGCATAGGCTTTTTGCGCCATCGCCTTGCGTGTCGCCAAAGTGGTCGCACCGTTGTTGGCCTTTAGCTCATCCAGCACGCGGGCGTAGTCATTCACGTCGACGACCACGGTAACGCCCGCATGGTTCTTCGCGGCCGCGCGGATCATCGCGGGGCCACCGATGTCGATGTTTTCAATGGCGGTGGCATAGCCCGCACCGCCCGCCACTGTTGCCTCGAACGGGTACAGGTTCACCACCAGAAGATCGATGTTGGGAATATTGTGGGTTTCTTGCGCGGCTTCGTGTTCCGCGTTACCGCGCATAGCCAGAAGCCCGCCATGAACCTTGGGGTGCAGGGTTTTAACGCGCCCGTCCATCATTTCAGGAAAGCCCGTGTGTTCGGCAATCTCAATGACGGGAACGCCCGATGCCGCGATCGCTTTGGCCGACCCGCCAGTGGACAGGATCTCGACGCCTAATTCGTGCAGCGCCTTTGCCAGGTCTTCGAGACCGGATTTGTCGGAAACGGAAATGAGTGCGCGGCGCACCGGCAAAAGGCCTTCGCCCATGGTGGGGTCCCCTTGGCTGGGTCAGATAAGGGCCGGAGGGGTATCACGAATGGAAGCCCTGTCAAAGGGTGTGGCAGGCTGCGGTTTGGGGCTTAGTCCGAAGACGTATCGCCGGGGCGGGAAAGGCGCTTGATCGCCCATTTGACCGTGGGTCTTTCGCTGCGCACCAGCGAGGCGATGACGATTTGCTCGGTGCGGCGGAACGCATCGCCGCTGCCCAGATAAGCGCTGGGCTCGAGGGTGATCGCACCGCCCGTTGCTTTGAATTGCCAGCCATCGCCATTGGGCAGAAGCAGGATCACGCGGCCCCCGTCGCGCGCGAGCGAAGCGCGCACGTCCGGGTGTAAATGAAAGCGCACGGCAAAGGTCAGCGGCGGCTTGTCGCGGGCAGGCGGGAACCAGCCCGCGCGAGAAGGGGTTAGCGCATCTTCGCCGCGCACATCATCGCCCTCGGCGCTCAAATAGATTTTGCGCAAGTGGCGCAGCCCGAAGCGGCTCACATAGCCATCGTGGGTCGCCTCAACGAATGCGCCGTGATCTTCGTCCGAGCGCTCGATTTCGACGGCCGTAGGTCCTGCGACGATGCGCTGTCCCAGGATACGCGTCGCCGCGCGCCCATGAAGGAAGCTGCACGAAGAGCTATCGGCGAGCGTGAGTGTCGAATGCGCGGCGGTGGAACGGAACGCCTCTTGCCACTCGGGGCCTCTAAGTTCGGTCGCACCGCAATTTGTGATCAGCCGGCAGCGCCCCACGCTCATTTCCATGGAAAGACAGCCCGCATGGGCATTTTCCGAGTACGCGCCATCGGGCGGCTTGCCGGTATCCATCAGAATGAGCGTGCGACCGGCGGCAAGGCGTTGATAGCCCGCGTGCCGCAGCTGGCGAAGCGGTTTGCCGTCGGTGTCATCTTCTTTAAGCACCGCTTCAACGGCACCTTTTTGGCACTCGGTCCCGCCGTTAAAGAGCGCAAGCTTGCCGTCGTCATGGCGGAAGAACCGAAGCGTCGGCATCATCCGGTCAATGGCGTTTTGCACCATGTCGGGAACCGGCTTTTCGCGCGCGATCAGCGCCTCTTTGAGCGCGACCAAATCGGCAAGCGATTGAAGGACCGCTTCCGGTGAGCGCGTGATGCGCCCGCCGTCGGCGAGGACTTGCTTGCGCACTTCGGTATCGAGCATGGCAAGCCCGCGTGAAAGCCGCCGCCCAGGATGGGGAAGGCAAAGGGCGGAAAATGAAAGCCCCAGCGCCGCCGTCAAGCGGTCGGGCCCTTCGGGGAGCCAGTTCGCCGTGCGTCCTAAATGTTTGGCTTGCCGCGAAATGGAAACCAAAAGCCGCGAGCGCCAAATGAGATCAGAGCCGTCAATGATCAACCGACCATTGGCGAACCAAGACATAAGCCGCCGCGCAATAACGTGAGGCCGCCAGGCAAGTTCGTCCCAGCGGCCCAATGATGCCATCCATGTGGTGATGAGCCAGCGCACATGGGGGCTTACTTCTTCCTGTTCGGGCGCTGCCTCGCGCAAATGTCTGAGCCAGGCAAAGCCGTTGAGATCTTCCGCCCACACATTGTTGGGGGCTTTGACGTCCCACGGCGCGGCGCCACCGATGGCGCGCGCGGTTCCGCCGGGCAGCGTGAATGAGCCTTCGAGAATGCGCTGGGCTTCGGTCTTATCGCCGGGGATCAAATCATGGGGGTAATGAAGGATGCGGTCCGGCATGGGGCCGGTCAGGCTCAAAAGGTCAGCCGCCGAAAGCGCGGTCTGCGCTTGGGCCGCGCGCACGGCGTTTGCCACGCTTGCGCTTGTTACTTCAGCAAGATTGCCCACACTCAACGCCATGACCCGTTACGCGCCTCCTTAGCCGCGCAGTGCTTTGATGTTGCCCGCGTACTTGGACGGCCCGCCTTTGAAAGTAGCGGTCCCGGCCACAAGCGCATTTGCGCCTGCTGATATAACCCGCGGCGCGGTCTCCCGATCGACGCCGCCGTCCACTTCCAGGTCAATCTCTTTGCCCGTTTTATCGATCAGCTTACGGAGCGCTTCGATTTTAGGTAACTGGCTCTCGATAAAATTTTGCCCGCCAAAGCCCGGATTAACCGTCATCACAAGGATCAAATCCACATCGTCGATGACTTCTTCGATGGCGGCTATGGGCGTTGCCGGATTGAGAACGACGCCCGCGCGCTTACCCAGAGCCTTGATCGTCTGCATCGAGCGGTGTAGATGCGGCCCCGCCTCGGGGTGGATGGAAATCGTATCCGCGCCCGCTTCGGCAAAGGCTTCAAGGAATAGGTCTGCGGGTGAGATCATCAGATGAACGTCAAAGGGAAGGTCCGTGTACGGCCGAAGAGCCTTCACCACCCCAGGCCCGATCGTGAGGTTCGGCACGAAGTGGCCGTCCATTACGTCGATATGCACCCAGTCGGCACCTGCATCAGTAATAGCTCGCACCTCCTCGCCCAAATTGGCGAAGTCGGCGGAGAGGATCGACGGGGCAATGCGAATCACGCGGGACATGGGAGTAAGAGGTATCATCACCGCAGGATTCTGCGCAATATCTATGGCCTCTTGCAGTGCACAATTACTAGACCTGCCATTTGGGGGTTCCGATTGCGCTTGCGCCAACCTGCCGAAGCACTGGAGAATCCGCGCGCCGTATCTGGGCAATGAGCCAGGCAAGCGGCTTTGGGAGGAAATTATGAAAAATATGGCGCGCATGTTCATCTTGACGGGCATCTTGTTTCTGGTGACGGGCATGGCCTTTGGTCTCTACATGGCCGAAGGCGAGGACGTCCGGTTCATCCCGGTTCACGCCCACCTCAATTTGCTGGGCTTTGTGCTGATGTTCCTCTTTGGCCTTGCCTATCAAGTTTGGCCGAAAATGCAGGAAGGTCTTTTGTGCCGGATTCACTACTTCTTGCATGTGGTGGGCGTCATCGTGTCGATGCTCGCGCTTTACGTGATCCTGCAAGACCCCGCGGCAAACGGCGAGACTTTGGGCCCGGTGGCGACCGGGGCGGCGGCCATGACGCTGGTGGGTGTTCTGATATTTGCGTTCTTGTTTTCCACAAAGGCGAACGACTAGCCGTTCCGCCTAGGATTTCGCTTTGATGAGCCGGGCGACGTAAAAGCCGTCCATGCCGCCCTTGTCGGCTAGATGACAGGGCAGCGTGCGGAGATCGCCCTCGGGCGTGATCGTCTCGGCAAGGCCGCCCACTTCGGTATCGGCGATCGGTGCCCGCGCAAAATCTGAATGACGCTTGAGGAAGGCCTCGATTTGATCGGGGCCTTCTTCGCGTTGAAGCGAGCAAACACAGTAAACCAACGTGCCGCTCGGCGCGGTCATTTCCGCTGCCGCATCCAGCAATGTGCGTTGCGTCTCGCCCAGCGCGATAACGTCCTCGGGTTTTTTGAGCCGCGCTACGTCCGGGTGGCGGCGCAGGGTGCCCGTGGCGCTGCATGGCGCATCCAAGAGCACAAACGGCGCGGGCGCCTTTGGGGTCCAGGTGGCGGCATCGCCGTTCTGGAGTTGCGCTTTTAGTTCCGTCCGTTTGAGATTTTTTGAAAGTCGCCCCAGGCGTTTGGCGGACCGATCGAGCGCGATCACATTTGCACCCATGGCCGCCAATTGCATGGTCTTGCCGCCCGGCGCGGCGCAAAGATCCAAAACCGTTTGCCCACTGATGTTGCCAAGAAGCTGCGCTGGAATGGCGGCGGCGGCGTCTTGCGCCCAGATGGCGCCGGATTTAAAGCCCGGCAGATCTTCAAACCGGCCCCCGCCTGAGCGCCGAAGGTTGCCCGTGGGCAAAAGCTCCGCCGCAAGGTCGCTTTGCCACTTGGCGGGATCGTCTTTTACCGAAATATCCAGCGGTGGGTCAGCGAATTGCGCTTCCGCAATGGCGCGCGCTGTTTCCTCGCCGAAAGTCCCAACCCAGCTTTGCCACAGCCACGGCGGGGTATTCAGCACTGCGGCGTCTTGTGCGTCCGTATCGGTACTCGCGTTCTCAGCCACACGCCGCAGGATCGCATTGACGAGGCCTTTGTAGTGATAGCCCTTGTCGAACTCTTTGGTCAGGCCCACCGCCGTTGAAATGGTCGCGTGTGGTGGGGTCTCCAAGAATACAAGCTCAGCGATCGAGCATCTCAGCAGTGTACGGATCTTATGGGCGGCGCTGGGAAGCGCGCGCTCGAGGCGCTTTTCCAAAAGATCATCGATCTGACCAAGTCGCCGCAAACATGTGGCAGCAATGGCGCGGGCAAAAGCGCGGTCCCGCGGATCAAGCGGTTTCATAGGGCCGCGCTCAAGCGACCAGGCAAGCCGTTCATCCAGCGGTGTTTTGGTAATCAGCACCGCCTCCACCAGATCAATGGCGGCAAGGCGCGGGGCCCCGCCGCGCACGGCAGTGGATTTCGCCGCACCCGCACGCGGCGGCCAGGGTTTGGGGGTTTCGCGGCTCACGCCCAGGGGCCTGCGTCGCTGGCCTGACCAAAGTCTTCTGCCATTTGCTGGAGCTTGACGATCCGGTCATCCGTATTCGGATGAGTTGAAAAAAGGCTGTCCAGTCGGCGTGCATGCAACGGGTTGATTATGAACATATGCGCGGTGGCGGGGTTGCGCTCTGCCGCTTCATTGTCGATGGCGCGCGCGCCGTCGGAAATTTTGCCGAGCGCTGAGGCGAGCCACAGGGGCCGTCCGCAAATCTCGGCGCCCATGCGGTCGGCGCCATATTCCCGCGTGCGGCTGATCGCCATTTGCACAAGACCCGCGGCAAGCGGCGCGAGGATCATCAGCGCCAGCAGCCCCACAATGCCGATTGCATTATTGTTCCGGTGGCCGCCAAAGAAGAATGCAAAATTGGCGAGCATGCCGATCGCCCCGGCGAGGGTCGCCGTAATGGTCATGGTTAGCGTGTCGCGATTTTTCACATGCGCGAGCTCGTGCGCCATCACGCCCGCCAGCTCTCCGTCCGTGAGCATTTTCATGAGCCCCGTTGTGGCGGCAACAGCGGCGTGTTCCGGGTCGCGGCCGGTGGCAAACGCATTGGGCTGGGGGTTCTCAATCACATAGACCTTCGGCATGGGCAGGTCTGCATTCGCGGCGAGCTGCCTCACGATGCGGTAAAGGGTTGGCGCGTCGGCCTCGCTCGCTTCTGTGGCGCGGTACATGCGCAAGACGATCCTGTCCGAATTCCAATAGGCAAAGACGTTCATGGCGAGCGCGATCAGGAACGCGATCACCAGCCCCACAGGGCCGCCGAGCATAAAGCCGAGGCCCACAAAGAGCGCGGTCATCGCGGCCATCAAGATAAATGTGCGCGCCATGTTCATGGGTAGCAGCGTCCTCGTCTCAATTCGTCCCTCAATGTCTGTGAGGGCATATGTGGCGCTTTTTGGCGGAAATTTAAAGACCACGTTGACAGATGCGTCCACCGCTTCACATTAAGGCCATGGCCGAAGACGACCTCCCCAACACCGCAGCGAAAGGCAAGGCGCTTACGCCCGCCGCAAAGCGCGCGCTTGAGGAAGCCGAAGCGCGGCGGACCAAGGCATCTGATAAACCGCTTCCCTCTGAGAAGGGCGGGCGCGATGGGCCCGAGGCCACCCGCTATGGCGATTGGGAAAAAGACGGCAAGATTTCCGACTTCTGAATTGTCACGCCTTCTCGCGGTGTTCGATCAGCTCTTCCACGACGGCCGGGTCGGCGAGGGTGGACGTGTCGCCAAGATTGCCGAAATCGTTTTCCGCGATCTTGCGCAAGATGCGCCGCATAATCTTGCCTGAGCGCGTTTTGGGAAGCCCCGGCGCGTGCTGGATCACATCCGGGCTCGCAATGGGGCCGATCTCCTTGCGCACTTGGGCGATCAGCTCTTTGCGTAAATCGTCACTGAATTCTTCCCCGGCCATGGGCGTTACATAAGCATAGATGCCTTGGCCTTTAATCTCGTGCGGGAAGCCGACGACGGCCGCCTCGGCCACTTTCTCATGCGCAACGAGGGCGCTTTCCACTTCTGCAGTGCCGATGCGGTGACCGGAGATGTTGATCACGTCATCTACGCGGCCGGTAATCCAGTAATAGCCATCTTCATCGCGGCGGCAGCCATCACCGGTGAAAAACTGTCCAGGGTATGTGCTGAAATAGGTTTGGAGAAAGCGATCATGATCGCCAAAGACCGTGCGCATCTGTCCCGGCCATGAACTAAGGATCACCAAATTGCCTGATGTGGCGCCTTCCAGAGTTTCGCCTTTGTCGTCCACCAGCGCGGGCTGAATTCCGAAGAAGGGTTTCGTTGCCGAGCCGGGCTTGAGGGGGGTGGCGCCGGGAAGCGGGGTGATCAGTATGCCCCCTGTTTCGGTTTGCCACCATGTATCGACTATCGGGCAGCGCTGCTCGCCCACAACATCGTAATACCAACCCCAGGCTTCGGGATTAATAGGCTCGCCCACTGTTCCCAAAAGCCTGAGCGAGCTGCGATCTGTTTGCGTGACGGGCGTATCGCCTTCGCGCATCAGCGCGCGGATTGCGGTGGGCGCGGTGTAGAAGATATTGACCTTGTGTTTGTCCACCACCTGCCAGAAACGTGAATTGTCAGGGTAATTGGGCACGCCTTCAAACATCAACGTGATCGCGCCATTCGCCAATGGTCCGTATACGATGTATGAATGCCCCGTGACCCAACCTACATCCGCCGTGCACCAGTAAACATCACCAGGCTTGTAATTAAAGACATATTGATGCGTGAGCGAGGCATAGACCATATAGCCGCCGGTGGTATGCAAGACGCCCTTGGGCTTTCCCGTGGAACCCGACGTATACAGAATAAAAAGAGGGTCCTCGGCGCTCATTTCTTCGGGCTCGCACGTCGCGGCTGCGTCTTCCGCCGCCTCGTGGTACCAGATGTCCCGGCCTTCTTCCCATTGGATGTCGCCGCCGGTGCGCCGGACGACGAGCACATGATCCACATGATCGCATTGTTTCAGCGCTTCGTCGGTATTTGCCTTGAGCGGGATTGGCTTGCCGCCGCGGATACCTTCATCGGCAGTGATCACAAAAGTCGATTTGCAATCGTTGATGCGGCCCGCGAGGCTTTCAGGCGAAAAGCCGCCAAACACCACCGAATGGACCGCGCCGATGCGCGCGCAGGCGAGCATGGCGTACGCCGCCTCGGGGATCATGGGCATGTAGATGGTGACGCGATCGCCTTTTTTGACACCGTTCGCCTTCATCACATTCGCCATGCGGCATACGTCGTCGTGGAGTTCCTGGAAGGTGATGGTTTTGGAATCGTTAGGATCGTCCCCTTCCCAGATGATCGCGGTGTCGTTTGCTTTGTCTTTTAAATGCCGGTCGATGCAGTTGGCGCTCGCATTGAGCGTTCCATCTTCGTACCAGCGAATGTGAAGATCCGCCGCATCAAAGGACACATCTTTGATTTTTGAGAAAGGCTTGATCCAATCGATGCGCTTTCCTTGTTCGGCCCAAAACACTTCGGGGTTTTCAACCGAGCGCTTGTACATCTCGGCATAGGTCGCCTCGTCCACATAGGCGCGTTTGGACCATTCCTCGGAAACAGGGATCAGCGCGGCTTCGGGATGGGTGGTCATGAATATCTCCTGCGAGGGCGATCGGCGGGTGGCCTTGATGAAGGGCCTTTATGTAGCAGGTCAGGGTGATGGGCAAAAGATGGCGCGGTGTCGCTCTTGCCATTGCACTTGCGAGGCGTGCCATGCCGCATTATGCCTAGGCGCTCAAGCCATTACGCGAGGCGCGCCATGCAACTTCATCAATCCACCTGGGCCGAGGTCGATAAATATCTTGAAGGCTCGAAGGGCATTGTGATCCCAGTGGGCAGCACCGAGCAGCACGGGCCCAATGGGCTCCTCGGCACCGACGCGCTCTGCCCCGAGATCATTGCAAAACACGCAGGCGATGAAAGCGGCATCTTGGTGGGGCCCACGTTCAACGTAGGCATCGCCCAGCATCACATGGGATTTTCGGGGACCATCACCCTGCGCCCTTCGACCATGATCGCGGCCATGTCTGACTGGGTGGAAAGTCTTCGCCGCCATGGCTTTGAAAACATCTACTGGCTCAACGGCCATGGCGGAAATATCGCCACCATAAATGCGGCTTTCGCCGAGATTTACTCGGATGGTAGTCTGGATACGGATGAAACCAACGCACCGCCTTTGAAGCTCAATCTCAAGAACTGGTGGGAGCTGCCAGGCATCATGAAGATGTGCGAAAAGATGTACCCCAAGGGCCATGGCTCCCACGCAACGCCTTCGGAAGTATCAGTCACTTATTACGGCTATCCCGACGCGGTTAAGCATGTGGAGATGGCGCCGAAGATCGCGCCCAATGGGCCGATCCGCGACGCGGCCGATTATCGCCGCCGCTTCCCCGATGGGCGTATCGGCTCAGACCCGAGCCAGGCAAATATCGAGGATGGCGAGAAACTGGTCAAAGCCTCTGCCAAGTCGTTGATTGAGGATTTCAATAAATTCTGCGCGCCAAGCGGCTAGCAAAAAGTGGCTTGCCGCTTTTAACCCCATGCTGCGTTCCCTCGTCTATACTGGGGTCGATTGAGTTTGAGACGGGGGCCCTTGGGCCGTGCGCACGCACTACTGCCGAAATTGTGGATCGCCCTTGCGCGGCGCCTTTTGCCAGACCTGCGGGCAAAAGGACGATGACTATCGCCGCCCGCTGCTCACGCTTTCAAACGAATTTCTGGGTGATGTTTTCCAGTGGGATAGCCGCGTTCTTCGCTCGATCGTTCCGTTTCTTGTGATGCCGGGCTCGCTGACGCGCGCCTACATGCGCGGCAAGCGCCAGCAATATGTCTCGCCGCTCAGGCTCTTCCTTGTCATCAGTATTGCGTTCTTTTTGGTGCTCGGATTTAGCGACCGGGCAATTTTTGGCTTTGCCGGGCCCGAGCCGCGCAACCTTGCTGAAGATTTTCCAGGCATCATTGACGATCTCGAAGGCGTTCAACCGGAGTTTCTCGATTATATACCCGACGAGCAGGTGTTTGGCCGGCAGATCGATTTTGCTCTCTTCGTCGACCCGGATGCGACATCCGTCGCACCGACAATTCCCATTGAGAGCGTCGAAGAAGCGCTCGTGGGCCGTGACGCGGGGATCGGTATCTACGACCAGATTCTCCCCTACATGGTTGGGTTCAATCAGGCGATCGACGATCCGCGTGTTGTAAACGAAGTGCTGCACGATGGCGTGCCGTGGCTGATGATTGTGCTGATCCCGTTTTTTGCTTTGATCATGGGCGGGCTCTATGTGCGGCGGCGCGTGTGGTTCATCGACCACTTGGTGTTCTCGCTGCACTTTCACAGCTTTCTCTTTGCCGTGTTGTTCCTGATGTTGGGTCTATCAGCAGGGGGAATCGCTTCGTTCCGCGGTGCGGGGGCGGTGGCGTTCTTGCTCGCGCTGATGGGGCTTTATTTATATATCGCCATGTTGCGCACTTATCGCGGCGGTGTTTTCAAAACCTTCATCAAGTTCATGATCTTGGGCAGCGTTTACATGAACGTCTTTTTTGTCAGCCTGTTTTTCTATACGGGCTATGGACTCTCCCAGCTCAATTAGTCTTTGAGCCCGCCCATCTTGCGCACAAGTTTCCACTCTGCGGGCATCACCGGCTGAACCGAAAGACGTGTGTTGTTCACCAGCACCATGTCTTTGAGTTTTGGCTCGGCTTTGACGTCATCGAGTGTGACCGGCTTAGGCACAGCTTCCACCGCGCGAATGGTGACAAGACCGAACTTGCCTTTTTCGTCCGTTGGGTCGGGCTCGTATTCTTTGATCACTTCAACGATGCCGACGACGCGTTTCTCATTTACCGAGTGATAGAAAAACCCAAGGTCGCCTTTCTTCATGGCGATCATATTGTTGCGCGCCTGGTAATTGCGCACCCCGTCCCACGGTTCACCCTTAGGCCCACGCTTTACCTGATCGTCCCAGCCCCAGGCGCCGGGTTCGGATTTAAAGAGCCAATAATTCACGCGCGCTCCTTTGGACTATTTAGCGGTAGCAGCTGGTTTATTCTCTCGACTGTATCTACAACCTTATGCACGGATAAAGGCGTATTTCCTTACGTTGAAAAGAAACCTTCTGACCGTTACTCTCGTATCATAATTCGCTTCGTCAAATTCTTGTAGCAATAGCGTTGATTTTTCAAAATCCAGAATTGGAGATTGGTATGACTCCCAATCCATTTGAAAGAGCACCCGGGAAGCCGGAACAGCCCGACGTGACATGCCCCACTTGCGGTGGGGCACGCAAAGTTGATGGGAAGACTTGCAAGAGATGCCATGGCACAGGAAAAGTAAAAGGCAGTTGATTGTGGATCGTCGTCCGAATGCTCTTAGTCCGGCGCGCCGATAATCCATTTCCAAGGAAAAATCTCGACGCTCTCAAAAAGACCGGCGCGCGTATAAGGATCAAGCGCCACCCATTGTTCGGCCGCGTTTTGATCGGGAAAATCCACAATCAGGACGCTGCCGATGAGCTGCCCGTCGTCATCAAGGATAGGCCCCGCAATCTTTACCGCCTCACCTGTCGCGGAGACATACTCAAGGTGCGGCTCGCGGGTTTCAAGGCGAAGGTCGATCGCGCCTTGTTTGTCTTTGGCGAAGATGTGGAAAAGCATGGGCCGTCCTATTCAACGGTGAAGGGGCGTGAGAGAAGTTCCGCGATAGCAGACTTAACATCGCTCCGCCCGCTGACAATCGTTGCAACAGCTTTCGATATGGGCATGTCGATGCTGCGATCGTCGGCCAGGCGCTCCACTGCCCAGGATGTGGCAACGCCTTCGGCCACGGATTTTTTCCCTTCGAGCGCTTCTTCCATGGTCTTGCCTTGCCCCAGCGCAAAGCCAAGCGAATAGTTGCGCGATTGGTGCGAAGTACAAGTAAGGATCAAATCACCAAGGCCCGAAAGCCCGCCCAGGGTTTCCAATTCTGCGCCCCAGCTCGAGCCGAGCCGGACCATTTCTGCAAACCCCCGAGCGATCAGCGCGGCGCGGGCAGAATCGCCCAAAGCTTCGCCGTCCACGATACCGCAGGCAATCGCCATGACGTTCTTTATGGACCCACCGATCTGGGCGCCCACAATGTCAGGGGAATAATACGTCCGGAAAGTGGGGAGCCCGAGCGCGTCCACCAGCGCCATGCCGGCGGTCTTATCCGCGCAAGCGAGCGTTACCGCCGTGGGCAATCCTTTGGCCACATCGGCAGCGAAACTTGGCCCTGACAGCACCGCGCAAGTGGCTTGCGGCATCCCGGCCGCCATCACATCGCTCATCAATGTGAGCGTTTTCATCTCGATGCCCTTGGAGCAGATGGCAACGGGGGTGCCTTCTTTTACATGTTCCGACAGCGCAGGCAGCGCGTCGCGAATGTGCTGAGCGGGCACGACAAGAAGCAGCGCATCGCAGGCAGCAAGATCCGCCATTTCACCGGTCGCTCGAATTGCCGAATCAAGGGTCTGGCCGGGAAGAAAGATTGCGTTCTCGTGGGAGGAATTGATCGCTTCGACAACTTCCGCCTCGCGCGCCCAGATCAAGGTCTCGCGTCCCGCTCGGGCCGCCACGGTGGCAAGCGCTGTGCCCCAGGCACCGGCCCCCACAACGCCAACCCGTTGAATTTCCTTAGCCAATGGCCGCCTCCGTTGAACGTTGGTTTCAAGTAGTTGCAAGTTGGTTGAATGTACGCGCAACTTTGCTGCGCCGCGGGGTAAGAACAGTGAAGGATTTATTGATTATTCACATCAATCGACCTATATTGCGGGCATGCTGTGCAAGAGAACAATGCGGGACAACATCCTGAAGGCGGCCATGGAGCGGTTTCTCCATTACGGCTACCCGAAGACCACGATGGCGGAGATCGCCTGCGACTGCAATATGTCGCCGGGCAACCTCTATCGCTACTTCCCGGGCAAGCTCGATCTGGCCCTCTCAATCGCTGAATCCTATGGCCAGGAAACCCGCGATAAGCTTCGGGAGATTATCCGCGATAAGACCGTTACCCCCTTGGAAAAGCTGAGGAAATACCACTTCGAGAAACTCCGTGATACGTTTCATCAGCTCGAGAAAGATCCCAAAATCTACGAGATTGCGCAGATCCTCAAAAAGGAACGGCCTGAGTTTTCGAACGATCAACTTGCCAAGGAACGGGCGCTTCTTTCCGAGATCCTGGCGGCGGGAAACGCCAGCGGCGATTTTGACATCAAGGACATCGTTTTTGTGGGCGAGATGATCCAGTCGGCCACCATGAAATTCAGCTATCCTCAGCTCTGGTCCCAGCTCACGCTCGAAAAACTGGAACGCGAGCTATCCGGCGTCATGGACCTTGTTTTGAGCGGGATTGCGGGCGCCAGCACGGCACAAGCCAATGAGCCCGCCTCCGCAGCTTCCTGAAACCCTTTGATTTCTTCGTGATTTTTCCCTGATTTCTGCCATTTCTCGCAAGCCATGCTCTCCTTGCATGGCTGACTGCCCAAAAAATAATGAATAAAATTGATATTGTTCATTGTTTTTCATTCAGGCCCTTGCTATATAGGTTTCATCGAGGCTGACCCACCGGGCAATTCCCAACTAATCCCCGCGCCAGCCTCAAAGAATAAGGCCCCGAAGGGCCACTGAGGAAAGGCAAAGACAATGGTTTACCGAATGACGACATGGCTGGCTGGTGCGTCGCTGACGGTTTTCGCCGCGGCTGTAACCCTCGAAGCGGTTCTGCACTACACCGCCATCTAAAAGGTTCCATCGGCCCAACCGATGTGCCGCTCGCTGGGCTCCTGAACCCCTCCAAAAACGGGGGCCTGGCGGCGGTCTCGGGGCCGAGTGAGGAAAGTTCTTCCGCCCGCAACCCCTCAGACCATTTTCCGTTCCGTCAATGGCCAGCGGGCTCTGGGCGGGGCGCTGAGCGACCCCATCCTCCCCGATGTTCCCGAAAGGGAAAGATGCTCAAGCCCCGCCCAGCCAATCATCGCCGCGTTATCGGTGCAGAGCGCCGCGGGCGGTACATTCACTTCAAACCCCATTTCCTCGGCTAATCGGCTCATCGCACTGCGAACGGCATCGTTCGCGGCAACCCCTCCGGCAATGACCAAAGCCGGTTTTTCGGACCGGCCATCTTCTAAAAATAGCTCCATGGCGCGGCGTGTTCGATCGGTGAGGCAGTCAGCCACTGCCGCTTGGAAACTCGCGCACAGGTCTGACTTCGCCAGATCATCGAAGGGCCCATGGTCGCGAACCACGTGACGCACGGCGGTCTTCAATCCCGAAAACGAGAAATCGCAATTGTCCCGCCCAACCATGGGGCGGGGCAGGCTGAAACGCGCTGCATCGCCCCGCTGCGCAGCGGCCTCAACGGCCGGTCCGCCAGGAAATCCAAGCCCCAAAAGCTTGGCAGTCTTGTCGAAGGCTTCACCCGCTGCATCGTCGATTGTGGTCCCGTAAAGCACATAGCGTCCCACACCTTCGACAGCGAGCAGCTGGCAATGTCCACCCGAAACGAGCAGCATCAAGTAAGGAAAGGCCACGTCCCCGGTTAGCCTCACAGTCAGAGCATGAGCTTCCAGATGATTTACAGGGATAAAAGGGAGGTTCGCTGCGGCAGCGATCCCTTTGGCGGTCATGAGACCTACAATAACGCCGCCGATAAGGCCGGGGCCGGCCGTCGCGGCGATACCATCGACTTCGTTCAGCGTGACGCCAGCCTCATTGAGAGCCTGCTCCGTTAGCGCATCAAGCCGATCAATATGTGCCCGGGCCGCAATCTCGGGCACGACGCCACCATAAGGCGCATGCTCTTCAAGCTGGCTAAAAACAACACTAGAGAGAATTTCGCGCGGGCCATCCGGATGCCCGCGTACGACCGCCGCTGCGGTTTCATCGCAGCTCGTCTCAATTCCCAATATGGTCAAAGACTTTGCGCTCATTGTCGTCTCGACATCGGCCAACTTCCGGGCTATGCCCCGGCAGGAACGAGAGTTAGACGCGCGCGAGGCGTAAATTGCAACATCCCTTCAGGATTGGAACGCGAGGAAGCCCGCTCGCGCTTTGGCAGGCGCGCGAAGTGCACCGCCTGCTCGCCGCTGTGCACGGCCTGACTGAAGAAGGCGCTGACCGCTCTTTTGAGATTGTTCCAATCACCACCTCGGGCGACCGTATTCAGGATCGCGCCTTACTCGATGCGGGCGGCAAGGGGCTTTTCACCAAAGAAATTGAAGAGGCTCTTTTGCGTTGCGACATCGATTGCGCCGTTCACTCCATGAAGGACATGGAAACCGCCCTACCCGAAGGTCTCCAGATCGGCGCCATACTAGAGCGAGCAGACGTTCGCGATGCATGGATCAGTCCTGTCGCGGGCCGCATTACTGATTTGCCTCAAGGCGCTCGCGTAGGCACATCTTCCTTGCGGCGCGGCGCCCAAGTGCTGGCGGTCCGCCCTGATATCGAGATTGTGACCTTTCGGGGGAATGTTGAGACACGGCTTGAAAAGATCTCAAAAGGTGAAGCGGATGGGACATTGCTTGCCGCCGCCGGTTTGGAGCGGTTAGGGCGGCTTGATGCTGCTGCGGAAGTGATGCCCATTGATGCAATGCTCCCAGCGGTCGCCCAGGGGGCCATTGGGGTTGAAATCCGCAACGGCGATGAGGCAACCCTCGGGATGATTTCCCCCATTAATCATGAGCCATCTGAGGCTGCGGTTAGGGCGGAGCGGGCGTTTCTCGGCGTGCTTGACGGGTCCTGCCGGACGCCAATTGCAGCCTTGGCCTTCCTAGAAAATTCCGAAATGCTAACTCTGATGGGGAAGGTGCTTTCCCCCGACGGCAAAAACATTTATGAAATCCGCCGGTCTGGCCCGCTTGGGGCGCCTAAGGAGCTAGGCAAAGCTGCGGGCGTCGATTTGAGGCGTCAGGCAGGGGAAGAATTTTGTAGGGACGTATTGGGCGGGGGCCAGAGCCCGTCCCCAAAGGGAGACTAAATCGTGCGAGTTGTCATTACCCGAGCAGAACAGGAAGCCGCCGCCATGGGCGCGGCAATCAAAAATATCGATTGTACGCCGATAGCGGCGTCAATGATGGAGATTCACCTCGCGGAAGAGCCCATTGATTTAACCGGATATCAAGGCGTGTTAATTACGAGCAAAAATGCGATACGCGCACTGGACAAAGTTTCGGAAGAAAAAGAGTTTCCGATTTTTTGCGTTGGCCCGCAGTCACGTAAAGCCGCTGAGGAACTCGGCTACACAAATGTGAAGAACTCGTTCGGTGGCTACAAGAACCTTCCCATCTTTCTAGCGCGCGAAACAGATAAAGCTGCAGGGCCATTTTTATTCTTGCACGGTGGAAACATCGCGGGGTCCCCGGTGCAAGACTTGGGAAAAGCAGGTTTCAAAATTGTAAGCCGCCGCGTCTACAGTGCTGGCGCCATTACCACGCTTTCGGACGAGGTAAAGGCAGAGTTTGAAAAGACTTCGCCACCGGAATTTGTGACCTTCATGTCGATACGGACGTACAAGCTCTTCCGTGATGTGATGGAAAGTCATGGTCTTTTGCCCAAACTCAAGGACTGTATTGCCGTTTGCATCAGTCCGGCGGTCGCAGATTTTGCACGTGAGATACGATGGAAGAAAGTTTATAGCACCGATGACATGTCAGGGCCTTCTATCGTGAAGAAGATATCTGAAATCAAGAAAGCAACTGAGGCGGCGTCCTGAGTTGCGCAGGTAATCCCAATGGTGGTGAAGTGGGGATGAGTTTGACCCCCAAGAACCAAATGGGCTGCTAGATGGCCAGTAAAAAAGAAGATACGGGCGTAGATTCAGCCCCAAAGGCAAAATCGCGGCCAAAACCGGATCGGGCCGCTGAGACCGCGATTGGCTCGTCGCGCGGCAACAGTGCGGTCGTGGTGGCGATTTCCGCTGTGATCGGTGCAATTCTGGCGCTGAGTGCACTTTACGTCTTGCAAACTGCGAACCTCTGGCCAGGCGGCGCGAGCGCCGACCTTGGCGGATTTGAAAGCAGGCTGGCAACGCTTGAGACCAGTTCAAGGGCAACGACAGATGGCCCCAGCGAAGGGCTTTCAGGGATGCGCCGAGCAATTGACCGGCTACAGAATGATGTGGCCGCTCTGGAACGCCTGCCGCGCAGCAATGGCCGAACTGGTGGTCCGGCAATCACTCAGGCAATTGAGCAGTTAAGCGATCAGATGAACGGCGCAGAAGGCCGCATCGCGTCACTTGAAGCGCGCACGCCAGATGATCTTGTGGATCAACTGGCCGGGTTTGCTGACGGGGCAGCTCTTGCTGAACTGACAATGCGCGTGGCCACGCTTGAAGAATCAGCCCTTCAAAGCGATGCACGCCGCGTGGCGACAGCTCTTGGTCTTGCGCAGGTGGCACGCGCGGCGCGCGGGTCGCAGCCCTTTGCGGAGACGATCGAAGCGGTGGCGGTCATTAGGCCGGACGATGCATTGCTCGCGGCCATACAGCCGTATGCGGAAGACGGCGTGCCAACGCTTGCGATGTTGCGAGCAGACTTTCCCGCGATTGCGCGCCAAGCGGCCCGAGCCTCTCGAACACAGGGCGAGATCACGGCTTGGGCACGCGTTTGGGCCTGGCTCGGCCAGACCGTTTCTATCCGCCGAACGGGCGAGTTAGAGGGAGATGGCGCTGATGCGGCCATTGCACGCGCCGAGCTGCGCCTGGCGGAGGGCGATCTGCCCGCGGCGGTGAGCGAAATGACTTCGCTTTCTGATAGCGCGCAAGATGCAACGGCTGATTGGATTGCCAATGCGGAGGCGCGCCTTGCGCTCGATCAGTATGTGGGCGCGTTAAGCACTGAACTCCTGGCAGAGCTTGAGCGGTAAACGACAATGGCACGGGCGCTCTTTATATTTTTGATTGCCGCGTTAATTGCCGGGGCCGTGGTGTGGGTTGTTAGTTTTCCGGGCTGGGTCACAGCCGATTGGCTGGGCTACCGGTTTGAAGCGCCCGTCAGTCTCACGTTGCTGGGCGTGTTTGGGTTCTTCATCGCGCTTCATTTTTTGAACCGGCTGATCCGCGCGATCGCGGGTGGGCCAGGCGCTTGGCAAAAGCGATTTCGCGACTGGCGCGCGCAGCGGGGAATGGGCGCGTTAACGCAAGGCTTTGCTGCTGCTGCGGCAGGTGATGCGGGCGTTGCGCACAAAGAGGCCGCACGAGCAGGTAGGCTCGTAAAAAACGGTCCGCTCGCCCAAGTGCTGGCGCTGGAAGCTGCGGCCTTGGAAGGTCGCGACGATGACGTCGCCGCCCTGGCGCCCGTCATGCTTTCTCAACCGGAAACGGAATTGCTAGGACGCCGCGCGCTGTTCGATCTTGCCCGCAAGCGCAAAGACCGCACGGGCGAGATTGACCAAGCCGAAGCGGCGTTCGGTGCGCATCCAGCTGCGGGATGGGCGGCCGAAGCGCTTCTCGCCGATGCAATCCGCGCAAGCGATTGGGAGAGGGCGCAGTCGGTGGTTACGCGCGCCGCACGTCACGATGCCTTTCCAAATGGACGCGCAAAAACGCTTCGGGCGGTAGCAACATTAGCGGAGGCACGCTCCACCGCCGATGCTGGAGATAACGGCAAGGCCGCGAGCCTTGCCCGCAAAGCGCAAGAGCAAGATCCAGAACTCGTCGCGGCAGCCATCACACGAGCAGATGCGCTTGCCCAAGGGGGAAAAACAAAGCCGGCCGCCGACATCGCGCAA
>Ga0209578_10001619_pt1 | contig 20423 bp, 16 predicted proteins | sample tdAd472_FD_187127 | JGI IMG/M metagenome (GOLD analysis project Ga0209578, IMG submission 187127) | Marine sediment microbial communities from the Atlantic coast under amendment with organic carbon and nitrate - tdAd47.2 (SPAdes)... | ecosystem: Environmental > Aquatic > Marine > Coastal >...
TCCGCGCGCGGCGTCGTGTCGGCGTTTGGGCCGAGATGGTCCAGGTAGACGAACAGGTCGCGGATCTCCTCGTACGACAGGGGCTCCAGCAGACCGTCGGGCATGGACGAGCGGTTCGACGCGATGGCCTCGTCAATGTCGGACCGTGGCAGCAGCGTCACCTTGCCGTCTGGTGCGACGATCCAAATGTCGCCCCCACCAGCGGCCAGCATCATTCCATTGAAGACACGCCCGGCGTTCGTGATGACGGTAAACGTCGGGTATTCCTCGTTGAGGCGGTGCGAAGGAAACAGTGTGGCTTCGAGCTGCTGCTTTTTCTGCAGTCGCCAGCCGAGAGAACTGAGGTCCGGCCCCCACTGCTCGCCGAAGCCATCTTTGCGGTGACACTTCGAGCAGGTTGCTTTTTCGTAGACCGCTTTGCCGTGCCGCAGCCGCTCGGGGGTTTCTGTCTCAACTTTCAGGCGAGACCACAGAGCGGCAAACTTCCAGCGCGCGTCCGGCGGATCCTGAGGGAGAACCGGTGCCGGTTGTTCCGGGTACTTTCTGGCGAACCACTGCTGCCAGTCGGCGAGCGTGCTCAGCGGTGTGCCGTCGGCATTTGTCGAAACGCCGGCCCAGTGAGAGAGCAGGGCGACAGCTTCGGCCTGGCCGTCACTGTCGAGTGGCAGGCCGACGAGGATCGCCTGCCGCAGCCACTTCGCCTTCGTGGCCCGGATGCGAAATCGCGTGAGTGCCCGCAGCACCGACCGCGACTGCGCGCCTTCGACAAGGGCCAGCGAGCGGACGAGGTACCGCCAGTCCTGCGGATTTCGTGGTCGCTTCTGACAGTAGAGGCTCAGCGCATGGGCGGCTTCGTCGCGACGTTCGGTTCTGGCTTCGAAGACCGAACGCACGTAGTCGAGAGCCCGGTCGTCTTCCGATTGGGCAAGAGTCTGAAGCGTCAGTGCCTGTGCCTTCTGCGACGCATCGTCGTCGCGAGCCGCAACCTCTTCATCAATCGCGATCAGAGCAGCAACAGCCGCGCGTGTTGGTTCAGTCTGCACGGCATCAATGGCAGTCGCGACTGTCGGATCGGTGAGCCCAGGTTCGTCTGCAACAGCGACAACGGCCAGGAAGCACCAGCACACAGCAGACACTACGGCCACCGTTACAAGTCGCCGCTCGAAATCAGGCATGTTGATGCTCCGCAACTCAGCCGGTGCCGGTAGTAGAGAAAATGTTCAAGAAGTCTGTTGGCCAATCTCAATTGGACGACCCCAACGGGGTCAGAGAACATAGCCGGGGTCAGCGGCGCAGCCGCGCCACCGCGGGGTATCTCCGGATGGTCCGCCGGTTTGTCGAAGGTCAGTCGTTGCCGTGGGAATCCCGTGTCAACCAGACGGCGCACGGGGCGTGGCGCGTCAGTCGTGACGAGACGCTGCCGAGCAGAAACCGATCGATTCTAGAATGGCCGTTTGCGCCGGTCATCAGGAGATCCGCCGGCCAGCTCTCTGCCAGTTCGATGAGGTGATGCGGTACGTCGTCTGACTCTTCGATACGCACCTGGACGCGGTCATAACCGACTGCCTCCAGTCGTGCCGCTGCGGCCAGCGCCGACTTCTCGGCAGTTTCTTTTTCGCACGCCCACTCGTTACTGAGGTGCTGCAGGATGTCGAGGCGGAATGACTTGAGCAGCGAGAGTACGGTGACAATGCGGACTTCGCTGACCGCTCCGATGGGCAGTCGCACGAGATCGTCGATCGCGCCGTTGGCGGCTGGCGACCCGTCGTACGCGACCAGAATTCTGAGACGATCGCCGCGAACAGGTTCGACGGATGGAATGGCCGGGCGACTGACGAGGACATCGCAGTGGGCATACTTCAACAGTCGCTCAGTCGTGCTCCCGAGCAGAAATCGATCGAGTGCTGAGAGCCCCCGCGATCCAGCAACGATCAGGTCCGCCGACATTGTCTCGGCCCGCTGAAGAATCTCCTCAGCCGGGTGCCCGTCATGGATGCTTGAGGTGACGTGAGCATGACAATCCGCCAGCAGGTTTCGCGTTTCTTCGACAGCGGCTTCGGCGGCACGACGCTGTCGTGATTCCGTGACCGCTGTGACGCGGTCCCGGATGCCGTGGCTGCCGGCGAAGACGACGGGGTGTTCCAGCACCGAGATGAGCTCAATTTCCGAGTGGTCGGGAAAACGCAGCCGACCGAGCAGATTGACGGCATCTTGCGAATGCGACGATCCGTCCGCCGCGACGAGAATTTTCATGCGTGACTCCTGCCCGGCCTGTCCGAATGCCGGTCTTCCCTGGCAGCTGAGATTGGACGCTGCAAGAGAGTCTGGTTGTGCGAGGGGGGTGCTGACGAGCGTCCTGAAGTTTATGGTCGCGTATTCCGGAGTGGACTTCGCCAGAAGTCCCTCGTTAGTGGGCCAGTGGGTCAGTGGCCGATATCGTGCAGTGCCGATTGAGAAATTCCGGCGAAGCCCACCGCCGATAGTTTCAGGACGCTCCTTACTGTGCAATGACGCGTTTGACGAATCGCAGGAGCAAAGGATGCGCCGGTTCGGCCATCTGCCCGTGGTTGTAGCCGTCGAGTTCGTGCAGCGTCGTATCGGGATGCTCGATAACCTGCATCATCCGCCACATGTAGGCGTTCTCTTCGTAACGGCCCAGGATTTCGAGTTCGCGGTCGCCGGTGATCAGCAGCAGCGGCGGCGCGTCTTTCCGCACATGAAACAGTGGCGCGAGGTCATCGACGATCGCCTTTGTGCCGTCGATTCCGCGTTCGGCTCGTACGGTGAAGTGCGTGATTGTGTGCCCGCTGAAAGGAATCAGCCCGGCGATCTCGTCCGCGTCAATTTCGTGCGCCGCGAGCCAGCGTTTGTCGAGGCCGACCATGCTCGTCAGGTACCCGCCCGCCGAATGCCCGCTCACAAAGATGCGATCGCGCGCCCCGCCGTACTGCTCGATATTCCGAAACGTCCAGGCAACCGCCGCCGCCGCATCCTCGATATACGCCGGAGCTTTGACTTTCGGATGCAGACGGTAATTGACCGCCACAACCGCAATCCCCTGCTCCTTGAGCCCCTTTGGCACCGAACGATGTCCCGCCTTCAACCCGCCGCCATGAAACCAGACGACCGTCGCAAACCCCTTCTGCTTCGCCGGGTAATAGACATCGAGCCGGCAGCGTTCCGTCTGATACTCCGTCAGATCGTCGCCATCGCGGTACAGGATGTTCTCGGCCAGCGCGTAGTCACCGTCAGCCGCGAGAGAAACAGAAGTTGAGGCGACGCAAATCGCAGCAGCGGCCAGGAAGAGAATTCGAGTCAGCAAGGTGGTTCGTCCTGTTGAAGATTCGTCGAAGGATTAGACAGGCAACGAGGTTTCTGCCTGACGCTCGAGTAGGCCGAAACAAGCTCTGCGCCGTTCCGGCAGCCGTCTCATTTTCTGGCCGGAGGAAACAGGCTGCTCACCGCACATCGAAACCGAGGCAAAACGTCGCCACCGGTCAGCTCACCGCCGTCGCGAACAACAACCGGCTGGTCAGATTCCTGCGAGTAGACCGTGACTGATCGATCTGCCGGGTTGACGACCCAGATCAGCCGAATGCCTGCCGCCAGATATTCGGCCAGTTTTGATAGAACTTCAATGTACCGGTCGTCAGGAAAAACGATGTCCGCAACAAGGTCTGGCGGAAACTCAAGACTTCCGTTCGGGAGTTGGTTGTCTGGAAATCGTCCGTGCTGAACGTAGACGACACTGGAGCGGCGGACGGTGTCTCGGGCTTCTCCGAAACAGTTGATTTCGGCCAACGAATCAAACAGCCATCCGTTCGATTCTGCCCTGACAAATTCACCAAGCTGTACGGCAAGCTGAACCGCAACCCAACTCCCTAATGCACCTCCAGTGCGTGCCCGTAGCGTCCCGTCGACCAGTTCAAACAACTTGCAGTCAGACAAGTCGAGGAATTCACTTGCGGTGTATCGCCTCGTACTCATTGACGACAGCATGGCTCCCCTCCGGTCATTCGCACGGCGCCAGTAGCTGGATTCGCAAGAATTCAGTCGACCGAGCAGGGGCTGAATTCTCGCGAATCCGGCTACGAAGCACGGGCTCAGAACTTTCGACTCACGATAGCCCCGTCAGTGTCCCGGTTCCCGTCGAGAACTGGTCGACTTCCAGATTCAGGTGCTGCAGGAACGAGACGAGGACGTTGGCCAGTGGTGGGGCTTTGGCTTCGTCGAAGGCCAGGTGCTGGCCATGCTGGAAGCGGCCTCCGGCGACGACGATCGGCAGGTTCGAGTTGTTGTGGCTCGACGCGTTACCAAGATTTGAACCGAGCAGAATCGCGGTCTGGTCGAGCAGCGTGACGTCGCCGTCTTTGATCGCGTCGAGCTTCTTGAGGAACTCGCCGAACAGCCGGAACTCTTCGTGCTCAATGATGCCGAGCTGTTCGATCTTCCCCGGATCTCTGCCGTGATGGCTGAGATTGTGCCAGCCGTCGTCGACGCCTTTCAGATTGACGACCTCAGCACCGCCGGCGCCCTTCAGCGTGATCAGCCGCGTCGAGTCCGTCTGAATCGCCAGAGCCATCAGGTCAAACAGCAGCTCCATTCGACCGGTGAAGTCGGCCCGGTCGTCGATGTCCTTCGGCGGCTTCTGATCGACGACGGGCTTCGGACGCTTCGCCCACTCTTCGGCCGCGACCATCCGCTGTTCGAGTTCCCGGACGCTGGTGAAGTACTGGTCCAGCGTCTCGGAATCGGCTCGGCCGGACCTCTTCTGGATCGACTTCACCTGGCTGTTGACCAGATCGAGGATGCTCTGGCCGTCCTTGATCCGCCGCATCTGATTGGCCTTTTCCTGGGCCGAGCCTTCCAGGAACAGCGTGGCGAACACGCGTGACGGTCGCGACTCGGACGGAATCTGCACGCCTGACCGCGTGTAGGAGATCCCGCCGTAACCGGCTGACAGTGACAGAAACGGAAACCGCGTCAGATGCCCGAGCCGCTCGGCTGCGAACTGGTCGACCGAGATCGTATTCCGAAAACTCGGCTGTCCCGGATGCGGAGCCCCGGTCAGGTAACTCTTCTCCGCCGAGTGCCCACCATCGACCATCGGGTGCATCAGCCCCGAGATGACCGAGACCTTGTCCCGCGTTTCCTGCAGCGGTTCGAGATACTTCGTCACCTCGTAATCCCGCCCGGCGGTCTGCGGAAACAGATTCGGCGTATGAATCCCCAGCGGAGCACAAATCGCAATCATCCGCCGAGCGTCACCCGTCGAAGCATCACCCGCCGCCATCGCCCGTCGCGTTGCCAGCAATCCCGGCAGAGCCACAGCGACACCGGACGCGCGCAGAAACGAGCGACGGGAGAGTTCTGATAATGTCGGAGTCATGCCTTCGTTCCTCGAAACAGAATAGTTCAGCACTATGAACGACGACCCTTTTTTTTGTGTATGTTCATACTGAGGGTGCAGGTGTATCACTTCAGCAATTCATCAATCGCGAGACGAATGATCTTCAAGAGTGTCTTTCCAGAAGCTGCTGAAAGCAGATGCAGTCCTGGAAACTGGTGGTTGGCCGGAGCGTGGACAAGGGCCGATGCGTCCTTCCATGGATATTCACAATTGTCGGGACGCTGACCATTGGCTTTGTGATTTGGATGCAGCAGTTCGATTTCCTTCGCCAGCAACTTGATTTCAGTCATTGTCTGATCGTGCCGACGAGGCTGTCCTCCGGTCCGGTTTGCGACAATCTGCCGGGCAATCACAGGCAGAGTCTTTGCAACATAGGCATGACTGGACTGGAGCGTGTCAGGATCGCTCCCAGCTGAGCACAGGTGGGCCTTCGCCAGTTTTTCACACACCATCTGGAGCATGTGGAGCCGCACGCAGGGAGCAACTTCTGCTGTTGCCTGCAGGACTTGCCAGGCTTCCAGTTCCACGCGTGCCTGTTGGGCAAATGCAATCTGCCATTTCCTCGCATCATCCTTACTCGACACCACTTGCTCCTGAGTCGTTTCGGCACATCTCCTCTCCAAGCGTCCAACCGTTTGGGAGCAACAAGGACTGATTGCGAATGTCTTCAAACTCCTGCGGAGTAACTTCGACGATGACAGAGGAGTATGGCATTCCAAATGCGGCGTCGGGCGCGAACTGTAACGGCATGATCCCTGAAGGGATCGTTGCGTCGTTGACTTCGAGCAGCTTGACGGGCTCATCAGGCCGCTGTTCTGAGCCCTCAGTTCCCACGATGCGGAAAATGTGACTGAGACTCGGCTCAATTCTGAAGTGAGCGTCGGCAAGGAATCTTGCAGCTTCATCTTTATCACGTGTAACCATCGGATTCGGCTCCCTTCAATCGCTAACTACATTGTCACGCCTGCTGGTTCGACTTTAGCCAGAACTCTCATTTCAGCCTGACCAGCTTCCGCTTCGGAAATACTCTGTCGCAGGTGCCTCGCGTTGGCTGGGCTCGACAGGAGATACATGGTTTCCTGCCAGGAATTGAATTGGTCGATCGGCATCAGGACGACCTGCTCGCCGGATTCTGTCACGACGATGCGTGCCTCTGCCTGGTCGAGCACCTCGGCGACGAGATCGGGCAACCGGTCGTTCGCGTCCTTCAGTGAAATCGCCTGCATGTTCGGGCTCCGTTGTCTGTTGAGCGGGATGCTCAGTCTATCCTGCTTGTCACGGCCTGCGGAACAGGTCGCTGGCGATGACGGAGTGGATCATGGTTCGCAGGCCGTAGTTGCTGGTTCGAGTTGAAGTCGTGACGGACTCGATGATGGCTCGGTCGGCGTTCGTCACCGGGCGGCCGCAGCCGTAGATGAGGAGTTTGGTCGCGAGGGCTCGCGCGATGGTGTCGGGGTGTTCCAGGAGCTGGCTGCGGAAGGCTTTGAAGTCGGCGAACTCGTGGCCGTCGGACAGGACGCCGTTGCTCTGGACGGGCAGGTTCAGGCGGTAGTTCGTTTTCGCAACGCGATCACCTTTGTCGCCCAGAGACCGGTAACGGTCCCGGTGGCCGCCGATGACGTCGAACTCTTCCAGCGCGAAACCGGGCGGGTCGATGCGGTTGTGGCAACGGGCGCAGGATTCGATCTCACGGTGCTTGTCGAGTTGTTCGCGGATCGTTGTCGCGCCACGAATGTCCGGTTCGACAGCCGGCACGCCTGGCGGTGGCGGCGGAGCGGGCTGGCCGAGGATCCGGTCGAGCACCCAGTTGCCGCGGATCACCGGCGAGGTCGTTGTGCCGTTCGCCGTGACTTTCAGGACGCTCGCGTGAGTCAGCACGCCGCCGCGGACGCTGTCTTCCGGCAGCGGCACGACGCGGAACTCTTCGTGCCCGCGCACGCCTTCGATGCCGTAATGCGTCGCCATGCGCTGGTTGAGGATCGCGAAGTCGGAGTCGACGAAGTTCAGGACGCTCAGGTCGTTCTTGAGGATGTGACGGAAGAAGCCGCGCGTTTCGGCGAGCATCGAGCGCTGCAGAAGTTCGCTGAACTCCGGATACAGCTTCGCGTCGGGCGTCGTGAATTCGATGTCCCGCAGGTCGAGCCACTGGCCGGTGAAGTTCTCGATGAATCGCTCGATCTTCGGATCATCAATCATCCGGTCGACCTGAGCGTGCAGGACGTCGGGATCGCTGAGCTTTCCGGCTGCGGCCAGCGCGAGCAGCTCATCATCGGGCATCGACGACCAGAGGAAGTAAGAGAGCCGCGACGCGATCGTGTAATCGTCGACGACGGGTTCGGCATTGAGCAGCAGGAAATGCGGCGAGCACAGGACCGCCGCGACTCCCGCCTGCACCGCCTGCTCGAACGTGCTGCCTTCTTCGAGCCGGGCGAGCGTCAGGGCGACGAACTGTTCGGTGAGGCTCTCGTCAACCGGACGGCGAAACGCGCGCGGCACGAAGCGACGGATGATTCGTGCGGCGTCTTCCTGTGGGGCCGTCGAATCGATGAAGTGCGACTTCACTCCGCGACGATGCCGGATGTAGACCGGCCAACCTTCTTTGACATTGACTGTGGCGTCTTCATCAAACGGGCCGAACAGATGCTGTGTTGCGGGGCTCGGGAAGTCCTGGTCGAGCGGGCCGTAAGTCTCAGCCCAGAGAATCGCGACACCGGGCCGCTCTTCTTCCTTGTCCCGCCAGGTGACGTGCTCGGGGTAAATCCACGGCAGGATGTGCATCGCGTGCAACTCGGCCATCCGCGTCGTGAACTCGATGATCCGCGGCTCTTTCGCCGAACCACTGACGTCGAACATGCCCTGAAAGATGCGTTTGCCATCGCCAAACAGTGGGCCGGTGAAGACGGCGACCGACAGCGTGCGATGGTCGTTCGGCTCGTGCGGGAAGACGGCAACCCGGCAGCGATAAACCCCGTTCTCGATCGGGTGAGCGGGATCGATTCGCGCTGGCGGCCAGCCGGGGGTGAAGTCGACGAACGCGCCGTCACGCTCGATCACACCGCCCTTTTTCCCTTTGACCGAGGCGACGTTTTCTTTGACGTCCATCAGCCGGACGTGCCTCGTCGCGGGTTCCAGCGGTTTGATGCGGCGGATCGTTCCCTCGAACGCGGCATTGGCGGCGTCGAGATATTTTTCGAGCAGGATCGACGAGATGCCGAGCCCGGTCGCGACGTTATCGAAACCCTGGACGCTGTTGTCTTCCGGCAGCAGTTCGGCCAGCGACGTGTCGATGTCCAGCAGATCCTGGACTGTGTGCTCGTACTCGCTGCGATTGAGCCGCCGCAGCGCCGGTTCCGGCTGAGCCGCGCGAGCGAGTTCGGCATTGATCCGCGCGACGACGCGTTTGACTTCGGCGGCGTCCGGGCGAGGCTGCTTGCTCGGTGGCATGTCGCCCGATTCGATCATGTCCGCGATCGTCGACCAGACGTCGCTGGACTGAGCACTCGGCGGCGCGATCTCGTCGAGCCGCAGGTCGCCCTTCGGCTTCGACGCTCCGTGACACTTCACGCAGTGCTGCTTCAGGAACGATCCGATGTCGTCACCGACGGCCAGTTGCCCGCCTGTCGCAAGAATTAAACCGAGGACTGTCAGTCGCGTCAGATTTGCCACGCTGCTTCTCCAGCTCGCTGCCGATGTGGAATCGAGCATCTCAGATCCTTAACGTTACCGCCCAATGCCGTACCGAAACTCGCGTCGAGTTTCGGATTTCTGAGGTAGCGAAAGTCGCGCAGACTTTCGGCCCAATGGTTCTGCCGAAACTCTGCGCGAGTTTCGCTACGACAGATTCCGTGATTCTGACCGGCCATCCCTCATTCAGCCAGTACCCGCCCAGCAGTTCCGAGGCTTCTCCATGACGACAATGAGATTTGCTCTGTGCCTGACGATTGGCCTGTTCGTCACCAGTTCGCTCCGTGCCGAAAACTGGACGCGATTTCGAGGTCCCAACGGCCAGGGCATTTCCAGCGAGACGAACCTGCCGATCTCCTGGTCCGGAGAAAAGAACGTCGTCTGGAAGGCGAGCATCCCCGGCAAGGGCTGGTCATCGCCGGTCATTTTTGGCGACCGCATCTTCATGACGTCGGCGACCGAAGACGGCATCTCGTGCCGCGTCATCTGTGTCGACAAGGGGAGCGGCAAGGTTCTCTGGAACCGCGAAGTGCATCGACAGAAACAGGGGCCGATGCGAAAGCAGAACTCGTACGCGACGCCGACGCCGGTCACCGATGGCGAGAAGGTCTACGCGGTCTTTTATGACGGCACCGCCGTCGCCGTTGACTTCTCCGGCAAGCTGGTGTGGACAAACAGCGAGATCAAATTCTTCAGCCTGCACGGTCTGGGAGCATCGCCGGTTCTGGTCGACGGCCAGCTCATCATGCCGTTCGACGGCAGCAGCCGCGACGAGCAGAAAGTCGGCTGGAAGGAACCCTGGCAGAACGCACTGGTCGTCTCGTTCGACACGAAAGACGGATCGATTCGCTGGAAGGGCAAACGAGGCGACTCGCGCGTCGGGCACGTCACTCCAATTCTGGTCAACGATGGCAAGCAGGTCGTCAGCGCCGGCGGTGACCGTGTGCAGGGGCACGATGTGAAGACCGGCGAACGCATCTGGTCGATCTACAGCCAGGGCGAGGGCGTGACGCCGTCACCGGCTTTCGGCGGCGGCCTGATCTACACGTCGTCCGGCTTCGAGGACCCGACGATCCGCGCGATCCGGCTCGGCGGCAAGGGCGACATCACGAAGACTCACATCGCCTGGGAGCAGAAAAGGGGCGTGCCCGCGCTGCCGTCGCTGCTGTACGTCAAGCCGTACCTCTACTCAATTACGCGCGACAACATCCTGCATTGCCTGGAAGCCCAGACCGGTAAGATCGTCTGGCTGAAACGCCTCGAAGGCGTGCACTCGGCGTCGCCGGTTTATGCCGACGGTCGGGTCTACATCCTGTCGGAAGATGGCGTCACGCTCGTTCTGAAGCCCGGCCCGAAGTACGACGAGATCGCCGTGAACGAACTCGGCGAACGGTGCCTCGCGTCGATGGCGGTCTCGGACGGCCAGTTCTTCATCCGGTCGGCCGAGCACCTGTTCTGCATTGGAACCGGCGAGAAATAGGAGCTGTGCGGTAGCTACGCTCGCCAGAGCGTGGGGCTGGTGCTGACGAGATCGTCAATGTAGCAGCGGCAGTCCACCGTCTGGCGACGGTAGCTACGACATAGGGACCGGCAAGAAACAGGAGCTGTCTGGTAGCTACGCTCGCCAGAGCGTGGGGCTGGTGCTGACGAGATCGTCAATGTAGCAGCGGCAGTCCACCGTCTGGCGACGGTAGCTACGACATCGGGACCGGCAAGAAACAGGAGCTGTCCGGTAGCTACGCTCGCCAGAGCGTGGGGCTGGTGCTGACGAGATCGCCAACGCAGCAGCGGCAGTCCACCGTCTGGCGACGGTAGCTACGACGGTGATCGAGGCTCAATACCGCGCCATGCCCGGTTCGATTTCGATCGCCCAGGCATCAATGCCGCCGGCCATGCTGACGGCTTTGGAGAACCCCTGCTGCCGCAGCCACTGAGCGACTCGCAGGCTGCGACCGCCGTGATGGCAGTGGACGATGATCTCTTCGTCCTGTTTGCCGTCGAGTTCCGAGACGCGTTCCTGCAACTGTGTCATCGGAATCAGCACCGTGCCGTCGATATGCACGGTGTCGAACTCGTCCTGTTCGCGGCAGTCCAGAAAGACGAACGATTCATCCGCGTCGAGTTTCGCGCGGACGGCCTTGCAGTCAGTCTCCAGCGGCAGTGGTTCGGTCATTATGCGATTTCTCTTTTTGTGGCGGAAACTCGGGGTAGCTGGATTCGCAAGCGTCTGTGTTTTGGGTCAATGGTTTTGTCATCTGAATTCTTGCGAATCCAGCTACTGGAAGTGGTCACGGCGGGCGGAAGATTATCGAATTCGCACGCGATACGGCATGACGGTCAGGCGTCCTTCGCGGCTCAACAGCTGCAGCAGGCTGCCGACCTGGAACTCGGCGGCGACTTCCGGCGAAATGCGTTTCAGACCGGCGGCGATGACCTGGTCGGCGGCTGGCGTGCGAGCCTCAGCGTCGATCGGGCCGAACAGTGATTCGAAGGGGCTCGTCGGCCGCGGCAGAACAATTCGCTCGACGTCCTCGTCGTCGGCCAGCCCGGCGAGTTTCTGAGCATGGGCGACGGCGTCGTCGAGCGTGCCGATTTCGTCGACCAGTTTCAGTTCCTTCGCGGTCTTGCCGGTGTAGACGCGGCCTCGCGCGAGCTTCTCGACTTCCTCGCGCGACATACCGCGAGTCTCGGCGACCTTCGCAGTGAACTGGTCATAGATTGCCTGCATCAGCTTCTGCATGGCGGCGCGTTCCGAGTCGGAAAACTTCGAGAGTGAACTGAGTGCTCCGCTGTTCTGGCCGCGCGAGATGACGTCAGTCGTCAGGCCAATCTTTTCGTACAGACCGCCGAGAGAGAACTTTCCGCCGACGACCCCAATGGAACCTGTCAGCGTTCCCGGTTCGGCGAAGACTTTCTGAGCCCCCATCGCGATGTAGTACCCGCCGCTGGCTGCCGTGTTGCCCATGCTGGCGACGACGGGCTTGCCGCACTGCTTGAGTTCGCGCCACATCAGATCGCTGGCCAGAGCACTGCCGCCGGGACTGTCGATCCGCAACACGATCGCTTTGACGCTTTCGTCGTCTTTCGCTTTGCGGACGGCCTTGATGATCGTGTCCGACCCGACGACCTCGCCGCCAAACAGGTCGCTGGCACTGCGACCGGTCATGATGACGCCCGTCGCGTGGATGATTGCGATCTTTGAGTTTCCGGACGCGCGACCGCGCGGCTCAACGCCCATCATCATGTTCATCATCTTCATCATGCCGGCCAGGCCGCTGAAGTCGGTGTCAAGTTTCTGCTTGCCGTAGCGGCGTTTGAGCGTCTTTGCACCGAACTCATCCTTGAGCATCTGGTTGACCTCGTCGCGATAGCCGACCTGGTCAACGAGCCCCAGTTTCTGCGCGGCGGTCGCGACGTGAGGCCCGCTGTCGATCGCGGCTGTCACCTGCTCTTCCGTCAGGCCGCGATCCTTCGCGATCGTCGAAACAATCAGGCCGTAATAGTCGTCGAGGACCGCTTCCATCTCCTCGCGAAACTGCGGGCTCATTTCCGTGCGAACGTACGGTTCGGCGGCCCCCTTGTACTCACCGACCTGCATCATGTCGGCCTCGACGCCGATCAGGTTAAACAGCTTGCGGTAGAACATGACCTCGGCTCGCACTCCCAGAATCATCAGCGTGCCGGATTCCGGGATGGCGATTCGATCGCAGGCACTCGCCAGCAGGTAGCCCTGAGTGTCCGCGTCGGTCAGAACGGCAATCACCGTCTTGCCGGACGCTCGCACGCGGGAAATCGCCTCACGCAGTTCGTGCAGCTTGCCCCAGCCGAGTGCCGGGCTTTCGATCTCCAGCACCAGCCCGGCGATCTCGTCATCCGCTGCCGCCCGATCGAGACGTTCTGTGATCTTTGCGAGGTTCTCGACGGCCGCTCCAAAGATGCCCGGCATCGACGCGCCTTCCGGGTACGAACCCTTGATCACGATCTCGGCCCACGCCGTCTTCTTCTCTGCAGCCGCCTCCGCCTCATCGTTGGCCGCGTTGAGCAGCGTCAACTGGCCCGACAGAATGACAAGGAACAACAGCGAACTCAGAACGCGGTGAGAAAGCCTTGACCGATAATCATCAGAACGAAAAGCAGTCATCTTGAAGCCTCATTTCGAGGAAGGTCATTTCAGATTGTGGCAGGTTCCGACCTGCTGCAGACCGATTGGCGGGTAGCTCGATCAGACTTGAATCAAACAGAATTCAAGGAAGGAAACGAAGAGAAGAACCGCCGAGGAACGATGCAGCAGCGCTGCGATTCTTCGTTCTCTTCGATTCCTGTGTTCCGAACCTGCTGCACGAGATCGTGAAGCCAGCACGGGAACTCGTCCAGAGAAGGCGGTGTACAGGCCGCCGGGCGTTCGCGGCAACCCCGGGAGCGGGTTTCCGCAGCGTGTCACGCAACGAATCTGACGTATGCTGCAATCGGCGTTGTGGCGTTCGAGCAAAAGCCGTTAAGACTCCGCCGGTGACGCGGCGAGTACGCTGTGGCGTGCGAGCTTGAACGGGAAATTCTCAGCCAACCGGCCGGAATCGACCGTGCCTCGTCTTAATGATTGCCGATAACACTCAGCGTCGCGATTCGGGAGTCGCCATCTCTCGAACGTGACAGACGACTTCAACAGTCGACAGGATTCAGACCTCTCCAATTTAATCCGACGGAGGTTCCAAACCCTTCCGACAGGTTCGGGCGACCAAAGGTGGGTGCTCTGCACTGCCTCGTCCCACCTATCTTCAAGCGACTCTGCCGTCGCATTAGTGAGAGCTTTGAATCCAGTAAACCGCGGCCCGGTCCTCCGAGCCGCGGTTTTTCTACGCGCTTCAACACAGAACGCTGCATCGTCAGAACGCTGCAGCACCAGAACGGCGAGCCCACAAGACGTCGAGCCGTGAGCGTCAGCCCTCGGTGGCTTTCTTTTCTTTGAGTGAGGCATCTTTTGGCCACAAAGAAGCACGAGAAGACACGAAAAAGGCAGCTCCGCTTTTCGTGTCTTCTCGTGCCTTTTTGTGGCCAACCTGGATCGATCAGCAGCGCCCGCGGTCGCCATTCGGGCATTCCTCTCGCTCGTCTTTCTCAGAGTTGCCCGCGATGACTGCGATCCTTGAGGGTCTGGGGGGAGTCGTTAGCCTTCGCGGCTTGCCTGAGGATGACCTGATTCAAGGACCAGCGAAGTGAGCGACCTGATCAAACCGCGGACTCTGAAGGGGTTTCGCGACTATCTGCCGAACGCGATGATCGCGCGCGAGCATCTCATCGAGACGGCTCGATCGGTGTATCGCAGTTACGGGTTCAGCCCGATCGACACGCCGGCACTCGAGTACGCCGAGATTCTGACCGGCAAGGGCAGCGACGAAACCGACAAGCAGCTCTACCGGTTTCAGGATCACGGGAAGCGCGACGTTGCCATGCGGTTCGATCTGACCGTCCCGCTGGCTCGGTTTGCCGCTCAGCACGCGCAGGAACTCGGGACGCCCTTCAAGCGGTACCACATCGGCACGGTGTGGCGCGGCGAGAACACGCAGAAAGGCCGCTATCGCGAATTCATGCAGTGCGACTTTGACACGATCGGCACCGAGTCCAACGCCGCCGACATCGAAACGCTGCTCGTCATTCACGACCTCATGCAGAAGATCGGCTTCGAGCGGTTCACCGTCCGCGTCAACAACCGCCTGGTGCTCAACGGCCTGCTGGAAAAGCAGGGCCTCAGCGACAAGTCGGTCGGCGTCCTGCGCGCACTCGACAAGCTGCCGAAAATCGGTCGCGACAAAGTCGTCACCGAAATGACCGAGCAGGTCGGAGCGACCGCCGAGCAGGCGGGCGCGGTGCTCGATCTCGCCGAGCTGACGGGCGATGCGGCGTCGATGCTCGGGCAGCTCGACGGAATGCTGGCCGGCAACGAAGCGGGGCTCGCTGGTGTCGCGAAGCTGCGAGAACTCTTCGAGACCGCTGCGAAGGCCGGCATCCCTGGCGAGCGGGTCGAACTCGACCTCTCGATCGCACGCGGCCTCGATTACTACACCGGCACGATTTACGAGACGTTCCTTGGCGATCAGCCAGGCATCGGCAGCGTCTGCTCGGGAGGTCGATACGACAATCTGGCCGGGCTGTTCACGAAGCAGAAGCTGCCGGGCATCGGTGCGAGCCTCGGCCTCGACCGCCTGCTCGCTGCGATGGAGATTCTCGAAATGGTCGAGACGGCGTCGACTCCAGCCGACGTCTTCATCCCGCAGTTCGACGCCGAACGACTCGGCGATTACCAGGCACTCGCCCGCCAGCTTCGCGCCGGCGGCTTCCGCGTCGAGGTCTTCCCGGAAGCGAAGAAGCTCGGCAAGCAGCTGCAGTATGCCGACAAGAAGGGCCACAAGCTGGCGGTCATCGCCGGCGAGGACGAGTTTGAAAAAGGCGAATGGCAGATCAAGAACCTGCAGGTCCGCGAGGAGCCGAGGAACGTCCCGACCGCCGAACTGGCGGACACGCTGCGTGAGTTGCTGGGCGAGTGATTTCACGAGTGGAAGAGTAGCTGGATTCGCAGGAGTTCAGTCTGAGACACGGCAACTGAATTCCTGCGAATCCAGCTACGACTGAAGTGCCCACAAAACTGATGCCAGCACCGCCGAACATTCTCTGGCTCTGCACCGATCAGCAGCGGTTCGACACGATTCGATCACTGGGCAACGAGCTGATTCGGACGCCGAACATTGACAGTCTCGTCGAGAACGGCGTCGCGTTCACGCAGGCCTACTGCCAGAGCCCTGTCTGTACGCCGAGCCGCGCGTCGTTCCTGACGGGCCGCTATCCGCGAACGACTCGCTGCCGGCAGAACGGGCAGAAGATTCCCGACGACGAAGTCCTTGTCAGTCGGATGTTCGCCGACGCTGGCTACCGCTGTGGCCTGGCCGGGAAGCTGCATCTGGCGTCATGCTCGGACGGCAAGGTCGAGTCACGGATTGATGACGGCTATCACGACTTCCACTGGTCGCATCACCCTCAGCCCGACTGGCCCGAGAACGCCTACACACAGTGGCTGACCGCCAAAGGCCAGAGCTGGGAGAACCTCTACTCGGGACCGTCGACCGGCTTTGTCAAAGAGGGGGTGCCGGCTGAGTTTCACCAGACGACCTGGTGCGCGGAGACGACCTGCGACTTCATTCGAGCCAACACTGGGCGACCGTGGTTCTCCAGCTTCAACTGCTTCGATCCACATCACGCGTTCGATCCGCCGCCCGAGTACCTCGCGAAGTACAACCCGACGGACATGCCTCTGCCGAAACGGCGCGATGGCGAGCTGGCGTCGAAAACGACGTTCCAGCAGCTCGATTCTGAGTGGGCTCACAACAGCCCCGGCGAGTTTCACACGGGGGCGATGACCGACGACGACCGGCGTCAGGTCACGGCGGCGTACTACGCGATGTGCGAGCTAATCGACGATCAGGTCGGCCGAATTCTGCAGACACTCGACGAGACCGGGCAGCGGGACAAGACAATCGTGATCTTCATGTCCGATCACGGCGAGATGCTCGGCGACCACGGCCTCTACTTCAAAGGCCCGCACTTCTACGACGAGGCGATTCGAGTGCCGCTGGTCATCTCGTGCCCGCAGCGTTTTCAGAGCGGCCTGAAGATCAACGGCCTGACCGAACTGGTCGACCTGACGCCCACGCTGCTCGAAGCTGCCAGCCTTGACGTTCCGTCACGAGTTCAGGGCCGTTCGCTGATTCCGCATTTAACCGGAGTTGCCGATCCGGACCGGCACCGCGATTACGTTTTCTGCGAGTACTACAACAGCTGGACTCACAGCGACGCCTACGGAACCATGCTGCGTACCGATGCCGCGAAAATCGTCGTCTATCACGGGACGAATCAGGGCGAGCTGTACGATCTGGAAGCTGACCCGGACGAGTTCGACAACCTGTGGAACTCAGTGGAGCATCAGTCACTGAAGCTCGACCTGCTGCAGCGCTGCTTCGACGCCAGCGTCTTCAGTATGGATCCCGACCCGCCACGACTGGGGCCGTTCTGACGGGTAGACGCTTGCATTACTCAATTCTTCGTAGCGAAAGTCGCGCAGACTTTCGGCAACGCCGCTGAGCGGAACAACAGCCTTGCAGGGCCGAAACTCTGCGCGAGTTTCGCTACCAGCCGCCAAACGACAACAGCCCGGCAGAGTGAACTACCGGGCTGTTCGTTAATTGTCTGATTCTCGTTACCGCGAACTACTCGGCGGCAGCGGCAGCCGCTTCGACTTCCTCGAGACCGGGGACGTTGATCGCGGTGATCTTGACTTCGGTGTACTTCTGGCGGTGGCCGGTGTGCTTGCGGGAATTCTTGCGGCGACGGAACTTCTGGATTTCGAGCTTCTTGCCCTTCAGTTCCGGCGTGACAACTTCCGTCGTGACCGTCGCGCCTTCGATCGTCGGGCGACCAACGGTGCTGGAGCCGCCGCCGTTGGCGAGCAACACGCGATCGAACTCGATGGTGTCTCCAGCGCTGGCTTCCTTGCGGTAATCGACTGTCAGAGACTGACCGGGTTCGACTCGGTACTGGTGGCTGCCGTCTTCAATGATTGCGAACATCGTTTCACTGCCTGGTGATTCAAAACTGCCGTCATGTGGCCGTTCGTCCGGCGGCACGACTGACGTTGCGGTAACGTCACGAGCCAGTCCCGAGCGGTCAGCCTGAAACCGGATGTTCTCCGGAACCTGTTGCTGAATTGGCACTTACGAAGCTGTCACTCAGTTGTGCCGTCGCAGAAGCGGCGGAGCATAACCACTGATTTCTGCGATTGCGAGTGTCACGGATTGGGAATCCGGAACTGGTGTCCGACGCCGTTCGTGCACTCGATGACCAAGTGATTCGGCGTCACATCGGCGCGTGCCCGAATGTGGATCTGAATCTGTGCCTGGTCCTCGACGGCGTTGATGTCACGACGCTTGCGGTTGCTCAGGTAGTCGGCGACTTCGTGCTGTACTTCGACGGTGATCTGCTCGACATCGTCCCGCGACGCGGCGGTGATGAGCGATCTCATGACCTCAATGGCGACACTCTCCGCCGTTTTGACGAGACCGGTTCCCGCGCAGCACGGACAGTCTTTGTAGATGCTCCGCCGCAGTGACGGCCGAATTCGCTGCCGGGTCATCTCGATCAGGCCGAACGGGCTGATCCGCAGGATTTTTGACCGAGCGCGGTCGCGCTTCATCGCGTTTCGCAGTGCGCGCTCGACGCCGCGCCGATGCCGCTCTTCCCGCATGTCGATAAAGTCGCAGACGACGACTCCGCCGATATCGCGAAGCCGAATCTGGCGAGCGATCTCGTCAGCGGCTCTCAGGTTCACCTGATAGGCCGTCTCTTCAGCGTTGTCGTCGACGCGGCAGTTGCCGCTGTTGACGTCGATCGCGACGAGCGCTTCCGTCTGGTCGATGACGATCGACCCGCCGCCTTTCAGTGGGACATTGCGATTCTGAATGCGGGCGATTTCTTCTTCGATCTCATACTTATGGAAGATCGATTCCTGAGCGTCGTACTGGTGCACGCGATCCATCTGGCCGGGCAGGACCGCCTGAATGAACTCGTTGGCCCGTTCGTACGCGCCGGGTTCGTCGATGAAGACGGCATCGATATCCGACGTGTAGATGTCCCGGATCGTCCGGATCATCATGTCACTGTCTTCGTAAATGTCGCACGGAGCCGCGGCCTTACTGATCCGGCGGACGATGACTTTCCACAGGCGAATCAGGTAGTTGAGGTCACGTTCGAGATCGTCGCGTGAGCGGTCGAGGCCGGCCGTGCGAATGATGAATCCGAGGCCTTCCGGGGGGCTGAGTTCGTTCAGCTTGCGACGCAGCTTGCGACGTTCGTCGTCGTCGACAATCTTGCGGCTGACGCCGACTCGCTGCAGGCCGGGCATCAACACCAGGTAGCGGCCTGGAATGCTGATGTAGGTGGACAGTGTCGGCCCCTTCGAGCCGATGCCTTCCTTGATGACCTGAACGACGACTTCGCTGCCCTTGCGGAAGATGTCCTGAATCGGCGGCTTGTTGCGAACGCTGCGTTCGTTGCGGCGTCCTCGCCGACCGTTACCGCGTTCTTCTTTCTCTTCGCTGTCGTCTTTCCTGTCCTTGTCGAGCAGGTGCTTGTAGTACTGGTACTCGACATCGCTGACGTGCAGGAACCCGTTGCGACCGACGCCGAAGTCGACAAAGACGGCCTGAATGCTGGGTTCGATGTTAACGACCCGGCCTTTGTAGATGTTGCCGACGCAGCTTTCGAGGCTGTTTCGCTCTACATATAGCTCTTCAAGAACGCCGTCCTCGATGACGCCAATCCGGCTTTCTTCCGGCTGACGCACGTTGATAAGCATTTCTTTCTTCATGAATGTCCCCTGCGTTCGGGGGCATTCCTCGATCAGTTCCGGCAGTGCCGATGCGCACTCTCACAGTCCGCACTTCTGCAGTCCATCGTCCGGACTGCCGTCGCCAGGTCGTTGCTGAATTGTGATGCGGCGCGTCAGCGAAGAGAATTCGCGGCGCGACGTCAGCGACTGAGGCGGCGGGATGGCAACGCTTTGACTGGAGTTCCGACAGGCGGCGCAAGACAGGTTCACTGCGCGATGTCTTCGCGGGATCGAACTTGTCCGTGGCCAGTGGCGGAAGGCTCCGGCCCTCTGCGGACCGGATTGAGCGTTGCGGTGCAGGTTCAGGTGTCAGGTCGAGTGGCGTCGCCTCAGCGGAAACGGTGCTGTTCGGCGAGAGGCAGAGCCTCTCAACACGGACATCACGTTTCGTTGCCTGAGATTGCGACGACACGGGCGATCTGCCTGTCTGGAAGGGTGTGCCAGAACCGCGAGGAAGTCCCTCGAAAGGTTTCTGGAAGGTGTGTCTTCGCCGCGGCCGACATGACCGAAGCTGATTGATTGTGTGCCTGAATATGAAAGTGGAGTTGTCTCTACTCCTCATCGTCTGGATCAGCGAGAAGCCGGCTGACTTCGCCACGCAGATAGTTCTCAACATCGCGAGCGACGTCGAGCGTCATCGCATGTTCGGCGATGGCCTCCGCGTCGGCGAGACTCAGGTGGCCAATGACATCCTTGACCTCGGGAACAGCCATTGGAGTCACGCTGAGGCTTCGCAATCCCATTCCCAGAAGGAGCGGGATGTATTTTGGCTCGGAACTCATCTGGCCGCACACGGTCACGGGAATTCCCTGGTCGCGTGCTGCATCAATGACCATCCGAATGAGCCGGAGAATAGAAGGATCACCGGCGCGGTACAAGCTGGCCACTGCCTGATCC
>Ga0209578_10001620_pt1 | contig 20411 bp, 20 predicted proteins | sample tdAd472_FD_187127 | JGI IMG/M metagenome (GOLD analysis project Ga0209578, IMG submission 187127) | Marine sediment microbial communities from the Atlantic coast under amendment with organic carbon and nitrate - tdAd47.2 (SPAdes)... | ecosystem: Environmental > Aquatic > Marine > Coastal >...
AGTGACGCTTATGATCCGGATACGGGGGCTCAGGCTCTTGTCAGAATACCCTGCTCATTGGTCTTTTCGGGTCAGTTGAAATTAACTATAAGCTTTTGTTTTTATTAACTTTGGTGCTTCACGGGGCCAGCGATACTCAATCGAGATTCGGTAATCCCTCGAGTACCAACAGGTAATAACTCACGATCCCGACGACCTCGTCATTCTCAATGACGGGGGCGTGACTGATGCCGAAGTTATTGAACAGCCTGGCACAATAGCGTACGTCCATTTCCGGCCGCACGGCAATGATTGGCTTCGCCATGATCTCGTAGACGTTGACACGCTCCGGCGCACGGTCTTTCGCGAGAACCTCCTTCGCGACATCGGAGAATACCAACATGCCGTATTCGTCGTGCTCGCTTCGTTTCTCGACAATCAGGCAGGTCGCCTTGACCTTCTTCATGATGCGCAATGCCTCAAAAACGTCGGTTCGACCGTTAACGAACGTGACTTCCTTGCGCATGATCTGGCTCACGGGAATATAGGCAGGCAAGCTCATAATTGCTCCTCCACGATTTCTGCCAGTTCTTCCGCCTGGCGCATGACGCCGAGTGCATCCTCGACATCGAGTTGAATGACGATACCAGTTCCGGGTTTCGCGTCGAACTCACCGACGGAACCGATTTTTTCCAGGATGTCGCGACTAAGGTGACGTTCGACCAATAGCATGACGACGTCGGTCTGCGATGTCAGCGACAAGCCGAAGAAACTCTTGTGGGCTTCGTAACCTTCGCCGCGTGCATGATTGATGACGGTACAACCCGTCGCACCCGCATTACGGGCGGCTTCGATAATCGCTTCCGATTTCGAGTCCTCCACGAACACGATCAGTAGCTTGAATTGCATCAGCTTTCCTCCTGGGGAATTGATTCTGCATGAATTCGACTCTTCTTTTTGCGCGAGGCATCGAATCGGTCTCTGAGCGCCGATAGTTGTGCATAGCTCAATACGGCGATAATCGGGAACAGGCTGGCGAAAGCGACGAGTCCGAATCCATCGAGCAGCGGACTGCGGCCCGGCACGGTTTCGGCCAGACCCAGGCCGAGTGCCGTAACCAGGGGCACCGTTACGGTAGATGTCGTAACGCCACCCGAGTCGTAGGCCAGCGGAATAATCATGCGCGGCGCCCAGATAGTCTGGATGACGACGAGAATGTAGCCGACGAGGATGAACGCTTGCAGCGGCAGACCCGTAATTATGCGGAAGCAGCCGAGGCTGACGCCGACCGCCACACCGATCGCCACAGCGACCCGCAGCCCCCACACGCTGATCGCGCCACCCGATGTCTCGTTGGCTTTCATCGCAACGGCGAGCAACGCGGGTTCAGCAATCGTCGTCGCAAAACCGATCGCCAGCGCGAACACATAGACCCACGTGTAGGCGCGCCAGTCGATTACCACACCAACGGCGCCGCCCGTCAGGAACGCCGGATCGGTCAATTGCTGTGCCATCAGCCGGCCGAGCGGGAACAGCGCCTGCTCGAGCCCGATGAGAAACAGGCCCAGACCCACGATCGTGAAGGCGAGTCCGGCCAGCAGTCGCCGCAAATTCCTGACGGGCCGGCGAATGACGAACACCTGGAAAATGCCGATGAAAATGACAATTGGCAGCACGTCGCCCGATGTCGACAACAAGGTAGCGAGTCCGGCTCGAATCAGATCCACGCCACGATGCTCCCGTACGCCATGACGAAGATCATTGGCGACAATGAGGCGAATGCAATAAGCCCGAAGCCGTCCGTCATCGGGTTGCGATCACGCAAAGACGAGGCCATGCCGACGCCCAGTGCGGCAACGAGCGGCACGGTGACCGTCGATGTCGTTACGCCGCCGGAGTCATAAGCAATTCCAACGATTTCGGGAGGAGCCACGGTGGTCATGGCAATAACCATCGCGTAACCCGTAACGATCATCATGGGCAGCGACCAGCCCAGCAGGATGCGCAATACGCCGACGATAAGCGCAACGCCGACGGACAGTGCCACGGTCACGCGAAGCCCGAAAACGTAGCTCGCCCGGGCTGCCACCGTGTCCTCGATGGCTCCAGCCGCCGCAGCCACCTGGGACGCCTCTTTCGCAACCGCAGTCAGTGCCGGCTCAGCGACTGTCGTGCCGAAACCCAGCAGGAATGCGAAGGTCAGGAGCCAGAACACGCTGCCCTTGCGTGCCAGGTCGAAGGCCAGGGACTCGCCGATGGGGAACAGCGCCAGTTCGAGGCCGTACACAAACAGCGTCAGACCCAGCAGCACAATCAATGCGCCCCCGACGAGGCCCATGGCGTTAGCAAGCGGGGCCTGCAGGATGAAATACTGGAAAAACGCGATAACGAGCACGATCGGCGCGAGATCCCGAGCGCTTCCGGCCACGTGCCGGAGCATCGGCCGCATATCTTTTTGCAGTAACGAGGTCAACGTTAAGGCGCAGTCTGTCCTTGCAGCAGTGTACCCGATGCGAACGCGTCGATGATCGCACTTGTGCCCGCGACTTGCTTGCCGCTTCTCAGGTCGTAGTCGTCATCCGTGTATCCCCACCAGTCCCAGCAGCCTTTCGGGTTGAACAGGCTGGACTCGAGCTGCGGATAAACAACAACGATGCGATTCGCCTCCGCCCACTCATTGAAGCCGGACTGACGTACAAATCTATCATCCAGGAACTCTGCCCCCTGAACGCAGCCGTGAAATACGACGTGCAAGCGGCAATCGGCGGCAGCTGGTTGGCATTCAGAGGGAACATAGGCAAAACCTGCATCGGCTATGTGGCTCCCTGAATCGAAAAATCGCGAGAGGTCGATGGCGACCAGGTTGTCGTTGACGGCCTCCTCTACTGCCGGCTGCAGATCACCGTAGAGGTGATGCAGCGATTCGCCGGCTGTGTCGTAGTTGCAGGCATTGATGTAGTCACCGCCCTGTTCGCTACAGGCGATACCGGCGTCAACAGTTGCCCACCCATGCGCCGACTCAACTTCATTGACAACCCCGATGTTTTCCTCGGCAACAAAGGCCTTGTAGAAATCGGTAAGCACCTCGCCAGCCCGTGGCGACACGACTGCGTCGGCCGGGCTGTGGAAGATCCAGACCCTCGCATCTTGCATGACGTCCGTCGGCGCGATGGCCCCTGCCGAAGCCGCGTCTTCTGCAAAACTGATCATCGGGTCCGCACCAAGCTCCGTGCCCGTCATGCAAGTTCCGAGAGCCGTTTTGACGTCACCCGCCGCACAATGATACGGACCTCCGGCAACCGCTGCGACGCCACCGATCTTGTCCGCATACGCGACCTGCGCCTGCACGGCCATGTAGGCGCCGGAAGAAACGCCGGCTACCGAGATGCGACTCCGGAGCGCCGCGTCGTACTCAACAGCCGGTTTCGAATCCGCTGGCATTGAATCCGCCACTTGTCGACTGCGGTCTCCGCAGGCCGCAGTACACAACAAGGCCAGGCAAACAACGCCCAGGCCGGGCTTACAGTGCTTGTATGAATGTCGCGATAGCATCGACGGCCTCCTTCTCATCGAGCAATGGTGCATGTCCACGGTTATTGACGCCCGCAACTTGCAGATCAGGTTTGCGTTGCTGCATTCTCAAAATAATGTCTTCGGTCAGGATGTCCGACAACTCGCCATGTATGACCAGGGTCGGCACGTTGCGCAGGCTGTCGAACAGATCCCAGGGCTCGACCGTAAGTCCGGAGACGCCTTCGCGAGCTGCATGTCCGATGTTGCGGTCGAAATTAAGGTCGAAGCCTCCATCATCGGTCGGGCGATACGTGGTCTCGGTATAGGTACGCCATTGCTCGTCATTCCAGTCCGGAAAAGCGATGTCGTAATTGATCTTCACCTGGGCAATGGCTTCCTCGAAGGTCGCCACCTTGTCGAGACGGCCGGCTCCGGCCGTTACCCTGACGATGCCTTCCGGATTCGCTTCCGGCCCGATGTCGTTCATGACCGCGGCGACAATTCTGCCCCCCTGCTGGTAGCTCATCAGCATGGCCATCCAGCCACCGAGCGATGTGCCGATCAACGCCACTCGGTCGATTGCGAGTTCGTCGAGCAAGCCCCAGGTGTCCGTCGCGTACTGCGCCGGATGATAATTCCTCCAGTCCGGATCGTAGTCCGACTTGCCACGGCCACGAAACTCCGGGCATATCACGCGACGCTCTTCCGACAACCACTCTGCCAATGCTGCGAAGTCGCGACTATTGCGCGTCAGTCCCGGCAGGCACAGCACCGGCACCTTGTCCGATGGACCCGCATAGTCGCGGTAGTAGAGGCGCAGGCCATCCGCGGTTTTGTAGTAGCGACCCTCGTACGCTTCAGTCATTACGACTACCCAGGAAATGCCGCATGCCCTCCAGCGCCTCATCCGTCACAATCTGCTTCACAAAACGCCGCTTCTCCTCGTCGAGTCGCGACTCCAGTTTCGCGGGTCGCATCAGCCGACGCGTATTGTGGACGCTTCCTGCCTTCTTGCTTTTCAATCCGTCACACAACTCGGCCAGCGCCGCTTCCAACTCCTGACTGTCAGCGTACGCGGTGGCCAGCCCCCAATCCAGCGCCTGGTCTGCCGATACAGATTGATTGAGAAGTTGCACGGCAGCCGCTCTTTTTCGCCCGATGATCTCCGGCAGCAATGCTGTCCAGCCGCCATCCGGGCTGAATCCGACATCGACATAGTAAGGCCGAAAACTGGCGCGTTCGGTAACAAGGACGATATCTGCGGCAAGGACGAAACCGAGAGCCCCGCCCGTGACCTGGCCGTCGACCGCGACGACGACCGGCGTGCGGCAATCATAAATCCCGACGATCACCTGGTTGAGCAGGCCGACCAGTTCTTTTGCATAGTTGCGAATGTCATCGGCGTGGTCGAGAAACCCCTGCAGATCGCCGCCAGTCGAGAATGAGTGACCTGCGGCGCGTAGCACCACAATGCGAACATCGATGTTCCGGGCACATTCGGACAACGCATCCAGCAATTGAGAGAGCAGCGCCGGTACCAGGCTATTGTGACGCTCAGGCCGATTCAGAGTTAGGGTCGCAACGCTGTTATCGACGCTGATCAGGACCTGTTTTGGCGTCTCTTCAGGCACAAAAAAACGGACGCCGGGTTACCCCGGCGTCCGCCTTCAAATCAGATCCGAACCGGATCAGGCAGACTTCTTGACTGCCTCGACAACCGCTTCGCGGGTCGCTTCCTGAACCTCTTCCGTTGCCGTCTGCGCCGTGTTGGTCAGCAACTCCACATACTCTTTCGTGCGACCCTCGACGATCCGGGCGAACGCCGCAGCACTGTCGATCTGCTTGCTGACATACTCCTGCGGCTCCGTCGTGGACGTTGCCAACCGGCCCTGCTCGACCGTGAATTCTACGACGTCGTTTAATACGGCAAGATTGTAACGGGCGAACTTTTCGAAAGTGTCGACGCCGGCGACGCTCTTCTCCTGCAACTTCGCGACGGCATCTTTCTGGTACTGGCTGAACTGCGAAATCTGCTCGTTGAATTTTTCCTGCATGTCGATCATGGTCCTGTCCTCTGTTCAGGGAGTTTGTTGCGGTGCAGTATAAATCCTGAATTGCTGCGATGCAACAATTTTCTCTGGATTCTTCGATCGACATTTTATATTGATAAAACAATTACTTACTGACTCCCCAATGAGCTGTTCTACAACTCCCGATATCGACGGAATCGGGTCCAGCTTGTTTGCGGCGCAAAATCAACCGTGTACGAACTCTCCTGGCGCGGCGCGCAGAGCCACGAGCCCCGCCGCCGCGTTACCCATGGCGGGCGGCGCTGACTTGCCGCTTGTGTGCCAGTCGAGCCAGTCGTTCCAGGCGGGCCACCACGAGCCCTCGACAAGCTCCGTCGACTCCGCCCAGCGGTCCGGGTCGCAATACAGGTCGCCCGGCGCGCGCGTTGCGATCTGGTGTTTCCTGCGCGGGTGTTCCGGCCCGGAGACGATGCCAGCATTGTGGCCGCCCGTGGTCAACGCAAATGTCAGCTCGTTATTCATGAGCCTGAGCGCCTTGTACACAGACTTCCAGGGCGCAACGTGGTCGGTGACTGTGCCCAGTACAAAGCCGGGCACCGTGATATCGCCGATGCAGATCGGGCTGCCATCAAACTCGTAGCGCGCCTCGGCAAGATTGTTTTCCATGTAGCAGTTTTGCAGGTATTCGGTGTGCATCTTGTACGGCAGGCGCGTGCCGTCTTCATTCCATGCCATGAGGTCGTTGAGACTACGATCCTCGCCTAACAGGTAACGCTGTACCCTCGGGGCGTGCACGAGGTCGGAGACGCGCAATGAGGAGAATGCGCCAACCATGCTCTCGATGCCCAGGTAGCCCTGCTTGTTCATGAGCGCTTCGAGGAACGCAAAGGTACTTTCGCCAAGCAATGTCGTAATCTCGCCTCCTTCACGAAAATCGATCATTGCAGCAAACAACGACAGGGTCTTGAGGCGGTCATCGCCCTCGCGCGCCATATACGCGGCAGCGATGGACAACAGTGTGCCACCAAGACAGTAGCCAACCGCGTGCACCTTGCTCCCGGGGACGATCTCGCTGACGGCGTCCAGAGCCGCCAGCACGCCCTCGTGCAGGTACTCATGCATGCCGATGTTGCGATCTTCGGCGTCCGGATTTTTCCAGGAGATGATGAACACCGTTTTGCCTTGACCGACGAGATAGTTCACCAGTGAATTCTGCGGTGACAGGTCGAGGATGTAGTACTTCATGATCCAGGCCGGCACGATAAGAACCGGCTCCGTTGCGACTTCGTCGGTCTGCGGCTCGTATTGAATCAGCTCGATCAGCCGGTTCTGGTAGATGACCTTGCCAGGCGTAATCGCAATATCTTTGCCAACGACGAAGTCTTCGAGGCCCTGCGCTCGTTTGCCGCTGCGCTTGCGTCGCAGATCCTCGACGAGATTGCTGGCGCCGCGTCTCAGGTTCTCACCTTTTTCGTCGCGGGTCGCCGCCAGGAACTCGGGATTCGTCACTGGCATGTTGGCTGGCGACAGCATCTCAACCACCTGCAACGCCAGAAATCTGACGAGCTGTTCATGGTTCTTGCTAACGCCATCGATACCGCTGGTTGCCTCGGTAGTGAAATCTTTTGCCAGCCGGTGACCGTGTGCGAAGACATTGAAAGGCCACCGCTGCCATTCGTCACTTCGCATGCGGCGGTCCGCGACCGGCGGCAGATCGTCCTTGCGTATCGCTTTGCCGTTGAGCTCGCTGAGCTCGATGCCGTTGCGGACAGCGCTTTCGGCCAGGGACAGCAATTTCGCCGGCGACAGCGCAAGATGGCCGCTCCAGTCAAGGATCGCAGTGGCGACGTCAACAGGGGACAAACCCCGCGTCAACGTGGCCACCTGTCCGCGCACTCCCTGATCGATAGTGTGGGCTGTCTCGGGCGACAGCAGGCGCTTCTTCCCGGATTCTTCAGTCATCGTCCTTCCCTGATTTCGATTTCGTAAAGCTCTTTTGCATTGCTGCCCAGGCTTCCATATTTTGCGCGGCCATTTCCTGCAGTGCGGCGAAAGGCCCATCCTGAATCATGTTTCGCATTTTTTCCTGCAGGTCCTGCTGCTGCAGCTGGAAAGACTCCAAACTCTGCTGCAGCCAGGCACCGAACATGCCCTGCATTGGATGCCCGTAAAACCGAATGATCTGGGTCAGCATCTGATCGCTCAGAACCGGCCGACCGCCGAGTTCCTGTTCGGCAACGAGCTGCAGGAGTACGCCACGCGTAATGTCGTCACCGCTGGCATCATCGATGATGCGAACGTCGGCGCCGGCGGCGATGAGCTTGCGCACGTCTTCCTGGTTAATGTGCTTACTGGTTTCCGTGTCGTAGAGCCGCCGGTTGACGTATTTACGAATGATGCGTGGTTTCGCCATTACAAGCCCTGCCCGTTTTCTTTGTTGCAACGCAGCATAATAGCAGCCGACTTCATCGATTACAGGTCCTGAGCGGCATCGTCCGAGTCATCGACGTCCGCCACGTAGACCAGTGCCCGGCCCTCGCAGATGCGTTTGCCATCTTCGGTCTCGCAGGTGGTCTTCAGGTCCACGAGGTGTTTTTCGGGCCGCAGCCGCGTGATCTCGACGCGCGCACACAGCATGTCGCCGACATTTGCAGCTTCGAAAAAGTCGCTCTCCTGCTTGAGATAATTGGTCCCCTGACCCGGCAATTTCACGCCGAGCAAGAAGGAAAAGAGTGCGCTGACCAGCGGTTCCGGAATCGTGTCACCCGGCGGTCGATGCCCACCCAGCGCAATGTAGTCGTCGATGTCGGTGGCCGAATAACGGCGCGAAATCTCTGCGACCTGGCCCACTGCAAAGCTCATGCCGCCCTCCTCGCTCTCAGCATCGTCGCTTCTCCGGCACAGGTGATCGCGCCGTCGTCGATCCGCTCGCAACTGAGTTCGGCGACGACGTGCCTGCCATCGTCGGACTTGATGAACGCCGAGAATCGCATTGGCTCATCGCTGAAAGTTGGCGCCGGGAACATGAGCTTCTGCGATACCTGGCTCGACCCGGGTACCAACTCATCGATGAGTCCGCGCAGCACGGTACTCAACAGCATGCCATGCGAAACCGTCCGCCCGAAGCGGGTTTGCGCCGAGAATTCCGGGTCGACGTGAATGGGATTGTCGTCGCCGGACAGGCTGGCGAAGGCGTCGAAATCGGCCTGCGTCAGGACCCGCTCCACGATCTTTGCATTCACTGTCATCCAGAGTCCCCGCCCCGCAGCAGGTGCTTCTGGACCTTGCCCGCTGCAGTACGCGGAAAGTCGGGCACGGCCACAAATGCTTTCGGCACCTTGTAAGGCGCGAGGTGATCACGGCAGTATGCCGTGATGTCGGCATCTGCAGGGATGTCGTGACCGGGTTGCACCAGCAGGTACGCGCGGCCGACCTCCCCCCATTTCTCGTCCGGCATCGCGACAACGGCGGCTTCCAGGATGTCAGGGTGCGCTGCAAGCACGTTTTCGACTTCGGCCGGGAATACGTTCTCGCCACCAGAAATGAACATGTCCTTGATCCGGCCCGCGATGTAGTAATAACCGTCCGCGTCCTGGCGGCCGATGTCGCCGCTTCGTAGCCACTGGCCGTCAGCGAACGCGCTTGCGGTCGCTTCCCGATTGCCCCAGTACCCGGGTGTTATGTTGGGACCACCGAACCAAAGCTCCCCTTCCTCGCCCTGCGCGACGTCATTACCCTCGCTGTCCACAAGGCGCACGCTCGCCAGCACCTGCGGCTTGCCGACCGAGCCGATTTTTTTCTCGACCATGTCACCGTCCATGATGAAGACGGTAGGCCCCGTCTCTGTCATGCCCATGCCGTTGCAGACCCTGGCACCACGCTCGAGGTATGCCTCTACAAGGTGATCGGGCATCGGCGCACCACCGCAGCCCCAGTTCCGGATTTTGCTGAGATCGAGTTCCGGGAATGACGGGTGCAGGCTGATCTGCTGATAAACGGCAGGCACCGCAAAGAACGTATCGAGCGCGCCGTCGGCCAGCAGCCCGATGACTTCCTCCATTTCGAGTCCCGGCAGTACCAGCACCTCGCCACCTTCGATCAGGGTCGGCAGTGTCACCAGGTTTATCCCCGCCGTGTGAAACAGGGGCAGGTAATTGAGGCAGACATCATCGCCCGTGATCGACATCGCCTGGCGGATATTGACGTAGTTGGCGTATGCCATCGCAGGCGTCTGGATCACGGCTTTCGGTTTACCGGTGGTTCCCGATGTGTAAATCAGGTACCAGGTTTCGCCGCCCGGCCACATGTCGCGACCCCGAACAGGCCCGGCAGAATCCCGCAGCGCCGCATAGCCGTCGGACCCGACATCGTCCATCCCCACACTGCGCATCCCCGGACTCTCGAGTTCACGAGCGGCCTCGCTGTCTTCGTCGCCAAAGAACAAAATTTTCGGTTGCGCGTCAGCAACGAGTGGCCTGAGCTCACCGGCCGGCATCCGCCAGTTGAATGGCACGAGCACCGCGCCTACCTTTGCACAGGCGAATAACAGTTCGAAAAACTCGACGCGATTTCGGCACAACACGGCAATGCGATCGCCGGCAACAACGCCGTTTGCCTGGAACAGCCCCGCGACTCGTTGCACGTTCGCCTCTAGTTGCGAATAGGAAAGCTTCGCGCCGCTTACGAGGTCGCGAAACGCGATTGCATCGGGTTTCAGTTGGGCGCGTTGCGCCGTGATATCGGGTATTAATTCGAACATCGTGGCGCCTATTCCGGTCTCGCCATGCCTTTGGCGATCAAATCCGACGCGGCCGCCGCGATATCCTCGGGCGAACGCTCCTCGTCCCAGTCCGCAAAACGCATACCGAGAAACACTGTCATGCCGATCAGCGCCCAGCCCCAGATCTCGCAGTCACCGTCCCGAATTTCCTTGTCATTCGCGGCACGTTTCAAGTTCTGACGATAGGCCTCCGCAAACCCCCCGTAGTAATCGCGAAACGCATCTTCCGCGACAAACTGCGCCATCGACACGATCCGGTACAGGTTGCGATGTGAGCGCACGAATTCGATGAAGGCCTCGACGCCACGACGCTCCGCGGTCAGCCGGTCGGGTGATTCGGCGACTCTTTCGGAGACCCAGTTTCGGGTCAGGTCGCCCATGTAAGTCACGAGTGCGCGGAAAATCTCCTCCTTGCTCTCGAAATACACGTAGAAGGTCCCCAACGCGACACCGGCGCGTTGCGTGATGCTGGCGATCGAGGCATCAGCATAGCCGCGCTCCCCGAACTCGACCTCCGCTGCCTGCAGCAGCTTCTCGCGGGTTTCCCGGCCGCGTTTAGTCTTTGGAGTCTTGTCAGAACCTGAATGTTGATTCATGTTTCACAATATTGCATACTCGGGATCGATTAGACAAGTGATTGTTCATCTTACGGGTTGGCCTTCCGAAAGGACTCGGTCGTTCCGGCAACGAAATACTAAACGGCGGAACGTGGCGACACTAGAACTCACTGGCGGGGGATTACTCGAATTCGACGACGCAGGAAGCGGACCGGCCATCGTGTTTTTGCATGGCTGGAGTCTCGGGAAAGGTGCATTCGGCATCCAGCGTCGCGAGCTCTCTGACCGTTTTCGCATCGTCATTCCCGACATGCGGGGTCACGGCAATTCGACAGACTTTGCCGAGGGCGACGGCATCGACACCCTCGCCGGCGACCTGGAACAACTGCTTGTCCATCTGGACCTCAACGACGTGATTCTCGTCGGCTGGTCCATGGGCGCCCTGGTGGCGTGGGAATTTGCACAGGGACCGCAAGGCGGTCGTGTGGCGGGCATTGTGACGATCGACATGGTACCGAGAGTATTGAACGGGGACGGCTGGCAGCACGGGCTGCGCTCCGGGACGCACCTGTACGACGTCGATATCGATCTCTCGAAGATGCGTGAAGACTGGCAAGCATTCACGCGCGCCTACGTACCCAAGGTCTTCGCCGACGGCAAGACCGCCGAACGTCGTGAACTCATCAACAAGATGATCGAATTCGTGAGCGAAAACGACGTCGATTCAATGATCGGGCTCTGGACGGCGCTCGTCCATGCTGACTATGTCGAGACAGTTCAGTCGCTCGATGTGCCGACACTGATTACCTACGGAAAGCTGAGCCAGATTTACACCGAGGAAGCCGCGGCGTGGATGGAGCAGCATATTTCGATCTCGCAACGCATCGGCTTCGCGGAGTCCGGCCATGCACCGCACCTTGAAGAACCACAACGTTTTAACGAATCGCTCGCCGGCTTCGCCGACGAGTTGCAGAGAAACCGCAATGACATCAACTGAAGACAGGCAAGCATCAAGCACCGAGGGGGCTGATATGTACCAAGACAACATCTTTTCACGCAATTCGGGTCGAGGAGTAACCACGCTCTTTGGCGCCGGAGTTGCACTGGCAGCGTCCGCGCTGTTCGGCATCGCCGAACCCGCAGTCGCACAGGGCGCAAGCGAAGCCATGGACGAGATCGTCGTAACGACCGCACGACGCCGCGAAGAATCGCTGATGGACGTTCCGCTTTCGATTTCCGTTATCGGCGGCGTGGACCTCGAGCGCGTGGGCGCCGTGGACATCATAGAGATCGCCAAACAGAGTCCGAATGTGACTCTCGAAGTATCGCGCGGCACGAACACGACGCTCAGCGCATTCATCCGTGGCGTCGGCCAGCAGGATCCCGTTGCCGGTTACGAATCCGGCGTCGGCCTGTACGTCGATGACGTCTATTTCAATCGGCCACACGCCGCCGTGCTCGACCTGTACGAAGTCGAACGCATCGAGGTATTGCGTGGCCCGCAAGGTACTTTGTATGGCCGCAACACGATTGGCGGCGCGATCAAGTACGTCACAAAACGGATCGAAGACGAGACGATGGTGCGAGTACGCGGCTCGGTCGGAAGTTACGGCCAGCTCGACGCGCTGGTGACAGCATCTGGTGCGCTCACCGACAACTTCCGCCTAGGCGGCACGGTCGCGCAATTCACGCGCGACGGTTACGGCGACAACCTGACGCTCGGCACCGAGCAGTACGACAAGGACATCCTCGGCTTCCGCGCGACGGCCGAATGGGACGTGACCGACAGCCTGCTCCTGCGTCTCTCTGGCGACCACACCGAGGATTCCTCGAGTCCGAAGTTCGGGCACCGGCTCATGGTCGGCGGCATCAATGGCGACCCTATCCTCGATGACGTGTTTGACACCCGCGGCGGCCTCAGTGTGCCGAACCAGGACGTCGAAATGTCCGGCGTCTCATTCCTCGCGGAATGGGAAATCAACGATCAGTACACGTTCAAAGCCATCGTTGCCGATCGCGAGGATGACACCTGGTCGCCGATCGATTTTGACAGCCTGCCGACCAATGACCTCGACGTACCGGTCAATTACACGAACGAACAGTTCTCGTCCGAGCTGCAGTTGCTCTTTTCCGGCGACCGTCTGAATGGCGTCATGGGTTATTACTTCCTCGATGCGAACGCGTTCAACGAGTTCGATGTAGTACTCGGACCTACAGGCGACCTGATCGGCCTGCCGGGACTGAATGCCAACACCTTCGGCGATGTTGATACCGAAACCTGGTCCCTGTTCGCGGACTTCTCCTACGACCTGAACGACTACTGGAGCATTTCGGTTGGCGGCCGCTACACTGCGGATGAACGGTCATCACAGGTTCTGCGGCGTACGTTCGTTTGTCCGGCTACCGATCCGGGCTGCGATGGTTTATCCCCGGTTTTCGGTGGTTCGGCCGTGGTTCTCGCAACCACGTCGGACTTCAATGGCGCCGAGGAATGGACCGAGTTCACGCCACGCGCGTCGGTTAGCTGGGCACCCAGTGATGAGCACACCGTGTACTTCTCGTACGCCGAGGGCTTTAAGGGCGGCAGCTTCGATCCGCGTGCTCAGACGACAGCAGCACCAGACCTGGACGGTGACGGCACGGTGTCCGATGAAGAGATCTTCGAGTTCATGCGCTTCCTGCCCGAAACCGTGACCTCGTACGAACTCGGCTGGCGCGCCAATGCGCTCGACGGGCGCCTGATGTCCAGCGTCGCCGTATTCTTCGCGGATTACAGTGACGTGCAAATCCCGGGCTCGATCGGCGTCGACACAAATGGCGACGGCATCAATGATACGTTCACCGGCGTTACAACCAATGCCGGTGCCGCAGAGTTGCCTGGACTGGAATTTGAAGGCAGCTTCCGTGCCAACGACAACTGGTCGTTCCGCTGGGCACTGGGCTGGCTCGATGCGGAGTACACCGAGTTCATCGATGCCTCCGGTACGGACGTTTCGGACCAGGCGGTGTTCCAGAACACGCCCGAGTGGACTGCGAGTGCTGCGCTGACCTATGAGCGGCCGCTGTCACTCTTCGGTAATGGCGGCACGTTCTTCTTCATCCCGTCATTCGCCTATCGCGACGACGCCAGCCAGTTCGAGTTCCCGGACCCACTCCTCGACCAGGAATCTTTCACAGCGTGGGATTTGAGCATCGTCTGGGAAGACGACGATGGCCACTGGCGCGCCGGCCTGCACGGCAAGAACCTGACTGATGAGGAGTACAAGGTGGCCGGGTATCCCTTCGCGACCCTCGGTCTCGAGGGCAACGTAACGGCCTTCTATGGCCCGCCACAGACTGTTACGGCGACGGTCGAATACATATTCTGATCGTCCGGCGACGGGCCGAAACCTACCCCCACTTTTCGGCCCGTCGCCTCTTTCTCGCCTTTCCAGTAAGGTGGCGCCATGAAAATGAACCCGAAATCGCCCGGCTATCGTGCGTACGTCATGTTCATTCTCGTGGTGGTCTACACGTTCAATTTCATCGACCGGCAGATCGTCGGCATCCTCGCAGTGCCGATCAAGGCCGATCTCGGCCTCAGCGATACCCAGCTCGGGTTGATGGGTGGACTCGCGTTTGCCCTCTTCTACACCGGCCTCGGCATTCCGGTTGCGATGCTCGCCGATCGCTGGAAGCGCACCTGGATCATGACGGCAGCGCTGACCATCTGGAGCGCGATGACCGCAGCCTGTGGACTCGCACAGAATTTCTGGCAGTTGTTTCTCGGCCGACTCGGCGTCGGCGTCGGCGAAGCCGGTGGTGTGGCGCCAGCTTACTCGCTGATCTCGGACTACTTCCCATCGCACCAGCGGGCACGTGCGCTTAGTGTCTATTCGTTCGGCATTCCGATCGGCAGTGCATTGGGAATTCTGTTCGGCGGTTACATCGCCTCGAAGATCGACTGGCGCTACGCGTTTTTTGCAGTTGGTCTGGCGGGCATTGTTGTGGCGCCGATATTCAAGCTAACGGTTGCCGAACCTGTACGTGGTCAGTACGACGATCATCAATCCGATGGAATCCCTCCGACGCTCGGCACGATCGTGCAGAAACTCGTGCATAAGCCGAGCTTCTGGATTATCTCGCTCGGTGCGTCGGCGTCATCGATGATGGGTTATGGGCTGTTTTTCTGGCTACCGTCCTTCTTCGTCCGGAGTTTTGGCCTGGACCTGCTCGAGGCATCAATGTTCTACGGCGCTATCCTGCTGATCGGCGGCATCGCCGGCGTCTGGCTCGGTGGTGCGCTGGCGGATCGCTTCGGCGCAGACCAGCGCGGCATGTATGTGAAGATCCCGGCATTCGCGTTCCTCACCACAGTACCGTTCTACATTCTCGCCATCCTGTCGCCAAACCTCACGACGACATTTTTTGCCTTGCTGATTCCCACCGGACTCGGCCTGGCCTGGCTCGGGCCGGTGCTCTCTGCCATCCAGCATGTCGTACCGCCTACGATGCGAGCGACTGCTTCGGCGATATTCCTGTTCATCAACAATCTCATCGGCATCGGATTAGGCACCGTTGCACTCGGCATCATCTCCGACAATCTCGAAGCCCGGTTTGGCGACGAGTCACTGCGGTACGCGATACTCGCCGGCACCGGTTTCTATCTGATAGCAGCTACCCTGTTCCTGTTGAGTGCGAAACGTCTCGCCAGGGACTGGGAGGAATAATGCTGGCCGGAAAATCTGCCATCGTCACGGGCTCTACAAGCGGCATCGGCCTCGGCATCGCACAAGCGCTTGCCCGGCACGGCGCCAACGTCGTGGTAAACGGCCTCGGGGACGAGGAGCAAATTGCTGACGCCGTTGCGTCCGTCGACGCCGCGGGTAATGGCAAAATCGTGTTCTCGGCAGCGAATATGATTCAACCCAACGAAATAGCCGCAATGGTGCAGAGCGCTGTCGATACGTTCGGTACAGTCGACATTCTCGTCAATAACGCCGGCATCCAGTTCGTGTCACCCATCCAGGACTTTCCGACCGAAAAATGGGACGACATCATCGCCATCAACCTGTCTTCCTCGTTTCACACGATCAAGGCAGTCACGCCCCAAATGCTCGACGCCGGCTGGGGCCGCATTATCAATATCGCTTCGCTCCACGCACTGGTTGCATCACCGTTCAAAGCCGCCTACGTTGCCGCAAAACACGGTATCGCCGGACTGACGAAAGTTGTCGCGCTCGAACTTGCGCAACAGAACATTACGGTCAATGCGATTGCTCCCGGCTACGTCGAGACACCGTTGGTTACAGGTCAGATCGCGGATACGGCAAAAGCTCGTGGCATCAGCGAAGAGGAAGTCGTGCGAGACGTCATGCTCGCCGCGCAGCCGACCAAGAAGTTCATTCAGATTGAGGAGCTTGCCGAGCTCGTCATTTTCCTCTGCGGCGACGCCGCAGCGTCGATCACCGGTACCGTTCTGCCGGTCGACGGCGGCTGGTCTGCCCAGTAAGACGCCGGCGATCTAGCCGGGCGCGATATTCGCGTTCAGGCGGAAAAGGTTTTCCGGATCGTACTTCTTCTTGATCTCCAGCAGCCGCGGGAAGTTACCCTGATAATTACTGCTCACGTGCTGCTGCGCCTGGTTTGAGACATCGACCGTGTAGTAGCCGTCCGTTCGCGGTTCTATCGCGCTCCAGTAGTCCCGCAAGTAATCGATATGCGGAGAACCGTCCGTGTCCAGCGGCCAGCCGACCAGGACCATCATGTTTGATTCCGCCTTGCGGTGCGGAAACGCGGTTGCATCGGCCGGGACGCGTCCGATTGCGCCACCGGACTGCTGAAAATACAACATCGTATCCCGGTCCGGCCTGGCCTCGAATCCGGCGATTGCCGAGTCGAGCATCGATTGCGGATACTCGTTGACGAAGCCGCCCTTCAGGTATTGACCGATATTGCGCGGATCGGAATTATCCCAGCTGCGCTGAATGGCCACATAGTCAATCGGCCCCAGACTGGTGAACGCCGGTTCGCCAAGCTTGCGGATCGGCGCAAGCACTTTCTCGGCGTCCTGTTCGCGTCCCGAGTAACAGACGTGAAAGCCGGCGCCGTTGCCCTTTCCGCTGGCCGTGGCATTGACGTAAAAGTCGATGTAAAGATCGTCCGGCGCCTGCACCGAAAAATCGGCATAGAAGTCAAGCAGGTCCCGTGCCCGATCGAGGGGAAACACCACCTCGCCGCCAATCACCCGGCGTTGCATCGGGTGCAAGGCGTAGTGGAACGACGTCACGATACCGAAGTTGCCCCCACCACCGCGGACGCCCCAGTACAGGTCGGGATTCTCCTCGGCACTGGCGCGCAGGAGTCTGCCGTCTGCCGTGACGATATCCACGCCCTTGATATTGTCCAGCGTCAATCCGAAGCGGCGCGACACCCGCCCGAAACCGCCGGCGGTACTCAAGCCTCCCACTCCCGTGTGCGAAACGGTGCCCGCCGGCGTCACCAGCCCATGCGCCATCGCTTCGTGGTCCAATGCCGCCAGCAAACTGCCACCGGCAACGTAGGCAGTCCGGGAAGACGGATCCACGCGGGCATGCTGAAACAGCGAAAGGTCGATCTGCATGCCACCGTCGCACGTCGATTTACCACCAAAGCTGTGGCCGCCGCATTTGACCGCCAGCAACAACTGGCGCTCTCGCGCAAAGGTCACCGCGTTCTGGATATCGGCGACCCCGGTCGGTTGCACGATGAGTGCGGGATGCCTGTCGATCAAAGGATTCAACACACGACGCGCGCTCTCGTAGACATCGTTGCCCGGCAACAGGAGGTTGCCGCGCAGGCTGTCTGCCAACTCCTGGACAGCGGCTCGTTCCAGCGAGACTTCATTGCCGCCTCCGGTGACGGCACGAACATCGCCTGCAACCTGGGTCAACGCCTGGAAGGCTGCATATGCCTGTACCGATGACAACGTGGCCGCAACGCCTGTAGCAACGGACGACTGCAGAAATAGTCTTCTGTTCATTGGAACCCCCCCATTTTGTGTTCTTATTGTCGGTAAAACCGTACTGCGGGAACCCGCCGCATGCAAGCGCCGCGGGATTGAGCGCATGATTGACAAGCCATTTGTCCCGGTGTCATTGTCCCGGGCTGATGAGTATTCCGCTGACAAGCAAGCTGCCCGACGTCGGCACCACAATCTTCACGGTCATGAGCCAGCTGGCGCTGGATAACGATGCCATCAATCTCTCGCAGGGCTTTCCGAGTTTCAATCCGCCCCCGGGACTCATCGAACGTATCGAGTATTACCTGCGTCACGGCGCCAACCAGTACGCACCGATGACGGGCGTACCGGCGTTGCGGCAGGCGATTGCCGAGAAAACTGCGCGCCTGCAAGGCAGGCAGCTCGACGTCGACACAGAGATAACGGTCTGTTCCGGTGCGACGGAAGGACTATTCAGTGCGATACAAGCCATCGTTCGGCCGGGCGATGAAGTTATTGTCTTCGACCCTGCCTACGATTCCTACGAACCAGCCGTAACGCTTGCAGGTGGCATCACCAGGCACGTACCGCTCGCTATCAGCGACGACGGATTTGACTTCTCGATCGATTGGCTACGACTGGAAGACACGCTCAACGAAAGGACGCGGCTGGTCGTCATCAATTTCCCGCACAATCCGACGGGAGCTATCTTGTCGCGCAACGACCTGGATCGGCTCGCCGGTTTGCTCAGAGGCACGTCAGCGTATCTGCTGTCCGATGAAGTCTATGAGCACATCGTTTTCGACGAAGAGCCGCACGTCAGCGTTCTTTCACACGATGAGTTGTGGGAGCGCAGCCTCGTCATCTCGTCATTCGGCAAAACCTATCATGCAACGGGCTGGAAAGTGGGCTACTGCATGGCGCCCGCAGAGTTGAGCGCCGAGTTTCGCAAGGTCCACCAGTTCACGACCTTCGCCGTTAACACGCCCGTGCAACACGCGCTCGGCGATTTTCTTGGCAGTGACCCGCAATTCTACGAGGACCTGCCGGCGTTCTACCAGCGGAAGCGCGACCTGTTCTGCAAGTTGCTCGGCGATTCACGCTTTCATCTGCATCCGGCCAGGAGCACGTTCTTCCAGATCGTCGACTACGGCGAAATCAGCGACGAGGAAGACGTCGCACTCGCGAAACGCTGGACGCAGGAAATCGGTGTTGCCTCGATACCATTGACCGTGTTCTGCGAACAGCCATTCACCGGCTCGCGCTTGCGCTTCTGTTTTGCCAAGGACGACGCGACACTGACGGCCGCGTGCGAGAAGCTCGCCGCGCTCTAGCTCAGGCTCTGATAAGCGATCAGTGCGCCGAAGTAACCAATCGACGTCATGTAGACCCATGCGAACACGGGCCAGCGCCAGGTATTGGTCTCCCGGCGAATAACAGCGAGCGTGGCGGCACACTGCAAACAGCAGGCGTAGAAGATCAGTAATCCCAGGACCATCGGCAGCGTGAACACGGGACTGCCGTCAGGCCAACGTGCTGACTTCAGTCGACTCGACAAGGTGGCTTCGTCAGCTTCGTCACCCACCGCATAGACCGTACCGAGCACGGCCACGACAACCTCACGCGCCGGGAAGCCTGCAATCACCGCCGACGATACGCGCCAGTCCCAACCGAGCGGTTCGAATATGGGTTCGACGAAATGGCCGGCACGTCCGAGCCAGCTCCGCTCCAGTTGCAGCGCCGAAGCCTGGTTGCCGATATCGGCGAGCGCCAGTTCCAGTTCTTCCCCGGACAACGTCGCTTCCGCGACCTGCTGTTGCTCGGCGACGAACGGCGCGACATCGGCGGAGCGCGGATAATACGCGAGCGCCCAGACCACGACCGCGACGGCAAAGATCACAGTGCCCGCGCGATACAGGAATACTTTGGCACGCCCGAGTAATTGCATCAGTACTGTCCGAACATTGGGGCGTCTGAACGCCGGAAGCATCAACGCGAATGGCGGTTTCGGCCCGCGCAAAGCTGTCTGCCGGATCAGGAGCGCCGTCAGGATGCCCATGATAATCCCGAACATGTACAAGCCGAACAAAACGAGCCCCTGCAGGTTCATGAAACCGACCTTTTTTGCTGGAACGAAAGCAGCAATCAGCAGTGCATAAACGGGCAAGCGTGCCGAACAGGTCATGAACGGTGCGGCGAGGATTGTCGCTATCCGGTCGCGGCGATTAGGAATGACACGCGTCGCCATGATTCCCGGCACCGCGCATGCAAAACTCGAGATCATCGGAATAATCGATTGGCCCGAGAGACCGACGGAACGCATAGCCCGATCCATCAGGTATGCGGCGCGCGCCAGGTAACCGGAATCCTCGAGCAGGATGATGAACAGGAACAGTATGAGTATCTGTGGCAGAAAGATGACGACACTGCCGACACCGGCGATGACGCCGTCAGCAATCAGGCTCGACAGCGCACCGTCACCAAATGCATCGGTGACGCGCCCGCCCAGCACTGCACTGGCGCCGTCGATGAGGTCCATGATCGGGGTTGCCCATGCAAACACGGCCTGGAAAACAACGGCCATGACGAGAAAC
>Ga0209578_10001621_pt1 | contig 20411 bp, 19 predicted proteins | sample tdAd472_FD_187127 | JGI IMG/M metagenome (GOLD analysis project Ga0209578, IMG submission 187127) | Marine sediment microbial communities from the Atlantic coast under amendment with organic carbon and nitrate - tdAd47.2 (SPAdes)... | ecosystem: Environmental > Aquatic > Marine > Coastal >...
AGGAGCTGGTGGTCACCTCCCTAAAAGTTTTGCCGGCAATGGTCACCGCTTTATGACCGGCGGTTTCACAGGCGCACATACTTGGCCAGCGCTGTTCCTGATGGGTGCCCAGGTAGTCGGGAAACTGTTCGGGGACAATATGGGTGTGGACATCGATGATCATCGTGGATTCCCGTCGGTTATCGGTTTAAGAAACGTCCATCGCAGCGCAAGGTCCCAGGTTGTCAGAGCATGGTGCTGCCGCCGTTAACGCTAATCGTCTGGCCGGTCACGAAGGAGGCCTCCTCGCCGGCAAGGAAACAGACCATGGCGGCCACTTCATTCATTTCGCCCGGTCGCCCCATGGGAATTACGCTGATAAATTTTTCAAATTCTTTCGGGTGAGAAGCCATGATGGCGTCGACCTGTTCAGTGCGTACCGCGCAGGGAGCCACCGAGTTAAAAGTAACGCCACTCTGGGCAAACTCCCGGGCCAGCCCCGTGGTAATACCGTGTACACCGCCCTTTGCTGCATTGTAGGCCGCATGCTGCCAGAGTCCGTTACGCACCGAGTCCGCGCCGATGCTGACAATACGACCGTACCCCTGCTCCAGCATGTGGGGTAAGGCTGTTCGGCAACCCCAGATCACGGTCCAGAGATTTCGATCAATGGTGGTTTTAAGCGTTTCTGGTGTATGTTCGAGGAAATTCTGAATCACTCCGCCGCCAGCATTGTTGACCAGAATATCAACCTTACCAAAGGCATCCAGTGCGGTCTTGAGCATCGCCTGATTGGTCTCTTCAGCACTCAGATCACCAATGCTCACTGCCGTTTCCACCCCCCATTCTGTCGCGATAGCCGCCGCCGTTGCATTAGCTTTGTCGCCATCCATATCGGCTATCAGCACATTCGCGCCATGTCGCGCGAGGTCGTTGGCGATCGCTTTACCGATTCCCTGAGCTGCACCGGTGACGATGGCACTGCGGCCAACCAGTGTCTGTGGCCGGCTCAAAGTTTCGTACCGACTAATTGTGGAGCGGCGTCCAGAATCGCACCGGTTGAAGCAAATTCAGGCGCGGGTTTGGCGCCCCAGTAATCCAGCGAATCAGGACGGGGTTCCAGCACTCGAGGTTTGCGCGCACCTACCTCGGGGAATTCTTCCATGCCAAAGCTATATTCGAGTGTCATGCCATCGGGGTCCAGAAAATAGAAAAAGATACTGCCGGAAGGCGGGTGCCGTCCCGGGCCGAAAACCACCGGCACACCCAGCTGCTCCATGCGATAGATGGCCCGGCCAATGTCATCCATGTCAGTGACCATGAAATTGACGTGATTAAGGCCATTACTGCCACCCCTTGGCAGCGCATTACCGCAGCCAAAAGTGTGGTGAAAAGGGTTGGGGAAACAGCGCATGAAGGCGATGAACCCGTCCAGCCCATCGGAAACACGAAAATTCATCGTCTCCTTAAAAAACTGCAACGCAGTCGCCCACTCTTCAAAAGAGACGACCACATGACCAAGACGAGCAATTTTCGCGACGGTAGGCTGGTAGCTGGCGCCCCGTTTTAGCTGATTGCAAAACAGCTCCAGACAGAGCCCCGTTGTTGGCTCCTGAAAACGAATAGTGCGCTGCTGGTAACCCGCCCGGCACTCATCCGGTGCGACATCAACCAGCTTTAAACCCGCTGTTTTCAGGTGATTAATCGCCACTTCAAACTGGCTGTCATCCTCAAGTTCCCAGGCAACTCGTTTGAGACCCGGTGCATCGGATTGATACAGGACGATGTTGTGATGATCATCACTGCAGGAGAAAAATGCAGTGCCGTTTTCCGCCTGTTCGTTGAGTTGCAAACCGACCACGTCCCGATAAAAAGGTACGGATTTTTCCAGGTCAGTGACACCCAGCGCCACGTAACCGAGTTTCAAATAACGAATCATAGTTCTGCTCCTCCGCCTGCCGACCCGTCGCCGCCAGGGTTGTTGCGATTATTGTTTTTACGTTGAGTGACCGCCCCCGCTCGCGAGTGATCACCCGTCGGTGACTGGACCGTGTTAGAGGATGATGCTGATCTGACCCTGGGGGCGCAATGCATGTAAATCCAGTATTATCCGTTTGCTTTTGATTTTAAAACTATCCCCGTCAGGCACCAGCGTCTGCTTAACGTGACAAACAAACTCATCCATACCCCGTTTGGCCCGATAAACCACCTGGTTGTATTCAACGCGAATTTCAGTGGGTTGCTGGTCAACAATGCGTACGTTGCTAATCAGGTGGCGCACTTTTGAACGCGGCCACTCGACGTGCGCAGTCTTTTTGGTTAACCGCAGCGCCCGCTGTGTGAGCCGGTGGAAATCATCATTAATGATAAAGAGCGCGGTTTCTTTATCGGCATCTGGGTTTTCAATCGGTGGCACCAGATACTCGCTGTCCTCGGTATAGAGCGGGTACCACTCTTTCATCCGCCAGCTATCGAGTAAATCCGCCTCGTAATAGAGAAATTCTTCAACTTGTCCGCGGCTATAAGCGGCCATAACATCATCCTTTTTTTATGTTGAGTAGCGCTTACAGCGCCTATGCTGAACGAATAACCTGGCCGCTTACGCTGACATCAACTCGTTCCACCGGCGCCAGAAACTACGCATCTGCAATTCGTCATCGCCGCTGTTTTCAGCCCGGTTCATGCCCTTGGAAATATCGTTCCAGACCACCTCTGGCATGTTCTGATAACCCATCTGACAGATCTGCAGCATTTCCACGTCATCGGGCGTGGCAAAACCAGCCGGTCCCAGAAACTCCAGGAAGTTGTATTGACGGTATTTACGCACGTCCGGGTGTTCTTCCTTAGGCGCCAGGGAGACGGCGCTCACTTCCAGATAACCAGTACTGATTGGCTGAAAGGTGCGAATGGTTAACGCCATGATGTCGTTGATCACCAGATTCGGAAAAATCAGAATGTTGCGGTTTTTCTCGGCGATGCGTCGCGCCCGCTCTTCACCGTGTCGTTCAACCAGCCCGGCCATCATGCCATCCACCGCCACTTTGCCTTCATCACCCCACTGCGGCACCCACTGTGCGACCGGGCGACCCCAGGGCGCCCCGTACTCAATGACGGCATGCCCGTTACCCAGCGAGTAACAGCGACCACCGACATCGGTCGGGTTGAAGTCGGCACGAAAGGTGCCGTTGGTCGCCTGCAGGTAATCAAAATAGGAAGCATGGGCGGTCACCGCGTGATAACCGTCAGCGCTGTTCTCCAGCAATAATTTCCAGTTCGCCTCCATACTGTAATCGTGGCGGCCTTCGGTCACTTCCATGCCGATGGACGACTGGTCAGCAACCAGGTCAATCATGTCGGCTGCATCGGCAAGGTATTCCACCAGTCCACCAGCAGCCGCATCAAAATTCACAAAGATAAAATCACGATAGACATCGCAATGCGCCACTTTGGTGAGGTCTTTTTTGCCGTTGTCAAAAAAACCGTCCGGAAAACCGCCATCCGCCGGCTGGCCAATCATGGCCCCGGAGGTATCGTAGGTCCAGCCATGGTAGGGGCAGACGAACGCCCGCGAATTGCCGGACGGTTCTCGGCAAACCATGGCTCCGCGATGGGTACAGGTATTAAAAAATGCCCCAATATTGCCGTCGGCATCCCGTGCCACCACCACTTCTCGTCCGCCAATTTTGCGGGACACGAAATCGTTCGCTTCCGGGATTTCGGACGCGTGAGCGGCATAGAGCCAGCAAGTGCTGAAGATCTTCTCGCGCTCGGCGGCTAACACCTCCTCGCTGGTAAACGCCTTGCGCTGCACCAGAAACTCGCTGTTCTGATGATCGTCCCGAATAAAGCCGTCAGGCCCCCGTTCCAATGGCATATTCATAAAAATACCGCCTTCATTTAATGACAATTTAGTTGGGGGCTATAAAAGCCCACCCGATTCACTTCTTTTCCAGCTTCCCTGCAAACTAAGGAGCAGATTAGACCCTAGAAATCCTTTCGAATAAACCCGGCTGGATCAATATTAAGGAAAGGTTGACCCGGTTATCCATTTCCAAACTAAAGCATTGCGGTTAACCGCTGCCACTCGTCGACCCAGGCGCGAAGGTGATCGGTGGATTGTTCCGGCGGACGGGTATCGATCAACTGGTGGACCATCGCCCTCACCCGGTCCTGCTCCTGCAAGTATTCATCAGGCGTGAAATGACCGGCAAAAAAAGCCAGACGCAACCAGACCAGGTAAGTGGTCAGGGCATCAGTTTCGTTATAGGCGACGATGCGATCAAGATCGCCATTCAACCAGAGCGCCGCCACCTGTTGGCCATCGGTTTCCATCTTGCCGGGAATGCCGGAGACCACCGCGAGTTCGTGTAACGAGGGCGTGGATTTACCCCACCCGCCGATGACTTCCTTGATATCAACATGAGCGTCACTGCCGCGGGCAAAATAATCGATTCCCTCCCAGGGCTTGTCGGGGCGACGACAGAACTCGGCCGCTTGAATGCCATTGCGCACCCCGCGTTGCAGCAAAATTTTCAAATCAGCTGAATTGGAGTTGTAACCGACCAGCTGTGGTTTGTGCTCACCAATAGCCTGCAAAAAGGTTTGAATAATATGCGCTTCAGCTGCCTGCTCCGGATCATTCGCATCCCGGGGCAGCGACAGCAAATTCAGGGAGACGTCGCCACTACGGGCAGTCCGCACCACGGCTGAAATCGAGACAATCCGGCAGACCATGGTTTTCAGGTAAGGCATGGGGTCGTCTTCGGTGGCACCACCGGCCTCCCACATCCGTTCCATGACCGCGTGGTCATCCGGCTCATCGGCCAGGCCATGCAGCATCCGCCCAGCAGTTGGATCCGGAATCCACTCGGCATCAAAGGCCCAAACCTTGTTAGCGACCTGCTTAAACATTCATGGCTCCTTGCTTCGGGAAATTGCACATAAATCGACACTAAAAAGAAGAGGAAAAACCGACATAAACCTCACTCGTTTTCAGGCTTTAACCCACAATCAGCGGTAACATTGATAGCCACTGAATCGAGGCGATTCAATTCGCCCTGGTTCAACATTAATCCTCACAATCTACACTATCAACCCGATAAGGAGCGCAGTCTTATGCCAGTTCAAAAAGATTTACTCACCGTCGATGATGTCCATGGCGCATGGTGCATTATTCCCACGCCGGCCAAACCCGAGGCATCCGAGTGGAGCTGCGAAGATTCCGTTGATTACGACGAGGTTGCCAAAGCGGTCAACGGGCTGATCGAAGCCGGTGCGGATGCCATCATGGCTCAGGGCACTTTTGGTGAAGGTGCCACCCTCACCTGGGCAGAAAAAAGCAAAATGATGGAGGTGATGGTGGAAACCGCGGCCGGCCGCATTCCTGTGTTTGTTGGGGTGACCACGCTGAATACCCGCGACACCATTACCCAACTAAAATTTGCCCGCGACATCGGCGCCGATGGCACCATGCTCGGTGTCCCCATGTGGCAGCAGATAGACGTACCCAGCGCCGTCAGGTTCTACCGCGATGTGGCCGAAGCGGTGCCGGAAATGAACATTGCCATCTACGCCAACCCAGAGGCTTTCAAGTTTAATTTCCCCACCCCCTTCTGGGCCGGCGTCGCCGATATTCCCCAGGTCATCACCTGTAAATACATCAACATCGCCCAGCTGCACCTCCACACGCTGGTTTCGCGTAAAAAAATCCGCTTTTTGCCAATCGAGTTTGATCACTACGACGCGGCCCGCCTTGATCCAGAATTTCATACCGCCTTCTGGTCGCCCTGTGCCAACGGTGGTCCTGAACTGACCATGCACGTACGCGATACGGTCAAAGCGGCTATCGCCAGCGGCGACTGGAGCGAAGCCGAGAAAGTCTGGGCACAAATCGTACCGGTGATTGGCAACCTGATGCCCCCGGGCGGTTTCCCGGAATTCTCCCGCTATAACATTCAGCTCGACAAAGCCCGCATCAACGCCTCTGGCTGGATGAACGCTGGCCCCTGTCGCCCACCCTACATTGATGCGCCGGAGGCGTATCTGGAAGGCGCGCGCAAGGCTGGCACTGGCTGGGCAGAACTGAATGAAAAGCTCAAAGCTGGCACACTTTAAACCGATCGCAAATGACTGAACAAAAGCGGTGAAGACAAATGCTTCACCGCTTTTTTTTTGCCTGTCGCAATTTCGTTATCACCGTTGACTTGAAGAATCGCTTAACGGAAAGTGTGTGCAGTCTGGCCGGCCGGGGAGTCCGTTATGGATTAGCCGGGGAGAATTAAGAATTAACCGACAAGGAGGGGAAGCGAATGAAATTTGTTTCATTCAATCTGATGCCGTATCGGGATCTACCGAAAGATTTTGAGCAGCAATACGAGAGTGTCTGGGTAACGCCGCCAAAAACGCTTTACGACCCGCGAATCGGCCACGAGATCTACCACGATTATCTTGATGCCCTCGAGTACAGCATCGACCTGGGCTACGACGCCGTCGGCGTTAACGAGCACCATAGCAACGCCTATGGGCTGATGCCCTCCCCTAATCTGCTGGCATCCATTCTGTCCCGCAAAGTCCGCCACTCAGACACCACCTCGCTGATTGTGCTGGGTAATAGTCTTGCCCTCTACAACCCGCCCATTCGAGTCGCCGAAGAGTTCGCCATGCTCGACGTGCTCAGTGGCGGCAAATTTATCGCCGGCTTCCCGGTAGGCACCTCCATGGACACCAACTACGTCTACGGCATTAATCCGTCGGAGCTTCGCGAGCGCTACTACGAAGCTCACGACCTGATCATGAAGGCCTGGAAAAGCGACGAAACCTTCACCTGGAACGGTAAATATAACCAGTTGCGCTATGTTAATCCTTGGCCCAGAACGGCTCAGCGCCCTCACCCACCGGTGTGGATACCCGGTGGCGGTAGTGTCGAGACTTACGATTTTTCCCTGGAAAATAACTATTCCTTCTCCTACCTCAGCTTTTTCGGTCATAAATACGCGAAAAAGGTGATGGACCCCTTCTGGCAACGGGCCGAAGCACTCGGACTCGATGACAACCCCTACCGCGCTGGCTACGCCCAGCTCGTCTGCGTCTCCGAAACGGACGAACAGGCCGAAAAAGATTACGCCGAACACGCCATGTATTTCTTCGCTAAATGCATGCACATTGCCCGGCGGTTTGTCGAAGCGCCCGGTTACCGCACCGTGGCCAGCCTCAAGGCTGGGTTGCGCTCACAACTCGATGGCAGCGCCAAATTTGGTTCCCAACTGGTCGGCGAAGGACTCGGCTGGAAAGACTTTGTTGAGCGCGGCTACATCATTGCCGGCTCGCCCGATACGGTGGCAGAGAAGCTCAACGAAGCGGCTCAGGAGCTGCACGTGGGCAACATCGTACTGATTAATCAGGTCGGCTCCATGCCGCGCGAACTGCTGATGAAAAACCTGCAGATGTTTGCCGAAGAGGTAATGCCCAAGCTACGCGATACCTGGCCAGAGTACGATTCCAGGCACTACTGGCCAAGCGGCTTTGCCGACAGCTACTCCACACCAGACACCCAAAAAAGCGCTTAGGGAGGAGACGAATAATGGCACAACCTAAAGAAATGCAGATTCAGGTCAATGACGACGTTTCCATGGCGCTACTGGTGGCCGGGGAAGGCGAACCGGTAATCTATCTTCACGGTGCCGGTGGACTCTTCTGGGACCCCTACCTGGATCAACTCTCCAATCAGTTCAAAGTCTATGCGCCCTTTATGCCGGGCGTGGGTGATTCAACTGGGCTGGAGTCGATTCTCGACATCTGGGGACTGGTACTCACCTATTACGACCTGTTCGATGCCCTCGAACTCGACTCGGTCAACATTGTCGGTCACTCCATGGGCGGCATGATTGGTTGCGAACTGGCGGCCACTGACCCGAGCCGGGTCAAGCGACTGTTACCCATCGCCCCGGCGGGCCTGTTTGATATTGATAACCCCATGGGCGATATCTTCGCCATGGTGCCGGAAGAGCTGGCAGAACGGATCATTCTCGATCAGGAGTCCGAAGTGGCCAAAGCCATGTTCGCCCTGCCGGACGACATGGACGAAAAGGTTGCCATGGTGATTACGCAAATATCGACGCTAAACGCCGCCGCCAAGTTTCTCTGGCCACTGCCGGACAAGGGCCTTAAACACCGTTTACGGCGGATTAAGGCACCGACACTGGTCATCTGGGGTAAACAGGATGGGCTGATTCCGGTGGAATATGCGCAGGAGTTCAAGGCCAAAATAGCCGGCATGACGCTGGAGATTATCGATCAGGCCTCCCATACGGTGCAGCTGGAACAGTTAGGCCGCTGTCTGGAATTAAGCGCTGCCTTTTTAACGGCGGACAATCTGCGACCCGCGCACTGATCGGAATGGCACCAAGTTAAGCACCTCGGAGATGGTTTTAGGCTATCCCTGATACCCCGTTCGTCCTGAGCCCCTCGAAGGACGCCCGGGGGGCAGTGCTCTTCCGTCGGTAGTGAGCCTGTCGAACTACTGGCACAGGACGAACGGCGTCTTACAATTGAGCCAGTAGCGCGGCTTTCTCCTCAACGGAAAAATTGCACAGCAGTAGCCGATTACAACCGGCCTGCCGAGTCAGTTCGACTCGTTCCAGCAGCGTGCCCGCGCCGTGGGCTCCGACCATGCTTAAATCATCGCAATAAATATCGCCGCCGAACCCAAGCCCGTTTTTGAGCTGCTCCACCCAGAAATTTGAGTAGCCAGCCTCCAGAGGGTCCACTTGCGGAAAACAGACGTGGGCCATCATGACTGCCTTCAGGCCAGCATCGATTAACACCCGATAAGGCGCCATATCTTCCTGCAACGCATCCAGATCTCGGTCATCAACCGCGCCCTCGGTGTGACTGTCGGCCACCACACCTCCGTGCCCCGGAAAGTGTTTGGCAACGGCGGTTACACCGCCATCGTGCAGTCCAAGCATCATTGCTTTAGCCAGCTGCCCCACCACTTCCGGATCGCGATGAAAAGCGCGGTCGCCAATCACCGTACTCAACCCCCAGTCCAGGTCAACCACCGGCGAATAAACCACATCCACGCCAACCGCTGAACACTGCTTACCGGTGGTGAGCCCGTGGGCGTAGGCGGCGTCCAGCGCCTGCGCCGGCTGTTCATGCCACTGTTCTCCGTAGCTGGCCAGCGGTGGCAGATTGCTAAAACCATTGCTAAACCGCTGTACCCGACCGCCTTCCTGATCGACGGATATTTCAATTTTACTGGTAGTTGAATTACCAATAACCTCAATTAATTCAGCAATTTGCCTTTTGTTTTTAAAGTTTTTTCTAAACAGGATAAGGCCATGTATAGCGGGATGGTCAAGCTGCTCACGCTCGGCATCCGTCAGGACGGCACCGGCGATGTCGATGATCAGGTCAGCGGGCAAATCTAAACTCCTTTGGCGGGACTGCGGCGAATATCAAGACGATCGCGCAATCGATCACCGAATAGATTGACAGTTAACACCACCAGCAACAGGGCAATGCCCGGGGCAAGCACATAATGGGGTGCAACCAGCATATAGCGGGAACCATCGCGAATCATGCTGCCCCAGGAGGGTGCTGGCGGTTGAATGCCTAGCCCCAGAAAGGACAGGCTGGCCTCCGCCAATATGGCACCGGCAATGCCAAAGGTGGCCTCAATAACCAGCGGCGCATACGCCAGCGGTAACAGGTGGCGCAGCGCGATATAGACCGGACTACTGCCCAGGGAACGGGCCGCGAGCACGTGTTCGGATTCGCGCAAACTAAGCACCTGGGCGCGGGTCAAACGGGCAAAACCCACCCAGCCCACTGCGATCAGCGCCAGCACCAGATTATCGATACCGGGGCCAAGCATACCGGCCAGCGCAATGGCCAGCAGCAACCCGGGAAACGCCAGCACCATGTCAATCAATCGCATCAGAACCTGATCGACCCGGCCACCCAGGTAGCCGGCAACCAGCCCCACGCTAATGCCAAATAGTGCCGACAGCGCAACAACCAGCACCGCCACTAGCAGTGAAAGGCGCGCACCGACGAGTAGCCGGTCAACCACGCTCCGCCCCAGTTCATCGCCGCCCAGCCACAACCCGGCCCTGGGCGTCTGCAATATCTTATCCAGTTGAATCAGCTCGGGCTGCAACGGCAACCAGGGCGAAACCATCACCACAAGCAACAACAAACCAATACCAATCACAAAAATACGCACGGTCAGGAGCCCGCCAGGCGGATGCGGGGGTCAATCAACCCGTAGACCACATCCGTCAGTAGATTGACCAGCACATAGATCGTGGCAATGAGTAACACGCATCCCTGGACGACCGGATAATCGCGGCTCTGGATCGCCTCAACCGTGAGCCGCCCGATTCCCGGCCAGCTAAAAACCGTTTCAACAATGACCGCGCCCCCTAAAATCGCGCCAATCTGTAACCCCACCAGGGTAACCACCGGTAACAGGGCGTTGCGCAGGCTGTGACGCCAGAGAATGGCCCATTCACTTAACCCTTTGGCTCGGGCCGTGCGGATGAAGTCAGCCTCGGCGATTTCCAGCAGCGAGTTGCGCAACATGCGCGCGACAATCGCCGCGAGCGCAGTGCCCAGCGTAATGGCCGGTAACACCAGAGAACTCAGCCCATCCCGACCACTAACCGGAAACCAGCCCAGATAGACCGAACCGAACAGGATCAGCAGTGGACCCAGCCAGAAATTGGGGATAGAGACCCCCAGCAGACTGATGACCCGCGCGCCCTGGTCAACCCAGGTACGGGCATACCAGGCGGAGACCAGTCCCAGAACCAGCGCGACCACCAGTGCCACCGCCATAGCGGCACCGGCCAGCTCAACGGTGGCGGACAGGCGTTCAGCAATCAACTCAACCACTGGCCGGTGCTGAAACAGGGATTCGCCCAGATCCAGTTTGAGTAAACCCTGATAGTAATCGACCATCTGGGCGGTGAGTGGCCGGTCTAATCCATAGGCTTTCGCCAGCGCCGCCCGGTCAGCGGTGGATGCGCGCTCACCCAGCATCACCTCCACCGGGTCGCCGGGAATCACATGGGTAAGCACGAATACGGCCAGCGACACCCCAAGAATGACCAGCAAGGCGGCGGCAACCTGTCGAATGATTACCATTAATTCATGCTTCGCAGATACAGACGCGGGTACCGGGCCGCACCTGATTGAACAGTTCCAGCAGCGCCGGGTTGTGCATACGAACACAGCCATGAGAAAGCGGAACGCCTAACGAATTGCTCTCCGGCGTGCCGTGTATATAGATAAAGCGTCGCTGCGTGTCGCAGTCGCCCAGCCGGTTAAACCCGGGCTCCAGCCCACTTAGCCAGAGAATTCGAGTCAGTATCCAGTCCCGGTCCGGGTGGTGTTGAGCCAGTTCTGGCCCATAGATTTCACCGTGAAAACGTCGGCCCTGAAAGACGCCATTTTCCGGCACTCCTGCGCCAATGCAGGCACGGATCTGGTGCCAGCCCCGGGGAGTTTGCAGGCTGTTGTTGGTCTCGCCCAGACCACGGGCAGCGGTCGATACCGGCCACACCGACTGAATCTCGTCATCACCACTTATTAAACTGACTGTCTGCTCAGCAACACTGACCCGAAGCCAGGCTTCACCCCGGCGACGTGGGTTGGGTTGGCTGGTCGAGCGGTCCATCATGGCCGGCGAGCAACCTCACTGTTCATCGTCATTTTTTGCGCCACCATCAACCCATCATAATTGCCATCACGGCTCAGCGGATAACCGGTAAGCGTACGGCGAGCTACCAGCGTGTGATTTTCATACCAGAGAGAGACATAAGGCCGGTAATTGGCCAGTTGCTGTTGCAACCGGGCATAAAGTTCGCCCTGCTCCGCCATTGTCGCCGCTTCCGCCTGAACAATCAGCTGATCGACCTGCTCGGCATTAAACCGGCCCCGATTGGCCCCTTCCGGTGGAATAGCCGTGGAGTGAAACAGGTAGCGAAAGATATCCGGCATTTTAATGCCCACCCAGGCCAGCGAATAGAGCTGAAACCGACCCGCTTTGATATCACCATAAAAAGTGCCCCATTCATGGCTTTCGATGTTAATCGTCAGCCCCACCGCTTCGAGCTGCTGTTTAATGGCCGCCGCAATGCGCAGCCGCAACGCATCGGTAGAAACCTTATAGGAGAGCGTTGGTTCGCCACCCCGCTCACGATACATAGCCACTAACTCGGCTGCCCGTTGCGGATCGTACTCCGTGGGCGCGATACCCCTGCCGCCAGCCCAGTGATCCGGCGGCAACACCGATTCAGCGCGTCGCGCACCGCCACCCAGTAGAGCATCAATAATCGCCTGTCGATCAATGGCCAACGCGATGGCTTCCCGAATCAGCGGATCACCGCTAACCGGATCGTCAAAGTTAAACCCCAGATAGCTGTAGTTGCTGCCGGCAGCCTGTTCCACCTTTACCCCCGGCTGGTCACGAAGCCAGCCAATCAGTTCCGCCGGCAGATCATTTTGCACCAGATCTATCTCACCCCGAATCAACTTGAGCGCACGCACGGTAGCGTCGGCCACCCGCAATAGTTCCACCTGCTGGCCGTCCCACCGGCGCTCCAGGAGTACCTGTTCCGGTGCCGGCCAGCTCACCAACTTAAAGGCACCGTTACCAATGAGCTGATCAGGGGCTAAGCGCGGTAGCGCCGCGGATGTGGCGGGCAATATCGATAGCGTTAACCGACCGGGAAAGAGCGCATCCGGCCGAGCAAGGAAAAAATCAACAGCCCCTTCGTCAACCTGCTCGATCCGTTCAATCACACTCAATCCGCTGCGATGGGGCGATATTGAATCTTCCCGCAACACGGACTCATAGGTCGCCACCACGTCGGCGCTGGTCAGCTTGCGACCGTCGGAAAATAACGGGATTGCGTCAACCAGGGTGAAACGGTATTGCAGTGGAGATAACTCCTGCCAGTTCGCCAGGTCCGGTGTCGGGCGTAGCTGGTCGTCAAAATCCACCAGCCCGCGGTACAGCAAGCGGCAAACCCGGTTAGACACAGCATCCGTCGCGTAACGGGGGTCGAGGGTCGCCGGTGCCTGCACCAGCCCCATGCGGATAACAGGGGTCTCCTCTACGTCCGCGTAGTTGTCGCAGCCACTCATCATGAGTCCGGCAATCACGACGAGCAACCCGACGCGAACAATCTTCAATACCATCACCACCTATCCCGGTTTTGCAGCGATATTTGTCGCTTCTCACCAGGCGACAACAGCTTGCTAAACGATCGTTTATCTATGGCGGGAATTGAGCTAGAATTGGGGGCTCGCATGTCGAAAGGCACCCGGATTAATTGCAAGTCATTACACGAAAGAGGAATATTTTAATGTCCGCTGTAATCGCCGAAAAACCGACTGGATTAAGCATCGTTGCCCGGGTAACCACGGTACCACACCTGGTATTTGGTGCCCTGCCGATACTGGGCTACCTGTTGGGTGGCGGGATTTTCCACTGGTTAACCCCCGCCGTTTATCTGTTACTCACCATCGCCGACCCGATGGTTGGGAATGACGAAACCAACCACAACCCCGCCGATGAACAGGCGCTGGAAGACCGCCTGTTCTACCGCATCATGCTCTGGGCGACGGTTCCCCTGGCGTTTGGTGTGACCATATTTGGCCATTGGCTATTAACTCAAACCGCCCTGACCGGTTGGGAAATGGCCGGCTTTTTGATTTCACTCACCCTGGCCACCGGGTTTCTGGCCACGGTTGCCCACGAACTCTGTCACCACTACCAGCCCATTGATCGCACCATGGGCGACCTGCTGTTTATCCCCATCTTTATGTGTGACTTTCACGTCTATCACAACTTCATGCATCACACGCATGTGGCCACACCCAACGACCCGGCTTCCGCCCGCTACGGCGAGAAAGTCTATCCTTTTCTAATCCGCAGCATTATCAAAAAGACCCAGGCCGCCTGGCAGGTTGAAAAACTGCGTATGCAGCGTAATGGCAAATCAACCTGGCACCCCAGCAACCTCATGGTGCGGTTTATTGTCATGCAAACCGCCTGGGTGGTGCTTCTGGTGTCCCTGTTTGGTCTCTGGTCAATTCCAATCTGTTTCATTCAATACGCTTTCCCACGGTTGTTGCTGGCGGTGGCCGACTACCTCGAACATTACGGCCTGGGCCGGCACCAGCTCCCCGATGGCAGTTATGAGAAAGTGCGCCCCAATCACGCCTGGGACGACAGCACCCTGGTCAGCAGCATGCTCTTCTGTCAGATCGACCGTCATTCCGATCACCACGCCAATGTGGGCCGGCCCTATCAAGTTCTACGCGTCATGGACGAAGCACCCCGCCTGCCTCACGGCTACCTCACGATGATTCCGATTGCCTTAATCCCACCTCTCTGGCGACGGCGCATGCACCCCATTGTTGAGGCCTATTACGACAAGGGTGACGTGATTCCATACGCCGTACCCGGCGCGCTGCCGGAAAAATACGCAGCCATGGTGCCCGAGGGATGGGGTCAGCCGGTTGCCGATAATTCGGTTGATGAACGCAGTGCCGCAGTCGGTGAGCACGAAATGAAGAACTACGCTGACTAGACCCACCCACCGATTAAAGCGATTTCCTAAAAAGCCCGGCGACTTGCTCACCGGGCTTTTTTTTGGCTCAGTCACCTTCAACTCAAAAACAGGGTAGCGGCGCGCAGCCAGTGACCGCCATAATGAAGGCGAAATATTCAATAACCACATGCCGGGGGAGGCAACCATGTCACAGAACAATCAATACAAAGGGTTACAGGATCGCGTCGTTATTATCACCGGCGGTGGCCAGGGCATTGGTCGGGCCTACGCCCACCATTTTGCCGAGCAGGGAGCCATCTCGGTCATTGCGGAATACGATGCCGATAACGGCGAAAAAGTCGCCGAAGAAGTCCGCGCCAACGGCGGCCGCGCACTGGCTATCCAGACCGACGTCGCTGACGAAGCCTCCACCCTGGCCATGGCCAAAACTGCCGTCGAGGAGCTAGGCCGGATTGATTGTCTGATTAACAACGCAGCGGTTTTCTCCCGCATCACCATGGCGCCCTTCTGGGAACTACCCGCCGCCGAGTGGGAACGAGCCATGCAGGTCAACATCAACGGCCCCTTCTATTGCTCTCGGGCGGTTATTCCCACCATGCAGGCAGCCAAATGGGGGCGCATCATCAACGTCTCCTCCGCAACCGTGATCATGGGCCGCGAAAACTACCTGCACTACATCACCTCCAAATCCGCCATGATCGGCATGAGCCGCTCCATGGCCCGCGAACTGGGTGAGTGGAATATCACCGTCAACACCTTCTGGCCTGGTGTCACCAAAACCGAAATAAAAAGGCCCTCTGTCCCCGATGAAGTCTTCGATAAAATGACAGAAATGCAGAGCATCAAGCGCCTCACCGGCACCGATGATCTGGCCAAGGGCGTCATGTTTTTATGCTCCGACGACGCCGACTTTATTACCGGCCAGAGCCTGCAGGTGGATGGTGGGCTAACCTTTATCTAACCTCGCAGAGGCATTAATGGAAAACTGGAAACCTGCCGCCCCGACGCCGTCCGATCTGGGCGACCGGGAACTACCACAGCTGAGCGATGCCCTCGCAGGCAAGCAAATCGCTCTCATGGTCAGCGGCAGTATTGCCGCCTTCAAAACCCCCATGGTGGCGCGCGAACTGCGCCGCCACGGGGCGGCAGTGACCACTTATGCCTCCCGATCCGCTCTGCGCTACGTCAGCGCCGAGGCCCTCGCCTGGAGCAGCGCCAGCCCGGTAATTACCGAGCTCAGCGCCGAAGCCGAGCACCTCTCCGACACCCGGCCGTTTGACGCCTACCTGCTCGCACCCGCCACCTACAACAGCATCAACAAACTGGCCGCCGGCATCGCCGACACCGCCATCACCAGCGCCCTCGCCTCCGCAATCGGGCGAGTAAACCAGGGCAATGCCCAACTGCTCATCGCACCCGCAATGCACGGCAGCCTGCACAACCCCATCTTCGAGACATCCATCGAACGCCTACAACAGCTTGGGGCAAAGGTCATCCCGCCAAGGGATGCCTATGGCAAACATAACCTGCCAGATGAACAGACTTTGGTGGATGCGGTTATTGAGGCGTTGGAGTGAAACGAGGGAGTTGAGCGACGTTCAAGTCGTAAAGCTTGTCGGATGGTAAATATGGGAATGCAAGACCAGATCTCCTGCTCTGCTTTATCCTTGAGTTAACAACCGCCCTCAAATTCGGAGAAGTTTATGGAAATAAGAATCATAGAAAGGGACGAAATTGATTCTCTTCTATCTTTGAATGAAGATCATTTTAATGATGTTAAAAGCAAACGTATTAAACCTGCGAAACTTCAAGAAACATTCGTGGCTTTCGCAAATTCAGATGGTGGCGACTTATACATTGGAATAGAAGACAATTCTGAGGGAGGAGAGCGAATTTTTGGGTTTGCAGATCAAGAGGAGGCCAATGGAACTATATCAACCCTTTTAGAGGAAACAACACCTGCAGTCGAAAATTTAATGGTTGAATTTTTGAATGTAGAAAACAAAGGGCTTGTATTGCATTTCGGAATTCCCAAAAGCCCAAAAGTTCATTATACAGCCGGAGGTGATTGTTATATAAGAATCAACGCTTCAAAAGTAAAAATTAGGGGAGAAAGGATTACTCAACTCGGATATTCAAAAGGTGCGGAACCATACGAAAGGAAGGCATTAGATAATGTCGATATTGAAGATATTGCAGAAAGCGAGTTACTAGAAAATTACATGGAGCGTGTTGGCACTCATTTGCAGCCAGAAGCTTTCTTACGAAAGCAAAGACTTTTGACAAAAAAAGATGAAAAGAGAATACCGAATGTTGGAGCCGTATTACTGTTTGATGATGAACCACAGGCAACCTTAGAGACTCGTTGTGCCGTGAAGGTTTATAGGCTAAGAACAACTGAGGCAGAATATAAAAGGGAGCAATTAGAAGAGATGCCCGTCACAATCAATGGAGATGTCGAAAGTGTTATTGATAGCACGGTTACGCAAGTTGGTAAATACATCGACGGTGCTTCGTTTGAGGATGGGGGAAAGCTTATAAAGTTAAGTTATCCATCAGAAGCATTGAAAGAAATACTCGTTAATGCTGTTATACACCGTGATTACAGTTTAAATGATGATATTCATGTGCGAGTATTCGATAATCGGGTTGAAGTTCAGAGCCCAGGAAAACTGCCTGGATATATGAACCTGCAGAACCTATATGATGAGAGATTTTCAAGAAATCCAAATGTTGTTCGTATGCTTCATAACTTACCAAATCCTGTTAACCACGATATTGGTGAAGGGTTAGATACGGCGAAAAATGAACTTAGGAAAGCGGGCCTAGTGGATCTTTCTTTTGCTGAAAAGGATAACGCCTTCGTAGTGACAATTAGGCATCAAAAAATCGCATCATTGGAAGACGTTATCCTCCAATATTTTGTGGAAAATCCTGATGGGGCAATAACAAACAAATTGGTTCGACAACTCAGTGGCGAGGATGATATGCAAAAAGTTAAAATTGCACTACAAAAATTGCGTGCCAATGGTGAAATAAAGCCAGAGGACGAAAACGCTTCTGCATTTAATTTTCGGTATATCAAAGCATAAATTATTGAGGCAGACTCCATTGATTTAGGTTTATTAAGAAATCACTCAGTTAAGCAATTTAACTTCGTGGTGTAAGGGCTCAAGCCAACCTCAACGGCAGCCTTCAAAAGATTGCTTTTAATCGCTTTTGACCTACCCACCCGCTGATAGCACGGCTCCAAAATATAGGTTCAGACCAGCCAGCTAGTCACCCGGCAACAACCTCCCCCTAAACAACAACCCCGTCAGCAACCCAGCGATCAATAACGGCACACCAAGCGCATAGAAGAACCCCGATAGCCCCCACAGGCCAATCAGAGTGCCGCCGATTAGCGCACCGATGACACTGCCCACCCGGCCAGCACTAATAGCCCAACCAACACCGGTGGCTCGAATGGGGGTTGGGTAGAGTTCTGCGGCCAGATAATTCAGGGCTACCTGGGGAATCACGCCGCAGATGGTAAAAGGCACGATCAGCAGTGCGATTAGTGTCCAATCCGACCCCACCATTGCCAGTGCAATCGACGAAACCACGCCGCCGGCGAACAGCCCGATCAGGCTGCGGCGAATGCCTACTCGCTGGATAATTCCGCCGGCAGGGATAAAGGCGATGATGGCGGTGACTCCCATTACTGCACCGGCGAGGGATGCCTCGCGAATTGTGAAACCACTCTCGGTAAGCGCGGTGGGCACCCAGAGCAGAAACAGATACCAGGTAATCCAGTTAAAGAAATAGACCACCCAGACGGTTAGTGTGGTGCGGCGGTATTTGGGGACTAACAGTGCGCGACCGGAGGCCCTGGGGGCCTGCTCTTCGATTAATTCAAAATGATGATCGGCGCTGTAGCGCTCGTGGCCGACAATACGATTGAGCGTGGTGGCAATGCGGCCTCGATCCACGGTGCTGCGATTTAGCAGATAGCGGAGCGATTCCGGGTATATCCAGGCGAGCCATGGCAACAGCAGTAACGGCACTCCGCCTGCGACGACAAAAACGGCCTGCCAGCCAAAACTGGGCACCAGTGCGGAGGTGAGTAAAGCGCTAAGGGGCACACCAATGCCCATGCCGACAAAACTCACCACCATGGCCATGTTGCGGCGGCGGGCGGGAAAATACTCTGCCAGTAGTGCGATCATTACCGGGTGGACGCCGCCAATGGCAATACCGGCAATAAACCGCCAGGCCATAAGGGTGCTCAGGCTGGTGGCGGCCGCCGTGCCCAAGGCGGCAATTCCAAACACGGCTACGCTGAGCAGAATCGCCCGTTTGCGCCCCCAGTAATCGGCAAAAATGCCCATGATCAGGGTGCCGCACATCATGCCGACGGTACCGGCTGCAAATATCTGCCCGATACTATTCAGGGGTATCGCCAGATCGTCTGCCAGAGCGGGGGCCACATAGGCAATGGCACCGTTCTCCACGCCATCGATGATGCCCACCAGCAGGCATAGCCCTGCTAACCGGAGCTGAAAACGACTGACCGGCGCGTCATCAATAACTGAAACGATGGGGACTGTCGGGCGGGATGATCCCGATTGTTCAGCTGCGCTCATAAGCCAGTCCTGTTATTACCAATGGCAACCGCCCTTTCCAGGCCATTCTCGCGACGCCGGTTAATCGACTGCTTCGGGCAACCACTGGGGCCAGCCGGCGGCCTGGTTGGCCTGACGAGCCAACGCCTGTTCCTGCGGCGAGGCAAAATGTTCGTCCCACTGCTTTAACCGGGGCACGGCAACATAACGATCCCAGAGCGGCGGGATGAAGGTAATGAAAAAGGAAAGCAGGACGCTGGGCATCTGCGGCGCATCGGGCAATGGGGTCAGGGCGTAATAAGGCACATGGGCGTCGAGGTGGTGTTCTGAGTGGGTGGTGATTTCGTAGGAAATCACCCGGCTTAGCGGTTTGAGGTGATTCCAGGCATGGCGTGCTTCTATGGGCGTATCCGGTACCCGTACCAGGCCATAGTGCTGAACGTAGTTGTAGTCCGCCATGATGGTGAAGCCCAGCACCCAGGTGATGATTAACACCGGCAAGCCAATGATTCCGGCCAGGGTGATGAAACAACCGGCAAACAGCAGCTCAAAAATCAAACCCCAAAACACCCGGCTGCGCGGGGACCAGGGCGAGCGCCCCACCTTTTGCAGGCGTTCAAATTCAAGTTTAAAGGTACCCACTATCTGCAATACCACTGACCGCGCGACGAAACGATAAAGGGACTCACCGCGTAACGGGGTATCGCCATCGGCCGGTGTGTCGAGATGAAGGTGGTGAACATGGACGTGGCCCAGGTCAGTTACCGGCACGCCATAGCAGGTGCCGATTAGATCGGCGCCGGTACGCGATGCCAGCGTGCCGCCATGCATCAGCTCGTGGGCGGTCGCCAGACCAACGGCACCGTTAATAAAACCGACGGAAATAATCCCGCCCAGCAGGTGCCAGCCGCTAATGTTGCCCTGCCCTAACTGCCAGCCGAACACCATCCACAAGCCAAACAGCGCCGGATAATGGAGATAAGGCAGCAACTTAATTAGCCAGCGATGGTTAATCGTGCGTGAGCGGTAATCAGCTGGCAGCTGGTTATCGATAATCGCCAGTGTTGCGAAGGCAATTATTCCCATCCACGCCCCTGCCCCACCGAGCAACATTCCGGCAAGGGCGAAGGCAATGAGGCCCAAACTGGCGCAGTAACGGAGCTGGTCCATACAAAAAACCTCACGATACGGGGGTTAAGTCCGAATGGCACTTAGGTAAGGGTGTTTAGCGTCTATTCGC
>Ga0209578_10001628_pt1 | contig 20364 bp, 19 predicted proteins | sample tdAd472_FD_187127 | JGI IMG/M metagenome (GOLD analysis project Ga0209578, IMG submission 187127) | Marine sediment microbial communities from the Atlantic coast under amendment with organic carbon and nitrate - tdAd47.2 (SPAdes)... | ecosystem: Environmental > Aquatic > Marine > Coastal >...
CGGTCTTCAAACAGGGCGGCGGCACGTGCAAGTGGACGACCGGCTCGACCGAAGGTCAGGATTTCTATTACTCGACCGATTCCAAATCCGGCGGCGAAGCCGATCGTAACATCGGCGCTGACACCAAGCAGGGCACCTGGGCGCTGAAAGGCAACCAGCTTTGCGTGAACTTCGGCACCGAAGAGTGCTCGGTTCTCGAAAAAGTCGGCAAGAAGAAATACAAGGCGACCTTCGGCGGCAAGGCTTACGACCTGGGCTGCTGATTTCGCACAAGCCGAAACGAATACCGGGGCGCAGGTAATACTGCGCCCTTTTTCGTTGGTGCGCAGGGGCGCGCTTCCTATATCGTAAAAAGAGCATGCCGCCACGTGCGCGCGGGCAATTCAAAAGCGGGGAATTCCAGATGAGACTGATGATGTTCGAAACGGGCGGTGAGGCCCGCCTGGGTGTGGTTGACGGCGACACGGTGATCGACGCCGCCAAGTGCGATGCGTCGCTGCCGGGTACCATGCACGCGCTTGCCGGCGCCGGTGCGGATGCGCTGGCGAAGCTGAAAGCTGTCGTTGCAGACGCGCCCGACGAAGCCAAGCATGCCCTGGCCGACGTAAACCCGGCGCTGCCGATCGCCAGGCCCGGCAAGTTCGTATGCGTCGGTTTGAACTATGCCGCGCATGCCCGTGAAGGCGGACATGAGATCCCCGAGTACCCGGCGTTGTTCGTGCGCTGGCCCAGCTCGTTGCTGGCTGCCGGTGCACCGGTCGTGTGCCCGAACGTTTCGGAAAAGCTGGATTACGAGGTCGAGCTGACCATCGTCATCGGTCGGGGCGGGCGGCACATCGCGGAAGCCGATGCGCTCGACCACGTTTTCGGCTACACGCTGTTCAACGATGTGTCGGTCCGCGATTATCAACGCAAGGGCCAGCAATGGACGCCGGGCAAGAACTTCGATGCAACCGGCCCGTTCGGTCCCGTCGTCGTGACCCCCGACGAGTTGCCCGCCGGCGCCTCGGGGCTGCGCATCACCAGCCGCGTCAACGGCGAGACGCGTCAGGATTCCAACACGTCTGATATGATTTTCTCGACGGCGCGGATCATCGCCATCCTGTCGGAATTCATGACGCTGGAACCGGGCGACGTGATCGCCACCGGCACGCCGTCGGGCGTCGCACACGCCATGAAACCGCCGGGCTGGATGAAGCCGGGCGACACCGTCGCCGTCGAGATCGAAGGCATCGGCGTCATGGAAAACCCCATCGTCGCCGAGAGCTGATCGGCCCCGCGGTCGGTAGGCCATGACGGCTCAGACGGTGCGCTTGGCCAACAATCTGCGCGTCATTTCCGGTGCGGCCCCGACGTAATTGGCGGGGTCAACCAACGCTGCAAGCTGTTCCGCGTCGAGTACGTCGCTGACCCGCTTGTCGGCCGTGAGCGCGTCGAGCAACGTGGTGTTGCCGTTCAACGCATCGCGGCAGGATTCATAGACCACATCGTGCGCGACCTGCCGTCCCAACTGCGGCGCCAACCCCATCATCACAGCCTCGGCGACGATTAATCCGTTGGTCATGCCAAGCACGTGTTGCATCGCCTCGGTACGCACATCAAGCCCTTCGAGGGCTTCGCGCGCCGCGCGTAGACCGCCGCTGGCGACAATGAACGCGGTCGGCATCACCTGCCATTCCACATGCCATTGGCCGGTGGCGCGTTCGTGATCCTGCACCATGGCGTCGAGCATCGCCGAATGCTGTTCGCGGACGATCTTGGCGGCGGCGAGCATCATTTCGGATGATATCGGATTGCGTTTCTGCGGCATGGTCGAAGACGCGCCGCGCCCCTGTACGAAAGGCTCCAGAACCTCACCGGTTTCCGACTGCATCATCAGCATGATGTCATAGCCGATCTTGCCGATGGACGACGAGATCAGCGCCAGAAGCCCCGTCGCCTCGGCGAAGTTGTCGCGGATCGTGTGCCAGGTGATGTCCGGGATGCCGAGGCCCAGTTCGTCGGCCAATGCCGCCTGTGTCGCCAGCCCCTGTTCCGCGCCAAGCGACGCGAGGGTGCCCGCCGCACCGGAAAACGACACGACGTTGATCCGCGTGTTGAGTTCCCGGAGCCGCTGGCGGTGCCGGTCGATGGCCGACAGCCACGTCGCCGCCTTGTAGCCGAAGGTGATCGGCAAGGCGTGTTGCAAGTGGGTGCGTCCGGCCATCGGCTGGTCCGCATGATCGCGGGCAAGCTTGGCAAGCGCCGCGCCGACGGCATCAAGATCTTCCGATATCAACGCCAGCGCATCGCGTACCTGCAAAACGTCGGCGGTGTCCATGATATCCTGTGTGGTCGCACCCCAATGGCTGAACTGGCCGGCGTTGTCGGCGGGCCAGTCCGAGAGCTGTTCGACCAGCGGCAGGATCGGATAACCGACGATCTGCGTGCGTTCCTGTAAACGGTCCCAATCCACGTTGTCGACGCTGGCGGCGCCGGTGATGGCGGCGGCGGCGGCCTCCGGGATGATGCCCAGCTTCGCCTGCGCGCGGGCCAGGGCGGCCTCGACGTCCAGATAGCGTTGGACGATATATTCGTCCGTGAACAACCGGCGCATATCCTCTGCGCCGAACATGTCGCCGAAGATTTTCGAGCCGATAACAACCGAGACCATGGTAAGCGTCCTTCCTTGCGGTGATGTGCTTTCTGGTTATCGCATGAACGGCGGAAGGAAAAGCACCGAACGGGTGGTTGAAGGCCGACGACCGCACAAAGCGTCCACGCCAATCGATATCGTCAATGGGTCTATATTTATTATCGATTTGATCGATGATAATCTCGTGGGTATCGATGATGCGCATAAGCATCGTCCAAAAACAGTTGGGAGCAATATCGTGCAAGACATTCCCGTTCTCGCCCGCGAGACCAAGATCCTCGTCTTCGATCAGTACGGCACGGTCGTCGACATGCAAAAAGGTCTGGCCGAGGCCGTGGTGCCGTTTCTCAAGGAAAAGGGTTGGGACGGCGAGCCGCACCGCTTCGTCACCTGGTGGCGCCGCACGCACTTCGAAAACTCGATGATCGACGCGCTTTGCGATCGCGGCCACACCCCGTACCGCCAGATCGGCCATCGCGCCGTGTCGTTCGTCATGGACCGCTGCGGCATCGCCTATACGCAGGACGAAGTGCGCTGGCTGGTTAGCCTGATCGAGACGTTGAAGCCGTTTCCGGATGTCGTCGCGGCATTGCAGAAGCTGCGCGATGCCGGTTTCAAGCTGGCGATCCTGTCCAACGGCGACCGCGATATGCTCGAAGCCGCCAAGCCGCACATTGGTTTCGCCATGGATTTCACGATCTCGGTACAGGAATCCGGTTACTTCAAGCCGCACTGGCAAACCTATGCCTCCGCCGAGCGGATCACCGGCGAAGAACGTTCAAGCTGCCTGTTCGTCGCCAACCACGCCTTCGATTGTATCGGCGCCAAGGCGTTCGGTATGCGCACCGCCTTCATCGACCGGCGCAAACGCCCGTTCGGCGAAACGCCGCATCAGCCCGATCTGATCGTTGAGGATTTCACGGAACTCGCCCGGGCGCTCACGGAGAGCTGATATGCGCCCGCTCGACAATATCCGGGTGCTCGATCTGACCCGCGTCGTCGCCGGTCCGTATTGCACCATGATCCTCGGTGATATGGGGGCGGAGGTGATCAAGATCGAACACCCCGACGCCGGTGACGATTCCCGCGGGTTCGCGCCGCCTTATCAGGGTGATCAGGCGGCGTATTACCTGTCCGTCAATCGCAACAAGAAAAGCCTGACGCTCGATCTGAAAAGTACGCGCGGCAAGGACATCCTGTGGACGCTTATCGACGACAGCGACGTTGTCGTCGAAAACTTCCGCCCCGGCGTGATGGACAGACTGGGGTTCGGCTATGAGCAGGTGGCGGCGCGCAACAAGGGCATCGTCTATTGCGCGATTTCCGGTTTCGGACAGACCGGGCCGCAACGCAGCCGTCCCGGTTACGACGTCGTCGTCCAGGCGGAATCGGGGATCATGGACCTGACGGGGCCGAAGGACGGCGCGCCGCACAAGGTAGGCACCTCGATCGCCGATCTTGTCACCGGACAGACGGCGGTCAACGGCATCCTCTCGGCGCTGCTGGTGCGCGCCGGGACGGGGACCGGCCAGTATATCGATATATCGATGTTGGAAGCGGCAAGCGCGCTGCTGACGTTTAACGCCAGCATGTACTTCGCCACCGGTCAGTCACCGACGCGGCGCGGCAACGAACATCCGAGCATTGTCCCGTATCAAACGTTCCGCACGCAGGATCATGCGTGGATCAACCTCGGCATCGCCAACGACCAGCACTGGCAAAGGTTCTGTGCCGTTGTCGAACGCGACGACCTTTGCACCGATGCCCGCTTTGCACACGCCCCCGACCGGGTCACGCACCGTGACGTTCTGGTGCCCATCGTTGACGAGATCATCGCGTCCCGGCCGCGCGACGTGTGGATCGACATCCTCGATGCGGCAGGGGTTCCCGCCGCCGCCATACGCACCGTTGCCGAGGTCTGCGAGAGCGATGTGCTGCGCGAACGCGGCATGATCGCCGAAATGCCGCATCCGTCGGCAGGGGTGGTCAGGGGTATCAAATCGCCTTTGCATCTCAGCCAGACACCGCTGGATCGCTATGACGCGCCGCCCGCGCTGGGCCAGCACACCGATGAAATTCTCCGCGAACGCTGCGGTCTCGGCGACGACGACATCGCCGCCCTGCGCGCAGACGGCACCGTATAGGCAGAGGCGCGTAGGCAATAATATGGAAACCCGCGAAGAACAGGACCAGCAGGTTCACGATTGGCAACGCGATATCTTTGCCGTGTTCCGGGACGCGGGAGTCGGTCATGTCGGCTATGTGCCCGACGGCGGCCACAAGGGGCTGATCCGGCTCTGCGAGGATGACACCGACACAGCGACGACGGTGCTGACCACAGAAGAGGAAGGCATCGGCCTTGCCGCCGGTCTGGCGCTTGGCGGCATCCGCACGGCCCTGTTGATGCAATCGAGCGGCGTCGGCAATTGCGTGAACATGTTTTCGCTTGCTGAAAGCTGCCGCTTCCCGTTGCTCCTTCTGGTGACCATGCGCGGCGAATGGGCGGAATTCATTCCGTGGCAGGTGCCGATGGGAAGCCGCACCGAAGCGGTGCTCAAGACCATGGGCTTTGACGTCTTCCGGGCACGCCGGGCCGATGAAGTGCGCGGCCAGACGGCGGCGGCGCTGGATCAAGCCTATTTCTCGAACCGCATGGCCGCGTTGCTGCTGTCGCAGGAACTGATCGGCCGCAAGAACTGGAGCAAGTGAGCGAAGATGTTGGAGCGAAGGGAACTGGTCCGAAGTCTGCTCGAAGATCGCGGCGAGATGCTGGTGGTCGCGGGTCTCGGTTCGCCGGTCTATGACGTTGCCGCCGCCGGCGATCATCCGCTGAACTTTTATACGTGGGGCGCGATGGGATCGGCGGCGATGATCGGCCTCGGGCTGGCGCTGGCCAGACCGGATCGTCCGGTCGCGGTGTTCACCGGCGACGGTGAAATGCTGATGGGGATGGGCGCGTTCGCGACCATCGCACAACATCGTCCGCCGAACCTTGCGGTGGTGGTGCTCGACAACGGCCAGTATGCCGAGACCGGTATGCAGACGACGGCAACGGGGCACGGCACCGATCTGGCGGCGGTCGCGCGCGGCTGCGGGCTTGGGGGCGCATACACGTTTGCGTCTGAAGACGGGATCGAACCGCTGCGCCGGGAAATCCACGCCCGACGGGAAACGTCGGTCGTCGTCGCGAAAATCGCATCGGGCGACGTGCCGCGCACGTTGCCGCTCAAGGACGGGGTGGAAATCAAAAGCCGTTTCGTCTCGGCGCTGGCTGCGTGACGTGGCAGGGTAAGGCCATGAACCTGCGCAAGATCGACCTCAATTTGCTTGTGTATTTCGATGCTCTCATGCAGACGCGCCATGTGTCGCGCGCCGCGGACCGGCTGGGCGTAGGGCAGTCGGCGATGAGCGCGGCGCTGGGCCGATTGCGCGATTTGTTCGAGGACCCGTTGCTGGTGCGCGAAGGGAACGGGATGGTGCCGACCGAACGCGCACTGGCGCTCGAAATCGAGGTGAGGAACGTGTTGCGCGGCATCGAACACGTCATCGAACCGCCGGGCAATTTCGATCCGTCGACGAGCGGGCGGCGTTTTCGCGTGCGCATGTCGGACTTGCTGACATTTCTGTTCATGCAGGATCTGGCGCAATCGCTGGAACGCAATGCGCCGGATGTGAAGTTGCAGGTGGATCACCTGTCACCGGAACAGACCGTCGATGCGCTTGCGCTCGACAAGATCGACGCGGCGATCAGCACCGGGCTGACGCCGCCGAAATCGGTACACGAAACGCGGCTGTTTCACGATACCGTAGTGTGTGTCGCGCGCCGCGGGCTTGCGGTCGAAAACAAGCTCACAAAGCCGGAGGATTTCGCGCGTCTGCCGCAGATCAGGGTGTCGCAAAGTCCACTGGATTACCGCTTTGCCGACGACCGGCTGCATCCCATGGGGCTGGACAGGAACGTCGCGATCACGGTGCCGCACTGGCTGGCGGTGCCGGATATACTCTGCGCCACGTCGCTGGTATGCGCGGTGCCGGCCTCGTTCGCACGGCGGATTGCCGGAAAGCATCCGCTCAGCGTCTACCCGCTCGATTTTTTCGACACCGGGTTTTACTGGTCGCTCTACTGGCATGGCCGTTATGACAAGGATCCGGCACAGACGTGGTTCCGCGCGCAGCTTGCGGCGGCGTGCGGGCGGCAGTTCGATCTGCTCGAATAGGCGCCGTGACATAACGCCGCCATTTCCATCTATTCTTTACCGTCGTGCTGAACGTGAATGGTGCTAGGGTAGGCGATGATCCTTGAAACGCTCCAGTACCTGACGACACCGTGCCCCCGGCATCTCCGCTCGATGGGGTATCTGAAAGAGCTGATTGCGACCGAGGCGCGCGCGCGCCGGTGCCGTGCCGCATGGCAGCCGCATCTCGAAAAGACCCGCGCCATGATCTCCGCCGCCGCCAAGGCAGCAAGCGGCAACGAGAAAGCCGTGGTTTTCGGCGGCGGCATGCTGGCCGATATCCCCCTCGATGTCCTGGCCGGAAAATTCGCGACCGTCGTGCTGGTGGATGTCTGTTTCCTCAAGCAGACACGGCGGAACGTCTGGCGTCACCCGCACATTGAAATGCAAACCTGCGATATCACGGGTGTGGCCGCGCCGCTGTCGGACGGCGTATGGCCGGTGCCGGTGCGCCCCACCGAGCCTACGCTGGGCGAAGCGGATCTTGTGGTCTCGGCCAATGTGCTGTCGCAATTGCCGTTGATCCCACTGCAGTATGCGCGCCAACGCAAACTGTATCCGGATGATGTCGCCCTGCCGGTGTTCGCCCGGCAGATCATTCAGGCGCATCTCGACTATCTGAAAACCTGTCCCGGGACGGTGTGCCTGATTACCGAGGTCGAGCGGCAGTTTCTCGACGGTGGGGTCGTGCTCGGCAGCGAAGACCCACTGTGCAGTGTGGAACTGGACAAGAAAGGTGCCGAGGAATGGTTCTGGGACATCGCGCCCCGGCCCGAGGCCTCGCCCGACTACGATATTCGCAACCGGGTGCGGGGCGTGGTGTGGCGTGGGAAAACGTGAGAATCATGAGGCGCCGACATGAAAATCGTCGCCCTGAACTTGATTGGGGGCCCATGGGCGAAACGCGCGGACGGGTTTTCATGGATGCTGAAACAAGCTCAGCAAAACCGCGTGGTGAGTCGTGTCACCCGACCTTCAGGCCGTATTCCTGCGCCGCGTCTTCCAGCCACGTCCACAGGTACGTCGAGAAGCTTCTGAGCGCGTAAAGCTCATAGGTCGGATCGCCGTTCCGGGCCGTCGCCGTCTGCGTCAGCATCACGCCGACCTTGGAAACGATGGTCTGGGCGCACTGGCCGGGGCCGAACGTCGACGGATGCAGGTCGAGCGCGCAGCCTTTCTGCAGCACCATGCGGGCGCGCGAGCCGGAAATCTCGATGCAGGTGCGGGCGTGCGTGCTGTCGGTGACGGCGGCATGCAGGCCGTCGACCTTGAGGTTCTTCGTCAGCGCATTCAGCGCGCGCTCGGCGCCTTCGGGCTTGGTGATGACCAGCCACTCGTCGGGGCCGAGCCACATGACGCGCGTCGTCGACGGCTTGCCGGCAACGGTGTTGGCTTCCACGGGCGGCGCCACGCGAACGGCCTTTTCGACGGCATCCATGAACGCCTTATCGCCGGCGTCGCCGCGCACGTTGATCAGGCCGCGATAGGGAATCTCGCGCATCGTCACCCCGGTGCCGGACACGTCGGCGTCTTCGTGGGCGCGGGCTTCAAGACCCAAATGCGCGAGCGGGCTTCTCAGGCGATAAGGATCAACCATTCATCCGGCTCCCTTCGGGGTCATAGAATATCGGCGCGACAATTTCACAGGCGACCGTCTTGCCGTCGAGCGGCACATACACCGTTTCGCCGATGCGGTTTTTCCCGCCCTTGACCAGCGCCAGGGCAATGGAGTGGCCGAGCGCCGCCGACCAATAGCTCGACGTCACATGGCCGATCATGTCCATCGGCGGCTGGGGCCGGGTCTCGGCGACGATCTGGCCGCCTTCGGGCAGCACTTCCGCCGGGTCCGAGGTGCGCAGGCCGACCAGTTGCTTGCGGTCTTCGCGCACCGTGTCGGCACGCGCCAGCGAGCGCTTGCCGATGAAGTCGGGTTTCTTCGAAGACACAATCCAGTTCATGCCGAGGTCGATCGGCGTCACCGTGCCGTCTGTTTCCTGACCGACGATGATGAAGCCTTTTTCGGCGCGCAGCACGTGCATGGTTTCGGTGCCGAACGGCGTGATGCCGTACTTCTCGCCGGCGTTCATGATGTCAGTCCACAGCGACAGCCCGGCCGAGGCGGGCACGTTGATCTCGTACGACAGCTCGCCGGTGAAGCTGATGCGGTAAACCCGGGCCGGGATGCCGCCGACCGTACCGTCACGCCACGACATGAACGGAAACGCCTCGTTATCGAGGTCGATATCGGTGGTGAATTCGGCGAGCAGGTCACGGGCGTTCGGCCCGGCAAGCTGCAGCGTCGCGAATTGCTCGGTGACCGAGGTGAGATACACCCTGAGCTCCGGCCATTCCGTCTGCAGCCATTCTTCGAGCCACGCCAGCACGCGCGCCGCGCCGCCCGACGTGGTGGTCATCAGGTAATGGTTCTCGCCCAGGCACGACGTCACGCCGTCATCCATGATCATGCCGTCCTCGCCCAGCATCAGCCCGTAGCGGCACTTGCCGGGGGCCAGCTTGAGCCACGCGTTGGTATAGACGCGGTTGAGGAATTCCGCTGCGTCGGGGCCTTGAATGTCGATCTTGCCGAGCGTCGTCGCATCGAGCATGCCGAGCGAGCTGCGCACGGCCAGGCATTCACGCGCCACGGCATCGTGCATGCTTTCGCCGTCCTGCGGGTAATACCACGGACGCCGCCACTGGCCGACGTCTTCCCACAATGCGCCTTGCTGTTCGTGCCAGTCGTGCATCGGCGTGCGGCGGATCGGATCGAAAAATTCACCGACCGCACGGCCCGCCAGCGCGCCCATGGTAACGGGCGAGTAGGGCGGGCGGAACGTCGTCGTGCCGGTCTCGGGGATGGTTTGCCCGAGCGCCGCCGAGAGGATCGCGTGGCCCGGAATGTTGCCGGTCTTGCCCTGATCGGTGGCCATGCCGAGCGTCGTGTAGCGCTTGGCATGCTCGACCGAGCGATAGCCCTCGCGCGCCGCCAGTTGCACGTCGGCGACGGTGACGTCGTTTTGTTGATCGAGGAAATGCTTGCCGCGCTGGCCCGCCGGTTTCGTCGTCGGCACGTACCACAGCGTACGCCATGCCGTTTCGTCGACGTCGGAGGTCGCGGTGGCGACGGCGGGGCGGTCCTTTGCCGTCAGGCCGAGCAGCGATGCCGACTCGATGCCGGAAAAATCGCCTTCGTTGAGCGCTTCCTGCAACGAGAAGTGGCCGTTGGCAGCACCACAGCAGACTTCCGCCTGCGCGGTCTCGCCGGGGACGAAAACGCTATCTTCGTCACGCCACACATTGCGGCCCGCCGAGTGACTGTGCAGGTGGACGACCGGGTTCCAGCCGCCGCTGGAGCCGACAGTATCGCAGGCGAGGGTGCGCGCCGAACCGGTGACGCCGTCGGCGTTTTCATTCAGCTTCATCACTTCGACGCCTTTGACGCGCTTAGTCCCGAGGACCGCGGTGATCGCCGAATTGTCGATGACTTCGATGCCTGCTTCGATGGCGCGCGTGACCAACTCGCCGGACGGGTCGGGGCGGACGTCGATGACCGCTGCAACGGGGCAACCCGCCGCTTTCAGGTCGAGCGCCGAGCGATACGCATCGTCGTTGTTGGTGAAGATGACGTGACGCTTGCCGGGGCTGACGCCGTAACGGTTCACATAGGTGCGGAGCGCGCCGGCCAGCATGCAGCCGGGACGGTCGTTGTCGGCATAGATCAACGGCCGTTCGATGGCCCCGGTGGCGAGGATCACGCGCTTTGCCCGCACGCGCCAGACGCGCTGGCGGGTACGCCCGTCCTTGCCGTGCGCGACGTCGATGTCGCGGTTCTGGATCAGGCCGAGGAAGTTGTGATCGTAATAACCGAACGCCGTCGTGTGCTTGAGGATCGTGACGTCGGCATTGCTCATCAACTCGGCTTCGACGGCGGCGACCCATTCGGTCGCCGGCTGGCCGTCGATGGTGAAGGTTTCGTTCAGCAGCTGTCCGCCCAATTCCGGCTGCTCGTCGACCAGAATGACCCGTGCACCCGTCGCGGCTGCGGCGCGCGCGGCGGAAAGTCCCGCCGGTCCGGCGCCGACAACGACGACGTCGGCATGCGCGTTCATCTTGTCATAGGTATCGGCGTCCGGTTGTTCCGGCGAGCGGCCGAGACCGGCGGCGCGGCGGATGAAATGCTCATACACTTTCCAGCCCGACACCGGCCACATGAAGGTCTTGTAATAGAACCCGGCGGGCAGCATGCGGTGGAACAGGCTGTTGACGGCCATGACGTCGAACGACGGCGACGGCCAGCAATTGACACTGGCCGCATCCAGACCGTCATAAAGCGGCACACGGGTCGCCAGCATGTTGGAAATCGTGCTGGCACCGCGTTCGAGCTGCACCAGCGCATTCGGCTCTTCGGTGCCTGCCGTCACGATGCCGCGCGGGCGGTGATATTTGAAGCTGCGCCCGACCAGCATGACGCCATTGGCCAGCAGGGCAGAGGCCAGCGTATCGCCCTCGTAGCCGCTCATCGTGCGGCCGTTGAAGGTGAAATCGATCTGCCGCGCGCGGTTGATGCGGCCCGTGTTGTGGAGGCGGTGGCTCTGGCTCATGATTTTTTCGCCCCCTCGGCCCGGGTTTTGTTCATCAGGGCCTTGATCTCTTTCGGCGGCTGTTCGCCCATTTTATAGATCGCCAGAATCTCGTTGGTGTGGGTATTGCGGCAGACATTGAACCAGCGTCGGCAGCCCGCCGTGTGTACCCAGCGTTCGAGGTGCGGGCCTTTCGCGTTGGTCCGCATGAACAGGTAATCGGCCCATTCGGCATCGCTCAGCGCTTCCGGGTTTTCCGGACGCGCGATGTGCGCTTCATGGCCGTAGGAAAACTCCGTTTCCTCGCGTTCACCGCAGAAGGGACAGGTAATCAGAAACATTTTCTTTATCCCTCCTTAGTGTGCGACCGCGGCGGCGCCGTGCTCGTCGATCAAGTGACCGGTCGAGAAGCGTTCCAGCGAGAACGGTGCGTTAAGTTCATGCGGCTCGTCGCGCGCGATGGTGTGCGCGAAGACCCAGCCGGACCCCGGCGTTGCCTTGAAGCCGCCGGTGCCCCAGCCGCAGTTGAAATACAGCCCGTCGACGGGCGTCTTGGAAATGATCGGACTGGCGTCGGGGCAGGTATCGACGATGCCGCCCCACTGGCGCATCAGTCGCATGCGGCTGAACAGCGGGAACAGTTCACAGACGGCGGCGATCTGTTCTTCGATGATGTGCAGGCTGCCGCGCTGCGAATACCCGGTCGGCGCATCGATCCCGGCGCCCATGACCAACTCGCCCTTGTCGGACTGCGACACATAACAATGCACCGCGCCGGACATGACGACGACGTCGATGATCGGCTTCACCGGATCGGAGACCATGGCCTGCAGCGGGTGGCTTTCGACCGGCATGCGGAACCCCGCCATGTCCGACATGACCGTGCAGTGCCCGGCGACGACGACGCCGACTTTCTTGGCTTTGATCTGGCCGCGCGATGTCTGCACGCCGGTGACCTTGCCGCCTTCGATGTCGAAGCCGGTGACTTCGCAATTCTGGATGATGTCGACGCCACGCGCGTCCGAAGCGCGCGCCAGCCCCCACGCCACTGCGTCGTGGCGCGCCGTGCCGCCGCGCGGCTGATAGCTGGATCCCAACACCGGATAGCGGATGGTCGGGTCGAGATTGATGATCGGCACAAGCTCGCGGATCTGGTGCGGCTCAAGATATTCGCCGTCGACGCCGTTCAGCTTGTTGGCGTTGACGCGTCGGCGCGTCTCGCGAACATCGCCCAGATTGTGCGCCAGGTTCAAAACGCCGCGCTGGCTGAGCATGATGTTGTAGTTGATGTCCTGGCTCAGCCCTTCGTAGAGCTTGAGCGATTTTTCGTACAGATGCGCGCTTTCATCCCACAGATAGTTGGAGCGGATGATGGTCGTGTTGCGGCCCGTATTGCCGCCGCCGAGCCAGCCTTTTTCGAGCACCGCGACATTGGTGATGCCGTGTTCCTTGGCCAGATAATAGGCGGTCGCCAGGCCGTGCCCGCCACCGCCGACGATGACGACGTCGTATTCCTTTTTGGGATCGGGAGAGCGCCACGCCTGTTGCCAGTCGCGGTGATAACCCATCGCGTTGCGAAGCAAACTGAATATGGAATATCTGTTCATGCCGTCCCCAACAATCGCCGCGCCGATTAAGCTGTTCAACGCTCCACGCTAGATGTCCTCCTTTCCCATCGTCAAGGCAAGGCGTCTGTCTGTTTTGCGACGCTGATCCTTGTTTTTACGACCATGCGCGTGCGCAGGATGCCGGTGCAAATGGCGCTGCCGGCGCAAATCCCGAGATATTGTCATTCCCATCGGCATGGCTACCAGATAATGTGCGCGAATGCAGCGCAGTCGGTTGAGTTTCGGGGCGGTCCTGGTGGCGGTGATGATCACTGTTTTTGCCGTCCCGACGCATGCCTTTGACGGCGGCATCGATCTCGACATTATCAACGAAGTGCCCGCACCGACGGATGGGGCGCCTGCCACGCCTGCCGACGAGGTCAATCCGCTCGACCGGGATTTCGAGACCGCGCTTGAAGCATACCGCGACCGTGACTATGTCGCCGCGCGCGAACTGTGGGGCGAATTGACGGATGCCGGGCACGGCATTTCCATGCACAACCTTGCGGTGTTGAAATGGCGGGGCCAGGGCGGGCCACGGCAGCGCACCGAAGCGGTGCAACTGTTTCACGACGCGGGTGACGCCGAGGTCGGGCCGTCGCTGCATGCGTTGGGCGTGCTCTCGCTGAAAGGCGTCGGCATGCCCGCGAATCCGGCGGAAGCCGTGCGGTTTTTCGAGGCGGCCTCGGCGCTGGATCATGCGCCGTCGACGTACAACCTGGCGCTGGCGCATCTGCAGGGGATCGGTGGAGCCGGAGACAAACCGCTCGGCATGGAATTGCTGGGCGCGGCGGCGGAGGCGGGGCTGGCCCGCGCGCAGTACGATCTCGGCACGCTTTTATATCAAGGCACGTATGGTCCGGCGGACAAGGAAGCGGCGCGCATCTGGTTCGAACGCGCCGCCGATCAGGGCGATCCGTTCGCGTATTACAATCTGGCGCTGATGCAGTTGGCGGGCGAGGGGGGCGAGAAAGACCCGGAACTGGCCGCGATCAACCTGACGGAAGCCGCCGAGATGGGCGCGGTCCCGGCACAGGTACGGCTTGCCCACATGCTGGCGGCGGGCAGCGACGGTGCCGCACGCGACAAGGAACAGGCCTATATCTGGTTTGCCGTCGCCGGGGCGCTGGGCGCCGACGGCGCGCTGGAAAACGCCAAGCGTCTGGGGCGAACGCTCGATCCCGAAATCCTGAAACGCGCCAAAAAAGCCGCCGCCGCCTTCAAGCCGAAAGCGCCGCCGGTCCAAGATCCCGACATCGCAAAAGCCTTACAGCAGTAAGAACGGACAGATAAATGCTCAGTTTTCTGGTCAGAATTCTCAAATTCGCCATCAAGGCCGCCATCGTCATCGCCGGGATCGCCGTGGTGATTTCCTATGCCCGGCTCAGCGAATTCGGCGATATGCGCAAGGCGCTGGTCGAAAAGGTGATGAATTCCTATGCCGGGCGGCTGGCCATCGACGGCGATATTGAACTGCAGATGACGTTCCCGCCGAGCGTGTCTATCGGCGGCGTGCGCATCAAGAATTCCAAGTGGGCCTCGCGGCCCGACATGATGACGGCCGAGCGCGTCGTCGCCGAGGTCGATCTGTTGCCGCTGTTGCAGGGCGACATGGCGGTGCCCCGGCTACGTATGATCGGCGTCGATATCATTGTCGAACGCAAGCGCGACGGCTCGACCAACTGGGACGAGCTGAACGAATTCGATACCGCCGCCGGTCCGGCCAATCCGGTAACGGCGCCGGTGATCTTTCCGCAGATCGGCGGCGCGGCGGTCTCGGTCGCCGGCGGCACGCTGACGATCATCAACACCGCGCTCGGCACACCGGTGGTGCTGTCGCTGTCGGGGGTCAACATCGTCACGGGCGGGGTACTGCCGTGCCTGTGAGGATGGTCGCGGGTGCGTGTTTGAATTGGCCGGCGCGGGCGGTAATGTGTAACCCATGAATTACTTGGTGTTCCTCGGCTCGGTCCGCGACAGCGCGCCGCCTCGACCGCGCAGGCTCGGTCTGCGTGTCGCCACGGCAATTGCGGCACAGCTTGGCTCGGGAACGAACCATGTCGAGCTGATCGATCCGCTCACCGTCGCAACGGCGCAGCCGTTCAAGCCGCATTTCGCCTATGCGCCGGGAAAAGCGCCGGAACCGCTGGACGATCTGGCGCGCAAGATCGACGCGGCGGACGGCTACGTCATGGTTAGCCCGGAATACAATCACGCGATGAGCCCGGCGCTCGCCGATCTGCTCAATCACTTCGGCAGTTCATTGTTCTCCTATAAGCCGAGCGTCATCGCCACATACTCGGCCGGGCAGTGGGGCGGGACACGGGCCGCCGTCAACATGCGCACCTTCTTGTCGGAACTGGGCTGCCTGCCGGTGTCGGCGATGATCCATGTGCCGCATGCCCAGGACGTTTTCGATGAAGCGGGCGGTTATGCGGCGGGCGTCGACGGTGCGCGCTGGGCATCCTACATAGACCGCGCGCTGGCACAGCTCGAATGGTGGGCCGCCGCCGCAGCGCATGGACGCAATGACATGGACGGTGAACGCCCCGACGCGTTCGTCAAGGACCCGTCGCAGCGCAACGCACCGTAACGTCGGTTGCCGCGGCTCAGTGCCCGTGGCCGTCATGGATCGGGAACAGCTTGAGCTCCCAGTCCTTGAGCTGACCGATCAGGCCCAGCTCCCAATTGAGGTATTCGCGCGATGCCTCTGCATTGCCCGTATGGCGGTCGTGCACGAAGAACAGGAAGTCGATCCGTTCCGCATCCGTGGGCGCGTCCGGTGTCGATACGACATCCAGCCCGGCGGCGCGCCAGTCTTCGGCATTGCCCGCCAGGAAGCGGATCGTCGATACCCCTGTGTCGCGAAGATCCATCGCCGCCATTTCCGCCACCGCCTTGTCCGCTGCACACAGGACAACGTCGTCATCGGCACCGAGGCCAAGCGCGTCCAGGCGCGGGCGGATCGACCAGCGTGCGCCGTCGATGTGCGCATCCCGATAATCGGCGCTGGCGCGCAGATCGACGATCGCCGCCGCCGTCGTGTCCGCCGCCAGGTCTGAGGCGGAAATCTCTTCGAGGCTCTCCGGCACCGGTTGCAGACCGCTCTCCGGCGCCGCGAAGCCGGGCAGCGGGGCCGAGGCGTCGTCCGTCAGAACATAGGCGTCGTGGCCCATGGCGCGCAGCCAATACGCCGTGCTGGCGGCGCGAACGCCGCTGTCGTCACACAACACAATGCGCGCGCCGCGTACACCGACCCACTTGTCGGTGGTCTGCGTCAGTTGCCCGCCCGGTGCGTGCACCGCGCCGGCAGGATGGTGCGCCGCGTGCTCCTCGGCGGTTCGGACGTCGAATACGAACAGCGTGCGCCCGCCCTCCGCGGCCCATCCCGACGCCGTCCGGGCGTCGACGCCGGGAATGCCTTTTTCCGCCATGAACGCCCGGGCGCGGGCTTTTGCTTCATCGAATGCCGCGCCGCGTACATCGGGCAGCGGCGTTGGTGTGCGGCCGTGATCCAGTTCGAAGCCCGCTAGCCGCCAACCTTGCGTGCCGTTCTTCAATGCATAGATCGGATTGTCGAAGCCGAAATTGCGCAGCGACTGCGCGCCGATCAGGCTGCGGGTCCGCCCGGCGCAGTTGACGATGACCTTGGTCTTCGGGTTTGTGACCAGCATCGGCAAGCGATACGGAAGCTCGGCATTCGGGCAGGTCCGGCCGCCGGGAATGCTCATGTTTTCGAATTCCTTCGGCGTGCGGCCGTCGAGCAGAATGAAGTCGTCGCCGTCTTTGAGCATGCGATTCATTTCTTCGGCATCGATCGACGGCGTGTGTCCGATTTCTTCCGCCAGCTCGCCGAGGGTCTTCGACGGCACATTGACGCCCTTGAAGATGGTGAAGCCTTCGGCCTCGGCTGCGGCGTGGCCGCCATCCAGCACGCGGACGTCGGTGTAGCCCATCGCTTCGAGCCGCGAGGCTGCTTTCTCGGCGGTGCCGTCGGCGTCGTCGACGAGATAGACCGGGACGTCGGCGCGCGGCACCAGGCGCCGGACTTCGCGCTCCAGCACGCTGTAGGGCAGGGGAACGGCGTGCAGCAGATGACCTTCGCCGAACTGGCCGTCCTCGCGTACGTCGAGGAGCGCGAACTCCGCGTTCGCGCTAAGCCGGGCTTTGACGTCTGCGGCAGTGATTGGCTTCATGGTGTTCTCCCGTTGTTTTTGTTTCGCGGCGCTTGGCGACCGGCAGTCTTGGCGGTGCTTTTTCATCGCACCGGCGGGTATGCCTTTCAAGGGATAACGTTACGTGGTCGCGGATAGTCTGTGCGGATCGACCGCATTCACGTTTATATCGGCGCTGACGGTTGGTTGCGCATCTTCGTCTTGGTTGGGGCCACTCTTGCCTTCCGAACCCGTTAGAGTATTCTCCACACGGTATTTGTATATGTGGGTATATGCCGGGTGGAATCCTCCGCCTCCCGAACGCCGAATAGCAGGAGAGTACCGAGTTTGGATATCGCAACTTACATCGGATTGGCGTCCGGTCTGCTCGTCATTGGGGCAGCGGTACTGACAGGTTCGGATTTCTGGGTCTTCCTCAATCTTCCCGGGTTTCTGATCGTTGTCGCCGGTACCTTCGCGGCGACGCTGATCCGCTATCCGATCGCCGGCGTGCTGACGGCGTTCGTCGTCGGCGCCAAGGCGGCGTTCAGCGGTTCGCGCGAAAGCAAGCCCCGCGACCTGATCGTCCAGGCGCTTGAAATGGCGGAAATCGTCCGCAAGGACGGCATGCTTGCGCTTGAGAATACCACCATCTCCGACCCGTTCTTCGCCAAGGGCATCCGGCTTTGCGTCGACAGCCATCCGGCCAAGGTCGTGCACGGCATGATGAGCAAGGAGATGGAGCACAGCATCGAACGCAACGAAGAGGGCGAGCGGATTTTCCGCGCCATCGGCGAGTCCGCCCCGGCGTTCGGCATGATCGGTACGCTGGTCGGTCTCGTTCAGATGCTGGCCGATCTCGAAGACCCCGCATCCATCGGCCCGGCGATGGCGGTGGCGCTGCTGACGACGCTGTACGGTGCGGTGATTGCCAACCTGGTGGCGTTGCCGATTGCCGACAAGCTGGCCAACAAGATTGAAACCGAGCGCATCAACAAGTCGCTTATCATCGACGCCGTCATCGGTATTCAGGCCGGGCAGCGGGTGAACATGCTGGCGGAAATTCTCGAAACGTATTTGCCCGATAACAAACGCGGTCTGGCCGACGCTCCGGGCCACGCCGATGAGCCCGCCGCCGAGAAGGCCCCAAACAACGGCAAGAAGGACTGAGCCGTGGCGGCGAAAAAAACCGCAACGGGGGGCGCGCCGTCGTGGATGGTGACGTTCGCCGACATGATGGCGTTGCTGTTGTGCCTGTTCGTTCTTTTGCTGTCGTTCTCGACCATGGATGCGCAGAAATTCAAGCGTATCGCCGGTGAGATGCAGCAGGCGTTCGGCCTGTCTTTGAAAACGAAGCTGCTTGGCGTGACGGAAACCGACGGCGTGCCGGACCGCGCCTATGTGTCGGTGCCGGATGCGAAGCCGATGCCCGATCTGCCGCCGGAGCTGCTTTTGGACGATCTGCCGCCGCCGGACTTCCTTTCGGACGCGCCGCCGACGCCGGCCCGGGCCGCGGTGGAAGTTCCGGTTGAAACGCCCGTGGAGCCCAAGGAAACGCAGGGCGAAAAGGTCGCCAAGTTTCTGGAAAGTAAGCTTGCCGAGGAAATCCGCAAAGGTCAGGTTTTGGTCGAGCCGTCACCGTCGGGCGTGCTGATCCGCTTCAACAGCAATTTCCTGTTCAGTTCCGGCAGCGCCGACATTTTTCCGTCGATGGAGCCGCTTCTGAAAGAACTGGCGGTGAACCTTGCCGAGACCGAAGGCGAAATACTGGTTTCCGGGCATACCGACAACGTGCCGATCTCGACCGAGGTGTTCCGTTCGAACTGGGATCTGTCGTCGGCACGCGCGTCGTCGCTTGTGCACATGCTGTTGAGAAGCGGCAAGATCGACAAGGCGCGGATCGGGGCGACCGGCTATGCCGACAGCCGCCCGATCGATACGAACGACACGGAACGCGGGCGCGCGCTGAACCGGCGTGTCGAAATCCAGTTGCGCACGCCGGCGAAAGACAAACCGAAACCGTAACCGGCGCGCGTCGACCGCGCCGCCATCAACCAGCAGCCACTCAGGAAACCTCGTTCGCCGTATCGGTCGGATCGTCGGCGGGGCGATTGGTGTGCTCGTTGACGAACGCTTCCAGATCCTTGAAGGCGACGCGCCAGTCCCGCCCGAACTTGGCGGCACGTAACTCGGAATCGTGAATCCACGCGCGCACGGTGCTCTCTTTGACTTTGAGCATATCGGCGACTTCGTGGACCGTAAGCATGGGGCGACTCAGCATGCTTTTTCCTCATTTTTTGTTAGTTAATATTATTTTTTGTCTGTTTATTGAAGTTTGTGAATTTACTTATATCTATAACGTGGATTTCAGGAGTCAAGAATAGGCGAGGAGTGTGTCTTGATACAAGTTATGACGACCCGGATTTCACGGATTATCCATCACGACGCCTTTGGCGGATTGCTTTTGATCACCGCTGCGGTGGCCGCGCTGATCATGGACAACTCGCCGCTGGCCTGGGTTTACGATGCCATTCTGACGACCCCGGTGAACGTCTCCATCGGCGCACTTGTCCTCGACAAGCCTTTGTTGCTGTGGATCAACGACGGCCTGATGGCCGTATTCTTTTTCTTCGTCGGCCTTGAGATAAAACGCGAATTCATCGAAGGCCGTCTTTCGAGCTGGCGGCAATCCGCGCTGCCCGCCAGCGCGGCGGTCGGCGGCATGGTCGCCCCGGCGCTGATCTATGCGGCGTTCAACTGGGGAGACCCGGTCGCCATTGCCGGATGGGCAATCCCGGCAGCAACCGACATCGCCTTTGCGCTGGGTGTTCTGGCCCTGTTGGGGAACCGTGTGCCGCCGGCGCTGAAAGTGACCCTACTTGCGCTGGCGATCCTCGACGACCTGGGCGCGATCATCATCATCGCGGTGTTTTACACCAGTGACCTTTCGCTCTCGTCCCTGCTGATCGCTGCGGTCTGCACGGCGATCCTGGTCGCTTTCAACCGGATGAACGTAATGCGTCCGTCGCTCTATATCATGGTCGGCATCGTCATGTGGGTGTGTGTGCTGAAATCCGGCGTGCACGCCACCCTTGCCGGTGTGGTGCTGGCATTCTGTATCCCGCTCAGGACCGGCAGCAAGGATACGCCGTC
>Ga0209578_10001629_pt1 | contig 20339 bp, 19 predicted proteins | sample tdAd472_FD_187127 | JGI IMG/M metagenome (GOLD analysis project Ga0209578, IMG submission 187127) | Marine sediment microbial communities from the Atlantic coast under amendment with organic carbon and nitrate - tdAd47.2 (SPAdes)... | ecosystem: Environmental > Aquatic > Marine > Coastal >...
ACCCAATATACTGCAAATGCAATAATGAAATACGCCGCGATGAACGGAACGTAGATGGAGAGGAGTACTACCGTTGCGAGTGTTAGCCACGAAGCAAGACCTGGTAGTATCTCAAGTATTCTATAGATTTTTTTATCCTTCCCTGTAAGTTCCGGCGCACGACCGACCTTAAAGTCTTTACGACGTGCGTATGGAAGCAGGTGAGAATCCTCTGAATGCATACGGCGGGAGTATACCCCATAGTGCGTATTTAGGAAATAGCACTGTATATTTCTTGGAGCCACCTCTCGGGTTCGAACCGAGGACCTGCCGATTACAAGTCGGCTGCTCTGGCCAACTGAGCTAAGGTGGCGATACAAAAATGCGCATTCGCGCGTACGGTATTATGCTCGAAAACACCTGAAAATGCAACTACAGTCGTGTGCCAATTGCACGCTCTTTTTGTTTCTTCTGTTCTTCCGGAGAAAGTGCAGACTCTGCCTTATGTGCTGCAATCTCTTGCAGTCCTGAAGGCGTTCCTTCTTTCACCACTTTTCGTGCTAATGCTTTGTTGGTACGCAGAAGAGTGTCTAACTTTGTATCAACAGCACGGATGGTTTTTTTAAGCGACCGAATTATCTGATGGAAGAAATAGTGGAGCGAGTGTCGAAGTGTATCTCTTCGCAATGGACGAGAGACGGTGTCACAAAACGCATAGAAACGAACGATTGTATCATCAAATCGATTCCGAGTATGCTCGAAAAACCTTCGTCCTCGAATACGTTCCTGTCTGAACATACGAACGAGAAGGAACAGGAGACTACTACTAACTACAAGACTTATGAGTGCGAGTTGCATATACAAAGTAGTATACCAAAAAGCGACGCTGTGTGCGTCGCTTTTTTGCTTATGAAACTGACATTCGGCGCACCTCGGTCAGTACAGCATTTTCTCCAAACTTCTGTACTGCTCCCTGTACCAATTCTCCGATAGTCTTCTCCGGATCTTTAATAAAAGCCTGTTCAAGGAGTACACGGTCCTTGTAGTATGCATCAAGTTTTCCTTCAAGAATCTTCTCCTGCATATCTGCTGGCTTATCTGCAACCTCTTCTTTAAGTACCTCACGTACCTTTGCAATTTCTTCTTCACTCACCTCTTCACGTGTCAACGCAACAGGAGCCTGTGCAGCAACATGCATCGCAATGTCATTTGCAAGTTGTACGAACTCTTCGTTCTTCGCTACGAAATCTGTCTCACATGAAAGTGTTACCATCGCTGCAACTTGATTCGTGTTGTGTACATATGAACCAATCACACCACTTCCAAGTTCACGATCTGATTTCTTTGCAGCAGCCTCTCCTCCCTTCTTCTGTAGGAGAATACGTGCCTTATCCATGTCTCCTCCGGCTTCCTCAAGTGCCTTTTTACACTGCATAACAGAGATACCTGTTGCGTCTCGAAGTTCCTTAAGTTGTGCTGAAGTAATTTCCATAGAATATATAGATTAGAAAACTAATATAGTTAGGCAGATGCCTCTTTCTTTCCTTCGAGATATGCGTCAACAATCTCATTGAGTACGAGTGACACACTCTCAGTAAGTGCATCGTTACATACTACTGGGTAGGTAACGCGTGAAAGGTCTCCGTCAGAGCTAGAGATACCTACCACTGGAATGTTGCGTTCACGTGCTTCTGCAAGTGCAATAGTATCGTGACGTGGGTCTACCACCACGAGCATATCTGGCGTACGCTCAAGTGTTTTGATACCACCAAAGTTAAAGGTGAGCTTTTCAAGTTCGCGACCGATGAGGACACGTTCCTTCTTTGTATACTTTCGCTCAAGTTCTCCAGACTCTCCCTGCTCAGTAAGATCAAGAAGGCGCTTGATACGCTTCTTAATTTCTGCAAAGTTTGTGATCATTCCACCAATCCAACGGTTTACCACATATGGAGACTCTGCACGCTCTGCAGCAGCCTTTACCACCTTTGAAGCTTCATCCTTTGTTCCCACCAAGAGTACAGTTTTTCCTTTAACTCCCATCTCCTTTACTGCACCCTGTGCAATTGCAAGCAATTCGCTTGTCTTCTCAAGATCAAAAATATCAGTCCCCTGCTTGTTTCCGTAGAGATACGGAACCACAGTTGGGTGACGACGGCTCTTGGTAAAGCCAAAGTGCGCCCCTACCTTGAAGAGTCGCTCAATTAGATTTTGTTTTGTATTCTCTGACATAATTTTAAGTAAAAAAGCGCGGTAGCGCCTTCTGTGAGGAAGATGCTACCACACGGAGTGCGAAGATGCAACGGTCTTACAGCGTAATATCGTTCTTTTCGGCAACTGCTGTCTTCAATGCAGTAAAGATATCGTCAAATTTCCCAGCAAGCACATCCTCAATATTGTGCCACGACTCCTTAATACGATGGTCAGTAATACGATTTTGTGGGAAATTATAGGTGCGAATCTTCTCAGACCGGTCTCCTGTTCCAATCTGACTTCGACGAAGGTCTGCGTGTTTCTTGACTTCTTCCTCCTCGTGCAGCATCTCAAGTTTTGCCACAAGAAGAGACATAGCTGTCTCACGGTTCTTTAACTGGGAGCGTCCAGACTCTGATCGTACATCAATACCAGTTGGTGTATGTACCAGACGTACCGCAGTCTCTACCTTGTTTACATTCTGCCCCCCTGCACCTCCTGCACGAGAAAACTCCATCTCGATATCCGCAGGATTAATCTCTACCTTTGGCTTCTTCCGCATTGGAAGTACAGCAACAGATGCGGTAGATGTATGGATACGCCCCGCCTTTTCTGTCACCGGCACACGTTGTACACGATGTACACCCGTCTCATATTGAAGTGCGTCATACACATCAGGACCAAGAATCTCAAAGGTAGCCTCCTTGTATCCACCTGATGAAGACCGGGATTCGTTTGCGATGAACGTTTTCCATCCATGATTCTCTGCATATTTTAGATATGCCTGTGCCAACTCTTCTGCAAAAAGTGCTGCTTCATCTCCTCCAGCCCCCGCGCGTACCTCGAGTGCAACTCCGTATGGCTTTGCTTCTTCTTCTCTAGACTGCTCCACAATCTGATCCATATCAGTGTATTGCGCCTCCAGTTGTGCATCGAGTTCCTTCACCTCTTCAACTGCAAGGTCCTTGAGGTTCTCATCTTCGAGCAGGAGAGCAGACTCTGCACGTTTTCCCATAAGTGCATCAAATTGCGTCATCAGAAACTGTGTCTTCTGATTCTCTCGAAACTCTTGTAGTTTTTCCTCGCTAAATTCCATACGTATTACTATAGCACTCTACGAGAAAACCCGCGTGGCAAAAAGCCACGCGGGTTTTCATACAGACGTTACGCCTTCTTCTTGCGTCCAGCAGCCTTCTCAGCACGTGCCTTGAAGCGTTCTACACGTCCTGCAGTATCCATAACCTTCTCCTGTCCGGTATAAAATGGATGTGACGCACTCGAAACATCTACGTGAGCCACTGGGTACTCATTCCCATCAGTCCACTTGTCTGTCTCTTCAGACGGTATTGTTGACCCAATAAGAAATCGCTCCCCACTTGCGTTGTCGTGGAAAATTACCTTTCGATAGTTCTCTGGATGAATATCCTTTTTCATAGCCGAAGTACTATAGCAAACTTTGTTGCTTTGGCAAGTATTAATACGGGTGACACAGACAATAGTACGCAGACGGTATTGTTGTACTGCACCAATTGTTTGTGAATGGTCTGCAAGAGTTATATGGTGCATCAGTCGTTCCGCTGATACTTTGCAGACTTGCTACAAGCAACATCCCTGCATCGCTTCCTGCAGAATATTTATACAAGCGATACCTTCTATCTGGATATCCTGGATCTTCAGGTACATCGCCCAAATATCCACCAGACACAAGTGTACTCCCTACCGCAACCCAGTTTGCTTCTTCTCCTGGAGTGGTATTTGGTGACGACGGGTACTCTCCGTTATCAGAATAGTATGCGTGGAGTGCTGTACTGAAAGAACGCATATCTGCAATACGTTTTGCATCTGCAGCTTTTTCCCGCGCAGCATTCAAAGACGCAAGTACGACACTTGCCAATATACCAATGATTGCAATGACAACGAGTAACTCAATTAATGTAAATCCTTTTTGTTTCATATTACACACCTTCAAGGAAGTCTATGTCAGACTGATATCGCTCTGCGAATGATAACACGCTCGAAGCGTACCCGAGTCCGTTAATCTTCCAGTACCCTCCCGCGTAGTACCGTGCTGCTGCTTCCTGCTCCGCACTATATCCTCCCTTCCATGCACCTAGGTCCATAACAAAAATACCGGTTGCCATAATGGCATGCTCTGGATTCCAAGGGTCTGCCGCTTTCACCCCAAGTGCTGCCGCAACCCTATCTTCATACATGACCCATGTCGACGGAATGAATTGAGTTGGACCCATACCTCCTCCGTATCCCACAGACTGCGGACAGGAAACAGGCGTTCCGTATGGCGGACGCCCCAGACGCTTGGTGATATCGAGGAATGGCTCTACATCTCTATCTGGTTTCATTACCCGTGCAAACGGTGTTCCCGTATTCTTTCCTTTTCCATCTCCTGTATCAGGGTCTACCAAGAGACACTGCCCGACATTCACTCCAAGATTAGACTCCTGTCGAAGGATAGCGAGAATGAATGCGGCACGTACGCCGGTGTATTCTTCTGCCTTTCGTGCGTAAGCAAGCGCAACTTCAAATGGAATACCCTCCGTGTCCAAACCACGAAGCGAGAAGAGTGCCGCATTTATCTGCGACGCCTTTGCCTGCCTATCTGCGAGAATTTCTTGATACGATTTTGCTTCTTGTTGTGTTGCTACAAGAAGTTGTTTCTTCTCCGCTTCGCTCTGTGCAATGGTTTGCTTCCTCTGCTCTACCACATACTTTGCATCCACCTCTTCACTCTTTTGTGCATCGAGCTGTTCACGCTCTGTTTCTGTCTCTACCTTTGCATCTCGAATATCAACAAAGTGTTGCTTAAGCGCACGCTGGATAGAAAAGAAACTGTCCACGTCGAGGAAGAACTCTGAGATATCTTTGCTGTTGAGTACAATCTCTACCAGTGCGTAATCATCTACTTCGTTTGTCTTTCGGAGAAGTTGTGCCAGTGACTGCCTACCGGTATCAATTCTATCCTCAAGTTCTTCAATACGTTCAGTACGAAGATTGATGTCCTTTGAGAGTTGAGAAATCGCAATATTCTTTGCACCAATTGTTGCCTCAGCAGCACGAATCTTGGCAGTGAGTGCCTCAACTTCACTGTCGATGCTATTTACTCGTCCTTTTGCTTCATCAAGGATTGCCTGCCACTCTGCAATTTCTTCATTACACCGCTCGAGGTCTGCTTGTAGTTCTGCTTCAGATTTTCCAGCAATATTGTCACTACATGCATCTTGCGCACCTACAAAAGGCGCACTGAAAAAACTGATACCAAGAAGTATAATTACAAAAATACCGACACGCATACAGGAGTATTATACATGACTGTGACATACAAAAAATGCGGCTCGTGCCGCATTTTTCTACTCTCCTGTCTTTTCTTCTTCCTCTTCTCCCTTTCCTTTCTCCTCTACCTCGATAGCATCCATATCTACCTGCTCTACTGGAGTCTCTTCCTCCTCCTTTACCTCCGAAACAAGTGCGACAACCTCCTCTGGATCTACCTCTGTCTTTACTCCTTCTGGAAGTACGATGTCCTTCACTTTAATCTGGGCATCAAAGTCTACGAGTGATGACACATCAACGGTAAGGTGGCTTGGAAGTGCGCTTGGACGACACGTTACCTCAAGTTCGTGCATCACCTTCGTCAGTGACCCGCCAAGTTTAATTGCTGGCGCCTCACCTTCAAACTCGAGTGATACTTCAGTGGTGAGTTCCTTACCGCGCTCTACTGCGTAGAAGTCTACGTGTTGTACACCACCCTTTACTGGGTTGAACTCTACATCATGAATAAGCGCCTCGATATCGTCTCCAATACCTGAAAGTGTAATAATCGTTGATTCCTCACCATCACGGAATAGTTTGTCCAATTCCGCCCGATCAAGAGTGATTGCTGTTGCTTCCTGCTTCTTGCCGTACACGACTGCAGGTACACGGTCTTCAGCCCGCATTGCTGCAAGTTTCTTTCCGCGTTCTTCTCGTTTTGTAACGTTTAGTTGTACCGTCATAATATGTATCCTTATATATGTGTCGAGAGCATAGCACAGCACTCTCTACGACACAACGTTTTCTGGAGTGTCTCCCGTAAGAAAAGCGATAATATTCTGTGCTGCAATCTCCGACATCTTTCCTCGTGTCTCTACTGATGCAGAAGCAATGTGTGGGGTAAGGGTTACGTTTTCGAGATCTTGTAGCCCTTCTGCAAGTACTGGCTCATCCTCGTACACATCAAGTCCTACTCCTGCAATCTGATTTGTTTTCAACGCTTCCACCAATGCCTTCTCGTCCACCACCGGACCACGTGAGGTGTTTATGAGGTACGCAGTCTTCTTCATCATTGCGAGACGTACTCCATTTACCAAGTGTGTTGTTGCTGGCAAGAGTGGCACGTGTACAGAAATAACATCCGCCCCTGCGAAGAGTTCGTCAATGTCTTCTTTGTATGTTGCATTGAGATCTTTGTCGAAGAACTCATTCTGTTTGATGTCATTGTAGATGATACGCATACCAAGTCCTCGATATGCTTTTTCTGCCACTCCAAAGCCAATACGTCCGGCACCAAGAATACCAAGTGTCTTTCCTTTAAGGTCACTTCCCAAAAGCAGTTCTGGCGCCCACCCTTCGTACTTTCCCGCTCTTGTGAATCTGTCTGCTTCTGGAATACGTTTTGCGACCGCAAGCATTAAAGAGAATGCATATTCTGCCACCGTTTCTGTGAGTACCCCTGGTGTGTTTGTCACGGTAACTCCTCGCTCTTTTGCTGCATTAAGGTCTATATTGTCATATCCAACAGCATAGTTTGCAAAAATCTTTGCATCTGTTGCATCCATGACATCTCCATCGATTTTATCGGTAAGAAGGCAGAGTATGGCATCATACGGCCTTCCTTGCAGTGCAGTGATGAGTTCTTCTTTGGTAAGCACTCCATCTTTCTCACTTACAGTAACTTCATGTCCCGCTTCTGTAAGAAGTGCTATTCCCTTTTCTGGGATTTTTCGTGTGACGTATATATGTGACATAGTGCCTATAGTATACCCTATCAACAGTACTGCGATGTACCGCACTCCACGCACTTGTACACTGTATGTATATGTCACAGCAATACGATTTTGTCGCCGTAGGCGATATCACCATAGATGCCTTTATCCAACTCTCTAAAGAAGACGCAACGGTCATGTGCGATATTGAAGGAAAGCCATGTCAGTTGCTCATGGATTTTGGATCAAAGCTTCCCTACGAAGATGTCACGGTAGTAAATGCTGTTGGAAATGCTCCCAATGCGTCTGTTGCTGCACACCGTCTCGGACTCAAAAGTGCGCTTGTAACCAACCTTGGACACGACCGTAATGGAAAAGACTGCCTCGACACCCTTCGTCGTGAAGGAGTACATACAGACTTCGTGAAAATCCATGAGGATAAGCAGACAAACTATCACTACGTACTTCGATATGGACCAGAGCGTACCATTCTTATCAAACACGAAGAGTATCCATATCTCCTCCCACAATTTGCGACTCCTCCCCGCTATATATACTTCTCTTCCATTGGAGAAAATGGGGTGGATTTCCACCACACCATTGCAGACTATGTACGGAAAAATCCTGAAACGAAATTGGTATTCCAGCCAGGTACATTCCAGATTCGTCTTGGGTATGAAGCGATAAAGGATATTTACGAACTTTGTGAGATTTTCTTTTGTAACAAACAGGAGGCAGAAAAAATCCTTGGAATTGGAAATACTCCCGTACCAGAACTACTTCGGAAGATGTCAGACTTGGGACCAAAAATTCCTGTCATTACCGATGGGCCAAATGGAGCATATGCACTTGACGGCGAAGATGTCTGGTTTATTCCAATGTACCCAGACCCACAAGAGCCAGTAGACCGCACCGGTGCGGGAGACTCTTTCTCTTCAACATTCACTGCAGCACTTGCAGCGGGACACGATATTAAGACAGCACTTACCTGGGGACCAATTTCTTCTATGTCTGTAGTGCAGCATATTGGCGCACAAAAAGGTCTTCCAACACAAGAAGACCTTGATAGATATTTGGCTGATGCACCAGCAGACTACGTACCACGAAAAGTCTAGCCGAGTGCTTTCTTCGCTGCTGCGATAATAGCGGGGGTGTCTATTCCGTAATATGAAATAAGTGTGTCTGGATCTCCAGACTGTCCAAACACGTCTTTAACACCAACGCGTACTATCTTCTTTGGTAGTACCTCTGATAGGTGTTCCGCAACCGCAGACCCCATACCTCCTGCAACCTGATGTTCCTCAACAGTCACGATGACATCATGATTTTTTGCAAAGGATTCTACCGCTTCTGTATCTAGTGGCTTTACTGTTGCGAGATTCATCACTGATGCTCCAATACCTCCTTCATTCAATTCCTTTGCAGCAACCAGTGCATTGTGAAGTATTGTACCGGTTGCGATGATACCGACACTTCGCTCGTGTGCTGCATCTTTTTGTAGATATACCTCTGCTTTTCCAATAGCAAATGGCGTTGCTGCAGTGGTCACCACTGGTGTCTTTTCACGTCCCAGACGTATATATACGGGTCCGTCATACTGTGCTGCAGCGATAGTGGCACGCCGTGCTTCATGTACATCACATGGTGCAAGCACCACCATATTTGGAATAGCCCGCATGATTGCCATGTCTTCAATTGCTTGATGCGTTGCTCCGTCAGGACCAACTGATATCCCCGCATGTGCTCCTACAATTTTTGCGTTTACATTGTTGTACGCAATGGTAGTTCGTATCTGTTCCCAACTACGCCCGGGAGAAAACATTGCATATGATGCGAAGAATGGAATCTTTCCCATTGCAGCCATTCCTGATGCGACTGATGCAAGGTTCTGCTCTGCGACACCAATCTCTACATACCGTTCTGGGAATGCATCTTTGAAATCTTGTACGCGGGTAGATTCGGTAAGGTCTGCACAGAGTGCCACCACATTTTTGTCTGCTTCTCCGGCAGCTTTAAGACCTTCACCAAAACCGTTACGATTTGGTACTCGTTCTAGAGAGTCGCTGAAGATATTTGGATTGAGATGGTCTGCTGTCATATTATTCATCTGCATTAATCATACCGCCGAGGGAGCGGAGTCGCTGAAGCGCAACTGCTGCCTGTTCGTCTTTTGGTACACGGTCCTCCGGACCTTTCCCTGGAGGATTACCATGCCATCTAAAGTCTCGCTCGAAGACATCGACACCTTTTGAAGGAATGGTGTGTGCAATGATGACTGACGGCTGGCTGTATACAGTTTGTGCTTTTCCAATAGCATCATGCATCGCACGTATATTGTGTCCGTCTACCTCCTGCACGTCGAAATTGAATGCTTCAAACTTCTCTGCAAGCGGCTCAAGCGGCATGATGTCCTTTGTGTATCCATCAATCTGGATACCATTTCTATCTACAATCATAATGAGATTGTGCAGTTTTTCTTTTCCCGCGAGCATAGCTGCCTCCCAGATTTGTCCTGCATTTAACTCTCCGTCTCCGGTAAGACAGTAGAAATATTTTGAAGAGTATGGATTGTCCATACGCTCTGCGAGTGCCATACCTACCGCCTGTGAGAGTCCAGAACCCAATGGTCCTGAACTAGTCTCCAATCCAGGGAGTAACTCTCGGTGTGGATGTCCTTGGAGTCGTGAGCCAAACTTACGAAGTGTCATCAATTCTTCTTTTGGAAAGTACCCTGCGTGTGCCATGGTGGCATAGAGTACAGGACAGATATGTCCATTTGAAAGAATGAGACGGTCTCGGTCACTCCAGTGTGGATCTTTTGGATTGTGCTTTAGTATCTCAAAATACAACAGCGTAAAAATGTCTGCCATACCAAGTGGTCCTGCCGTATGCCCGCTTCCTGCTTCAACAAGCGACTCTATGATACTTTCACGAATATCATTTGCCGTCTGTTCTAAAGAGCGGATATCGTCGTCACTGAGATTACGCATATATCTCAAGTATACCGTATGAAAAAACACCACGATGTCAGTGGTGTTTATAGGTTTATGCAATTGCTAACTTTTGTTCAAGCACCTGTATACGAGACCGTAGTTCCTCAACTTCTTTTTTAAGTAATTCCTGGTCTTCACGGTGGTGCTTAAATTCAATGAGCAATGTTTGGAGCGCAGATTCTACACCATCAAGTCTTGTTTCTACGTTACCAAGTCTTGTTTCTACGCCATCAAACCTTTCATTCATTCTCTGCTCAAACGTTTCAAAACGAACATCCATACTCTCTCTGAGTACTTTGATATCTTCCTGATGAAATTCGCGCATGCGCTCAGCCGTGTCCTTTGCGGTGTCTTGAATAATTTTTTTGAGTGTTTTCTCCTCCATTAGAAATAGTATATACCTTCCGCTATAAACTGTACAATAATAAATCTATAGGCGTTCCTCGTTTGCAATACGCACCAGTGCGTCATATATCACTCCCCAGTTGTCGCTCTTTAGAATTGCGGACCCCGATACAAATCTATCTGCTCCTGCCTCTGCAAGTTTTGCAATCGTTTGCTGATTTACACTTCCGTCGATACTTATTGGCGTTTGTGGGTATAGATTTTTAATCTCTCTAATCCTATCCAGCACCCGAGTGTCAAAGGACTGTCCTTGAAGTCCGATAGTCTCTATACCCATAAGTTGTATATAGTCTACATGCTGCATATCTACAGACTCTAAAACAGAGAGGTCAGTATCGTTTGTAAGCGCGATGCCTAGATGCACTGCACGTGCTGCACAGTCTTCTACAATGTCTGGCAGTTTCTGTGTGCTGTTCGCATGTATCACAATCTTCTTTGCTCCTGTCTGTATCCAGAGTGGTAGTGTCTCTTCTGGATTCTGTATCATGAGATCTAACTCTACCGGTATCTCATGGAAATTGATATCAACAATACAGGTATCAAGAGGGATGTTCTGGTTATATGGCCATGAGGCTTCCCCAGCAAAGACACCGTCGACAATATCTACCTGCACTTCATCAGCAAAATCTGCGCACTTCTCTAGTGTGGTATCAAGGTGTCGTTTTGAGGTTGGAATAACCGCAGGAACGACCTTACGCATCAATCTGTTTGATTCTTCGTACATGACGTTCTTCTTCAGAAAATGGCGTCTGGAGCCATAGTGTTACTGCTTCTTTTGCTTCGTCTTCGGAAAGAAACCGTGCGCCGAGCGAGAGTACATTTGCATCATTATGTTCTCGTGAGAGGGTGAGCATCTCTGTATTTCCTCCGTAATATACAGCAGCACGTACTCCTTCAGTTCTGTTTGCAACAATTGCCTCCCCTGTTCCTGAGCCACCGAAGATAACAGCCTTTGTGTCTTCAGGGTGTGCCGCAACTTTCTCTGCCGCATCTTTCATGTAGCGAGGATAATCGTCATATTCGTCGTGTGTGAGCGCTCCACAATCTTCTACGTCATAGCCCAATTCATCTCTGACATACGACATTACTGTCTCTTTTAGAGCAAATCCTGCGTGGTCTGTGGCAAAATAGATTTTCATGAGTACAGTGTAGCACGACTATTTTAATAACTGTGTGATAAGCGCAACAATTTGCTCCTTATCTTTTGGATTACTTTCAGCAACAAGAAGTGTGAGTGCCGTAAGTGCTGCAGGATTTATATTCCGCATCTTTTTAACTTTTGCTTTCCGGAGAAACCAAAGAAAAGCAAACGCTCCTGAACGTTTATTCCCATCCGTAAACGGATGATTTTTTATAAAAAAGTACAGGAGATGCGCAGCTTTCTCTTCTGCTGTTTTGTATACCGGCTTTCCACCAAAAGACTGCATTACATTTCCAATGATTCCTTCCACACTTCCTCGAGACCGTTCATTTGCAAATAATTCTGTCGCTTCTTTCTTACGCATTAACTCATTGCGCAAAGTTCCAATTGCTTCGAGAAGTTCGTCGGATGAGAGTTTGACAGAACGCTTTGTAGCACCAACAGACTTCAGTTCTTCCTTATCATATGCATCCAGTGATACCCACGTAACTGCATATTCTTTCACAAGATCAAGCATCGCCTTAGGATCAAGTGTGACATGTTCTGGGAGTACCGCCTGCACATCTGAAACCACTTTCATAAAAGCATTATAGTTGTCTTTTATTCGTGGACGATTGATTGTATATCCTTCCACAATGTGCGATCGAAGAGTTTTTGTTGCCCACTGACGAAAACGAGTGGCTGTTTTAGAGTTGACACGATACCCAACTGACAATATAGCATCGAGGTTATAGTGATTCACCTCACGTTCTACATTTCGTCCACCCTCCTTCTGAACTATCCGGAATTTCCGGATAGTTGAACCTTCTTTTAACTCTCCTGTTTTGTAGATGTTCTTAATGTGTTCGTTTACAGTACGGACATTTACACTAAAGGCTTTTGCGACTTGGGCTTGTGTCGCCCAAATTGTCTCATGAGAAATATCCCCACGAAGCACTATGGCACCGTCTTTCCCTTGAAAAATAACTATCTCATCAGTAGATTTTTTCATACTGATTTAGTATAGCATGACATCTACAGTGCTTGAGACACCTTCTCTACATGCTCTACTAATGTCTGCGTGTATCCAGATTCATTGTCGTACCACCCAAGCACCTTCACAAGATTTCCACCTACCACACGAGTGAATGAGAGGTCAGCGATAGCACCATAGCCTGCTCCTACAATGTCTGAAGATACAATAGGTTCTTCAGTGACTGCAAAGCGAGGACTCCATTCTGGAGAAAGTGCTGCTTTTCTAAGTGCATCGTTCACTTCCTCTACGGTCGTGTCCCTCTTTGCAACAAACGTAATATCTACAAGTGAACCAACAGGTACTGGCACACGCATAGAGATACCATCAAACTTTCCTTCAAGTTCTGTATGTGCCTTTGTGGTTGCAATAGCTGCACCTGTAGTGGACGGGATGATATTTTGCGCTGCTGCTCTTCCCTTTCGGAAGTCTTTTTTATTTGGTCCGTCTACCAAAGACTGTGTTGCAGTATACGCATGTACGGTATTGAGGAGTGCTTTTTCTACTCCAACAGTATCCTTAAGAATAGCAATGAGTGGGCTTGCAGCGTTTGTCGTACACGATGCATTTGATGAAATCTGGCATGTCTTAAGTGCATCATCATTAACTCCCATAAGAATAGTTGCACCTTCAACTCCTGCTGCTGCAGGATCATCTTTTACCGGTGCAGTTACCACCACACGCTTTGCTCCAGACTCTAGATGTACTTTTGCCTTTTCATAACTTGCAAAGATGCCAGTTGCTTCTACCACAACATCTACCTCCAAGTCTCCCCACGGAAGTTCCTTTGGCTCACGAATAGAGAGACAGTTGAGTGCATGTCCATCTACCATCAGTTTTCCTGCTTCATATGAGACATCAAACGGAAGTCCACCATAGACCGTGTCGTATGTGAGGAGATATGCGAGATTTTCTAAATCTCCCAAGTCGTTTACCGCTACGATATCGAAGTGTTCGTTTCCATACGCTGCACGGAAAAATGCACGTCCAATTCTTCCAAATCCATTGATTGCTACTCTTGTTTTTTTCATATACACACAGTGTATCATTTCTTGAGTACCTTCTTGTTTGGCGTGGTGTGAGTACTACGCACCAAGAAAATCGTCCGGGTGTATTCCTGCTTGTTTGAGTATTGCATGAAGTGTACCTTCTGGCATATCTCCGCGATGCTTTGGTACAGTTGTATATTTATCTGTATCAGCACAATACCAAATCTCATGACTTCCTTTTCCTTCTCTAAAAAAGACAAAGCCAAACGCACTTAAACGTTTGGTTATCTTCTTATATCTAAAACCTGAGAGCCTTCCCATGCTTTAGACAGTTACACACATCGGATAGAAAATTCTTTCAGATTGTTTCTGTGTCTTTATTTTCTGAGTACGTAAAAGTGTCTTTGCTACATCTTTTGCAATATCTACTACTTCCTCAAATGTTTTTGCTTGTGCAACAAGACCTTGCACATCACTACTTGTTGCAAGATATACACCTTCTGGAAGTTTTTCTATATTTAGATTTATAGTGACTGTCTTGCTCATATGCTGTATTTATACCACATTATTCACCACTTCGTCTATACACCCTCTTCTTCTGTTGGTTCTGGCTCAGGTTCTGGAGCAGGATCTTCCTCCACTTCTGGCTCTTCGTCTTCTACTACCTCTTCTTCCTCAATTTCTTCAGTACTTTCTTCGTCCTCAATTATCTCTTCGTCTTCTGTACCGTCATCTGTTGATGTTGCAATGTCTTCCTCATCAGTTCCGTCATCAGTACTGGTCGCAATATCATCTGTACCATCATCTGTTGATGTTGCTACATCCCCGCCATCATCGGTGGTTGTTGCATTGTTGTCATTTGAACCACCTCCTCCACCAGGTGTGTTATTGTCCTCAGTATCATCCTCTTCTGGCTCTACCGGAGCGTCTACCCCTTCTCCAGAAAGCAGTTGCTGCAACTGTGACTCTGATACACACGTATCGTTAATACACAGTTGTTCGGTCGCCTGGAATGTTCCTGCAATCATACTTCCAATTCCGTTTGCAGTGTCAGCAAACCATGCTACAAGATTTGAAAGGAATCGGGCGGTGAATGAATCCACCTCAACCTCGCTGAAGAGTGTTTCTTCGTCTGCAAGACTCTGAAGGTCTAGATCCAACTCCTTGATTGCGTTAATTGCAGCAGCGAGGATTGGACGGTCTGCAAGAGTGAGGAATCCATACTTATCCTGTCCAACTGCCTCAGGAATACTTGCCTGTACATTTTGCGCAGAGAATCCTGCATATACTGTCTGTGTCTCAAATCCAGAGAATTCATTCCAACTGTAAAGGATTGGTTCAAGATCTCGGATATCTTCAAGTCCGCGGTCAAAACTTCCAGAAATGTCCTTGAGTCGTTCGTCAGAAGATACGGTGAGGTTTCCATTTGCATCTGTCTGTAGTGCCCCTGCACCGAAGTTCTCGAAGCGCACACTTCCTGTTGTGTGCAACTGTGCAGTTGGTGTTGAAGTTCCAATACCTACCTTTCCGTCTGTATCTACGATAAACGGTGTACCATCTCCGCCTGCAGAGTCTTCTACGATGAAGCTTGGACCACTTGTCTCATTTACCACCGCAAGTTTTGCATATGGAGAAGATGTTCCAAATCCAGTGTTTGCACTCTTCAGTGCGAACTCTGCTGGTGCAAAGGTGTACTCGTTTTCCACTGCCACCATAATAGATGCCGTTGTCGTTGTTGCAGTGTACGGCTCAAGTGCAATACCTATAGTACGTACGCTTTCTGTCGCCCGCATACCAACTCCTGGCTCGGTGAGTGAGAGTGTAATACGGTCTCCAACTGCAATTGCACCTCCTTCACCGTTAACTTTAACTGGCACACGTCCAGCAAGTGCCACGGGCTTTCCATCAGTATCTTCTCCTCCAAGGGTAATACCTGGAGCAGTAGAGATGATGCCGAATGGTGCATCTCCGTACGAAGCACGCTTGATGTACTCATTGTTATACGCATCGAGGGTTACAATTTCTCCTGCTGCGATAGTTGCGTCGATTGTCGGGTAGTTCTCCGCAACGTCAATGTTAGAGATTGAACCAGTCGTTGCGTAAATGGTTCCTGCTGTTGTTCCACAACTTCCTGTACTTCGTACACAAAGTGAACCCTGCACTGAGAGTGTCGAGACTGGGGTAGTGGTACCGATACCGACGTTTCCCTCAATGAAATGGAACTCACTACCTTCAAAGGCAAGAGGTGCCCGAGCCCCAGCGTCTGTAACAGAGAATAGATTCATATTTCCTCCACGCGTACCTATCCGAAGATTGTCATTTACTACATCAGATATTTCTAACTTTGCGTCTGGAGTCGCAGTACCGATACCGACGTTACCCCCGTTTGGATTTAGGGACAGATTTGTAAATTGAGAGCCGTTTATAAGCGGCTGTATAATACCAGTACCAGCACCGGCACTTCCAACCGCCGATGAAAGAACTCCGAGCGAAAGTCGGTTACTACCCTGTGCCACCTCCAACTGTTGGTATACGCCTGTAGTAGGAAGAGTGGTATTAGTGCCTTCTATGTGTAGTTTGGAGTCTGGGTCTGTTGTACCAATACCGACGTTGCCTGAGGAGTCGATGGTTACCGCTTGGGTATCAGCGGTCCATAGAGACAATTTATCAACATTTCCTTCATAACGAACTGATCCTGCATCATTGTTTGAACTGTTCCCAAAGTACACTCCAGCGTAAGAAGTTGCTGAACCAAGAATACTTATACCACTATTACCAAGCCCTTCGACAACCAACTCATCTGCAAGTGTGCTGGCTGTCCCAACTCCTGAAGCACCACTATATACATTAAGTGTGCCGAGTGGAGATGTCGTACCAATACCGACGTTTCCTGAAGAATCAAGTGTCATGACTTCCGAAGCATCCACACGCAGATACATCTTAGACTGACTCCCCACATTACCTTCATCTGCACCTATGTATAGTTCATCATTATTAGTAAAGATCTCTGCATACTGACTTCCTCCAGTATCCTCTAAACGAAGTGTTGGATAACTTGAGTTAGATGATATATGGAGAGTAGCCTGCGGATCAGTTTCACCTATTCCAACTCGACCTCCACTCGAAGCAAACAGCACTTCGGTTGCGCCATTGTTACCCTGCACCTGAAGTGCTGCGCGGGTATTTGAATTATCCCTATCCACAATAAGGAAATCTGCAAGTGCTGATGTTCCTGTTGAGACAAATCTATTTTGAATATCTCCCAAGGCAACATACGAGTTAGCGTTTGTGATAGCTAATTTAGCATACGGACTTGTAGTTCCAATACCGACGTTTCCTGAGGAGGTGATGCGCAGATGTTCTGTTGGAGTCCCTGCTCCAGATGTAGTTGTGAAAGCAAGATCTCCATAACTATATGAACCGCCACGTCCTGTATTTATTGCATAGATAGAAGCGGTCTGTGTAAGTGTTGTTGCAGACGAACCAGTACCTACAAAAGCAAGACCTTGGGTGTTATTGGTTGTGTCATCACTGTTACCAATCTGCGCCCACACTCCGCCCGCTGTATCAGGCTGATTCGATGAAATAGGAGTGGTGTCAGATGAACTCCCTACTGCCGTCAAAATCGTGAGGTCTGACGTTGCACCAATACCGACGTTGCCTCCAGATTCTATCGTGAAGATCTCATTGTTGGAATTATCCCGGAAATTATAATCCCCTGACGCCCCTAGATAGAAGTTAAAATTACTTCCTGCGTAGATTGCACCCTTCGCACTTCCCGAAAATCCTTCAGAACCAAATGTGAGTCCTGCACCACCTGAATCCGAATACAGATACCCTGGGAAAGTACTTGCATTACCCTGCCATTGTCCTATATAAAATGCATTGTCCTGGATGGTGAGTGCGTAGTTTGGCGTCGTAGTACCAATACCGACGTTTCCTGAGGAGTCGATGGTCAATCTCTGTGTGCTAGTGTCACCGCCAGTAAACACTTGGAATTCATCCATTGCACCCGAACGACCAATGCGTAGGTTCTCGTTTGAGTCAAAATCAATAAGTGTTCGAGTGGTTCCTCCTGCATCTAACCACTGGATATTCTGATTATTGTCTAAGGTGATTGCTCCACCAGATACATGTAACTTTGATGCTGGCGTCGTAGTACCAATACCGACGTTTCCAGCCGTGTCTAGGAACAATCGGTCATATACACCGTTTGATCCAAGGGAGAGTGCTTTACCAGTTGCACCAGACACATTCATTGTATTTGACACTCCCCCTCCCCACGTAACATACCCTTGACGTGATGCAGAGGTCCCGAAGTAAGCGAGATCTCTAAATGTAGAGATACCATTCACGTCAAACTTAGTCTCTGGACTCGCTGTGCCGAGACCTAGATTTCCAGCATTGGTCACTATGACATTCCCTCCTCCAGTTTGAACAGACAATGCTCTTCTGTCATTAGAGGTGTCACTAGTTGTAACTTGAAGACCATACCCTACGGCATTTTCGTTGCTAAAGGAAGCGATGTATCCGTTACTATCATCATCTACGTCTAATTTCTGAAGTGGACTCGTGGTTCCAATTCCGACCCTTCCATTCTCCCCCCAACTCAACACGTCAATTTGTGTACCGGAAGGATTAAAATGCCCTAGTGTTCCATAGTTATCAACTATGGAACCAACAAACGCATTATATCCTGCTGCCCCCGCTCCTTCACTATTACTCCAATGTCTCAGGTGGAGTATCTTCTCCTGATTTGCCTCACCATTAATCCATACATTCGTCGCATTTGCATTTTCGTTATTAATATCAAGATGTCCTTGAGGTTGCGTTGTGTTGATACCGATGTTTCCACCATCTTTTACCACAAGCGCGGCAGGTGTATCTGAACTCGGAGAGAAGGCGAGGTCGCTTACAGAAGAAGAACCTCGAATAACCATATTCTTACTCGCAAGTCCTGGGATATCTGTATCAGACAATTCAAAATAGAATGGTCCAGGGTCTGCACCGGCATCCTCTTGGAGAACAAGAAGTACTTCATCGTCCGCATCATTTGTCCGCACATCAAGTCTCCCTGCCCCACCTGTTCCTCCAATACTTACGTTACCTGCCGAATCGATACGCATACGTTCTGTAGCAGACGCTGAACCATCTGCAGTTGTGCTGAACGTCAAACGTCCCGGCACATCATTGGAACCTGGAGTTCCATCTATTTCAGCCCGAATTGCTGCAACCTCACTATTAAGGTCAGTCCCATCTCCAGCACCAAAAGTGAGATACCCAGTAACATCATCATCCTGCACTATTGTAGATCCTCCGAGTGATCCTCGAGATTTCGTTAGGGCAATATATGCTCCAAAAGCATCATCAGAGAATCTGTTTACTGTCATAGCAGCATCTGATCCAGTGGTACCACTTACCTGTACCCCTCCTTGTAGTCCAAGGGCAGCGCCAACTGAAGAAGAATGCCCTACAAGAAGACGTCCTGAAGAATCTATACGCATAGATTCAACGTCATTGGTGGTAAATATAGTAGGATTTACTCCTTCGTTATAGATATTTATACCTGCTGTATTTGGGCCTGCGAGAACAAATGCTCGATCTTGAAGTCCTGACAATATACTGTATCCGGTGCCACCAACTCCAAACCACCCATACCCTGTAGTTGTATCATTATATGCTTGATACACAGCAGTGGCAGCACTTCCTGAACTCGGGTTATCTACTCGGACTCCTACAGAAGAATTAGTGCTTCGGTAAATGTGTAGTCTCTGACTCGGTGTCGTAGTACCAATACCGACGAGTGCTGGGAAATATGCCTGTGTTGCATCAAGGGAATAAATGAGGCTATCATTAACGTACTGCTTAAAGGTATTATCCGCATGATCAAAATCAAGACGACCGGTACGGGACGCTGTCGATGCTGTTACACCATCACCAAACGCAATACCGCTTGCACCAGCCAGGTTGGACTGAATGGTAAGTCCGTGACTACCACTTGATACATTACCAAGGACAAGATCATCATAGTTGGCTGATGCAAGACCGCTTACTCCATTGATAGCAAGCGCTCCTGCAAGGGTGGTATCTCCAGATGAATCAATAGCCAGACGTATGCCGGTTGTTACCTTGTCTTGTATTTGGAAACTACCTGAAGATAGAAGGAATGCCCATTGATTGGTTGCATCTCGTTCCATTGTCAAATTGGTAGCTACACTTGAGAATACATGCAACTTACTCGTTGGTGTCGTAGTACCAATACCGACGCTACCGTCTGACAAGATGGTAAGTTGCTCTGTTGGTGTTCCATTCAGAGAGTTAAAGAACCGCATACTCGTATCTGCTGTTCCTGCAGAAGAGAACGTACCCTCACGTGCGACCGCAATCTTTGCTATACGATCCAAGTTATTCGCAAGCGCAAATTTAATCTCTGCAGTTTCATCTGTCGATCCTGTACTTGCACTGTTCACAATGAGTAATGATGTGTCTGAACCATCATTATCCTTCCGTACTTCCAATAACTCAGCAGGTGATGCTGCGAATGAACCTACACCGACGTTTCCAGTAAGTCGATCGATGACAAGTGCATCAGGAGTGTCATCACTTCCTATAGAGAAACCAAAGTCTCCATCCACAGAACCTCCTGCTGTT
>Ga0209578_10001631_pt1 | contig 20328 bp, 9 predicted proteins | sample tdAd472_FD_187127 | JGI IMG/M metagenome (GOLD analysis project Ga0209578, IMG submission 187127) | Marine sediment microbial communities from the Atlantic coast under amendment with organic carbon and nitrate - tdAd47.2 (SPAdes)... | ecosystem: Environmental > Aquatic > Marine > Coastal >...
GAACCCTTGTGCCACTCGACGCGCCGATAGCCCATTTGTAGTAGCAATTCACGACACAGATTTTCGACGTCCTCGTAGTCAAGTCGGTCCCAATCGACGAAAAACGGCATTGAACCGCGGCCACGGAAGATCGGCGACCCGCGGCGGGCACCGCGGCGTAGGCGTTGAAGTTCCTTACTCAAACGCCGTTCCAAGTCGAGCATTCCTTTCTTGGATGGGTGATACCTGACGACGTTTAGATTCTGCACGTCAAAAGGGAGTCCTCCGCGCGCGGATTCATCCGCCAGCAAGACGATGCCTTTGGCCATCGCGAATGCTTGACCAATCTCAAAGAACACGTTCGCATTTCCTGCAGAAACATCTGCCACGATGCAATCAGCCCGCGCTAGTTCGGCAAACAACGCACGCTCGATGCTCTTGGCCGCTGCAGGATGATCGTCCAGTGATACAGGTTCGAATCCGGCATCGAGAGTTGCTTCCTTGACACAATGGCGTACAGCATCGAATTCCGCCGAAAACGGTAGCGCTAAAAAGCATCGAAGATTGATGTCGTTTGCTTCGGGCATGAGGTTGCTTCCACAGAACTTCGCGTCTTTAAGGGCACTTCGGAATTGTATCGAACCTCAAGAACGCCGTCAGGACGAACGATGGAGTCAAGCTGCTCCGGCCCGACACGCCAGAGCGAGTTCACGCAAGCCATTTTATTGTCTGCCCCCGAACTGTAACGCGCCGCTGAAGTTCAGTATGCCCACTCGAGGAACGAATCCACGGCGGTCTGGCGCGGAATGAATCAATCATTCCGATGGGAAACTGTGCTTCGGCTGGTCGGGCTACTTGCCAATCGCTGGGCGTAACAGGTTGTGGGTGATCTGCTGGACTCGGTCGTCGGGGCCGTGGGGGCGGGACCAGTGGGACCAGGGGAGCCAGTGGCCGGGTGGGCTCGCGAGATCCTGGCACCACCAGATCGTTGACGCGTTGAAAACAAAGTTGTCTTTCGGGCCTGGGTAAATTGTTGATGTCCAGTGCTGCGGATTGACTCCGCCCTGCAGTGCCGTGCCTTCGGCCACGATTTCCAGGCCGGAGATGTCGGTCGGTGGGTCGCCGTGATACTCCCAGCCGATCAGGCCGGGGATCGCTTCGCCCTTTTTCATGCCGGTCCCGGCGAAGATCCAGTGATCCGGCTTTGTGCAGACCCAGTCGCCGCCGCCGTTCACCGGATCCACATTTCGGGAGCCGATCAGATAGCCCTCGTCCGGACCACGATGCGGGAACGGGCCGTGGTCCTGCTCGCGAGCCGTCGCGTATTTGTAATCGCCACCGTACGGCCCGCCTCGAAAGATGATGCGATTGGGGTCGCCGTCTGAACTCTCGCGGAACGGAGTGACCCAGCACACGGAATTGCCGGACAGAAAGAGCAGGTTGACGCCCTCGTCACGCATCTTGACGACGCTGTTGTACTGTCGGATGTCCCAGTACTCGTCGTGCCCGTTGCTGATGAATGCCTTGCACCGCAGGCCGCGATCCGGAGTCACCATGTCGCTGTTCGAGCAGTAAGTGACGTCGTAGCCGTGCTTCTCCAGCCAGTAGGCCAGAGGAAATTCAAAGCACAGCCACTCGCCGGAACCGATCGTCTGCGGGTTCTCGAAAATCTGTGGATACTTGCCGTACGGCCGATCGAAACTGACATCGGCCCACGGCCCTTGATTCCCTTGCGGGTGCGTGTAGACCGAATAGCCGTCGGGCCACTGGTTGTAGGCCTGCCAGGTGTTGTCGGAACACTGCAGCAGGATGTCGGCGGGCCGGTCGTCCCGCACAATGAAGACGACGTAGTTCTGCCAGTAGCCGAAGCCGGACGCGTCTGACTCGGTCGTGAGCCGTCCCAGATAAACGCCGCTCGGCCAGTCATGCGGAATCGTCAGGGTTGTCGTCGGCTGCCAGTGACATTCCCGGATGCGTTTCTCACCGACTTCCGGTAGAGGCTGAGCCATTCCGTTGAACGGCCCCAGCGTCGTCATCAGCCGGGCGCCACGGCCTCCGTAATAGCCGGTGCGGAAGATCTCGATTTTGAATCTATGCGGCGGGTCCGTCGAGACCATGATGTCGATCGACTCGCCCGCGGAAACGCTCTGTTTCGAGCAGTAACCTTCGATCTCCGGACACCGCAGTCCACCGCGTTTGTCGAGCCGGACTCGCGTGAGTTGCCAGTCGCGAGCACCTTCCCGCTGATTCTCGCGCTGGATGAGTGTCGGATCGCCTGCCGTCGTGGATGACTGGCGATCAGCTGCCGCGTCCTGAGCGATGGTCCTGCGGGGCAGGCCTGTCGGCGCCACCACTCCAGCAAGTGTCGCCGCCGCAGCATTCTTCATGAGATCGCGCCGGCTCATTCCATCTGGACGTTGCTCGCTCATCAGATTCATTCCTTCCCGTCTGGTACGGCCTCGCGCTGGCAGGTGATTGTAGAGGGGCGTGCCGACAGGGCTGCCAGTGAGCGTGCGGAATCAAGACGCCGGGCCAGTCCTGACATCCCACGAAAAAAGCCTCTCTGCCGGCATCGACAGGGAGGCTTTCTTGAGAGCGGGTGAGGGGAATCGAACCCCCGCCTGAAGCTTGGGAAGCTTCCGTTCTGCCATTGAACTACACCCGCGATGGTCCGCGGCGGCTGCCGCGTGTGAGGCGGCATTATGACGCGTTGCTCTGCTGCTGCAAGGACGGACGAAGTGGTGCGGGCTCCTCAGGCGGCGGCTTTTCCGGGGGCGGCGGCTGATTCCAGGTAGGTGGCCAGTTTCTCGAAGGAGACCAGATTGGGCAGGTCGTCGAGATCGATTCTGACCGCGCAGCATTCTTCGATCACGCTGACCAGAGTCAGCATCGCCAGCGAGTCCCACTGGCTGACGCTCTGCATGGTCGCGCTGGAGATTTCTTCGGGGGAGAGGTCGGGGAAGACGATGGCGAAGCAATCTTCAAGCTGCGCGCGAATTGCGGACTGAGTCATGATCGGATACCTCGGCAAAGATGTCGGGACAGTTGGTTTGGAAAGTGGATCGCGAGAGTTCCAGCGGACCGCTGACCGGCGAGATACCACACAGCGTTTTCAGGCATTTTTTGAGCGGTCCGTTGCGGTCGGTTTCAGTGAATCGGAACTGCAGACGCGAGCAATCCGTTTTCTCGAACAGTGCCCGTATGGTGGCGTGCTCGATGCGACGTGAGAACGCGCGACAGCTCATCACCCAGTGATCGATCTCCAGAGTTGCGTGCTCGGACTTGCGACCGATGACGACGGCAATCTTCCCCAGTGGAGCGAACTTGTCACGGTAGTTCACCGCGAGCGTCACAGTTCGCGGATCATTCACCAGACGCCGCCAGTCAGACTCGTCCAGTCGCTGACCGTTGAGGTTGAACTGGTTGGTCTTGTTGACGAGCTGGAAGCATCGTTCGTCCGGGCAATTCCACTCAAGATCGATTTGCGCGTCCGCCTTCGCGAGGAATGCGTCGGTGTCGTCGTCAGTTCCCAATTGAGACATCGACGCCGACGATCGCAGGCTGCCGAGTCGCAGGCGATCCTCTTCCGACACGTTCGCCTTGCCGAACAGCGATCGCAGTTCGCGGAGCAGATCAACGACGGCGGCCTCATCCGCGGTCGGAAACTGGCGGCAGTGCAGCTGCGGAAAAGCCTCGGAGACTTCGGCGATTTCCATCGGGTTGTCGTCGATGAAGACGACCGAGTCCGCACCGATGTTCCACGTCTGCAGGATGCGCGCGACCGACTGCGACTTCGCTCCCCAGTTCGCTTCGACGGGGAACAGCTTGTCAGAGGGGAAGACCAGATCGCTGCGCTGCAGGGCGGCGGCGGCGACGTCGGGATCGTTCTTACTCGCGACGCCGATCAGGATGCCGAGGTCGGCCAGCGACGCGAGCAGCTCCTGATACAGGCCGTGCTGCTGCGACTTGTGATCGAGGTCCCAGCTCACGGCGTCGATGCCGTCGTCGCCAACGATGCCAGACCAGAAAGTGTTGTCGAGGTCGGTGATGATTCCTTTGAGCGGCGCTGCCGGGCGGAGCTGTTCGGCAATCGCTGCGGCCATCTGGCCGGCGTGAGCCGCCGTGTACGGAAAGCCGGTTCGCAGTTCGGACGTTGCATCGAACCGCTGGCCGAGCGGCGTCGCAAGATCGAGCTGCTGGCTGCTGACGATCCGGACGCCAGGCAGTTCGGCGAGGCTGGCAGCGAACTCCGCGACGGCCTGACGCAGTGATAGTTCGGCGAGGTCAGCTTTGCCGAGCGGACTCTGAAACAGTGGCGGCAGAGGCAGCGTCGGCAGGACGACCGCGACATTTGTGTGCTGAGCCAGTCGTTCGATGCGGCTGCTCAGTTGCGAGAGTCGCAGCTTCGCGCAGTCGATGACGTCCGGAATTCGATCGAGCCGCCAGCCGCCCGTCGAGCGGTAGCCGAGTCGTGGATCGAGGTCTGACCACTCGACGACGACGGCCGCCGCGTTCGGTGAGTCATCGCCGGTTTGGCGTTCGATCGCTTGATTGAGGTTGCCGGACAGGTCGCCGAACAGGCCGATCGAGACGTCAACCGGGCCGCGGTCGTAGCGCTGCAGAAGCTCAGCCGTCAGAAACGTCTGCAGGTGCAGCGGCGTGAATCCGCACAGCAGCTCGCACTGCCAGACGTCTCCGTCACGGCCTCGACTGCGGATGGTTTTGAGGGCTTCAATGAGTTGCACGGAAGAGCTTCCTGCCGTCAGTGTCTGAGAGTGCTCGTAGTGGAATTCGCCAGAATTCTGATGTGTCGACTCGCGGGAATTCTGGCGAATTCCACTACGGAACAGTGTGGAAGCGCGGGAATTCTGGCGAGTTCCACTGCGGGGCAATGTCTGCGGTCTCGTGGGTCACGCAGCCTCAGCGGATCGAGAATCGGTAACTGCGAAATCCGGCTGCTGTTTGAGGAAGGGGGCTCGCAGGCCGTTGTCGCCCCAGTCTTCGTTGATCAGCCAGGTGGATGTGTCTTCGGGAAACGGTAGTTGCTTACGGAGTCCGCCGATGGCCAGGCCGCGACTGTGCCGTCGTGGTTTGAAACCGAAATCGAGCAGCGTCTGCTTCACGACCGGGTGGGACGTCGTGGCGACGACGCCGGTGCCGCTGAGGCGTCCGCTGCAGACGGTGCCGAGTGATGCGACGATTCCGTGGGCGAGGATCTCGGGGCTGGCCGCGTCGCAATGGGCGATCAGCACGCGGCTGGGCTGTTCATTCAGAACGACATAACCGGCGGACTTTCCGTCGGCGATGATCCGTAAGAGGTGATACTTCGCGAAGCTGAGGTCCGTCGCGTAGCGCCAGTTGAGGTAGTCAGCGTCCGGTGCGAAGCGGACGCCGAACGGAGATTCGAAGTCAAGCAGGTCTGGCGCCGCCTGGCTTTCCGGGACGACCTCGATCCGGCTGCGGGCTTCCGAGAGAACCGATGCTGCCCGCAGTTCGATATTTGTTCGCATGGGCGAGGCGGCGAGCAGCGTCTTGGCGGTGCGTTTCCAGAACGCGTCGCCGGGCGACTGTGCATAAGCGGCGTTGAGATGCAGGGTTTTAATGCCCGCATACCGAGTCCACTTCTGGTGGTCGATGATTCGGTGAGCGTCCGGGCTGCCGCCGAAGTTGAGACCCAGGCCGCACTGCCGTACCCAGTGCAGAAACAGGATGCCGCCAGCACCAGACTCGAAAGCGTGATAGTTCGAGCCGAATCCGACGGCCACGCGCCCTGACGGCGTTTCAAACGGCATCTTCTCGACGCCGACGCAACCGAGGCAGCGGCCCGCATCGTCGCGCATCAGGTACAGGCGGCAGTAATCGGAGGCCGCGTAGTAGTGATCGACGAAGTCCGCGTAGCGCAGGCCATGCACCGGCGGCAACTGCTCGCAGACCTGCTGCAGTGTCTGATGATCTCCGGCCTGGTACTCGACGATTTTCAACGCGGGGTTCCTGTCTGTCAGCCGGCGCGGCGGTGAGTTGCCAGTTCGAGGCTGGCGGTTGGAAGTTCAAACTGCGACGCGGCCTCGCGGCGTGTTCGCGCGACGACCCGGTCGCGGTACTCGGCCAGCGTCAGGCCCTCGCACGATCGAGCGGCGGTTTCGAGGAGCTGCTCGAGTTCGTCGTAGAGCTGCTCGATGTGTCGCTCGGTCGGGAAGCGGGGACTTCCGCCTGGCATGAACTCGGACGAGTGCAGCATGAACTCGACATACGGGCGACCGTCGACGAGGGCTCGCTTCAGCGTCGCGACGGAGCCGAGCGGTGTTCGACCGTCGGGCCGCAGCCACTCGACATCGGGCAGTAGTCGCGAGGCGACGCGGCGCCCGAACGAATGTCGCGCGAGTACGCTGCGGGTGACCTTGCCAATCGGGCCGTACTGTATTGGCAGAACCGTCATCGGGACTTCGAGCAGCGGCGAACCGGGGGACGGCTGCGAAATCTGATCGAGGTCGAGGAAGTACTCGTGATCGGGGAAGCCTCGAAAATCGAGGTCGCCCGGCAGCGTGCCGTGAACCCAGCGGACATGTGGCGAGACCGAGCAGTCCACCTGGTAGCCGTGTTCGACAAGGATGCGCGCGTACGTTTCGTTGAAGCCCCAGCGACCGGCGCGGTGACTGAGCATCTTGACGCTGAAGGTGTCCTCCAGTCGGTCCGTGATCGCTCGCACCTTCTGCCGCATGACGGATTCGGAATAGTGCGTCAGATACGGCAGCGTCTGGAAATCGTCGGCCGTCAACGGCTGCAGCGGCGGATTGTTCCACGCGTGCAGGTGCATTCCGATTTCGCCCGTGCCGCGTTCGAGTACGTCGTGAGCGAACTCGCAGAACACCGGACACTCGACCATTTCCCAGTTCGTCAGCCAGGTGGGCCGCAGTCCGTGCTTCTCGCAGAGCGTCTGAAAGCGGGGGAGAAAGCGCGAGTTCTCCGTCGTGATCTCGCGCGGCTGCGACCAGATATTGTCCCCTTCGGTATCGATCGTGATCAGAAACGCCGGGCGCTCGGGCGTTTGATCGGTCGAGATTGACGTCGAATGTGGAGACATGCTGACGCGGACTTCCCTGTCCTGTATGAAACAAGCCGTGACGCCGATCCTCGGCGCACAACGACCACCGAGACACGCAGCGGTCGCGCGAAATCTAGGCCGCCCTGCCGAAAGCGGTCAAGACGCGTCGTCGGCGGCAGGCTCAAAGTAGCCATCTCGCTCCGTCGAGATGAGCCGAATGGCATCATCGTATCCGGATGGGAAGGTTGCGTTGCGATCTGGCGTAGCTGGGTGCCGAGCAACTCAAGCAGTAAGGCAGGAATATCGTGAGGCAGGAAAATATAGTGACGACAGTCAGCCCTGTATTTTCCTGCCATCCATATTGCTGCCTTCTTCACGCCTGAGGAAAGTTCTCTTGAGTGCAGCAGGCGGGAAGCCCGTGCTTGTGAGGCCGTTGCCCGCTTCCGCGTCAATCGGTTTGAGTTCTTAATCCTGACGACGGCTCATCTCGGCGGAGCGAGATGGCTACTTTGGTCGATCGGTTAGAGTGCCGTCATCTCGCGTCCGAATTGGAAGGTTACGTTGCAGGGTGGCTAAGGGATCGTGTCGGCAACAACTTCCCCAAAGTGGCACCTCACTCTGCGAGGGCAGCCCAATGGCCAGGCTGACGCCGCGGAGAGGCAATGAGTTGTTGGCCCGTAGCTGGGTTCGCGAGAATTCAGCCGGTTCAACTGAGTCTGAATTCTCGCGAATCCAGCTATGGCGAAGCAGCAATCGAAATAACTCACAAGCTGGGAGCAGTGTGCCACGATAAACGGGAAGTTGTTTCGAACACGTTCCTGAGTCCCGTCGTCGCGAAGAGCAGGCAGGAATATGCTGAGGCAGGAAAATGTAGTGACGACAGTCAGCCCTGTATTTTCCTGCCATCCATATTGCTGCCTTCTTCACGCCTGAGGAAAGTTCTCTTGAGTGCAGCAAGGCGGGAAGCCTGTGTTTGTGAGATGGTTGCCCGCTTCCGCGTCAGTCGGTTTGTGTTCTTAACTCTGACGACGGCTCATCTCGGCGGAGCGAGATGGCTACCTTGAGCGATCGAAAGCTCGATGCCGCCTTCGGAGCAAGACGGGGGCAGAGGTTTGGGCATTGCTGGGGTGTCGTTCCTGATGCCTCGCGGCGCCTCGGATGAATTCGGGCGGCGAAGGCGTTAAGTAGCTTTTCAGTGCACAGATCAGTGAAGGGGCGGTCGGGACTGGACTGTGTCCGCGAAGGAAGCCTTGGCTTATTGAGCATGACCGCGAACCGGGGCTTCGCTCGTGCCTCGCTCCAGCCCTGGCTATCCGACGATTGGCACTCGCCGCATCCTGCAATCGTTTCTGAAACTTCAACCCTGACTGACGATGAAACGCTCAACCATGCTCGTTCGACTTCTACTCGCTCTGCTCGCTGGCCTGTCGACTGTCTCACCGTGCCTGGCGACCGAGCGGTCTAACGTGCTGCTGATCCTGGTCGACGATCTCAAGCCGGCCCTCGGTTGTTACGGCGACTCGATTGCGAAGACGCCGAATATCGATGCGCTGGCGGCTCGCGGGATGCGGTTCGATCTGGCGTACTGCAATCAGGCGGTGTGTGCTCCGTCGAGGTTTACGCTGATGCTCGGGTCGCACTCGACATCGACCGGGCTGTACGGACTCGGCAGCCAGCTGCGGCAGATCGTGCCCGACGCCGTCACGCTGCCGCAGCACTTTGCGAAGCACGGGTACCGGACCGAGTCACTGGGCAAGGTGTTTCATATCGGACACGGGAATCACGGTGACCCGGACTCGTTCAGCGTTCCGCATTTTCACGACAAGGTCATCGAGTACCTCGACCCGGCCAGCACGGACGGCGGCAAGCTGACTCGCGAAGAGGCGTACTTCACGAATCAGAAGCTCGGCGAAATCCGATCGTTGCCGCGCGGAGCCGCGTACGAATCTCCGGACGTCGACGATGGCGAGTACGCCGACGGTCGCGTCGCGGCTGAGACGATGAAGCGATTGCAGGCCGCGAAGACTCGGCGCGAGCAGGACAGCACGCCGTTCTTTATCACGGCAGGATTTGCTCGACCGCACCTGCCGTTCAGCGCCCCGCAAAAGTACTGGGACCTGTACGATCCCGCGTCGCTGCCGATGCCGCAGTTTGAGTTCCTGCCGACGGATGCTCCTGCTGTTGCCGGCAAACGAGGCGGCGAGATCACGAATTACAAGCCGGTGCCGGAAGACCGGAATGCCGAGTTCAGTGACGATCTGAAGCGGTCGTTGATTCACGGCTACTATGCGAGCATGAGCTTCGTCGACGCGCAGATCGGCAAGGTCGTCGGTGAACTCGACCGGCTGGGGCTGGCTGAGAACACGATCGTCGTTTTATGGGGCGATCACGGGTTTCATCTCGGTGATCTGGGGATCTGGACGAAGCACACGAACTACGAGCAGGCGAACCGGATTCCGATCCTCATCTCGGCACCGGGCGTCACACAGCCGGGTTCGTCGACAAAGCAGCCTGCCGAGAGCGTCGACATCTTCCCAACACTGGCGGAACTCGCGGGACTGCCTGCACCGATGGGACCGCAGCCGATCGATGGCTTGAGCCTTGTTCCGGTCCTGAAAGATGGCGAACAGCGAGTTCGCGATCATGCGTTTCATGCTTACCCGAAACGGAAACTCGGTCGCGCGGTCCGTACTGAGCGTTACCGGCTGGTCGAGTGGAAGAATCCCGGCGACGCCGACAACACAGCTGAATACGAACTGTACGACTACGAAGCCGACCCGCTCGAAACCCGTAACCTCGCGGCAGCGCAGCCGGACGTCGTCAACGAGCTGAAAGCGAAACTCGCTGCGTATCCGGATGCGATCGATCCAAGGCGTCCAGCGCGGTCTGATCCTGAGACGCCACAAATCGCGAACCGCGAGATCACTCTGAAAGCAACCGTTCGCGGACAGAACATGCAAGGCGTCGTGATGGCTCAGGGCGGGCGGCAGCTTGGGTACGCGCTGCACTTTGCCGATGGCAAGCCGACGCTCGACGTCCGCATCAATGAAAAAGTCACCCGGCTGCAGACGGCTGAGGCAGTCTCTGGCCGCGTCGCACTCGAAGCACGCATCACAGCGAACCAGCTTTCGTTGACGGTCAACGGGCAGACCGTGACTCGTCCGTCTCCGGGGCTGATTCCGAAACAGCCGCTCGATCAGTTGTCGATCGGGAAAGATGACCTGTCAGCGGCGGGTGACTACGAATCGCCGAACGCGTTTACCGGGACGATCCTCGCTCATCAGGTGCTGACTGCTCTCGCGAAGATGCCGGCACCGCAGGCGACGTTCAAGGATCGCCCCGGTCGCTGGCCCGTCGACAAAGCAAACGCGTGGTACGACGCGACGGCGTGGCCGGTCGGAGCCAACTTCGTTCCATCGACCGCGATCAATCAGCTCGAGATGTGGCAGGCCGAGACGTTCGATCCGGACACGATTGACCGGGAACTCGGCTGGGCAGCGGAGATCGGAATGAACACGATGCGGGTCTTTCTGCACGACCTCGCCTGGCAGCAGGATCCCGAAGGCTTTTTGAAACGCGTCGACCGGTATCTGGAAATCGCCGACTCGCACGGTATCCGGACGATGCTCGTCATCTTCGACGGCGTCTGGCATCCGTATCCGAAACCTGGTCCGCAGCCGGCTCCGCGACCGGGGCTGCACAATTCCGGCTGGGTGCAGTCGCCCGGTCGAGCGATCCTCGAAGACCCGGCCCGGCACGCCGAACTGAAGCCGTACGTCCAGGCGTTGCTGCGGCGTTTCAAGGATGACCGGCGAGTGCTCGTCTGGGACCTGTTCAACGAGCCGGACAACGCGGTGCATAACTCGTACGGCGAGGGTGGCACGCAAGAGGAACTGCCACCGCCGCTCAAGGAGCAGCGAGCGACAGAACTGCTGGAGAAGACGTTTGCCTGGGCGCGCGAGATCAACCCGTCGCAGCCGCTGACCTGCGGCGTCTGGATGGGCAACTATCTCGACAATCCCTCGCCGATTCAGCGGCTGTCGATCGAAGCGTCAGACGTCGTCTCGTTCCACACGTACGGCGGTCCGGATGAAGCTCGGCGGCTGACCGAGGGCCTGCTGCATCTCGACCGACCGGTTCTCTGTACCGAGTACATGGCTCGCGGCAACCGTTCGACGTTCGAGGCGATCCTGCCGATTTTCCATCAGCACAAAGTGGCCGCGTACAACTGGGGCCTGGTCGATGGGAAGTCGCAGACGATCTATCCCTGGGATTCGTGGGACAAACCGTACACCAAAGAACCGCAGCCCTGGCATCACGACGTCTTCCGCCGCGATGGCTCGCCGTACGACGTGCAGGAAACGCGGTTGATTCAACGACTCAGCAAGCAACCGCCAATGCGGCAGAGCGACCGACCGTAGCTCCGGAGTTGGGTACCGTCGTGATGCACCGCGACTTTCACCGTCGCACGCGTTTCCGAGAGCTGCCGTTGCGGGGCCACAACTTCGGAACGTGCTCGAAACAGCTCCCCGATGCTGACGCCTCGGTCAGCAAGCCCAGCGTGGCAGTCGAGCCTGCCTCGCGCACCGAGATGCCACGGTAGAACGGGAAGGTGTTCTGCGTACGACCTGTCACCGGCGTGGTTCGGCAGCGATACGCAGGTCTGATCCTGAGGCCCGTTCGGCAACGGTCCAACTGTCAGGTCCAACCGACGCAGAGCATTCCGCAGATCAAATCCGACTCTCCGGACGGAGCGGCCTGACAGTCCGTTCCAGTTGTCGCGCATCGTCTTTCGGATTCTCACGACGAACTCCACTCACGCATTGCCTGGCGTCTCGCGTCCCCTGGTAATGGCGGTTGTCCGGCTCTCACCATCACAGAAGTGGTGACCGAGCCTTCCGATCACCACCGTTGAAGGACGCGGCAGTTGTGAGCTGGTTGCGGCGCGACAGCACTTTGCAGATCAAACAGACGAAACGGTGCCGGTCTTACGGACTGTTTCCACGCGTCGAGACATTGCACGCGCGAGTGTGCCTTTCGGCCGGTCCCATGCCCGGCCTGAGTGCTCAACGGATTCCAGCGTTTCCTGGCGCGGAAGGCCACGGGGCCGAAAGTGTGGGCGGACGCGGCGGGCAGGTGCTGTTCGTCACGAATCTCAACGACAGCGGTCCCGGAAGTCTGCGGGCGGCTGTCGAAGCATCAGGACCGCGGACGGTGATCTTCCGAGTGGCCGGCGTCATCACGCTCGATCGCGAACTGCACATCGACGATCCGTACCTGACGGTGGCTGGCCAGACGGCACCGCTGCCGGGCATCACGCTGCGAATGAACCCGAGTGCCGACACGCTCGGCGCGTCCGAGTCGCTGATGGGCATCGAAACTCACGACGTCGTGCTGCGCTACCTGAAGTTCCGACGCGGCGAGTCGCGGCTCTCTGGCGACAATCTGGATATCCGCGACCCGTCGTACAACGTCATCGTCGATCACGTCTCGTTCAGTTGGTCGACCGACGAGAGCATCGAGGTCTGGTCGTACGAAGAGACCGATGCCGAAAACGCCGCGGGCGTCCAGAAGGTCAGCATTCAGAACTCGATCATCACCGAAGGGCTGCAGCAGGACACCGAGCGCTGGCTCGACCCACAGCTTGAGCACACTGCCGAGCAGCTCGCCGACCCGACTTACACCGACTACGCGGGTGATCTGAAAGCGAACAATCATCCGCTGGCGGTGACGATCGGTGGCAAACCGGGATACGAAGCCTGGCGGCAGGTGAAGGACATTGACCTGCACCACAACCTGTTCGCTCATAACACGCACCGGAATCCGCGCGTCCGCTCGACCGGCATCCGGATCATCAATAACGTCGTATACAACTGGTTCACGCGTGCCGGCAGTTCGAAGTATTCGACTCACGTTGATTACATTGGAAACTTCTACCAGCACGGGCCGATGACGCTGACGGTCGACGGTGGCGATCAGCCGCCGCGTCCGCATTTTCTGTGGCACGACGTGACGAACGCCGGCGGTCAGATTACCGATCCCGAAAACGGATCGCTGTATCTGGTGTCGAATATCGCGCCCGCCATTCCCGAGATGGCGGCTCCCGACAACGACAACTGGAACATGCTTATGGAGAGCTGGTCCGGCAATCCGCGCGGCGACGCATCGCAACTCGATCCGGCGCTGAGACGCGACTACCCACTGCCGGAATCTGTGTTTCCCATCAGCCAGTCAGTGCCGGACGCCGGAGACGCAACGGCGTTCGTTGCTCAGGCGGGAGCAAGCCGGTTTCTCGCCGCTGACGGTTCTTTCGTGACGTATCGAGACTTTGTTGACGAGCGTACGCTGAGGTCCCTGGAGACGGGAAACACACGGTTCATTCGCAAAAGTCGCCTCTACAAAACTGCTCAGCAGGCTGGCGGCTACGAAGCCTTCAACACGCAGCTCACAGAGGCTTACCCGGATGCTGACTTCGATGGCATGTCGGACGTCTGGGAAGCTGCGTTTGAGCTGGACTTCCTGTCGGACGACGACACCGACGCGGACGGATACACCGATCTTGAAGAGTTTCTGAACGGGACGGATCCGGTGGTTGCCGACAGCTCTGCAGCACTCGACGCGGTCGCCGTGTTTGCCGATTCGCACGGCGTGCTGGTGATCGAGGACGTTTCATCGACGGGGCGGCAGCTCGCGGTGAGCTTCGACAGGACCGCGAGCGAGATTGTTGTCCGGTCACCGAACGCAGACCTCACGACTGATCGCGCAACGCTGACCGATACCGTCAGAGTTCCCGTCGAGCGAGTGACCGACCGCATCCTTGTTTCGCTGGGCAGTGGCAGCGACTGGCTGGATCTGAGTCGGCTGGCAGTTCGTGCTGTCGTGTCCGCTGGCGACGGAAACGACATTGTGTTCGGAACGATGGCCGACGATCAGGTCACAGGCGGCAACGGCGACGACCGGCTGATCGGGATGGGTGGCGACGACGTGCTGGCGGGCGATGCCGGCAGCGATACGTTGCTTGGCGGGGCGGGGAGTGACTGGCTGCAGGGCGGCTCTGGCGACGATCTCGTCCGAGGGCAGGGCACCTCCGGAGACTGGATCAGCGGCGGCAGCGGTACCAACACGCTTGATGGCGGGGCAGGGGGAGATCGGCTCGTCGAAGTCACGCTGGCAGAAGCGATCGTTCTGACCGCGAGCGAGCTGAAACTCGACGGGGACTCGTCAACACTGACCGGCCTTGAGATCGCATCGCTTTACGCGACGGGATCACGAGTCCTCAGCGATGCCCGCGACTTTCACGGCGACGTCACACTCGGCGGCACGATGGGCAATGACACGCTGCTCGGCGGCGCGGCTGCTGATCTGCTGCTTGGCTTCGGTGGCAACGACCTGCTCGTCAGTGGCGCCGGTCGAGACACACTGAACGGCCACGGCGGACGGGACTCGCTTTACGGCGGCGCTGGCGCGGATCTGCTTCGAGGCCACGGAGCGTCCGGCGACCTGCTTGTGGGAGATGCCGGCAGCGACACGCTCGACGGCGGCCGAGGCCGTGACCGCATCGCGACCGACGAAGACGACGAGGTCATCGCCGACCCACGCGACCGAGCTGTTCTGGCCAGCTTACCAGTCCTGCTGGGGCTTTAACTCGGTAGGTCGAAAAGCGGTGTCAATCGAGGGCTTCACCGCGAGGCGTCAGGATACAGACGGTCGGTTGAGATTCGAGTGGGATCGAGACTCCGGCTGGACCAGAGGAGCTTGAGTTCGGCCCGACCGTCGGGGTTGATGTACTCGATGCGGATCCTGTGTCGATGGTCGCCTGTCATCTCGACTGAGTGGCTGGCTGTCTCGGGCAGACCGGCAGAGTGAACGAGGCGGCCGTCGATCCAGACTGCAAGCTGTTCGTTGCTGCCGAGCAGCGACGTAAACCGGTAGCGGTCAGTGAAGGGCGGATCGACGAAGCCGGTCCAGATGGCCTTGTAGTGGGGCTTGATCCTGTCTGCGTGAGGCTCGGCACCAAACGGTTCGTGGTAGATGGGGGCTTCCACTGTTTCGAGGGCTAGCTTCTGCCCCTGGTAGTAGCTGGCTGTCAGACCGGTTCCCCTTGGCGATGGAGTTGCTTCTCCGGAGGGCAGGGCGATCTGGCCCGATTGACGCTGCCAGTTGTCCCAGCCGGAGATCTCGTACAGCCGGTTGTGGCCGACGTACGGCATCAGCCAGTACGTGCGGCCGTTGTTGGCCGTGACAACGGTCGCTCCCTGATTATCGTTCCCATGGATCTGGTAGAAGCCATCAGGGAGGCCGTCGTCCGCTCGCTGATCGAAGAATCCTCCGACGTACAGCCCGTCGTGCGACCAGACCTGAGCGGGCTGCTTTGTCTGGTCATTGACGATGACGGATCTGTTTGGGCCGAACGAAGTCTGCATCGGGTAGAAGAGGACGCCCGAGTTTGCTTCGCTCCCGTCTTTCGACTGCCGACCGACCGCAGATGTCGGAGCAAGCTTCGCATCGAAGCGAAGAATGCGGCTGCCTTTCTGGGACGTTTCAGGCCAGCCGCCGCCTTCGTACTGGCCGTGTTCACGGATCATGATGCCGGCTTGGTAGGCGACCGACACCGAGTCATTCGGCCCGACAGACACGCAGCGTGGCGATCCGTAACCGTACGACTCCGCGATGATCTGCCCGGCAGCGGATGCCTTGCTGAAGTCCCAGCGGGGCGCGTTGTCTTCGGGACCTTCCCAGCCTGAGACGGGCAGCTGCACCAGGGCATGCGGCTTGTTGATGCCCGCTGTACCGACATAGTCGCCGTTGCTCTTGAAGTCGCCGGGGTTGTGGAACGAGAGGCTGTATTGAGCGTCGGCGTAGAATTGGAATTCCTCGGGATCGAACTCACCGTCACCGTCGGAGTCTGCCCAGGAATAGAGTGGCGGTGCTTTCTTGAGATCGCCGAACCCGTGGTGTTTGGCGGCGGCGACCCACGGCCTTGGATAACCGTCGTGTCCCGTGCCGGCGAACTGAAAGAAGGTGCGACCTCGGTTGATCACACGTCCGGCGATCGCCACCGGGACCGCTCGCCTGAGTTTCGGATCGAGCTTCAGCACTGCCGGGACAACTCGGTGATACAGGAAGGTCTGACCATTGCGGCGGATCGCTCGGAAGGAGCCTGCGTTCGGGAACAGGCTGTCGCCGAGGCGTCCCGTCGCGTACGTCTCCTCGATTTTCCACGAGCCGGTGTCGAAATCGATTCGGTACACGTTGACTGAACCCTCCGGAGCGATGCCGTAGAGCAGTGACGGATCGGCGGGGTCGAACGAGCCGCCAATGTAGAACGACATACCGCCGAACCACTGGTCGCGGATGGAACCGTCACGGTTGACGTGAGCGACTCGACGCGGAGCGTGGCCGGGTTCGGCGATCAGGAAACCGCCCTGGTGGTCAGCAGCAATGTCGAACACGCCAGTGAACCGGGTCGGGTCAAACGGGCCGAACTCTCGAGGCTGCTCGCTGTAGACCTGAGCGATGTTGAACTGGCTGTCGAGCCGCACGACCTTGTGGCCGTCAAGAACGGCCCACAGTTCGCTGCGGGGCGAATCAAAGTCGACTGCGGTAATCGTGCCATCGAGTTCGGCGACCTGCTGCGGGGGAGACTGTGCTGCAAGCCGGAACAGCTTTCGGTCGGTGGCGGCAATGATGGCTCCACCTTCGTCTGAAGAGATCGTGGCGACGCCGGTTACGCCTGGCAGTTTGCTTTCGGAGAGCGACTGGCCGTTGTTCGGAGACAGCCAGCGCACGAAACTCTGCTGCGGATCGACAAGAACGAGGTTGTGACCATCGGCGTCGAGGTCACCTGGAGCGACGCCGTCTCGATTGACGTCCCATTCGGCTTCGACGTGGCCGGTGTCGCAGTTCAAGCGTCGCAGCCTGCCGGTCGGGTGCAGCATGAAGACCTGCTGGCCGCTGGTGGCGACTTTCGTCAGACGGCCTCCCTGGTAGAACTGGGGGCGAGTCCACTCGACCTTCGACCGATCGGCAGCGACCTTCACAAGCATCATCATGCCCTCGGTGATCGGAGGGCCGACGTAGACCCCGGTCTCGTCAACGTCGACCGTGCCGGCACCCATGTGGTCCCCGACCCAGGAGTAACGCGGTGACGGGTTCTCACCGCCTGGCGGGTTGATGCCGATCGTGGTGATGTAGCGAGCGGTCAGGCCGGGTGATGTCAGGAGCCGCCATTCATACTGCCCGGCGGCCACTGGTCGACCGCGATGATCGAGGCCGTCCCAGGCGATGGAGTGCTTCCCGGCCTGGAGTCTGTCGCCACTCAGCAGAGTGCGGATGAGGCGGTCTGACTTTCGCTCGAAGATTCCCAGTGAGACGCGCCCGGGGTTCTCGATCGCGAAGTTGATGGCGATGTCGGAGTCTGTCCGCGGCTGACCGACAGCGAGACGAACTTCGTCCGGGCAATCGGTGGGGACAATCACGGGGGCGGTCGACCGGACCGAGACGCGAACGTTGTCGACGCCGAACGGCGGCATTGGCTGTCCGCTGCCGGCGGCGGCTCCGCAGAGGATTGTGAAACGTAGTGACGGAGTTGCGGACGGGTATTCAAACGAGACCGGCCAGCGGTGTCCGTTTCCAAAACGTCCCGTCGCATCGGCCTCGAATGGTTGAGCACCTTTGCCAGCGGGGTATGCGGCGGGATTGCGATCCGGCCACGACTGCTGAAAGGCGGTGTTCGTCGCGAAGTTCGTGTCGAAGGCGAATCCGGGCTTCGCGTGGTTGTCGAAGAACATCAGGCGGTGCAGGGGGCCGCCGGTCTTTCGCTGCAGGCCTCGCCAATCGCCGAACGTGTAGAGGTCGAAGCTGACTCGCACGCGGTCATGTGGTGTCGCGGACAGGTCGAGTTTGAAGATCGGCCCCTGATTGAACGACGACCAGCTGTGCTGAGCGACCAGAAAGCGCTTTGCCACTTTCGTCTTCCCGTCGAACACCGTGCCTGACGCTGACCCCCGCTGCCATTCGGGAAGCAGCTTTGAACCGGTGAGGGTGCCCACGGGCAACTTGTCGAAGGACTGCCGATAGACGTCGACCCATTCGGCATGGACTGGTCGAAGAAGGGCAGCCGTCAGAAGCAGCACGGAAACGGTGAGACGCTGTGAGGCCACTTATCGATTCCTTTCCAGCCAGCCGCCGGGTTGTTTGGTGGCTGTCGCCTGAGTGTCGGCATACCAGGTCTTCAACTGCTTGAGCATGGCCGCTGCTCTTTCCGGGTGCCTGGCGGCGATGTTGGTCTGTTCGCCGGGGTCGGTTTTGAGGTGATACAGCTCGACAGATTCGTTCTCGAACGTGCCCGGCTTTGCTTTCGGGTGATTGACGACGAGTTTCCATTCGCCGTCGCGGAGTGCCTCGCTGCGGCCTCCGTTATTCGAGAGGGACGCCCAGTAGAGCGGACGCGGTGTCAGCGGCTTCTGCTCAAGCAGAACGGGCGAGAGGTCGACGCCGTCGAGCGGCTGCTCCGGCAACGGAGCCTCGGCGAGCTTCAGCAGAGTCGGCATGACGTCGAGACTGATGAGCGGTTCGTTCGAGACGCTGCCGGGTTTGATGCGGCCTGGCCACCAGGCGATCGCGGGGACTTTGTGGCCGCCTTCGTAGACGGAGCCCTTGCGGCCTCGCAGGCGGTCGTCGCCGCTGGGGAAGTCGCCCGCCGGGCCGTTGTCGGAGAAGAACAGGACGAGTGTGTTCTCGGCGATGCCGAGTTCGACCAGCGTGCGACGCAGCTCGCCAATGCCCTCGTCGATCGGCAGCGTCATGCCGCGATACTTCTCGATGCGTTCTTCCTTGCTGACGTCCTGCCACTTCCAGCGGTCCCAGTTGTCGAGCGTTCTCCGCACGGGGTCGCCGGGGACCTGGACGGGGTTGTGGATCGCTTCGTGAGCGACGTACAGGCAGAACGGCTTGTCGGACTTTGCGTGACGGCGGATGAAGTCCAGCGTGTAACGGTTGATGAGGTGCGTCGAGTAGCCCTCTTCCGGCGCTTCCCGGCGGCCGTGCCACCAGTCGTGGCGGTAGTGGTCGCCGACGTGGCTGACGAAATCGATATTGCCGCTGTGGTACCCGACGAACTCGTCGAACCCGTGGTTCTGCGGATGAAACTCGTCCGAGACTTCGGTGTAACCCTGATGCCACTTGCCGATCAGCCCGGTGACGTAGCCGGCTGCCTGGAGCGATTCGCCAAACGTCGTCTCCGCCCGCCGCAGCCCCTTGCGATGCTCGGGGTGGTCGCCGACGGGATGAATGACCGCCTCAATCCCCGCCCGCTGCTGATACCGCCCCGTCAGCAACCCCGCCCGAGTCGGCGAGCAGACCGTCCCCGACGAATGAAAATCCGTCAGCCGCATCCCTTCGGAAGCCAGCCGGTCAATCTCAGGCGTCTTGAAGTGCGGATTCCCAAAACAACTCACCCCGGCATACCCCATGTCGTCGACCATCACGACAATGAGATTCGGTTTCGTCGCCGCTTCAGCAGTCGAGGAAGCAACGCCCGCCAGCGTCAGCAGCAGGACGAGAATCAAAACAAGTCGGGGAACGCTTCGGTAAATCATCTGTGTTCCTGCGAGCCTGTCGGAGAGAAATGGGAAGCGGCGTCTGTCAACGGACGCGTACCGTAAAGAAAGGAGTTGACAAGCTGCATCCCAGCCGTAGGCGAGTTTCTCCGAAACTCGCAGCGAGCCTGAGTGCGGGTGCAAGCTGCGTGGCCACCGTCGCCGCGTGGCTGCCGTCGAACTGGAATGATCCCTCGCTCCTGCGTCGTTCCAGGTTTCAGAGAAACCTGGCTACGGCTAATCTCTCGGGATGACTGACTGCATCAACACTGACGAACTGCGGTTCTTTGATCGCAACGATGACTTCGGCGTCTCGTTCGGCAGGCTCCCACACTGGTCTCAGGCGGGGACGGTTGTCTTCATTACCTGGCGGACTGCCGATTCCATGCCACGTAATGTGATTCATCAGTGGGTGTCGGAGCGCAACAAGCTGCTCCAGGAATGCGGCCTCGATCCATTTGGCGACTGGCGCAGCGCGCTCAAGTCGCTGCCAGACTCCCGGGCACTCGCAGTCAAATGGCAATTGATCGAACGCTTCGATGAGCAGCTTGATAGCTGTCGCGGCGCCTGCGAACTACGTGATCCGCGAGTTGCTCAGTGCGTCGCTGAGAGTCTGCATAAGTTTGATGGGGAACGTTATCTGCTCACCGATTTCGTTGTGATGCCAAACCATGTGCATGTTCTCGGTGCGTTTCCATCTGAAGAATC
>Ga0209578_10001634_pt1 | contig 20317 bp, 12 predicted proteins | sample tdAd472_FD_187127 | JGI IMG/M metagenome (GOLD analysis project Ga0209578, IMG submission 187127) | Marine sediment microbial communities from the Atlantic coast under amendment with organic carbon and nitrate - tdAd47.2 (SPAdes)... | ecosystem: Environmental > Aquatic > Marine > Coastal >...
AGGCCGACGGCACCCTGCGCGCCGAGGGCGTGCTCGAGTTCGCCCGCGCCCTCGACGGCAAGCGGGTGAGCTTCGACGGTCAGCCCCTCGACTTGCCCGTCGCCGACCGTCTGCGGCTGGTCGGCACCTGGTGCCTCCCCAGCGGGCGCCCGGTGCTCGTCGCCGCCTGCTCGGTGGCGAACCCGTCGGGCTACGGCGCCTGGGGTCTGGTGCTGCAGGTCGAGGCGCAGCCGCTGCCGGCCCCCGCCGGCGAAGGCGAGTTCGTGTGGCTGCACGACCTGGGGCCGCTCTTGCCCCCGAGCTACACCGCCGTCGATCGCTACGACCCCTTTCGCCGCGTCGTCGGACGCGGGAGCCAGCTCGACGGTGCGGACCCCCTGGCCGATGCCGAGCTGCGGCTCCCCGAGACTCGCACCTGGCTGAGCCGGGTCCTCGAGCGGGCCGACTTCCCAGGGATTCGTGCGCTCAGCCCAGACGACACCCGGCTCTACGCCGTCGGGACCCGCGCGTCGCAGCTGAGCCTGGCCACCCTGATCGCGAGCAAGCTCCCCGAGGTTCGTACGCTACGTGCCCAGGTCGGGCTCGGCGACGAGCCCCCGGGCGTGCTGCGCTTGCAGGTCGTGCGGGGTCGCCCCGCCTGCGTGCTCGTGGGGCGCGAGGCTCGCGAGCTGGTGGGCAGCGAGACCCTGGCTGGGGGCACAGAGCAGCACGCGGCCGAGGTCGCGTTGCCGACGCTGCTCGCCGAGCCCGAGGGCTTCGAGCTCTGGGTGCAGGCGGGGGCTGGCGATCAGCTCAGCGCCGAGGGCAGGCTGCAGGCCGTGCGCGGGCGCGAGACCCTCGACACCAAGTGGGGACCCTTCGTCCAGCTCCAACGCCAGCGCCTGCGCCTGGCTGGGGAAGGCGTCTGCGCCCCCGGTGCCCCCCTGGAGTTGGGCCGTGGACCCTGGGGCGACGGCACGGCCTGGGCCCGAGTGAAGGTGGAGCAATGAGCTGGAAACCGACCCTCGTCGCGCTCGCGCTGAGCGCGAACGCGCTCTGCGCCCAGGACGACCCGGGCGGCCTGGTGGAGATCCCGCTGGGCGAGCTCGTGCAGACCGTGCACGGGCGGACCGTCCCAGCCGTCGGCCGCCTCTCGACCTGGGAGGCCCCGCGCGGTGGCGGCGGTGGAGGGTTCAGCTTCGACGACGAGGCCCAGGGTCTCTACTCGCCCTTCGTGCTCACCGTCGCGCTGGAGCGGCTTCTGGGGTTCGACGCCCTCGAGGTCGACGTCGACGCCGAGGCGGGCACCCTGCGCGCGCGCACCAGCCCGGGCGGGCGCACACGCCTGCTGCGCCAGGTCGCCTGGCTGCGCGAGGTCGAGGCCCAGCGGGTCGATGTGCGGATCAAGGCCTACCTGTTGGACGCCTGGCCCAGCTGGGACCCGCGCCCGGGCGTGGCCCTCGACGCCGCGGCCCTCGAGGCTTTGGCCGCTGAGCGGCCCTGGGCCGAGCTCTCGGCCTCCCTCCCCGACGGGCTCGAGGTCCAGGCCGTCGCGCTGCGCAGCGAGCGCGAGCACCTGGGCGACTACCAGATCAACCAGACCGGGATCCTCCCGACCCTCAACCCCGAGCGCTACGTGCTGCGCGAGGGCCTGTGGGCGGGGCTGCGCTGCTCCCGCCTGCCCAACGACCCGCGGGCCGTACTCGAGTTCGAGCTCGGGCTCGCCCTTCACGAGGGAGCGGACCGGGCGCAGTTTCGCGACGGATACCCCTTGGTCTTGCCCCGCTGGTCGGAGCTGAAGGCCGCCGGGAGCTGCGCGGTGACCTCCAAGCGGACCCGGGTCCTGGCCGTGGCTCACGACCCCGCGGGCGCGGCGGCGGGGCGCGTGCTGCTGATCACGGCCGAGGTCGGCGCGATCCCCCGTCGGGTGGCTCCCCCCGACCCCGCCGTGGTCTTGCGGCGCTACGCCTGGGGGACCCTCGACCGCCCTGGGCAATCCCACCGGGATCGCCTCGGTGACCTGGAGTTCGAGGCGGAGCCCAGCCTGCGCCGCAGCCGGATCCAGGAGGCGCTGATGAACACCGTCGACCCCGATCGCTGGAGCGACGAGAGCTTCGCCACCGAGGGTCCCCACGGGCTGCTCGTGTGCCAGGCGGGAGCGACCCAGGAACGCGTGGCCGCCTACCTCCAGCGGGAGTGGTCCCAGCCCGCGCAGAACGCGGTGGCGCTCCTGCGCTATGGAGCGGAGGGCCAGCCGCCGACGCGCTTCGGGGTCGCCAGCTGCGTGGGGCGTCCGGCCTCGCTGAGCTGGCACGAGGCGCGCTGCCTGCTGAGCGAGATCGAGCGCTCGTCGGGCGCGTGCGTGACCTTCCCCGACCCCGGGGACGACCCGATCGTGAGCGAGCACCGCCACGGGCTGACCCTCGCGCTGAGCCACCTCAGCACCCCCACTGGGCCCCGGGTGCACGTGGACCTTCAGCGGCGGAGTCTCAGCGACCGGCTCGAGCGCTTGCCCACACCGTGGGGGACCCTGGAGCTCCCCGCAGTGATCGACACCTGGCGGCTTCAGGACACGGTGCCCCTGAGCGTCGCGGAGGTCGGCGCGGTTCGCCCGTCCGGGGACGCGCGCCTGGACGTGCGGCTCGAGGGCGCGCTGGAGGAGGCCAAGTGAGTCGCGCGGCCAGCCTCACGATCTTCGCCTTGGCCTGCTCGGCGGTCTGCGCTCAGGAGGCACGCCTGGGGCGGAGCTACACCCTGGCGCACCCGCCCTCGAGCGAGGCGCCCAGCGCGGTCCTTCGCAGCTTGACCGAGGTCCCCCGTGGCGGCGGCGTCGTGGCGGGGGGCAACGTGCTGCTGTTCGACGAGGAGGAGGACGACCCGAGCGTCCGCGTGCGCCTGCGCTTGCTGCAGCTCCTCAGCGGCGCCGGGATCGACCTCGCCAGCCTCGAGCTCGACCCCCAACCCGGATCGCTGCGGGTCTACGCCGAGGGCACCGCCGCGCAGCACGCCGCGCTCCGCAAGGCGCTGGCCCAGGTGCAGCAGGCCCTCGATGCCGCCACCCACCGGATCCGCGTGCGCCTGCTGCGGGCCGAGCCGGGCGCGGCCCTCGAGGAGGTCGCCCGCGCGAGGGTGGTCGTGCGCGACGGCGGTAAGGGTGAGGCCTGGCTGGGCCGCTCACGACCGTTGCTGACCTACGAGCAGGACCTGACCGGGCACTTCCCTCGGGTGCGGCCCGTGCTCCAGCCGGCGAACGAGGGCCTGTCCGCCAGGTTCTTCGCGCGCCAGCTCGTCGGGGGTCAGGTCGAGCTCAGCGCGCGGGTGCAACACGTCCGCGGGGTCGGCGAGCCTCAGGTGCTGAGCTGGCCCGGAGCGGGGGAGGTGCGCCTCCCCGCCTACGCGCGCCAGGGCGTCCACTCCGCCCTGCGCGTTTCGCCCGGTCGGGCGCATGTGCTCGCCAGCTTCGCCGAGCCCGGCGGGGCGCGCACGGTGCTGGAGGTCGAGCTGCTCGCGCCTCCGGCCGCGGCTCCGCCTGGATTTCGCGACCTCTACCTGGGCGAGGCCCTGGGCATGCCGGCCGAGGCCGGCGTGCGCTGGCTCGACGAGCTCGACGTAGCCGGGTCCCGGGTGGGCTCTGGAGGCGGGGCCGGATTCGCCTTCTCCTTCGAGGAGGAGGAGCTGCGCGGCTGCCTCGCCGTGCTGGTCCAGGAGCGGTTGCCCTTGAGCTCCGGCGACTGGGCGCTGCCCGACACGCCGGTCCGCGTCGCGGAGGTCGAGGCTGCGGTCCGCGCGTGGGACACCGCGCGTCCCGACCGCGAGCTGGAGCTGGCCTGGGGCCCACTGGGGGGCAACGCCGTGCCCCCGGCGACGACCGAGGCGCTCCCCGCGGGGGTCGCCGTGCAGGCCCGGGTCTCCTTGATCCAGGGCGAGCCCGCGGCGCTGGTGCGTGGGCGTGAGTCGGCTGCGCTGCGGGGGATCCACCGGGTGTGCAGCGGCCCCAAGGACCAGCCCCCCCAGCAGACCGACGTCCCCGACTACGGCTTCGCGGTGAGCGGCGCCCGTATCGCGGCGACCTCCCTCGCCGACGGGCTGCTCGCGCTGTCCTGGAGCCTGAGCGACGCCGCCTCCCGCGAGGTGCTGCAGGTCGGCGAGTTCCCGCTGACCGTCCACCGCCGCTGGACCTTCGACGGCGAGGCCGAGGTCCCGCTGGCGGGGGCGCGCTGGTCGCTGGTGGGCGAGGCGCTGCGCCCGGATGGCAAGCTGGTCGCGCTCTACGCGCGCTATGCACCGGAGTAACCAACCCAGCGGTGGTTCTTGTTTAGAACCCGTAGCGCAGGGCGAGCCCGGCGAAGTAGACCTGGTCGAGGTCGCCCTCGGCGCGGCGGAGCTCGACGCTGCCGTAGGTGCGGACGCTGACGTTCTCGGTCAGCCGCGCCCACACCGCCAGCCGGGTCCCGAAGCGGGAATCGCCCACCGGGGTGCTGGGAATGCTGGTGCGGTAGTAGAGCGAGACGTCCACGTCGACGGAGTCGCCGAACCAGGAGTAGGTCAGCGCCGCGTAAGGGTTGCTGTTGTGGCGCCGAATGCCGTTGCCCTTCAGCCGGTGGCGGAAGCTGACCTCGAACCGGATCCGGTCTTCGGCGAACAGCCCGTCCTTGCTGAAGCTCAGCGTGCCGCCGTAGAGGTCGCGGCTCTCAGGGGCCATGTAGTACTGCCCGCGCAGTCCGAGGCGGACGCCGGCGCCGAAGGCGAAGTTGATGGCTCCCCACATGTTCCGCCGCTCGTCCCGCTCGAGGAAGGGCGCCACGATCGGGTCGAGGTCGCTGCTCCCGCGCACCAGGCGCGGACGCGAGAGCAGGTCTCCGGAGTAGGCCGGGCGGCGCTCGCGGTAGCCAGCCTCGATCCGAATCGTGGTGTTCAGCTGAGCGTAGATCGAGAGCTGACCGGTGGTCAGCCGCGTCTTGGCCTTGTCGCGTAGCTGGTCGAAGAGGTCGATCACCAGCGCGCCGCGGGCGCCAAACGCGCCGTAGCGCACGTCGAGGTTGCTCTCGAAGAAGTCGCGTTCGCCCTCTTCGCGGAAGCGCTCTTGGGCGGCGACGATCGAGAGTTGGATCGCGCCCGAGTGAGGGAACGACTTGGAGAAGCGCAGCCCGCCGCCGTAAATGATCGAGTCGTAGTCCTCGCGGGTCGGGTTGGGGCTGGCCCCCGCACCGGCGAAGCCGAAGCCGATCACCGGGCCCAGGCGGACGCCGAAGCGGGTGCCGTCGACGATCCCGGCCTCGACGGATCCCGGGATCGTGGAGCGCCCGATCGCGAACTCGAGTCGGTCGCTGAAGCTGTGGATCGCGCCGTCGGGGGCCGCGTCGATCTCCAGCACCGCCGCTGAGACCCGGGCCACGATCTGCTCCTCGTGGTGCCCGGTCCAGTCGTCGACCCCGTCGAAGGGTTGGCGCGCGGTGCCGTAGAAGAACAGGCGCGCGCGGTCGTTGCCGCCCAGCCGCGAGACCTCGAAGCTCAGCCGCGCGAAGGGCGTGACCCGGTTGACGCCGACCTCTTCGTCGTAGGCGCCGTCTGCCCCAACCTCGACGTGCCCGCGGACCACGTTCTTGACGACGATCTCGTCTTCGTCGATCTCCTGCCCCGCGTCCGGGGGCGGCTCCTGGCCCTCGGGGGTCTCGCGCGCGTCGCCGTCGAGCTCGCGGCGGCTGTTGTTGCGCACGAAGGGCACCGGCTCCTGCTTCGGCAGGGGCTGAGACTTGAAGGCGCGGAGGGTGATCACCTTGCGCCGGATCTTGATCCCCTCGGGCATGGGCGGCGGCGGGTCGGGCTCCGGCGGCGCGGTCATGTTGATCGAGAGGGTCACAGCGTCGCCGCGGGCGAGGGGGGCGTCGGGGTCGAGCTCGACCACGAGGAACTGCGTCGAGATCGCCACGACGACCGAGGCGACCTTGGTGCCCTCGGCGTTCAGCTCGACCTGGGTCCCGACCTCGACCCGCAGCGCCTTGGCCAGCTCGACGTAGACCCGCTTGCCGCGGACCGAGGTCACCTTGCCCTGAACCTCGAGGGCTGCAGCGCTCGTGGCGCTGACCAGCAGGAGCAGGAGGCCGATCCAGGCCGGGGCCCGGCTCATCGGCCCGTCATTCCGTCGATGTCCCACTCGATGAAGTCGATAGCGGCCTGGGTGTGGCAGCCGGCCTGCCCGCAGGTGGGGTTGAAGTTCGTGTGGTCGGGGATTCCGGCGGGGTCGTTGGCGCTGAGCGCGTTGGCGAGGGCGAAGTCGTCCTGGTGGCAGTCGAGGCAGCGGTCCCCCGACTGGGCGAGCCCGGCGAACACGTTCCCCGTGTGGCACTGGGCGCAGCTCACCTGAGCGTGTCGCCCCGCGAGCACGTAGCTGTTGTGGACGTAGGTCGCGCCCTTGAAGGTCAGCGTGGAGTGGCAGTTGCCGCACACGATGAACCCGGCGGCGAGGTGGTCTGGCTGGGCGGCCCGCAGCTGCTGGGCGTGACACGAGGTGCACTCGGTGGGGATCGTGGGCGCCGGCTCACCCCGCCGCTGTCGGTGGCAGGCCTCGCACTCGATGCTCGCGTGGGCCCCGGTGAGCGGGAAGCGTGTGCGTTCGTGGAAGGCGAAGTTCCGCGGGACCTCCCAGTGCCGCTCGTTGTGGCACTCCTCGCAGCTGACCGTGTTGAACCCCGCGTGGGGGTCCTGGTGGCAGGCCTGACAGCTCCCGCTCAGCGACTGGAGCCCCGAGCGGTGGCAGCCCTCGCAGTCGACGGTCGCGTGGGCTCCGTTGAGGGGGAAGCCAGTCTCGGTGTGGTCGAAGGTGTCGTCGTCTGGGTCGTGGATCAGCCACCAGTCGGTCTCGACGTGGCAGCGCTCGCACTGGTTGGGTCGCTCCCACAAGGGGGGCGCCGCGGGCTGTTGGACCTCGGCTTCCTCCGCGTCCTGAGCGTGTGCCAGGGGAGAGCGCAGGCCCCAGGCGAGCGAGCACAGCCCGAGCGAAAAGCACAACAACGGTGTCCAGGCGCGGAGGCTCACCACAACCTCATTGAAGCATTCCGTTTCGGCGCGCGCACGGTGGAGGGGAGACCTCTCAGCGGCGACATAGTAATAGGTCACGACCGAGACCGCACTTGGGGGATCGGTTGGGCCCACCCCCTCTTCGGGCGGGTCGCGGCGCGCCTTGAGGTAGAGCGCGAGCCCCGAGGAGGGTAGCCATCACAGTGCGAGAACGGAGTTCACGTGTATAAGTCCTTATATCAGAGCGTCCGTCAGGATTTGTGTAGCCAATTGGAGCATCATAAGGCCCATTTCCGCAGTGCATTACGAAATGTGGGTGAAGTAGGCGGGCGACTCGCGCACATTGTTCGCGCTTAGAGGTTCACGTTCGTGCCAGCGAACCGGTCCATCCCCTGCTTCCCACCGCCTGAACGTCATTTAAGTGTAACGACCCTGTTTGGCCGGGCCATTGCAATAGGGCCCTTTGGTCTTGGGGATCAGGGACCCCAGAGAAGACCAAACCTCGGGAAGGTGCAAAATTATGAACGTCAAGACCCTAACTCTTACTCTGGCCGGCGCGGTGATGACCGCGGTCGGCATTGGCTGCAGTGGCGGTTCGTCTGGCGGCGGCGGCGGTGGTGGGACCACCGCTCCTCCCGTGACGAATCAAGGCGTCGTGACCGGGGCTTTGCCCTCGGTGCAGCGTGCGGCCACGTATCAGTTCAACGAGTACCAACTCAACAACGTGGTCGGAGCAGGCCGCGTGCTCGCCGTGGGCGCTGCGCCCGTCGCGACCGACAGCCTGGTGGTCACCGCCCCGCTGAACGAGATCCTGCTCTTCGACGACAATGGGCTTCGCGCTGAAGACTCGTTCTTCACCCCCCCGAGCAGCATTGCTGCCTACGACACCGCCACCTTCGTGGCCCTCTCCGACTGGAGCGCCGCAGGCGCTGGCGACATTTTCGTCCGTCAGGGCACCCGTTACTCGCTCCACACCGACATGCCGACCTCCGAGGCCTACGTGGCCCAGATCGACAGCGACGTGTTCGCGCTGTTCGGCGGTCAGGGCGAGGCGGGCCAGGTTTGCCAGCTCGATCCGGCGAGCTTCGCCTTCCAGAACATCGCCGACCTGGGGAGCTCGATCCCCACCTCGGCGGCGCGTAAGGACGGCGTGCTCTACGTCGGCGCGACCTCGAACCAGGTCGGCGGCGGCGCTGCCCAGCTCTTCCGCGTGCTCAACGGCGCGGTCGAAGAGGTGCAGATCCCCGGCGCTGGCGGCGCTCGCCAGCAAGTCACGGCCATGATCAGCGTCGCTCCGGCTGGCAGCGGCAGCACCGGCGGCACCGGCAGCGGCAGCACCGGCGGCACCGGCAGCGGCAGCACCGGCACCACCGGCAGCGGCAACGCGACCGTCGTCAACGGCGACATTCTGCTCCTCGCCGTCTCGACCTACGACGGCAACGGCAACCCGCTCAGCGGCTTCGTCGCGGCGACCAACGGTATCGACTGGGAGACCGTGATCAGCCTGCCCACCGCGGCTCCGACCGCGCTGGCTTTCATTGACAACACCATCTACGTCGGCAGCTCGGACGGCAGCGTGGTCTACCGCGCCGCGGACGGCAGCTGGGTCGACGAGCCGGGCCTGCCCGCCAACGACGGCGTATTCTCCATGGTCGCTCGTGACTTCCAGAACCTGCTGATCGGCACCCGCGGCCCCAACGGCGCCCTCCTGATCCAACGGGTCAGCGACGCGACGCCTCCGGCTCCGAGCCGAGTGCTCTACGCTGATATCAAGAACCAGATCTTCGCCAGCAAGTGCGACAGCTGCCACCTGAACACGGGAATCGTGGGCACCAGCATGCTGCTCAATGGCAGCGACGACGCCGCGGACCACGCGATCGTCTCCGCCCTCGTGGACATGGGTAACCCCACCGCCTCGACGCTGCTGATCAAGGCGACCGGTGGCCTGACCCACACCGGCGGCAGCCCGATCGCGGTCGGTGACGCGGACTACCAGCTGATCCAGGCCTGGATCAACGACGGCGCCCTGCTCACCGCCCCCACCGCTCCGGGTCCGATCGGTCCTGGCCCTGGCGGTCCCAAGCTCGGTTATGTCCAGGACGTGAAGCCGCTCGTCATGATGGCCGGCTGCGGCAACGCTGGCTGCCACAACGCTGGCGGCGGCCGTCAGCTCCAGTTCTCGGCTGGCTACAGCGACGACAACGCGGACCGTCAGTCGGTGCTGTCCCACGTGACCATCGCCACCCCGAACCAGAGCGCGTTCCTCACCCGGCCGTCCGGCGTCAGCCACCCGGTCAGCCCCTGGCCGACCGGCTCGGCTCAGGCTGCCACCGTGATCCAGTGGATCAACGACGGCACTCTGCTGAACGGCCAGTAACCTTCCCCAGCCTGGGGGCGTAAACCCCAGGCTATTTTGCACCCGATCCCGTTGCACGCGCGCGTGAGCCTCACGCGCGCGTGCTTCTTTTGGTTGGCTTCGTGCGAGGCGCGAGCCTTCCCGAGCGGAGTGGGGGTCGCAGAGAAGCGAGCGGGTTCACCGGCCAGGCGTGCACGTGTCCTTGGCTGGCGACACCACGCTGGCAAGTTCTTGTGGGTCAACGGCATCAGACTCGTCCCAGGTTTGGGTGCAGTGCGCACCGAATGCATGGGCGTTTCAGGGGCACTGCGAACCAAGTGCGGAGTCACGGGTCATCGCTTCGAAGGTCTAAGGAGTTGTGCTTGGCCATCCAGTTGCAATGGAGCTTCTCGTTCGCGGAGGTATGCGATGCGTCTGTTCTGGTGTCGGGTTGCGGTTGTCGTTGCTGGGTCTTGTGCGTTGTTGGGCTGCAGCAAGGGCAGTGGGGGCGGCGGAGGTGGCAGCGCCACGACGACCAGCCCTGTGATCAGCGGTCTCCCCACGCCGGACCGTGATCCGATCGGCTACTCCTTCCAGGAGATCCAGCTCAACCAGGACGCTGGCGGCCAGGTCAGCGCGCTCTCCGCGACGCCGGACAACGCGGCGATCGTCGCGATCCACACCCTCGGGAACACCGCGACCAGCGTGCAGACCGACGGGACCACCGCGGACGAGAACACCTTCGCCCAGCGCATGGGCAGCAGCGCCGTGATCTACAGCTCGATCTACGCCGGCGGCGTGGGCGGCGCGGCCAGTGAGGCCGGTGACCTGTGGGTTCGTAGCGGCGCGGCCTGGACTCAGGTCCTCGACACCACCAACGACCGCCTGACCGTGGCCGTCGTGGGCAGCAGCCTCTGGGCGCTGACCGGCGGAGAGAACGTGGCAGGCGAGATCCTCAGCGTCGACGACCAGGGCGCGACCACCTCGATCGCGAGCCTCGACAGCGCGGTGCCCACCGCGGCGATCGAGTTCGGCGCGGGCGCCTACGTCGGCGGCTACGACGCGACCACGGGCGCGGCCGTCCTCTACGAGGTGGCCGGCTCGAGCGTGGACGCCCTCGACCTCCCCGGCTCGGCTGGCGGCGCGACCGTGCGCCAGGAGGTGGTCGCCATGCTCAAGGTGCAGACCACGGCTCCAGTGACCAGCGGCAGCGGCAGCAACCCGCCGGTGAGCAGCCCCGACTACCTCGGCACCGTGGCCACGATCCTCGCGGGGCGGTGCACGGTTTGTCACGCCGACTCGAACAACGCCGGCTTCCCCGGCTACAGCCTGACCTCGGCGGCGGACACCGAGGCCGATTACAACGCGACCCTGGCCCAGGTGGACGCGGCCAGCCCGGCGGACTCGCCGCTGCTGACCAAGGCGATCGGTGACGCCCACGGCGGCGGCGCGATCCTGACGGCTGGCGACGCAGATTACGACGCGATCCTCTCCTGGATCAACGACGGCACCCCGCTGCAGAACGCGGCGACGGGGACGACCCCTCCGGCCGCGAGCAACGCCGAAATGCTCTTCGTCGCGATCGCCAGCCGCGACACCCAGTCGGGGGCGCCGATCGGCGGCTTCCTCCTCGCCAGCACGGGCTCGGGCTTCACCGTGGTGCGCAGCTTCAGCGCTGACGCCCCCACCGCCCTCGCCTGGGAGGACGACACGATCTACGTCGGCACCGCGACGGGCCAGCTCAGCTACCGCGACGCCAGCGGCCTCTGGAGCGACGAGAGCGGGATCCCGACCCACGACACGATCACGAGCCTGGTCGGCCTCGGCGGCGGCCGCTTCTACCTGGGCAGCGCCAACGCGACCGGCGCGTTGCTGATCCTGCGCACCGCGGACAGCCTGATCACTCCCCCCAGCGCTCCCCCGGCCACCACGCCGCCGGCGACCACTCCCCCCGCCGCGAGTGGGCCGACCTTCGTGACCGATATCAAGCCGCTCCTCGCGTCGAGCTGCAACGCCTGCCACACCAACACCGCCATCGTCGGCACGTCCATGCTCTACGACGCGGCTGACGACGCCGGCGCCCACGCCGTGATCACCGGCGAGGTCGACCTGGCCAACCCGGCCGCCTCCGAGCTGCTGGTCAAGGCCTCTGGCGGCGGCGGCCACGGCGGCGGCGCCCCCTGGCCGGCCGGCGGCTCGCAGGCGCAGACCGTCGAAGCTTGGATCACCGCAGGGGCTCCCCTGCAGTAACGCACACCCGATTCTGGGGCCGTAGGAGGGCCCCGCTTGCCTTCTCCTTGATGTTTCTTTGCACCCGATCCCTCGCCCGCGCGCGTCCTTCCTGGTCGCGCGCGGGCGTGTTTGTGGGCGGAACAACTGCGGTTCAAGTGGGAGTGAAGCGGGGGTAAACCTGGGCGGTTCGGGCTTCAGCCCGTGGGGGGGAGTCGCTACGGTTCGAGCAGTTGGCCGATCGAAGCCAGCGTGAGGAGGTAGCTATGGTGGCTCAGATTCCCCAACAGCTTCAGCAGCCCGAGGCGTTGTTCACGCGCACGCGCGTGCAGCCGCTCCCCGAGGGAGAGCTCGACGGGCTCGACCGTGAGCTCGCGCGGACCCCCGACGTGGTGCTCGTCGAGGCCGCGCAGCTGCGGAGCCTGGTGCGAACCGCGCGACGGGTGCGGCAGCTCGAGGCCGAAGCCGAGATCCAGTCGTGGCGGGTGAAGCTCGAGGCCCAGGAGCTGGCCTTGCAGCTGCTGCGGGATCTGTAGCCCTTGCGCGGCCGCTGGGATCGCCCGGGGACATGGGCGCGGCATCGACTGCGGGCTCGCAGCGCCGAGCCGCGTGCTTTCGGGGTTGCTGCCTGGGCTGGGCCGCCGGCTGAGGGCTCAGCCCGCCGCAGCCGTCGGCGGCTGCGAGTCCGCGTCCGACTCGGGGGCCGGCGCCTGCGGCTGCGCTGAGCCCGGATCGGGCGCTGGCGCCTGCGGTTGCGCTGAGTTGGCGTCGGGGCGGGCGTAGGTCAGGCGGCGGAGGTGGGTCAGCGTCTCCTCTTGCAGGCGGCGATTCACGGCCAACAGGTCGGCGAGGATCGCGGCGAGGAACACCGCCAACGCGGCGCCCAGGGCGACGCCGGAGGCGCCGAGCAGAATCCAACCAGGGGGGGCGTGGTCGGGGTGCAAGGCCAGGCCCAGGTGGACCCCGGCGCAGGTCAGCCCGGTCAAGCCGAGCGCGATCGCCACGCGGCTGAGCACGTAGAACGCGTTGTAGATCAGGTAGATCCGCGCGATGGTGTCCGCCGAGCGCAGCACGTAGCGCGGAATGCTCTTGAACAAGCGCGAGGGGCGGACCACCTGATTGACCCCGACCTTGACCGATTCGACGGCAATGTCCTTTTGCCCGGCCTGGATCAGGGTCTCGTGGGTGTAGGTGTAGTTCGAGTGCACGAAGAGCTGCAGCGCCGCGTTGCGTGAGAGCGCGCGAAACCCGCTGGTCGTGTCGGGGATTCGAGTTCGCGAGGCCACCCGTACGACGTAGCTGCCGAAGCGCTGCAGCTTCTTCTTGATCCAGGAGAAGTGCGGCAGCGACTCGACCGAGCGGTCGCCGACGACGTAGTCTGCGCGCCCGGCGAGGATCGGCTCGACGAGGCGCGGAATGTGGTCGGCCTCGTACTGGTTGTCGGCGTCGGTGTTGACGATCACGTCCGCGCCCCGGGCGAGGCACTCGTGGAGCCCGCGTTGGAACGCCGCCGCCAACCCCTGGTGGGTCACGAGCTGGACCACGTGGTCGACACCGAGCTCCTGCGCCACGTCCACGGTGCGGTCCGTGCTGCCGTCGTCGATGATCAAGGTCTCGACGCGGTCGAAGCCTGGGACCACGCGAGGGAGCGCCGCGAACGCCTTGGGGAGGGCGGCCTCCTCGTTCCAGCAGGGGATCTGAATGATCAGCTTCAACGCAAGTCCTGGCCTACCCGTGTTCTAGCGGCTCCGTGGCGCCCGAGCACGGCATGTGATCCTTACCCGCCCCCACCAAACGAGTTCAGCCGTCCGCATGGGGACGGGTAATGCTCGTTGGTGCTCCTGGTCCCTCCTGAGCAGTGTGTTCGGACGGGCACAGGGTCGTTTCCCAGAACCGTCTAACTCTTTACTATACAAGGGCTAAATCGACCGTGAGGGATGGACTCACGCTTGCACAGATCCTGCTTGGAGAGTTCGAGGGAGGTCGGTCGTGGAACGTTTCGCAGCAGGGCAATGCCCCCCTGATTTGGGCACCACGAGCCGGAAATCCTGTGTCACACAGGGGTTCGGCTTGGGACGCAACGTAGCCCAATTGCGACACCCATCCTCCCCTAACTCCTGTATGCAGAACCAGCGGCGAGCTGGACTGCGAGTTGCACCGCATGGACTCGAGCGGAAGAGCAAGAGGAAGTCGTTGGAACGTATTGGAGCATGGGTCGCCGCGCTAGCGGTCTCGGCCAGCGTTGCGCACGCGGCGCAACCCCACCTCGACATCAACCCGATCCTGGCCCAGCCGACCTGCGAGCGCATCGACCTCGTCCTCGGCGAGGGCTCGGGTGCGTTCACGATCCAGCGTCGCTGGTCCGGAGACGGCTGGCTCACCAGCCTCGACGCCGGGCTCTACCTGGAGACCGAGCAGCCGTTCGTGATCACCCTCGAGGCCCAGGCCCTCGAGCTCGTCCAGCGAGGTGAGTCGTGGGTGACCCGCGCTGGCGAGGCGCTCGAGGTGACCCGCTCGGGCGAGGGCTACCAAATGCGCAGCCTGACCACCGGCGAGGTGCTCTGGTTCGACGCCCTCGGCACCCCGGTCGCCCTCAAGCGCGCCCAGGGCCGCCTGGAGTTCGAGGCCGCTGGCCCCGGGGTCGGCGGCGTTCAGGGCGTGTGGGGCGAGCTGAAAGTCGAGCGCGACCGCGCAGGGCGGGTGACCGCGCTCCGCGCCCCCGGCACCACCGTCACCTACCGTTACGAGGGTGAGCAGCTGGCCTCGGTCAGCGGCCCCCGCGGCGACGAGGTCTACTCCTACGCCGAGGGCCGCCTGGCGCAAGCCGGGGCGACCGTGGTGCGCTACGACGACCAGGGTCGCGCGGTCGCCCTGGAGGGCGGGCGCGCCCCGCTGCGCCTCGACTACCGCGAGGGCGACGGCTGGACCGTCGTCGCTGAAGTGCAGCGCGGCACACAGCGCGAGCTGCTCCGCTACTCCGAGGCGCGCCGCCTGCTCGTCGTCGAAGGCGACAGCGGCCGGACCGAGACCACCTTCGACGCCCGCCTGCGGCCCTCGCAGGTGACCCACAACGGCGCGCTCGTCATGCGCCGCAGCTTCGATCGCCTCGAGCGGCCGACCCTGCTCGAGACCCCCGAAGGGCTGACGCACTGGCACTACACCGGCGAGTCGACCCAGCCTTCGCGAGTGACCCTCCCCACCGGCGCGGACGTGCGCTACGTGCGCAACGACGCCGGGCAGGTGACCCTCCGCCAGAGCTCGCGCGGCGTGGAGCGCTTCGCCTACGACGCCTGGGGCTCGCTGATCAAGCACCGCAGCCCTCGCGGCGTGATCACCAAGCTCGAGCGAGACGCTCGCGGCTACTGCGTGGCGCTCGAGCGTGCAGGTCAAACCACGCGCTTCTTGCGCGGCGCTGACGGCCAGGTCGGGCGGATCACGACCCCCGACGGGCGGGAGACCGAGTTCGTCTCCAAGGGCCGCCGGGTCCTGGTGCGCGACGAGCGCGGCCTGGTCTACGCCGCTGCCTACGACGAGGCGGGTCGCCCCGTCGCCTGGCGCGACGCCGGTGGCCAGACCGTGCGCTATGCCTACGACGAGATGGGGCTCCTGACCCGCGCCTGGGACAGCGAGGGCGACTTGCTTCGCTGCACCTACTCCGAGCTGGGCCAGGTGCAGTCGATCACCGACGCGGCCGGCAACACGGTCTCCTACGAGCACCCCGAGCCGCGGACCGTGGTCGTGCGCGACCCGAGCGCCGGGACCAAGACCCTGCGCTACGACGAGCAGGGCCACCTGGTCAGCGAGCAGCGCGGAGACGTCACGATCCGCTTCCGCTACGACGACGCGGGTCGGCTGATCGAGCGCCTGACCCCCGAGGGCCGCGAGCGGATCGCCTACGACGACCGCGGCCGGGTCGAGAGCCGCACTGCCAGCGGCGTGACCTTGCGCTACACCTACGCCGCCGACGGGCAGCTCGCCGAGCTGCACAACTCGACCCTCGGCAGCGTGCGCTTCGGCTACGACGAGCACGGGCGGCGCAGCGAGGTGCGCCTGCCCTGGGGCACGCAGACCTACGAGCGCGACGACCACGGTCGCGTGGTAGCGGTGGTCGCCGACGGCGAGCGGGTCGAGATCGATCTGCTCCCCGACGGGCGCCGGGCCGCCGTGCGCTACCCCAACGGGGCGACCACCCGCTTCGACTACGACCGCGAGCGGTTGACCACGATCGAGACCACCCACGGCGACGAGCTGCTCGACCGCCGGGTCTACGCCTACGACGACGGCGGGCGAGTCACCACCTGCACCGACGCCCAGGGCCAGACCGTGCGCTACAGCTACGACGCCCGCGGCCAGCTGCTGAGCGCGGTTGGGGAGCAGCGCTTCGACTACGCCTGGGACGCCCAGGGCAACCGCGTCGCCGACGCCGTCGACGGCGTGCAGCGCGACTTCGAACTCGGCGAGGGCAACCGGGTCGTCGGCCAGGGGGAGACCCGCTTCCACTACGACGCTCGCGGCGCGCTGGTCAAGAGCGTGAGCCCCGAGGGGGAGACCCGCTTCCGCTACGACGTCGACGGGCGCCTGCGCGAGGTGCGCGGCCCCGACGGGCAGCGGGTGAGCTACGGCTACGCCCCCGACGGCTCGCGCCTTTGGCGTGACGCCGGCGAGGGTCGCGTGTTCTCGCTTAGCGACGGGACCCACACCCTCGGCGAGCGCGCCGACGGCGAGTGGATCACCCGCTACGTGCACGGCGAGCAGGTCGACGACCTGCTGCTCGCCCAGCGCGACGAGGGCAGCTACGCCTACCACACGGACCTCGTGCGCTCGGTGACCTCGATCAGCGGTCCCGAGGGTGACGTCGCCGCGCGCTACGACTACGGCCCCTTCGGGGAGACCGTGAGCGCCGAGGGCACCGCTTCCGCCTGGAACCCCTGGCGTTACACCTCACGTGGCTTCGACGCCGACACCGGGCTCTACGACTACCGCGCCCGCAGCTACGACCCCGGTCTGGGGCGCTTCACCAGCACCGACCCCTCGGGTCGCCTGGGCGGAGTCAACCTCTACGCCTACGCCGCCAACGATCCGGTGCGCTTCAACGACCCCTGGGGACTCGAGCCCCTCCCGGGCCGCGGTGCCCCCACCGAGTCCACCACCCCCAACGCCTTCGAGCGCGCCGTGTCCTCGATGGACGAGGCCGCCACCGGGTTGCCCCCGGGAAACCGCGCCGCCTACGAGCTGGTGCGCGGGGCCGGGGACTTCGCCGCGGACACGGTGATGGGCGTCGCCGACCTGTTCAAGAAGAAGACCTGGACCGACCTGGGCGAAGCGATCCAGGCGATCAAGGAAGACCCCGCGGTCCTGGCTGAGGTCGCCCGCCAAATGGGCACCGGCGCGATCGACAAGTTCGACGAGTACGTCGACGCCTGGAAGAACGACCCCTGGAAGGCGATCCGGATGACCGGCTACGGGCTCGCCTCCGCGGCGACCATGGCCGTCGGGGCGGTCAAGGCGATCCAGACGATCTCCGCCGTGGCCAAGGCGGTCAAGGCGAGCAAGCTCGCCAAGAGGGCCGCCCAGACCGCCCGCGCCGCGAGGAACGCCGCCAAGACGGCGGTCGCCGTGGCGTCCACCGTCGGCCGCAGCGCAGACGAGGTCGGGGACGGCGCGAGGACCGTCGTGCGAATCCAGCGCGGCATGAAGCAGGCGCTGGAGGACATGAAGGGCGCGGTCGCCCGCGGGGGGCGTCGCTTCGGCGTGGACCCCGACACGCAAGCCGCCGATCGCGCGGCTGGGGTGCTCGGTCCGAATGGCTACATCAAGAACCCGACGACCCAGCGACTGACCGACTTGGTCGACGCCAACGGGCGCGTCGGCGGGAAGACCATGTCCGGGCAATACATGTATGTGGTCGACGAGAGCGGAGACATTTTGATCGGAACACGCGCCGGGCAGCGCATGCCTCACCCGACCCTGATTGGCGGCAAGGATCCGACGGTCCGGGCGGCCGGGATCGTCGACATTCGCGGTGGCAAGATCTACTCCGTCGACAACGCGTCCGGTCACTTCAAGCCGAGCGTCGAGTCCCTTGGCGAGGCTGAGAAGGCCTTCGGGCAGCTTGGAGATCGCGCCTTCCACAACGGGTTCAGGGGCTATGTGCCCTTCGATGACTGAGGGGGGCGCTGCGGGTCAATGGGGTCTCTACCCCTGGTTCGCCGAGCACGGCGAGGACCTCGTGCACCCGGACGACCGGGAGGCGTTCGCTGCTCTCATGCCTTACGGGAAGGTGTTTCGCTGCGACGGGGAAGTCGACGGCTACCTGCGCTTGGCCTACGGTGAGCGAGACTTTCGTGTTCGGCCTGGCCTCTTCCAGCGCGTCGAGCCCCCGACCTACGGCTTCGGTGCGGAGGTGGTCGTTCCCAAGCACGGCGCGGCGGTGGTTCGCGAGATCAACTGGCACCACAAGGAGTCAGAGCCGCTCTACTTCGTCGAGGCGGCCGGGAACCGTCTGAAGAAGCGCTACTTCACGCGAGACCTCGCCCCGGCCTGATTCGTTTCCCGCCAACTGCGAGCCTGGCGCCGAGCGGTCGGATCCGCGAGAACGGGACCGTGAGCCGTCGCGAACCGCAAGTGTTGCTCGTCGTGTTTTTCGCGGTCGCGCTACTGACCGCGATCCGGCCGTCGCATGGCTACGCGATCTGGGCGCTGGAGATCTTCCCCGCGGTTCTCGCGTTGGCGATCCTGATTCCCACGCACCGCTGGTTCCCGCTCACGCCTTTGGCCTATCGCCTGATCCTGCTCCACGCCTGCGTGCTGGCGTTGGGCGCGCACTACACCTACGCCGAGGTCCCCCTGGGGGAGTGGGCAAAGCAGCTGTTTGGCTTCGAGCGCAACCACTACGACCGCTTGGGGCATTTCGTCCAGGGCTTCGTGCCCGCGATCGTGGCCCGCGAGGTCTTGCTCCGCGCCTCGCCGCTGGAGCGCGGCAAGTGGCTGGTGTTCCTCGTGACCTGCGTGTGCCTCGCCTTCAGCGCGCTCTACGAGCTGATCGAGTGGTGGGTCGCGGTGGCCGTCGAGGGCGACGACGTGGGCCAGGAGTTCCTCGGGACCCAGGGCGACGTGTGGGACGCGCAGTGGGACATGCTGCTCTGCTTGCTCGGCGCGATCGCGAGCCAGCTCGGACTGAGCTGGCTCCACGACCGGGAGCTGGAGCGGCTGGAGCCGCCTAGCGGCGAACCGGCTCCACGCCCTTGATCGGGGTCAGGGCCGTGCCCTCGCGGGTCAGCGCCTGCTCGGCCTCGAGCCACGTCAGCGCACGGTCGATCTGCGCGGGCTGGAGCTGCTTGCTTAGTACCTCCTTCAGCTTCGCCGCCTCGACGGGGCCGTCGTCGGCCTGACGGCTGAGGTGCTTGAGCGCGCGGAGGGTCGGCTTGGCGAGTGTCTTCAGCCGGGTCAGCTCGAGGGCCTCGTCGCGCAGCAGGTCGAGCTCGCGCACGAAGTGGCTGCGCTGGTCGTCGGCGACCTGGGGCAGCTCGCGGATCGCGTCGAGGATCAGCATGCCGAGCATGGCCTGGCCGTCGACGGTGAGGTGGATCCCGTCGCGCTGGAACATGCGCTCGGGGTCCACGGTGAACGGCTTTCCGGCGAGGGTGATCGACTTCCCCGCGCGAAACGCGTCGAGGATCGTGTCGAAGGGGAGCACGCGCACGTTGTCGCGCTCGGCGGCCCAGGCCTCGATGGTCGCGTTGAGCTGGGCCAGCTGCTCGGCGCTGGGCTGGTTCTGGGGCGGGATCCGCTGGGCGTCGAGCTTGGGGACGGTGCCGATCAGCATCGGGCAGTCCAGCCGCTCGAGGGCCGCCAGGCCCGCAGCCAGCTTGGTCTCGCGCTCCTCCTGCGAGGAGAAGCGGTAGCCGTACCAGAAGAACAGGTCGGCGGCGACGACGAGGGTCGCGTCGCGCTCGACGAGCAGCTCGACCGAGCGCTCGGTCGTGCGCAGCGGCGAGCTGCCGAGGTGCTGGTTCGCGCGGTCGACGACGATCCCCTGCCGCTGCACACCGACTCGCAGCAGGGAGGACAGCGGAACCCCAGACCCGACGCCGTCGCTGACGCTGGCCCCGATCACCCCGATCCGCGCCAAGAGGTTGCTCTCGGCCTGGGCGGGCAAGAGCGCCAGCAGCAAGAGCGCGGCGCCAATTCTCAGTCGACCCATGGTTCCTCCGATCGGCCCGACCCTAACATCGCCTGCCATGCTGGCGGCAGAGGTTCCCCGGAGGCCTGTGCTCCAGGGGCCTTCACGACGCGATAAGATCACGAAGCGATAACGATTAGAAGAGAATCCCACCTTCCGGGGCGGCTTGTAGCCGTTTGGCTACGCGATCGGTGCAGACCGGTTTCGGTCCGTTGCATTTGGACGCTCTTCTTCTCGAGTCTATTTGACCTGTAAGGGTTTAGCTGATCCGGTCCACGGCACGCCGTGTGGTAAGTGCTGAGTGGAGAAGAAGAGAGAGGGTTTGCGATGGAACGGACCTCACCTTTGCCCACGTCTCGGCAAGGGGCTCCCGCCTAGCGGTTGAGCGTCCGCGTTCGCGTGGACTGGATGGACTCCGTCGTCGACCCCCTCTCCGAAGGGACACGAAGGCTTATGAAGGCGATCACGCTCAGCGTGGGGTATCTGTGGGTGGCCACTGCGGTGGCTTGGGCAGGTGCTGTCGACGTCAATCCCCTCAACGGCGCCCTCGACGCGGATCGCGTGGACCTCGTGGT
>Ga0209578_10001640_pt1 | contig 20268 bp, 30 predicted proteins | sample tdAd472_FD_187127 | JGI IMG/M metagenome (GOLD analysis project Ga0209578, IMG submission 187127) | Marine sediment microbial communities from the Atlantic coast under amendment with organic carbon and nitrate - tdAd47.2 (SPAdes)... | ecosystem: Environmental > Aquatic > Marine > Coastal >...
AGTCGCTTGATCATTTCTAAGCGTAAATCGAAATCACGAAAATAATAGCTAGATAATGGCAAGATCAATAAAAAAAGGCCCCTACGTCTTTCATAAATTGTTGGACAAAGTGGTCAAAGCTAAAGAGTCTAACAAAAAAGTAGTGATCAAAACTTGGTCGCGCTCTTCCATGATTATTCCTGATATGGTAGGCGAAACCATTGCCGTTCATAATGGTAAAACCTTTATACCGGTTTTTGTCACGGAAAATATGGTGGGTCATAAACTCGGAGAGTTTTCACCTACTCGAAACTTTAGAGGTCACTCCGGTAACCGTAAGAAATAATTGTTTTCTCGATTGGAGTTTTCCAATCTATCATAATTAATCGAATCATGGAAGCAATAGCCAAACTCAAAAGTGTCCCCATGTCAGCACGTAAAATGCGCTTAGTGGTGGATAATATCAGAGGAAAAGATGTAGATGAGGCCCTGGATATGCTACGTTTCACGAAGAAAGAAGCAGCAACTTGGCTTGAAAAACTACTTTTTTCTGCTATCGCCAACTGGGAATACAAACTAGATGGCCTAGAGAGCGCAGATGACTACGAATTGTATGTCAAAACTGTTTTCTCTGATGATGGTGCTATGCTGAAGCGTTTCCGTCCTGCTCCTCATGGTAGAGCACACCGCATTCGCAAGCGTACCTGCCATGTTACTTTGGTCGTTGAAAACCGCGTCCCTATCGCCAATGAAGGTGAACAGGAAGAGGTAGTTGACGTAGAGGAGGTAGCTGAAACAGCTGACGAATAAGCTTTTTAAAAAAACATTTATATACCATAGATATGGGTCAAAAGACAAATCCAATTGGCAACCGCTTAGGTATCATCAAGGGATGGGATTCTAACTGGTTTGGTGGTAAGGACTATGCCCAGAAGGTAGTTGAGGATGAGCACATCCGCAAATACTTGGAAGCCAGGGTACACAAAGGAGGCATCGCTCGTATCATCATCGAGCGAACACTAAAGCGTATCACGGTAACTATTCATACTTCTCGCCCTGGTATCATTATCGGAAAAGGCGGACAAGAAGTAGATCGTATCCGAGAAGAGCTTAAAAAACTAACGGGTAAAGACGTTCAGATTAATATCGTCGAAATCCGTAAGCCTGAAATGGACGCTGCTATCGTAGCAGAATCTATTGCCAAGCAGTTAGAAGCAAGAATCAACTATCGTCGTGCAATTAAAATGGCGATTCAGTCGACTATCCGTGCAGGAGCCGAAGGAATCAAAGTTAGAATTGCAGGCCGTTTGAACGGAGCTGATATGGCACGTTCGGAAGAGTATAAAGAAGGAAGAACTCCGCTGCATACTTTCCGTGCTGATATCGACTACGCTTTGAAAGAAGCATTAACTGTATATGGTTTGATAGGTATCAAAGTGTGGATTTGTAAAGGAGAAGTGCTCGGGAAAAGAGATCTATCACCTAATGTTGGCGTTCAGCAGAAAGGCGGAGACCGCAGAGGCGGTGGAGGAAGAGACCGCAGAGGTGGAGGAAGAGATCGCAGAGGCGGCGGCGGTGGTAGAAATCAAAGAAGAGGTTAGAATATTTAAAAAAAATGCCGTACCTTTGCACAGCTTTTTCAGAAGCTGGGCCCTATAGGGCATTTTTCGGACTCATATCGTAAAAGATTACGACCATGTTACAGCCAAAAAGAACAAAGTATCGCAAGCAGCAGAAAGGAAGAAACAACGGTATTGCCTATAAAGGCAGTAGAGTTGACTTCGGTTCCTTCGGGCTCAAGACCCTCGAACGAGGTCGAATTACAAGTCGCCAGATTGAGGCTGCCCGGATTGCTATGACTCGATACATGAAAAGAGAGGGAAAGGTTTGGATCCGAATTTTCCCTGACAAGCCAATTACTGCTAAGCCGCAAGAAGTACGTATGGGTAAGGGTAAAGGTAACCTAGACCACTACGTTGCTGAGGTAAAGCCAGGACGCATCATGTTTGAATTAGATGGTGTTTCTCAGGAAGTAGCAGTGGAGGCTTTAAGATTGGCAGCGCAAAAGTTGCCGGTTAAGACGAAGACAGTTGTCCGTCCTGACTATGTTGGATAATTCAAGTTGTTGATAAACAATTAATTGTATTTGAAATGGCAAGCAAGAAATTCCTGGAGCTTCAAGATTTCTCTGAGGCAGAATTGACGAGTGAGCTGGAAGCGACAGAAGCTCAATATCAAAAACTCAAGTTTGATCACGCCATCAAAGGTTTGGATAACCCAATCTTGTTGAAAGAAATCAGACGTGATATTGCCCGGCTTCAAACTGAAGTCCGCCGCAGAGAGTTAGCAGGCTTATCAGAGGAAGAGTTGAGCAATCGTTCAAAAATTAGGGCTAGAAGACGCCGTAAATAAATTGACCAATGGCAGAAAGAAATCTTCGAAAGACTCGAACAGGGGTAGTTACTAGCAATAAGATGAACAAAACCATTGCGGTAAGCGTGGAACGTCGTCTTCAGCACCCAATGTACGGTAAGTTCGTAAAAAAGACCAAAAAATTCATCGCTCATGACGAGCAGAATGAGTGTAATATTGGTGATCGTGTTAGAATTATGGAAACTCGACCACTAAGTAAACTCAAACGCTGGAGATTGATCGAGGTTTTAGAGAAAGCAAAATAATTGACGTACTCATGGACATTGCCTTTAGACGTAATAGGTAATTGAGAATGTACAATTGATCGTGTAGCATTGATAATAAAGACGAATAGAAGGTGGCGCATAGCTTTGCAAAACCTCATCGTCCCAATTACCAATTGTTCATTATCCGTTTTTCATTTCCGATTATCCATTAAAAAGGTCAATCCTAGTACTAACATACATAAACTGAACGTGTCATGATCCAGTCAGAATCAAGACTAAAAGTAGCAGATAATAGCGGTGCCAAAGAGGTACTGTGCATCCGCGTATTGGGTGGTTCTAAGAGACGCTACGCTTCTATCGGCGATACCATTGTGGTGACGGTAAAAGATGCAAGTCCGGGAGGTATTAAAAAAGGAACGGTTTCTAAAGCAGTAGTCGTTCGTACACGGAAGGAGATTCGTCGTAAGGACGGAACTTACATCCGGTTTGATGACAATGCAGTCGTTTTATTGACCGCTGCTGACGAACCAAGAGGTACTCGTATTTTTGGACCTGTGGCTCGTGAATTGAGAGAAAAAGACTTCATGCGAATAGTTTCACTCGCTCCCGAGGTATTGTAAAATTTACCAGTGATCATAACTGGTTCTAACTAGAAGAATAAAATGGGAAACAAAAGATTTGCACCCAAATTAAAGATCAAAAAAGGGGATAAAGTGGTAGTCATTGCTGGTGCCTACAAAGACCGGTCAAAGGTCAGAGAGGTATTGGAAGTTATTCCTGGTAAAAACCGTGCGGTGGTTGATCAAGTGAACATTCGTAAGAAGCACTCCAAACCTACCCAGGATAGCCCAGGTGGCATCAACGAAATTGCAGCCCCTATCCACATCTCCAACTTGATGTTGGTCGACCCTAAAACAGGAGATCCTACTCGTGTTGGTCGTCAAGTACAAGAAGGAAAAATTGTACGTTATTCTAAAAAATCTGGCGAAATCATAGACTAATGAGCTTTCAACCATTACTTAGAAAGAAATATAAAGAGGAAGTGGTTCCAGCTTTGATGGAGCAGTTCCAATACAGTTCGATCATGCAAGTACCTAAGTTGGTTAAGATTTGTCTTAACCAAGGGGTAGGCCAAGCGACTCAAGATAAAAAGCTGGCTGACAATGCGCTTGCAGAACTTACCTTAATCGCTGGTCAAAAAGCGGTTCCTACTAAAGCCAAAAAATCAATCTCTAACTTCAAACTTAGAGAAGAGATGGTTATTGGAGCTCGCGCGACATTGCGTAAGGATCGCATGTATGAATTCTTGGAGCGCTTGGTAAGTATCGCTTTGCCTCGTGTACGTGACTTCCGTGGTATCAATGACAAGAGCTTTGATGGAAGAGGTAATTATACCTTGGGTGTTACAGAACACATCATCTTCCCAGAAATCGACCTGGACAAGGTGAGCCGAATCACAGGTATGGATATTACCTTTGTGACGACAGCAAATACAGATGCTGAGGCCTTGGCTTTATTGAAAGCACTAGGCTTGCCATTTAAGAATCAGAGAAATTAATAACTACTTGCCTACTCGGTAAGTTTAATAAATTTATAATCATGGCAAGGAAATCACTCATTGCCCGAGAAAAGAAAAGACAGCGCATGGTTGCTAAGTATGCCGACTTGCGCAAGCAATTGAAAGAAGAAGGTCGTTGGGACGAACTAGATAAACTCCCACGAAATTCTAATCCAATTCGCTTGCACAATAGATGCCTACTTACAGGAAGACCTAAAGGGTACATGCGTCAATTTGGACTTTGTCGTGTCAAGTTCCGCCAAATGGCACTGGACGGTAAAATTCCAGGTGTGACCAAAGCAAGTTGGTAACAACTATTAGGGACGCATAAAAGATGCCTCCCTACTTGATTTTTTTCTTTTCTCCTATTCATCATAGCTAATAAGGTTCCGAACGCTTCTTAGGAAAACCCATTAGCGAAACTTGAAATAATGGTAGTAACAGATCCTATTGCAGATTTTCTGACCCGTATCCGAAATGCACAGCAAGCGGGGCACAGAATTGTTGAAATTCCTGCATCAAAACTGAAAAAGCGGATGACCGAGATCCTGTTCGAACAGGGCTTCATCCTTAGATATAAATTTGAAGATGGTGTCGGAGCTGGGAAGCAGGGCTTGATTAAGATCGCCCTAAAGTATGATCCCATCACCCGAAAGCCAGTTATTCGTCAGCTAGGCCGCATCAGTAAGCCTGGTTTGCGTAAGTACTCCAAAGCTGGAGATTTCCCACGTATCATTAATGGTTTAGGTATTGCCATCGTATCTACTTCGAGAGGAGTGATGACGGGCAAGCAAGCGAAGGCCGCTAATGTAGGTGGCGAAGTGCTTTGCTACGTTTATTAATCTTATTGTTCAGATCAAAATAGTTTAACATGTCAAGGATAGGAAAAGCTCCAATTACTTTGCCAGCAGGTGTCAAAATCGACATTAGCAAAAGTAATTTGGTAAAAGTAACAGGCCCTAAGGGTGAATTGACACAACAGGTGGACCCTGATCTGATCATTGAGATCGAAGACGGAACACTGAACCTAAAGCGTCCTACGGAATCTAAGCGCCATCGCTCTTTGCACGGTCTATACCGTTCATTGATCAATAATATGGTGACTGGGGTGTCTGAAGGTTATACCCTACAGTTGGAAGTGATTGGTGTAGGTTATAGGGTAGCCAATACAGGTCAGTTGTTGGAACTTACCTTGGGATATTCTCACCCTATCTACTTTGCCGTTCCTCAAGAGGTGAAAGTAGAGGCGAAAATGGAAAAAGGTAAGAACCCAGCTATCATTCTTCAAAGTCACGATAAGCAATTGATTGGACAGGTTGCTGCTAAGATCAGAGCCTTCCGTAAGCCTGAGCCTTACAAAGGAAAAGGTATACGCTTCCTCGGAGAAGAAATCAGACGTAAAGCTGGTAAGACGGCAGGTAAGTAGTAAGCCGGTAGCCCCTGAGGCACCGTTGATGTTGCACTGTTTATTATATTGGGCCTTGGGTTTGGATGAAATAGGCCTTACACTAAGGTAAAAATCAGATATTATGCAGTTTTCTAAGAGTAGAAGAAGACAAACGATCCGAAAACGGATTCGTAAAAAAATAAAAGGAACAGCAGACAAACCACGTCTAAGTGTTTACCGAAGTAATAAAGAGATTTATTGCCAGGCAATCGACGATGTGAATGGTGTCACGCTCTTTGCTGCCTCTTCAAGAGATGCAGGCGTAGAGCAAACTGGAAATAAAACTGAAATCGCAAAGAGAGTGGGCCAAGCTTTGGCATCTAAAGCACAAGAAGCTGGCGTTTCTACTGCTCTTTTCGATAGAGGTGGGTATCTTTATCACGGTCGAGTGAAGGCTCTCGCTGAAGGTGCTCGTGAAGGCGGACTTAAATTTTAAAATCTCTAATCGCAAAATAGCATGGCAAAGGGAAATTCAAATAAAAAAGGACAAAGCCGCGATCGGGTAAAACCCACTGATACAGAGTTGAAAGAAAAGTTAGTTAACCTTAATCGTGTTGCCAAGGTAACCAAAGGTGGACGTACTTTCAGCTTCGCTGCTATTGTTGTCGTTGGTGATGGTAAAGGAACCGTTGGACATGGATTAGGAAAAGCACGTGACGTGTCCGAATCTATTGCCAAAGCAGTTGATGATGCTAAAAAGAACCTCATTAAGGTGCCATTGTTGAGAGGAACTATTCCTCACGAGCAGAAAGGAAAGTATGGTGCGGGTAAGGTTTTCATTAAACCAGCAGCAACGGGTACAGGTGTAATTGCGGGTGGTGCGATGCGTGCCGTTCTCGAAATTGCGGGTGTTCAAAACGTATTGGCAAAAGCGCAAGGGTCTTCCAACCCTCACAATGTAGTGAAGGCTACTATTGATGCTTTGGCTAAATTGAGAAGCCCACAAGATATTGCACGTCAGCGTAATATCTCGCTAGAGAAACTGTTCGAAGGATAAAAATGTTAATATCATTATAAAGTATCGGAAAAGCTCTTATTTCCACTAACTTTATGTGATTTAAAGCTTGTAAAATGGGCAAGATTAAAATTACACAGGTCAAAAGCCTGATCAAGCGACCACAAAGACAAAAAGATACGATCAAGGCCCTAGGGCTAAAGCGTATTAATGACAGTGTGGTGCATGAAGTAAATCCTCAAATCGCGGGGATGGTAGCTAAAGTTAATCACCTGATCAAGGTGGAAGAAGTTTAATGTTAAGATGCTAGCGGAAGCGAGGGTACTTAGGTAAACTCAGTCCTTCAGCTCATTCAAATAAGAGAACGAAAATGGAATTACATAATTTAAAGCCTGCAGCAGGATCAATTAAGAGTCGAAAGAGAATTGCTCGGGGCCAAGGTTCCGGTAAAGGCGGTACGGCGACTCGCGGACACAAAGGGGCTAAATCACGTTCAGGTTGGAAATCAAAGCGCGGTTTTGAGGGTGGACAAATGCCTATCCAAATGCGCTTGCCTAAGCGAGGATTTAAGAATCCTAATCGAGTGGCATATGTACCTATTAACTTGGAGCGATTACAAGAGATAGCTCTCAAGTACAAATTGGAGACTATCGATTTGGACGCACTTATCTCGGCAGGTATTGTCCGTAAAACTGACAAAGTAAAGATTCTAGGTACTGGTGAGTTAACTGCTAAATTGGCCGTGAGCGCACATGCTGTCTCTTCTGCGGCTAAAGAAGCAATCGAAGCGCTGGGAGGATCTGTTAACCTCGTTTAATTCTAACTGATGAAAAAGTTTTTTGACACACTGAAGAATATTTGGAAGATTGACGAACTGAGAAACCGCATCTTGTTTACTTTAGGCATCTTGCTGGTTTTCCGCTTTGGAACTTTTATCGTCTTGCCAGGGGTTGACCCTACGGCCTTAAAAGCTGCCATTGCTAATAATGCCAATCCAAATGATCTCTTAGGTCTGATCAATATGTTCACAGGTGGTGCATTCAACAATGCATCGATCTTGGCATTGGGTATCATGCCTTATATCACGGCTTCCATTATTGTGCAGTTGCTAGGTTTTGCTTTGCCATATTTCCAAAAATTACAGCAAAGAGAAGGGGAGTCCGGTCGGAAAAAACTTAATCAGATTACTCGTTTATTGACGGTTGCCATTACACTTGTACAAGGTGGTGGATACCTTTCCTATATCAAAGGAATGGGAGCGATTGATCCTTCTATCCCTGAAGCGATTTTCTGGTTCTCTAATATTATAACCTTATCATCTGGTACTGTATTCTCTATGTGGTTGGGTGAACGTATTACCGATCGAGGTATTGGAAATGGTATTTCCTTGCTGATCACTATTGGTATCGTTGCCACATTACCACGAGCATTAGCCTTCGAATTACAAGCACAGTTAGCTGGTGGCGGACTATTGATGTTCGTAATCGAGTTGGCCGCTTTATTCATGGTAACCTTAGCTACGGTATTAATTGTTACGGGGGTACGGCGTATTCCCATTCAGTTTGCCAAGCGAATGGTAGGGCGCGGATCGGCTTCTATGCCTGTATCTGGCGCGAGAGATTATATCCCGGTAAAGGTAAATGCCTCTGGTGTAATGCCGATTATCTTTGCGCAAGCTTTGATGTTCTTACCCGCAGTTATCGCGCAGTTCTTTGCCGGTAGTGGGAGTGATGTACAATCAAGTGGCTTGTTGCGAGCATTGAATGATTTCACCTCTGGCCCATACAACATCATCTATTTTGTATTGGTAGTCGTGTTTACTTATGTATACACAGCCTTGATGGTTAATCCACAGCAATATGCTGAATACTTGAAGCGTCAAAATGCTTTCATCCCTGGTGTTAAACCGGGTAAGGCAACAGCTGATTTCATTGATGCTGTAACAACAAGAATTACGCTTCCTGGATCTATCTTCTTAGGTCTTATTGCTATCCTGCCAGCAGTAGTCACTGCTATGTTTAATGTGAATGCAGCATTTGCCGCCTTCTTTGGAGGTACTTCACTGTTGATCATTGTAGGCGTTGTATTGGATACATTGCAGCAAATTGAAAGTCACTTGCTAATGCGTCGTTATGATGGATTGGTGAAGTCAGGTCGTTTGCAAGGAAGAAGTAGAATGCAAGGCATCGGCGCCAATATGTAATAACGCTGATTATTGAAAATATAAGAGGAATAGCGCCTGGTAATAGGTCGCTTGACCAAAGAATGGAGTAAGACTAAAGTAGCCTGAAGGGATAAGATTAGCAGCGGTCATTTAGATTACTCCATTCTGTATTATTATAGTTTTCCATTTTAGTTGAGGCCAATGATATTTTATAAGACTGACGAAGAGATAGAAAAAATTAGAGAGAGTTGTTTGTTGGTTTGTAAAGCACTTACAGAAGTGGCTAAAATCATCAAACCTGGTCTTACTGGTGCAGCCATAGATACTGTGGCTGAGCAAGTAATCCGAGACCATGGAGCACTCCCTGCTTTCAAAGGGTACAGAGGGTTTCCTTCTACACTTTGCGTTTCTGTCAATGAAGGAGTCGTACATGGAATAGCTACAGAGGAACTTGTTTTCAAAGATGGAGATATTGTATCGGTTGATTGTGGCGTATTAATGAATGATTATCATGGTGATTCGGCCTTTACATTCCCGCTTGGAGATGTGCCCGATCATATCATGGAATTATGCCACGTAACCAATACCTCTTTATATAAAGGAATAGATAAAGCTATTGTAGGGAGCAGATTGGGGGATATTGGCTTTTCTATTCAAAACTATGTAGAACGAGTTCACAATTATAGTATTGTCAGGGAGCTGGTAGGACATGGTATTGGCCGTGATCTACACGAAGCACCTGAAGTACCCAACTATGGTAAAAGAGGTAGGGGCCCAAAACTTAGAGAAGGATTGGTGATCGCTATCGAACCTATGGTGAACTTGGGTAGGAAAGAAGTGCGAACGGCCAAAGATGGTTGGACAGTTTTTGCAAAAGACTTAAAACCTTCAGCGCACTACGAACATACCGTTGCTGTGAAGGAAGGACAGGCTGATATCTTGTCTGATCACAGTGGCATAGAAGCTGCAATTTTAGCTAATCCGAATGTAAAATCGGTCAGTATTAAAACTGTAGCCGTCTAGATTGTAAAGTTTTTTAGGCCATAGCATAGTAAATAAATTATTTTACGTATCTTTGCACTCCGAAAATTTAGCTATGGCAAAAAAAGATTTAATTAAGCAAGACGGTATTATTGAAGAGGCTTTATCAAATGCTATGTTCCGTGTGAGATTGGAAAATGATCACCAGATAGTAGCAACGATCTCAGGTAAGATGAGGATGAATTACATTAGAATCCTACCTGGAGATAAAGTAGCTGTTGAAATGTCTCCTTATGATTTGACTCGCGGGAGAATCATTTACCGGTATAAATAGTATCGAATTGTATTAACAATAAATGCTATCATGAAAGTAAGAGCATCCATCAAAAAACGTACCGCTGACTGTAAAATTGTCAGAAGAAAAGGAAAATTGTACGTCATTAACAAAAAGAATCCTCGGTTCAAGCAACGCCAGGGTTAATCAATTAATTGAATTTTTAAGCTGACTCGGATAGGCTTACTTCTCAGCTTGACTGTAGTAAGTATTTCGATCACACAAATATATAATCAATGGCTCGTATTGCAGGTGTAGATTTGCCCAGAAATAAACGAGGGGTCATCAGTTTAACTTACATTTTTGGAATTGGTCCAGCTCGCGCTCGCGCAGTGCTTGCCCAGGCTGGAATTGATGAGAATGTAAAAGTTCAAGATTGGACTGACGACAATATCAAGAGTATTTCTGTTTTCATTACCAATGAGTTAACGGTAGAAGGGGAATTGCGTTCTGAAGTTCAGATGAATATCAAGCGCTTGATGGATATTGGATGTTATAGAGGCTTACGCCACCGTAGAGGACTTCCGTTACGCGGACAGAGAACTCAGACCAACGCGAGAACGCGTAAAGGTAAACGTAAAACAGTGGCTAATAAGAAGAAAGTTACTAAGTAGTAAAAGCTTAGGGATTGTTCATCTTTTCAAAATTTTTGCGATCAAATGGCAAAGTCAACGAAAAAAGTTAGAAAGCGTAAAGTCAAAGTGGAGCCAGAAGGTATGGTATTCATTAAGGCAAGCTTCAATAATATTATCATTTCTCTTACGAATAAGCAAGGGCAAGTTATCTCTTGGGCTTCGGCTGGTAAAGCAGGTTTCCGTGGTTCTAAGAAAAATACACCATATGCGGCTCAAATTGCAGCTTCTGAAGCAGCGCGAGTGGCTTTTGAAGGAGGTATGAGAACGGCAGAGGTATTCGTGAAAGGACCAGGATCAGGGCGTGAAGCTGCGATTCGTGGTATCGACTCTGCGGGAATCAAGGTAAGCCGCATCAAGGATGTGACGCCGATCCCTCATAATGGTTGTCGTCCACCCAAAAGAAGAAGAGTATAATCTCTTCGTGTATTGGTATTGATATTCTAAATTCAGCAAATTTTTTACTTAAAATGGCAAGATATACTGGACCCACATCGAAGAAGGCAAGAGCGCTAGGTGAGCCTATTTTTGGGTTTGATAGGGCCTTTGAGAAGAAGAAGTACAAACCAGGCCAGCACGGAAACTCAAGAAGAAGAAGACAACGTTCTGACTATGCTTTGCAATTGCTAGAAAAGCAAAAAGCAAAATATACCTATGGTGTATTAGAGCGTCAGTTCCGAAACTTATTTGAAAAGGCCAGCCGCAAAAAAGGGGTAACTGGTACTGTCTTGCTTCAATTGTTGGAAGCACGTTTAGACAATACCGTCTTCCGCTTAGGTTTGGCCCCAACTAGACGTGCCGCACGTCAGTTGGTTGCGCATAAGCACGTACTTTTGAACGGCGTTATCACCAATATCCCTTCTGCTCAATTGAGAGCGGGAGATATCATTTCTGTTCGCGGAAAATCTCAAGGCTTGGATGTAGTGAGAGATAGTGTAGGAGCCAAGAAAGATGTACGGAAATTCCCTTGGTTGGAATTTAACCCGGATACCGTAACAGGAACCTTCCTCGAATATCCTGATAGAGACCAAATACCAGAGAAAATCAACGAGCAGTTAATCGTTGAATTGTACTCTAAATAAGATATAAATGGCAGCCTTTTCGTAAGGCTGTCACTTTTGCTATATAATAGGCTATACGCTGTAGCTCTTTTTTTCTTGTCAAAGTTTCAAACGACATATGAGTATATTAAACTTCCAGAAGCCAGATAAAATCGTATTGCAAAAAGCGAATGATTTTGAAGGTACTTTTGAATTCAAACCTCTGGAACCAGGCTTCGGCCAAACTGTCGGCAATGCCTTAAGAAGGGTGTTGCTTTCCTCATTGGAAGGCTACGCTATATCTGCCGTACGGATTGCTGGTGTCGACCATGAGTTTGCCACCATTCGTGGTGTTGTACAAGATGTCATCGAAATCATCCTTAACCTAAAACAAGTTCGTTTAAAACAACTTATCACTGATGATGATGTAAGTAGTGAAAAAATCTACTTGACCATCAGCGGAAAGGATGACTTTAAAGCAGGTGATATCGAAGAACACACTAATGTGTTCAAAGTAATGAACCCTGAACTACTGATTTGTAACATGGAACCTTTTGTCAATCTCGAAATGGAATTGACAGTAACAAAAGGCCGTGGTTACGTACCAGCTGACGAAAACTTACCTAAGGATGCGCCTATCGGTGTTATCCCTGTAGATGCGATCTATACACCGATCAAAAATGTGGCCTACCGTATTGAGAATACACGTGTGGGACAAAGAACGGATTACGAGAAATTGACGATCGATGTGAAAACGGATGGTACTATACATCCGGAAGATGCCATCAAAGAAGCTTCTAGAATCTTGATTCAGCACTTGATGCTTATCACCGATGAGAACATCACATTTGATGATGCTTCAAGTCGAGAAGATAATATCGTAGATGAGCATATCCTGCACATGCGTAAATTGTTGAAGACTTCATTGGAAGACCTCGACTTGTCGGTACGTGCATACAATTGCTTGAAAGCAGCCAAGATCAATACACTAGCAGAGCTAGTTAAGTATGATACTCATGAGTTACTCAAGTTCCGTAATTTCGGTAAGAAGTCACTCGTAGAGATCGAAGAATTACTACAAGACAAAGGCCTTACTTTCGGTATGGACCTTTCCAAGTATAAGCTTGAAGAAGACTAATAACGGTTTCTAAAAGCTTCTCAAGCCTACTAGATGCAAAAGCGTATCTGATTGGCTTGAGAAGTATCCGTTAACTAGCGAATAAAAATCGTAGGCAGTCCTCTCAGAGGACTTTTTTCTTAATAGCAATTTACTCATTCATCATTCAAGGCACAAGCCTGCTGTCCGTAGATCGTGGAGATCAGTGATGATAAAGTGTTGCGAAGCATATATAAGTAATGAGACACGGTAAAAAAGTAAACCATCTCGGTCGTAAATCGGCCCACCGAAAAGCGCTATTGCGTAACTTGACGCTTGCTTTGATTGAGCACAAGCGCATCAATACAACCTTAGCCAAGGCGAAAGCATTGCGCAAGTTTGTAGAACCTATCGTCACTCGATCCAAGTCAGATACGATGCACTCTCGTCGAGTAGTTTTTAGCTACTTGCAAAACAAAGAGATGATCAAAGAATTATTTGGCGTAATTGGACCAAAAGTGGCTGATCGACCAGGCGGATATGTGAGAGTCATCAAAACTGGATTCCGTAAGGGAGACGGAGCTGAAATGGCCATGGTGGAATTGGTAGACTTCAATGAAGTATACAGCGTAGGAAAATCCGAAAACAAAGCGGGGGGTGGTCGCCGTCGTCGCCGTAGAGGTGGTAAAGGTGGTGGAAATGCTGCTGCAGCTGCTGCCACAGGAGCTGCTACCGTTGCAGCTACTACGGAAGAAGAAGAATAGTATAGATATTGATACGGAATGGAGCTTCCATTCCTCAATAAATAAATCCTCAATGGGAGGGCTGCAGATTGTGGCTCTCCCATTTGTATTTTAAGCCCTGATGTAAGCTATCGCGAAATCTATGCCTGGTTAAAGGATGTCGAATTAGCTGACCGACAGGGATTCAAGAAAGAATTTAGACAGTTGGTTAAAAGAGCGCATCGTTTGTAGTGTTTTTAGCACGTTATCACCCGACTGTATTACAGGAGTTAGCTGTGTAGAAGCAGCAATCTCATGTAGCTTGTTTACGGGTAGCTTAGTAATGATCAAAAAATAACTTCCCGATTTTGCATATGATCTTTTGGCGCTATACTGCGTTATTTTTTTCAGCGATAGCGCTGCTATCCCTTCAAAAAATGCCTTCCCGATAGCTATCGGGATCACCAAAATCTCTATCTCAAAATGCGGAACTTATTCTTTGTCCATTACTTAGAGCATAAATCTTTAGCAAAGAGCACTAATCGGAAATCAGAAGGTGAAAATCGGAAAATAGGCTGGCAACACCCGGATTCCGACTTCCGAATTCGCCTTTCCGACTTCACATGAGGAATTGCTGGTGTAGAAGCCGGTTCGTCGAAATTCAAAGTCGGTAATCAGACATTAATGTGCAGCTTCAGCGAAGAAATATTTATAGTCGAAAGCCTTACACAAACATGCGCTCAGCGTAGTAAATTTGTATCAAATTTGCAGCTATGATGATAACAGATGCTTTGCGGCAGCAATTAACCCAAGTTCGCCAGGAATTACACAGCCGGCCCGAACTATCAGGAAAGGAAGAGGAAACAAGTGCTTATGTGATCGATTATCTCTCCCCCTTCCAAGCTGCTCAGCTGTTAAAAGGGGTAGGAGGCACCGGCCTTGTTGCGACCTTTGATAGTGGAAAACCAGGTGAACATCTCCTATTTCGGGCCGAACTAGATGCCCTGCCGATCCAAGAATCCAATACTTTCAGTCATCGTTCTATTTATGAGGGAGTATCTCATAAATGTGGACATGATGGGCATACCACTGTCTTATTGGGCTTGGCTCATTTGCTAGCTGATTCTACAGACTGGAGCGGCCAGGTCAGTCTGTTGTTTCAACCCGCAGAAGAGACTGGAGCGGGAGCGATGGCGATGTTGGCAGATGAACAATTGGCATCCCTTAAGGTGGATAAAGCTTTTGCCTTTCACAATCTTCCTGGCTATCCCTTAGGGCAAATCATATGGAAAGAGGGAGCCTTCACGCCATCCGTTCAATCTTTAATCATCCAATTGCGAGGAAAAACCGCCCATGCCGCTGAACCACAGAATGGCTTGAATCCTGCCTTGGCCATCGCGGAGATCTTACAATTTGCACAGCAATTAGAAATAACTGACCCTTTAAGAACGGATTTTCGTTTATTAACACCGGTTTATCTCAGCATGGGAGAAAAGGCCTATGGTGTATCGGCTGGTGCGGGTGAAGTGCATTTGACTTTGCGAGCTTGGACACAAGCACAAATGGAGCATTTAACGACGATCTTCCTGGGGCAGGTAAAATCTATTGCTGACCAAGCGGGCCTCCAGCTTGATTTTAGCTGGACAGATACTTTCAAAGCTAATTTTAATGCCGAGCTACTAGTTACACAATTACGGGAATCGATTCATCGGCATCACCTGTCTGATCAGATGATGGAGCAACCTTTGACCTGGGGCGAAGATTTTGGTGCTTTTGGGGTGCTCTGCCCTACGGTCATGTTTGGGATTGGGGCAGGAGAGGATAGGCCAGCTTTGCATCATCCCGACTATGATTTTCCCGATGAAATTATACCTACTGCTTTACAAGTCTTTTGGGGGATTATTTGTCCCTCATTCCTAATTTAAAAGTACTTTTTTAAATAAACTTCTAAGGGCAACCTTCTAGGATTAGCGGAAAAATTGGTTTATTTGTTGTCAGAGACCTTAAAGAGATAGGATGTTTAGTAAAACTTGCACGTATGCTATCCGGGCCATGTTGTACCTGGCGGCACATACAGATGAAGATCGGAAAATGAGGGTAGACGAAATTGCAAAAGAATTGGCAGTTCCCAAACATTTTTTGGCTAAAATTTTACAGCAATTAACCAGGTATCAGCTTGCCTCCTCTATGAAGGGACCTAATGGCGGGTTCTACCTTAGTGAGTCTGATAAAAAAGCCTCTTTGCTTCCCGTTATCGAACAGATTGGTGGCCCACAAAACCTGACGAGTTGTGTGTTGGGACTTCCAGAATGTTCATCCGCTAAGCCCTGTATGTTTCACCAGCAAGCCGTAGCGTACCGAAATAAGCTGCTTGATATGTTTGGCAAGGAAACAATTGGAGAATTAGCGGAGCGAATGATCTTAGACGATATCCAGTTTTAGTCAGTGACTAGTGGTGAAGGAATAGCAGCCTACCAACTTCTTGCCGTAGCTGAGAGAGCTACAAATCAATCCAATGTTTAAAAGACGTAATTTTAGATCTACTAACTAGAAACTCAATTTTTTCTGCTGGCGTATTCAATTCCAGCTTTAAGCGTTGATTGAAGTAAGGATGTATTTTCTGGACGGCATTAATATTGACGATTTGATGCCGGCTAATTTGGAAAAATAGCGTCTCATCCAATGCCTTTATCAAGCCTTCTATCGTATTGTTATATAAATGACGTTTCCCATCAAAAGTGTGCAGAAAGGTGATGCTACTCTCTGAGTGCACAAATGCAATATCATTCACCTCGATAAACTCAAAATGGTTACCTCTCTTCACTAGGCAACGATGTTTTTTTTGTCGATTGAGTTGTCCAAAGACCGATTGAATTTGTTGATTGAAGGCGCTTGTATTGGTCGTTTGCTGGGCTTGGTATTTTTGTAGGGCCTTCAATAGACCCTCCGGATTGATCGGTTTGAGCAGGTAATCGATGCTATTGACTTTAAAGGCATCGATGGCATATTGGTCAAATGCAGTAGTAAAGATGATCGGTGCTTCCACTTTTACATAGTTGAAGATTTCAAAGCAAAGTCCATCGGCTAATTGGATGTCCATAAAGATGAGATCGGGGGTCTCATGTTGATGAAGCCAATTGACGCTATCCTCTACACTATCCAAATGCGATAGAATATTAGCCTTTGGCTGCATCTTTTTCACAGTAGACTGGAGGTATTCGAAAGCATTTATTTCGTCCTCAATGATCAAGATATTCATAGTCTTATGGTCTAATTGGAACGTTCAATAAGTGGCATACGCACTTCAAAATAGTTATTATGAGAAGAAACGATCAAGAGATCTTCCGTAAAAAAAGCGATCCGTTTTTTGATGTTATCTAGCCCCATGCCCGTTGATTCAACCGCTTGAATCTTTCGCTGAATATTATTCCTTACCACGAGGTATTTATCATCTGCTGAAAAGAAAACTTCAATTTGTAAGGGCTTATTTTTGGAGACAATATTGTGCTTAATCGCGTTTTCGATCAGTAGTTGCAAAGATAAAGGGAGGGTATGTTTATTGATCCGGACAAGATCTGGCATTTGAATGACTAGGCTTTTGCCAAACCGCTCCTGCAGCAATTCTACATATACTTTTGCATTATCCAACTCCATAGCGATTGGGACGGTGGCCTCTTCTTGTTTACTAACAGCGTAGCGATAGAAGGTCGATAATTTGCTAAGATATTTTCGTGCTCGATCTCCCTCTTCGGGGATTAAATTCATGAGTGTATTCATACTATTGAAGAGAAAGTGTGGATTGATCTGATTGCGCAGATTATCTAGTTGGCTTTGGATGTGGGCTTGTTGTATCCATTCTTTTTCCATGATTGCTTCTTTATATTTATGAAAAAAGTAGATGGTATCATAAAGCAGCATGACCGAAACGGTCAAGAAGTAAGTAGAGGCCATGCCTTGAAGCAAGGTAGGGTCACAGAGATCAACAAAATCGGTGAGTGCATAAATAATACTGAGTAGGGAGGCAATAGCGAAAGAAATTAGAGGGGCTGTGATTATAATGATCAGAATTTGCAATGTAAACCTTCTTATACTTTCTGTAAACGCATCATACCTTTTCCGTAAGCTGATGAGAATGAAGCGATTCCAAAACCAAAAAGCACTGGTGTAGATCATACTTTCTGGTAATTCCTGGTGGGCTATGGGCAGGTATTCATCGATAGAAACGTCGAAGAAAATCAGCGGTATAATGGCTGCCAGAATAGGAATCCCAAAGAGCATTAGCTTGCGATCGTCAAAAGAGAGGTACGGTATGTTAGGTTTGATGAACATATAAATCAAATAGCTGCTGGAAATAAGGCTGTCCTAAATATACTCATGTTTAATAGACTTCTGAAATGGTTTTGCTGCCTACCAATTAGTTTAGTAATGAAAAATAAATAAATAAGCCCAATTAGCCTTATCGGGTAAGTGCTTTAAAAGGAAGGAACCTATCCATCGTCAAGTAGACCATAGAGTTGTTCCTTCTCTTCTGCCTCTGATCAGTATTTCTTGAGGTATACTGGAATATTATATTGAGCGGTGACGACTACGCCATTCCGAGTAATTGGCTCAACGCGTTCCAATTTTTTTAGTTCATGAATTAGGGCTGAGGCAATCGGGTTTTTACAATCTTCCAGTGTCAGGATATGTTGTAGTTTGCCATCTGGAGCTATCTCAAAAGCAATCGTGAATGCTACATCGGAGTTATAGTACTCCAAAAATTCTGAGGCTACACTTAGGTGTTCACTCAGGTACTGATTGATCTCCAGTAACACTTCTTTTTCATTGCTTTCGTTGTTCTGCACTTGACTTTTGTGGCTTGGTATGTCGGCTTTGCTCAGCCACTGGCCGTCAGCTTGGGCACTTAGGGTATAGGTAGTAAATAATGCCAAGCAGAGGAATACTAATGATAATGGGTTTTTCATGATAGATAGATTTAACAGTGGTGAATGAATCTTTGCGCTAATGCAATTTTTAGGATGTGTTTTATGGGGTCAAGCTCCTGTACTAGGTACATCTTGGAGGACTGGCGCTTGGCCCAATAGAGCCACTGGACGCGGATGGATTTTTTATACATCGAACGGAAACTTAGAATTGTACACGGTATAAGAAATCGGGGAAAAAGCCGATTTGATTGGTTTGGTCTATATTTTGAGTCAAGCGATTGTATTGCCGAACAAAGATGTTTTCTTGATTCGTTACATTCTGGAAGTCGAAATAGAACTGATGCGAAATTTTCTTTTTTGCGCTATTGAGTTTGACACCCAGTTTCACATCCCAGCGGAAGTAATCATCATACTGCAAACTAAAAGCCTTGTCTTCTTGTAGAATTTCGACACCTACTGCCCTCGAAGCCTCAAGATCGACCGGAGTATACCAGCGACCACCAGAAGCCGTCAATTTGGTGTCAATGACGAAAGCATGGCGCTTAGCCTTCCCGATTTTGAATTCCTTCCCGGCTAAAAAGTTAACCACATAGCCATTGTCAAAAGGTGTACTTCGTTCTATCCCATCGCTACCCTCATACTTACTTTCGAAGAACGAAGCAGTGGTCAGCAGGTGATAGCCTTTGCTATAGAATTTCTCTAAGGTGATTTCTACCCCTCGGTTATAGGCGGTGCCTTCACTCACTAGTGAGGTTTTATCATCGGAGAAGACAAAAGAAGCCCCTTCTGTTAGGGTAGAGTAACTCGTTGGGTCTTGCTCAACAGGTGCACGGTCAATATCTTGATAGTATACTTCGGTTTTTAAGCGCCAATCTTTTCCCAATTTGGCATCATAGCCGAGTACATAGTGCTGGGAACGTACAAAATCTAAGTCTTCATTGGTACGTAGAAGCTCACCTTCCACCTCCTCATTGAGGAATAGAATGGGTAGGGGAGCGGTTTGGTTGTGCATGCCATAGCCCAATGTAAATTTGTGGCTTGGGTTGACGGCATAGGTTAAGGAAGCCCGTGGTTCTACGACAAATTGCTCATTGAGTGTGGCATATTGTCCGTGAATGCCGGCATTGAAACTGAGGTCTTCCGTCAATCGATATTTTGTCTGGATGAAAGGTTGAACCAGGCCAATGCTGCCATTGAAATCGTATACGGTGAACCAATCGGGTTCGCCATCGCCGTCCGAATCCGGACGCCCATCACGATCTTGGAAAGCGGCATCATTACCAAAATCTTCATACAATACGCCTGCTCGGATGGTTTGTTTGGCATTGAGCTTACTATTCAGGTAGGAAGAAATGGTGAAGCGGGTTTCGCTATTATCCACTTCTATCAAGCGCAATTTTTTCTGGTTGGGTGTATCCAAATCGAAATAGCGATCTTGTTCGTAGGTGTTTCCTCGGAAGGAACCGCCAATCACCGTCCTCAAATAAGTATTTTTGCCCACGATCAAATTATGCTTTAGTCCTACCAGACCAAAACTTCCTTTCACATAAGCATCTTCGTCTTCGGCAGCGAATAGATCATCGGGATCGATGTTTTCCCCCAGGAAGGTGATATCCGAACGTCCTCCTATTCCGAAGAGGGTAAATCTACCCGCATTGGTATTACCTAGGTCTACTTTGAAAGAAATATCCTGGTAATTGGGCGTTGCAGTGGTGCCACCAGCCGATCCTATCAGGCCAATGAAGGAATAACGTCCAGCAACAACATAAGAGCCTCCTTTTTTGCCGATAGGCCCT
>Ga0209578_10001644_pt1 | contig 20222 bp, 17 predicted proteins | sample tdAd472_FD_187127 | JGI IMG/M metagenome (GOLD analysis project Ga0209578, IMG submission 187127) | Marine sediment microbial communities from the Atlantic coast under amendment with organic carbon and nitrate - tdAd47.2 (SPAdes)... | ecosystem: Environmental > Aquatic > Marine > Coastal >...
TGGCCCGCTGGCCTGCCGGCTATTACCTTTTTGAAGGACACAGCGATGGGGGCGAAAAGTCCTTTGGCGAGACCATGCTGACCTACGATCTGCCGGCAGCACCGGTTGATGTGGACTTCGATGGTTCGATCATTTCCTGGGCTGCCGGTGACGACCTCGGGGAATGTGCCGACTATTTCCTGCTGGACGCACTGGTGACCGACGGTACCCTGTCCACCCATCCCGAAGACGTTGAGGTGGACAGCTGGGAAATAGTGCTTGAGCCGGATGTGGAAGACGGCGATATCACCGGTTCTCTGGTTTATTCCATTCGTGTGGCCGGCGACATTGCGCCGATGGCAGTATCGGTACCTGCCGAATACCTCGCTTCCCTGCCGGACGACACACCGGTGAAGATTGAAGTTGGTGCCATCGGGGGTGAGGATAACGCCACCTTTACCGAGGAAGACGGCTACTGTGTCAATGAAGTGGCTGGCTGCGAGGACGAGTAACGTCCAGTCCAGCCCGTGGAACCGAGGCTCCTGTCAGCCAGGCTGGCAGGAGCCCCTGTCCAGGCTGAAGGTGCCGGCGGTTCCGTTTACAGGTTTTTCCTGGCGTGGCGTCCAATCGCCAGCTGACTGTCAGAAAGACCCTCTCAGGGTAAGAAAAAACACCGTATCCGCATGCTCTGTTTCGAACACCGTTTCGTCGATCACGTTATCCCTCAGGTCAGCAAGCCCCTCGTAAAGCAGGCTTTGCTCGCGCTTGTTGGCGTCAAGTATATTGTTGACGGTAAACCGTACAGTGAAATCGGCAAGAAAACGTTTTTCAATGAAGTAATCCAGGTTGGCGCCGTAGCGGACAGACTTCACTTCGTCGGTCAGGACTTCCCGGGCATCCCCCTGTTTCTGCCAGCTGATTCCATGGCTCAGGCCAAGGGCGGGGATGTCGTGATACAGGTCGAGGTTGGTAATGTAGCCGGGTTGCAGATTGAACTGACGGGTCTGGCCGGTAAACGGATCATCAATGCTTGAATCGGTCCACACGTAGTTGCCGAAAACACCGACCCGGGGTAAGCCCGGTAAACTGAACGACGTGGCAAAATCCAGCTCCACGCCCCAGGCTTTGCCCGTGCCGATGTTCCTGGGGGTGAACCGGTCATCGTCTATCCGCGTCAATTCTATCCTGTCGTCAATGCTGCGATAAAAAAAGTTGATGCCGAACTGGCCGGGATTATCGACAAGGCGCCGGGTGTAGCCGATATCAACTCCCCAGGCAGATTCCGGTTGCAATGCCGGATTACCCACCGTCTCCTGGTCTTCATCGGGCGTATCCCGACTGGTGAACGGTATGATTTCGTCAAAAGCGGGTCGTCGCAGGGTTCTGGCCAGGCTGGCACGAAGCTGGCCGGTATCGCCGAGTCTGTACTGCAGGTGGCCGGACGGATTCAGTTCCAGCTGGGATTCCCGGGAGTTGCCGCCACTGCCCCGCTGAGTCAGCCCGGTGTCCTCGACCCGAACGCCGTATTCCAGAATCACGGCGTCAGTCACCTGCCATGTGTCCATCAGGAAGGCATGGACACGGGTTTCCTCCACCCGGTAGGCACCGTTCCCGGGGGTCACGTCAATTAATTCATCTTCGTCCAGTTCCCGCAGTCTCTCGTCGGCATCGCGCTCCTCGTGACTGACTCCTGCGCCTGCTGCTATTTCGTGGGCAGCTGTCAGCCGCCTGGAAACCGATGCGGTCAGCTGCAGCGCCTGACCATCGGCACCGCCGGACTGCTGCAGTGTCAGCTGCTCGATTCCCGTATTCAGCACTGCTTCCAGCTCGCGGGAATCGACAGCGAAGCGCCCGCCGGAAAAATTGAGCTGCAGCCCGCCACCATCGCTCAGTGGACCGCGGAACTGCAGGGCAAACTCCAGCCGGTCCTGGTCGGTCCGTCGATGTTCACGGCCGGATTCGGTCGGCCGGGTTGCCAGGTCCAGGATGTCGATACGCTCCTGTTCCTCGATGCGGCTGTCCAGGTACCCCAGCCTGAAATCCAGCGTTCCCAGGCTTTGCAGTTCCCTGCTGAACGAGCCACGCAGTGCGCGGTCCGTGCTGTCCCGCAGGTCAACGGCATCCAGCCTTCGAGCCGGGTTCTGCTCCCCGGTAAATACCGTTTCCCGCTTGGTTTTGGGGTTCAGTCCCTGCTGGAGGTTCGCGGCAACCAGGTAGCTCCAGGCATCGCCTTGCTTGCCGCTGGCAAGCGACGCCGTGCCCCTGACGTCGTGATCCGGGTCCGGATACCAGATACCACCCAGGCGCCATGCTGTCCCCTGCTGGCTGGCGCCATCTTTCAGTACCAGGTTCAAGGTGCCGCCAATGCCCTGGGAATCCATGGCCGCAGTCGGGCTGCGGACCAGCTCGATGCGTTCAATCAGCTCGGCAGGTATCCGGTCAACCAGCACGGTACGGTCACCGGCATTGCCGGGCACACGCTGACCGTTGATCAGAACCTGGGTATAGCGTGCCCCCAGGCCTCGCAACTGCGGTGCATCGAGTTCGCCAATATCGCTGGAAAAAGCCACGCCGGCGACGCGTTTGAGCATGTCGCCCACACCCTGGGGTTCAAAGGACTGAAAATGCTCCCTGCCATAAATCAACCTGGGAGCCGGTGTGTTATCAACAGCGTAATCCAGTCGATTTCCCAGTACCCGGATTTCTTCCAGCTGCGGGGCAGCCTGCTGGGCCAGACCGTTTCCCGACCAGAATGCCAGTGCCAGGGCCAGTTGAGTGAAACGGCCAATCCCGGGTTGCATTACACGCTATCCTCCAGCAGACAGTGACAACAGGAATCCCCTGACCGGGTTTTTAACCTGACTATCCGGCTATTGTATTGACAATTTACAGGACCGCCCCGGTGATTACCAAATGGTAATAATCGACAGGTTGAGAAAATCCCGGCGCAAGGCGTATGGTAGACTGAGCTGGTGTCACCGCGGGCAGGGTTGGCGTTTCAGGTGCTGACACTGCAGGTAAAATCGAGACAAGCTGCTTTGACGGATCAAACGGCGGGGTTGGCAAATGAAAATTCTATTGATCGAGGACGATGTCAAGATCAGTTCTTTTGTAACAAAGGGTTTAAAAGAATCCGGATTTTTTGTGGTTCCCGCGGCAAACGGTGCCGACGGACTCTCCCTGGCTCTCAGTGAAAGTTTTGATGCCGCGATAATAGATATCATGCTGCCGGTCAGGGACGGACTTTCAGTTATCGAGGAATTGCGCAGACAACAGGTGAATCTGCCGGTGCTTATTCTGAGTGCGAAGCGAAAGGTTGATGATCGCATTCGTGGGTTCGAAACCGGCGGCGATGACTACCTGACCAAGCCCTTTGCATTTTCGGAACTGCTGGCCCGACTGCAGGCCCTGATCAGGCGCGCCAATCATGTCGTCGAGCCCACCAGCCTCAGGGTGCACAACCTGGTTCTTGATATATCTTCCAGGAAGGTAACCCGCAACGACGAAAAAATTATCCTGCAGCCAAGGGAATTCGGTTTGCTGGAATACCTGATGCGCAACGAAAACCGTATTGTCTCCAAGTCGATGATCATGGAACACGTCTGGGACTACAATTTCGATCCCCATACCAATGTGGTGGAAGCCAGGGTCTGCAAACTGCGGGACAAGGTGGACAAGGGCTTCGACGTGCCGCTTATTCACACCGTGCGCGGAGTGGGTTATGTCCTCAAGCATGAAGCGTAGCTGGCCGGCTACGCTGGCTGCGCGATTGACCTTCTGGTATACCGGCCTGTCCACGCTGTCGTTCCTGCTGGTGTTCATCCTTGCTTACTACCTGGTATCCGCCGTGCTGCTCCAGCAGGTCGATGACGACCTGGTTGAGGACATCGAGGAGTTCAACAGCAGCTTCCGGCAGCTTGGCCTGGAGGGCATGTGGACGGAGCTGGAAGACGAGGTGGCGGCAGATGGCGCCACCAATGTGTTTTTCCAGCTGTTCAACGTCGATGCCGATTCGTTGCGTCGAACCGCGGATACAGGCTGGGAGGATGTCCCGTCTCCGCCGTTTGAGTCCTGGCGTCCCGGAGAGGATTCCGACCCGATACTGCGGTCACTGGATCTGCGGGAGCAGGAATACCAGGCCCGTACGGTGTATGGCGAAATCGATAACGGCACCAACCGCTATATTCTCCAGATTGCGGAGCCGCTGGAGGAGCGGGCCGAAGTTCTGGAACTGGTTGCCGGTATTTTCCTGTTCAGCCTGCCGGTTTTCCTGCTGTTGTCTCTGACGGCCGGCTGGCACATGTCGAAACGCTCCCTGCAGGGTGTCGAGGAAGTCACTGCCACCGCCATCGAAATCAGCAATGGTGCCATAGGCCGGCGTGTCACTGTCGGTGACCGGGGTGCGGAAATCGACAGGCTGGCGGCTACCTTCAATGGCATGCTGGACAAGATTCAGATACTGATCAGGGGCATGCGTGAAATGACCGACAACATCGCCCATGACCTCAAGAGTCCCCTGGCCAGAATCCGTGGCCTGGCGGAAACCTCCCTGACCAGCCATCCTGCCGACCCGGCCTACGAAGCCCTGGCAGGGAGCGTAATCGAGGAATGTGACCGACTGCTGCACCTGATCAATACCATGCTTGATCTGGCCGAGACGGAAGCCGGGTTGCGGCCCGAAGTGAAGCCGCTGAACCTGTCAGCGCTGATTCGTGACGCCTGCGAGCTGTACCAGGACCTGGCCCAGGCTTCGGCGATCACGTTGCACTGTCGCTGTGAAGGTGATGTCGAGATCGAAGGCAACCGGCAGTTTTTACAGCGACTGGTGGGAAATCTGCTGGACAATGCCATAAAGTACACACCACCCGGTGGTGAAGTAACCATTCAGCAGTCCCTGGACGGTGATGACGTCCTTATCAAGGTAATGGATACCGGACCCGGCATACAGACGGCGGAGTTACCGCGTATTTTTGAACGGTTCTACCGCTGCGATCAGAGTCGAAGCAAACCGGGCAGCGGCCTGGGCCTGAGTCTGGCATTTGCCATTGCCAGAGCCCACCTGGGTTCAATAAGTGTCGACAGCGCCGTTGGTCGCGGCAGTCAGTTCACCGTCCGTTTGCCGCTGCAGTCCCGGTAGCCGGCCCCTGCAGCCCTGATGGCCGCAGCACGGCAGGCCGAATTCCTGTCCGAATGACGGCGGAATAAAAACTGTGGTCAGGTGAATAGTATTCATCGGCTCCTAAATTACCCATGTTGTGCTAAAGTCCCTGAGATGGACAGGTGAATTGCAGCCGGTACCCAGGTGCTGAGGAACTCCTAGCTGAGGAACTCCTAATGGTTGATGTCAAACGGTGGCTCCACCGGGCAGGGAAGAGGCGCGTGACCCTTGGGCTGGTCATGGCCAGCGGTGCCCTGGTGCTGTCGATCCTGATCCAGACACGACAAACCGACGTATCCTCAGCGCCGGTGGAAACAGAACCAGTGGATCCCCTGGCCACGGATTTCTTCGTTATGAATAATGTCGAGATTCGTGAAGATCTGCTGGAGCAACTGACAATCCACGGGGTGGAGTTCTGGATCAACGAGGACGACTCTGTTGGTTTTTATGTCCGTGATACCCGGGAAGTGGACCGGATCGCCAACGAAGCCATCAACGTCTGGATTACCAGCCAGTAACCGTTGTCGGTTGTCGCGAGGGCCACTCCAGGCTGCCTTCTTAACCCTCGAACTTTTACCTGTGATCGTGCAGTCAGCCTGCGCTGGCTGGATGTTCCAACAAACCAGGAAGACAGCGCTGCTGACCGGCGCGCGTTGCCTGTCGGGCACCACTGCGGTGTTGTCGCGCTTGGCAGGAGCGACGGTGGTTCCCGGCACACGACGCCTTGCAGAGGTGTCAGACAGACTCCCGCAGAGCACTTCCATAATCAATCAGAGATTCCCTAAGGAGATAGAATGAAAAACAACACCGTTATTGCCGCAGTAGCCGCATTCATCCTGACCGTGACGCCGGGCTGGGCGTTGACAGCGGAAAGGTGGTGGGAAAGGGCTGCCAATGTCTTGTCCGGGAGCGACGATTCACCGGTTGCCGGCGAGTTCGATACCGCGGAGATCGCCGAGGCGTTCAAACAGGCGCTGCGAATCGGTTCTGATGAGGTTGTCAGTCGTCTGGGCGGAATAGACGGCTTCAATGCCGATCCCGCCGTTCGTATTCCACTGCCCGGCGAACTCGACCGGGTGAAATCCATGCTGGCTTCCGTAGGCATGTCCGGCGTATTCGATGACCTGGAATTGCGGCTCAATCGTGCCGCGGAGGCGGCGACACCCATCGCCAGGGACCTGTTTGTCGAATCCATTGCCGAGATGACCTTCGAGGATGTCATGGCGATTTATCGGGGCCCCAACGATTCGGCTACCCGATATTTCCAGGAGAAGATGTCGCCATCCCTGGCATCGGGCATGGCTCCCATCGTGGAAGAGAGCCTGTCCGAGGTTGGTGCCGCACAGGTACTCGAGCAGATCCTCGACAGGTACCAGGCCCTGCCGTTCGCACCGGACGTGGATTTCGACCTGACGAACTATGTTGTAGACGAAGGAATGAACGGTATATTTTTCTACCTTGCCCGGGAGGAAGCCGCTATCCGCGAGAATCCCGTACGACAGACTACCGATTTACTGAAAAAGGTGTTTGGTGCCAACTGAACGACGTCCGCGACCGACTGTTAACGTCCTCGACACCCGCATCGGGTCTGACCCTGAATCCCGCAAGCCTCTTTAGAATTCGGATTATCGGGCGTATACTGGCAATCGATCCTGCCGCTTTGTTCCAGTCCGGGTTCGGCGCAGTACCCCGACCCCAATGGTCGTAAGCCTCGGAAAACAATGCCTTTTATACAACCAGAAGGGCAAAAACAAGAAGGAGAGCACCATGGGTTCTGATTCCAGGAAATCTGACCGTCGAGAATTTCTCAAGCAGGGAGCCGCACTGGCCGGGGCTGCAGCCCTGGGGGCCACGGCAAAATCCGCATCGGGCCAGCTGCCGGGGCCGGAAAGCCAGCTGCGGGGTACCCCGGAACTGGTTGCCTACGGTAAGCGTTCCCGCTTTGTCACCTCAAAACGTATTCCCCACGGTGGCCGGCCGTCACCGGATTCCTTCGGCCTGGACTTTCATATCGCCACGCCGTTACAGGATCACTTCGGTGTCATTACCCCGACATCACTGCACTACGTCGGCACAACCCGGGGTTCCTTCGTACCGGACATCGATCCCGCCAAGCACAGGCTGATGATTCACGGCATGGTGGACAATCCGCTGGTTTTTACCCTGGACGAGCTGAAAAGACTTCCCTCAGTGACCCGGCTGCATTTCATCGAATGTGCCGGTAACCGCGCCAATCGCAGGCACGTGACCGTGCAGGAAACCCACGGCATGACCAGCTGCGCAGAGTGGACCGGGGTACTGCTGTCCACATTGCTCGAGGAGGCCGGTGTGCAGGATGGCGGTAACTGGATCGTCGCCGAAGGCGTGGAGGAAGTGAAGGGTGCTTCCAGCATACCCATGACCAAGGCCATGGCCGACTGTATTGTCTGTTACGGGATGAACGGCGAGCCGGTGCGTCCCCAGCAGGGTTTTCCGCTGCGACTGATTGTTCCTGGTGGTGAAGGCATACTGCACGTGAAATGGCTGCGCCGGATCAAGGTCGTGGACCAGTTCTACATGACCTACAACGACTACGGCCACCTGCGCCAGGATCCGGCGGATGCCGCTCTCAGCCTGCAGATCGGTCCAAAATCGGTTATCACCTATCCCTCCGGTGGCCAGCACCTTCCCGGTCCCGGGTTCTACGAGGTCAGGGGACTGGCCTGGTCCGGTGGTGGCAAGGTGGCCCGGGTGGAGGTAAGCACGGATGGCGGACAATCCTGGTTTGACGCCGATCTGCGCGGTGAACCCCAGCCCATGGCCCATACCGCCTTCAGCTTCAACTGGACCTGGGACGGACAACCCTGTGAGCTGCAGTCCCGCTGTATCGATGAAATCGGGCAGATTCAACCTTCCCGCCAGCAGGTCGCGGAATTCTGGGACCAGCCCGCGGACCAGCCGCCGCGAGTGAAAGGTCAGGACAATTCGATCCAGCCCTGGCGGATCGACAGCGACGGAGGGGTACACAATGCCATTGCTTAAGTTCCTCCTGCCCCTGTTGATGTTGCTGGGTGTTTCGGCGCAGGCCCAGTCTCCGACCTACGGCCTGGGAAGAGCACCCACAGCCGAGGAAATCGCCGCGTGGGATATCGCCATTTCCCCGATCACCGGTGAAGAACTGCCCGCGGGCAGCGGCACAGCGAACCTGGGCTCGGAATTGTTCTTATCGAAGGGCTGTGCCGGTTGCCACGGCACCGACGGCGAAGGCCGGATGGCACCGCGCCTTATGAAGCGGGATATCGCCCAGCCGGACGACCCCTGGCAGTGGGGGCGTATCCTGCCGATTCGCTCACCCTACGCGCCGGTGGTGTGGGATTACATCAATCGCGGCATGCCCCTTGGAGCCGAAGGTACCCTTACTCCAGATGAGGTGTATTCCCTGACGGCATTTCTGCTGTGGGTCAATGGCGTCATCGATGATGACCAGATGGAACTCAATGAAGAAAATCTGCCGAAAATCCAGATGCCGAACCGCGACAACTGGGCCGAATTGCCCGAATGGCTGCCGGGTCAGCCGCGACTGAAGGGCTATCCCTACTGAGGAACGCTGGCCCGGTCGCAAATTCAGGATAAACCGGTATCCATGTCTGCAATGGACAGGCCAGTCTGGAAGGTGCTTCCAGACTGGCAGGATAACGAAGCGGGATAATCGCCTGCCGGACCTGCCCAGTGGCGTAGCGTGGCTATGACGACCTTAGCCTGTCGAGGTAGCTCTTGTAAGCGGCATCTGCCAGCACTCTGGACCCTCTTACTGCGGCGAAAATTTTCGCTATCGCGTAGAGCACAAGCAAGCCTATCCCCGAGGCGATAAAGGTGGCGGCAAATCGCTCGAAGCCGTCGAAGGACGGATTGGAGCCGGTGCTGTTCCAGATAATCAATACCATTACCACCAGTGCCGCTGAAAAGCTCAGCCAGGGAAACATGGCAGCGCTCAGGCCCTTGTCGTTCTTGTACAGCTTCCCGGTACTTTTATTGAATGCCTGAATGCAGGTGCCGTCGTCGCCACTGCCTTTTGCCAATTTAAACAGGGTCAGGTCCTGTCCCTCGGTACAGGGCACCAGAAAATTTTTCAGTTCAATAGCGTGATCCTTACCGGCTTCATCGGTGAGAAATATGTTCTGATAATTGGTGACCTTGGTTTCGACTTTTCCCGATACCGGGGTGTTGGCGGCGCCTCCGCCACTCACATTGCCCGTCACTTCTGTTTCTGTCCGCGTTTCACTGCTCTTGACGATACCAGTCGTTGCGTTGACGGTATACTTTAGGCCCAGGGTATTGCCTTCAGCTACTTGTTCTGACATGACGCTCTCCGGTTTTTGAACTGATTGATTTTTATTTTACTGTTATCAATTCCTTCCGTAGACTGAAATGCTCCGAAACTTTCAAGGTCGCAGGTATAGCAAGATTGCGGGAGAATTTCCAGTATCAATTCTGCCTGTTATCGGCCGTTGGATTGGCCGTAAAATTTAAGCTCATGATCATTGCCGTCCCACAGTTTCAGACGCTTTACGCCGAGCTAAGCCTCAATAGGATTCGTCACATGGCGTGTACTCAGCTCGTCCATGCTGACTCTTCCGCCGACTGTTGTTCGGGGTATTTCCGGGCTGGAGGCTTTTTTCCTTAACCACCATGGAAAGCTTTCTGACTATGCTGGAACATTTATTTGTCTATGGCACCCTGGCCCCGGGCCGGTCGAATGAGCACCTGCTGGAAAACCTGTCCGGTAAATGGCGGCCGGCGACGGTAAAAGGCCATCTGACGCGCGGCGTCAGAGGATCTGCCCGCGGTTATCCGGGAGTCCTGCTTGAGGACACTGATAATGAAGTCGAGGGGTTATTGTTCAGCTCCAGTGACCTGACCCGTCACTGGCAGCGGCTGGATGCCTTCGAAGGGAACGGCTATGAACGCAGAACCACAATGGCTCGACTGCCCGGTGGCAAGGCAGTGCCGGCCCACATCTATACCCTGAGATTGACAGGCCGCTAGTGCTCCGGCAGTTTCTGGTAATGGTTGACAGTAGCAACTTTTAGGACTAGGTTTTTGAACATTCGAGATTGAATCGATAAAAACGCAAAAGGGTGGACTCTCTGCACCAGTTGGCCCGACAAATCAGGAGCAGATGACATGAAAAGACAATTTCGAACTTCCCGGGTGATCGCCGCCTTGACGAATATAGTCAGGGCACCAAGAACAGTGAGGTCATTGACGATACTGAGTCTCCTTGGGGCAAGCCAATACCTCTATGCCCAGGAAGCCAACTCCAGTGCCGCTATTACCTTTGCCGATGTAGCTCCTATCCTCTACGACAACTGCGTTCGCTGCCACAATCCCGAGGGCGGTGCTCCAATGTCGTTGATGGGTTACGAGACCGCGAAGGTATATGCACCACTCATCAAGTATCGTACAGGAATCAGGGACCGCATGGGGGCTATGCCGCCCTGGTACGTTGAGAAAGATATCGGCATTCAGTCTTTCAAGGGCGATATGTCCTTGTCTGACGAAGAGATAGCAACTCTTGCCGCCTGGGCCGACGCCGGTGCACCGTTGGGGGATCCGGAACTGATTCCACCTCCACCGGCGATTCCCACAGGCTGGACCATTGAGCCCGACTTTGTGGTAAGTAGCGGGCCGATATCGATTGGCGCAAACGACCCCGACTGGTGGGGCGAGTACAGCGGTGCTGAGATAGTGATCCCGCTGGAGGAAGACCGGTATGTCAAGGCGGTTCAGGTTCGCGAGGTGAACGACATCGGTTCCCGGGAAACAGGTCGGGAAACAGTCGGGGGTCGGTATATAGTTCATCATGCCGTTTATACGGTCGGCCTCCCCGGCGGGCGCGCTGCGGCCGCCGAAGGCAGCGGCATCTGGCCGGTTCACGAGGTGGGTCGAAACGAGGATCGCTTTGACAACGAGACAGGACCGCTGATCAAAGCGGGGTCGAGGATCTTTCTTCCCAGTGTTCACCTGCATTCAGCCGGGATAGACGCCAGTGCCCGGCTGGAGTTCGGCTTTGAACTGTTTCCGCCGGGTTTTGAACCGAAATACCAGCGTATATCAGTGAGCGTGGGCAATCTCGGTGATGGGGTCGATATCGATATCAGGGCTGGGATGGACCAACAGGAACTGCATGCCTACTCGGTGCTTGAAGAGCATATCAAGATCATTGCATTCGAACCGCACCTGCACGCGCCTGGTGAACGAATGTGCCTGGAGGCCATCTGGGGAGTGCACCAGGAAACCCTGAGCTGCGTGGGCTACGACCATAACTGGGTCCGCAAATATACCTTCGCGGATGACGCCCAGCCGTTGCTGCCAAAAGGCACCATTCTCCACATGATCGGATGGATGAACAATACAGAGTCGAATCCCAACGTGGCGGATGCCCGAAACTGGCAGGGATCCGGAAACCGGTCGGTGGCCAATATGTTCCTCGAACTCGGCCTGCAGATCGAATTGAGTGACGAAGAGTTTGTTCAGGAGATGGTCGACAGGGTGGAACTGCTGGGTGTGACCAAGAATGACTATATCCTTGGATGTCCTCTGTGTCTGTCGACAATTCCCACACCCGGCGCGAAGCCGGCCGGCTGGGGGGACCAGGTGTCGGGTGACGCCACAAACGCCGGTGTTGCCGGTAACGTTGTGAACGACAGTCAGGGAGGGAAATAACGATGCAACGTAGCGCCCATAGCCAACCGGATCTTCGCCATCGGCTGGTGGCCTTCACCGCAGGGGCTGCAATTATGGTGCTGACCCTTAGCATAGCACCGACCCTTGGAGCGCAGGAACTTTCTTATCGTAAGGGCCAGTCGATTTCCGCCGCTTACGAGGGCTGGATCGAAAGGCTCGACGGCTCCCGGGCGTTCCTGTTCGGTTACTTCAATCGAAACTGGGAGGAAACACCTGATATTCCCGTCGGACCGGCGAATTTTGTTGCCCCTGGCCCGCGGGATCAGGGACAGCCCACGCGTTTCCTGCCCCGGCGCAACCGCTATGTCTTTGAGATTCCGGTCCCCGACGGTTTCTCTGCAACCGACGAATTGGTCTGGACTCTGGTGAGCGCGGGCGAAGAGAGTAAAGCCTACGCCTCGTTACGACCGGATTACTTTCTGGACAACGTCACCATAATGTCCGAAACCGGAGCACTTGGTGGTGGTCTGAGTACGCCCGCCATGCGCGCCAACAGGCCACCGGAAATCGAGATAGCGGGATTGGTCGAGAGAATCGAGACCCGGGTCGGGACGCCGGTGATTCTGTCAGTCCGTGTTACAGACGATGGTCAGCCAATGTCATTGCGCGGCCTGTCATCCTCATCGGACGATCAGCCGGCGAAACCCATTAATGCCGATGGCACCTTGAACCTGGAAGAAGCGTTGAAGAAGCCCCGACGGGGCACTGTAGGCAAGCAGAACGGGTTGCATCATTCCTGGTTTGTCTATCGGGCACCCGAAAGCGGTAGAGCAGTTTTCGATCCGCCTCAAATATCCGTGTGGGAGGACTTCAGGCCCTGGACGAATTCGCCGTGGTCAAATTTCTGGGAGCCTCCAGAGCTGCCCGAAGATGACCGCTGGATTGCCCGGGTTACCTTTGACACTCCCGGAACCTATGTCCTCAGGGGACGGGCAGACGACGGCGGCCTGTGGGCCGATGTCGATGTCATCATTGACGTGCGACCTGTGGACAGGTGATGCCACGGGTCAGGGGAATCCGGGGGCCGGCAAACCCTGGTTTTCAGGCTGCCCGACGCTGTGAACAGTCCGCCCGTACGGGCAATCTGAGCATCGGCCTCTGCGCACCGGCCGGGGGTTGCGTTGACAGGCTCTCCGCGCCGGAGAGCCTGTCAACAGTCGGGTTCTGACTTTCAGCGTCATTCCACCACGGTGATGTATATATTCTGATACCTGAACATGGAGCCGTCACTGGCGATACCGCGCAACACGTATTCCCCCGGCTGACTGAAGGTCGCTTCCGTTACCCAGCGATTGTCGTCGGGAACTTCCGGGATAACGAATGGCGGGGACCAGGGTGAATTGGCCCACACCCGGGTATCCGTGTAGGTCTTGAACTGCACCGGATCGAATTCCACGAATTGCGCCGGTCCGCGGTACACCGTCCAGGAGAAGCGCAGGCCCGGTCCCGATATGGCGACAATCGAGCTTGGTGGGGAATAGAGCTGTTCCGGCGTACGGGGCACCGGCCGATTGGAGCGGGGCGGAAAATTGTCGGGATCCTCGGCGATGGCCGCCAGGTCCAGGGGCTGTCCGACCCCTACGGTGCGATAGGCCTCGCCCTCCACCCGCAGGTCCGGGGCCATGTTGGTACGCAGCCGATCGTCCAGCGAACCGAACCAGCCGCCTACCTCGGTGGAAATCACCTGGGGATCAATGCGGTAGTCCGGTTTCAGCGTCCCGTAGGCCCGGGCCGTGTGGTCATGGGTGCGCAGGGTCCAGACCACTTCCCGATCACCGAAGTCCTCGGGCACGTCGACGGTAAACAGGAACGGATTGCGCCGGGGATAGAAGTGCGTGGGCTGGCCCATGTCCGCGTTGGCGAAGTCATAGGCGTCGATGCTGAGGTCATCCAGCTCGCCGGCATCCACGATGTTGAAATAGTTGTCCGGCCCCACCGGCACATTGAAGTGTTCTTCCCAGTTGGAGTTCTGGTAACCGAAGAACAGCGTGTAGCCCCCTTCCTCCTCGTTGGGCCACCAGCCTTCGTAGGCCGGTGAAGTGATTTCGCCACTGAGCACCATCATCCTCGGTTGTGCGTTGGCGCCGACGCTGACCAGGGCCAGCGTCAGAGCCACCAGGGTTGACCGGAGTGCGACACCCCTTGTACTGCTACTGCATTTCATCGTTACTGCCATCCTCTCTCTCAATCCAGCTCAGCCTGTACGGCCCGTTAGTCGTTACCACTGGCCACCGTGTTGGGCACGGTCTCCGGTGCCCAGCACAACGGACAGCCGACGTCGTAGTCATTCTTGTCCTTCAGCAGGGCACGGCGCTCGGCCATTTCCGCCTGAAACTGCTCCTCGGTGAGACTCACCGAGTAGCCCAGGTCGATAAACATGTTGGTTACCGAACGGCGTCCCGCCCCGGACCAGTTGCGCGGATCCGCCAGGTTGGGGTTGTTGGCGGTGGTGTCCATGTAGGCGATGGTGTGCAGGATGGTGCCCTTGGGCAGCAGCGGTGCCTTGTCGTCTTCATAGACGTACTGCTTCACCCAGTTGTGATCGTAGCCGACACAGTTGAGGGTGAAGATATTGTGGCCCCAGATTGCCTCCATGCACATGCGTACGCCGGGCGCGTGCAGGTGCGGTTCGAAGGCCATGATCTTGGTGTGCTCTTCAAGCACCACGTAGTTGTGCACTTCCTGCCCGGCCCGGTTGGGGACGATATCCAGGTCGATGCCATTCCCGGTGCGGGGTCCGCGCCGGGTGTACGCGGGTTCATAGCCGCGGGGAAAGAAGGTAAACCCGAACTCCAGGTAACCGGTGGTTTCACGGCCGTTGGAGTGCAGGTGAGCGGCGCCAAGGTGCAGCGCGGAGTTGGCCGCCAGCAGGCGGCCTGCCTTTTCAGAAAAGATATCCGCGTTGCGGCCTACCTCGTGAATCGGCCAGCTGACCCGAGTGTCCTGATCGATGGCTGAGCCTTCCTCGTTGAGCACGCCACTGGAGTAGGTCATGTGGTGGAAAATATAGCGCCCACCGACGGTGCTGGTGCCCAGGTCGGCGGGAATGTCGTTGACTTCGCGCACTTCCACGGACTTGACGTAGCGGTCCTCGGTGAGTCCGGTGGGTACCAGGCCGATGTCGCCCCACCAGTCAGGCCCCACGGCAGGCCGGGTCATGTCCCGGCTGCGCAGTACCAGATCCGGTTGACCCAGGGTCCATTCATTGCCCTCGGCCCACACCAGTGGCTCCGGGGCATTGGCCGGATCACCCTGGGGCGCGCCGTTGCTGGCCCAGGCCTGGATCATGGCCAGTTCCAGGTCGGACAGCGAGTAATCGTCCTTGAAACCGTCGATGCCGATGTTTTTTTCCACGTAGAATGGCGGCATGGCGCCCATGCGGTCCCGGATCGCGGTTTTGTACATGATCACCGGTGCCCAGGGCCTGACCTCCTCGTAGGTACGCAGTGACATGGGACCACCGCCACCGGGACGATGACAGTTTTCACAACTGCGCTGCAGAATCGGCGCGATGTGATCGGCAAACGTCACCGCAGTGGCATCAATGCCCCAGTCGGCAATATCGTAGTAATGGGGCTCGTGGTCTGCCAGCACGGCGTTGTGGGCCTGGCCGAATACCGCCAGCGGCAGGAACAGAGCAGCAATTGCGATAAGGAATTTGGTGCGCATCTCGGACTCCCTCAGGGTTGTCGTTTTCTGGTTTTTCAGAGTGTCGAGGATAAGAGCTTTCTTCGCCAAAGTCCAAAATTTTAGCCGTGAAAGCAGGCACTTTCGTGGGAATCGCGCCGGATTGCGGTGGTTTCGATGCAGGTCGGTGCCGGCGACCTGTCCAGGACAGCGCGGGGTGGTTGTCTACCTCCCGACCGGGCTGTCAACCATGTCGCAAATGCCGGGGGAGTTGCTACAATCCCTGGCTCCCGGCGACTGGCATTGCCGTCCGGTTCAGGCAGGTACAAGAATAACCACACCGGGCACAACCCGGGCAAAGGAGTCAATCATGAAGCACCGCACCGCAGTGGCACGCCATGTTCTGCTGGCCATCAGCCTGTTTTCCATCAGCGGCCTGACCCTGGCCCAGGAGGGCACGCGCCTGAACCGGCTGATTGATCTGTTCGAAGTCCGTCAGCCGGCATTCGGCCTGCTGTCATTCGATTACTCCCTCAACAACGCCCGTTCTCTGGCCTCTTCCGAGCTGGATTTCATCCTTATCGACATGGAACACGCCCCATTTGACGTGGAGCGGCTGCGCCAGTTTCTGCTGGGTATGACCGACAAGCGGTCCATCCTGGAAAAGGGCAGTCTCCAGCCCGACGTGGTGCCGTTCGTCCGCATTCCGGCGGCAGGTGGCGCCGATGAACTGATTGCCCAGACCAAGCAGGTTCTCGATGTCGGTGCCTTCGGTGTCATGTTTCCGGCTATCGACGATCGGGCACAGGCGGAGCTGGCGGTCCGGGCCATGCGCTACCCGCAACTCAATGGCGCCGCCGACTACGAGCCGGCGGGATTGCGGGGCAGGAACCCCGCCAATGCAGTCTGGTACTGGGGCATCAGGGACTATCATGCCCGCGCCGATGTCTGGCCCCTGGATGCTGCCGGAGAACTGCTTGCCATCCTGTTTATCGAATCGCCGGAGGGAGTGGCCAATATCGAGGAAATAATTTCCGTTCCCGGCGTGGGCGGAATTTTTATCGGGCCATCGGATCTCAGCACTTCCATGGGCTATGCCAGTCCCACGGCACCTCAGGTCGAGGAGGCAATTCAGACCGTTCTCAGGGCCTGCCTGGACCACGATGTGCCCTGCGCCATCACCACCGGCGCCGGTTCGGTACAGCAACGCATCAACCAGGGTTTTCGTTTTGTCACCGTGGGCCTGGACAGCGGCCTGTCAGCCGGAGCCAGCAACGCCCTGCGCCTGGGCCGGGAAGCCGCGGGGCGGGAGTGAAACAGGCTTCACGGTAGAGCGCCCCGGTCGCACCGGCGGACTATCCTGCGCCTGCTACCGACCGGCGAGCCGGCGGACCCCGGGTCAGCGGCCTGCCCCGTAGCACGGGGTTTATGGATTTAGGGAACCTCTGATGCTAACGTTGGCAACCGGCGGGCGGTAGGCAACCGCGCCTTGGTACCGGATTGCCTGGTTACCGGCACGGGGAGTTATCACTCCACCTGGCTCCGGCCCGACAGACCCTAATAAAAAATCTGCAACAGGCGGGGCACGGCCATGAAATCGACCATACGACACTTCCTGCTGGCATTGAATTTCCTGCTTGCCGGTCCGGCCGTGCTGTCCCAGACGCCGACGGTCAGTCCGGTGACCGATGCCATGCTGGCCGAACCGCCTGCCGGTGAATGGCTGAACTGGCGAGGCAATGCCGGTGCCTGGGGATACAGCGACCTTGACCAGGTCAATGTCGACAACGTGTCCCGGCTGCAGCTGGTCTGGTCCTGGGCCATGGATGACACCGGTGGTATCGAAGCGGCACCCCTGATGCATGACGGCGTCCTGTTCCTGCCGGGACCCCGCGGTGTGATCCAGGCACTTGATGCCGCCAGCGGTGACCTGCTGTGGGAGTTCAGACCCGGTATCACCCCGGTTCTGGAAGGCAGCGATGCCCGGCACCTGGGACCGACCCTGGCGCCCGAAGCGGTGATTCCGGCGGACGCGTTTACCGCCTGCTGTCGGGGTGTGCAGAAAAACATCGCCATTTATCAGGACCGGATTTTCGCCGCCACGGAAAATGCCAGTATCGTCGCCATTGACGTCCACACCGGGCACCTGGTCTGGGAGCAACCGGTTGCCGATCCGGCGGAAGGATTTTTTTACGTGGCCGGGCCGATTATTGCCAACGGTACCCTGGTTACCGGTATTTCCGGTTGTACCCGCTATCGCGCAGAGGGCGGTTGCTTTATTACCGGGCACGATCCGGACACGGGTGCAGAACGCTGGCGATTCAATACCATCGCCCAGCCGGGTACGCCCGGTGGCGACACCTGGGACGGGCTGCCGGCGGAATTCCGGGCCGGCAGTGACGCCTGGATAGCCGGTACCTATGACGCCGCCAGGAATCTGGTGTACTGGGGTACGGCACAGGCCAAGCCCTGGGTTCGGGAGGTCCGGGGTACGGAAGACGCCGCACTGTATACCAATTCCACCCTGGCCCTGAATCCTGATTCCGGAGAACTGGCCTGGTATTACCAGCATATCCCGGGGGAGACCCTGGACATGGACGAAGTGTTTGAAAACATCCTGGTGAACATCGATGGCATCCCGTCGCTGTTCAAGATGGGCAAACTGGGAATCCTGTGGCAGCTCGACCGTGAAACCGGCGAATTTGTCAGTGCTACCGATATCGGTTACCAGAATGTCATCGACGTGGATCCTGTGTCCGGCGCAGTACGCTACCGGGATGGCATGATTCCCCGCATGGGCCAGCAACTGGACATCTGTCCCAGTACTTCGGGATTCAAAAGCTGGCGCGCCATGGCCTATTCGCCCCAATCCCGCGCCATGTATATTCCTTTGACGCTGAACTGTGCACAGGTGACTTTCGGGCCCGTGGAAATGGTCGTGGGTGGCGGTGGTGCCGGTCCGATGCGGCGATCGAACTACCAGTTTCCCGGGGCAGACGGAAACAACGGTGAAATGCTGGCACTGAACATACCCGACGGCAGCGTCAAGTGGCGGTACCGCCAGCGGGCCACCATGAACAGCGCGGCCCTGACCACTGCCGGCGGCCTGGTCTTTGTCGGTGACTGGGATCGCTATTTCTACGCCTTCGATGCCGAACAGGGCGCTATTCTCTGGAAGACCAGGCTGACCACTTCCGTCCACGGCTTTCCCATCAGCTATGCGATTGACGGCAGGCAGTATATCGCCGTGCCGGCGGGTGTCGGCGGCGCCAGCTGGTCCACCCAGCTGCCGCGTCAGCTGTCACCGGAAATACGTCGACCCGCTGGTGGCAATTCCATTCACGTCTTTGCCCTGCCCGAGGAACCATGAACCGGTCCATCGTCCCGACATCGGGGTTAGCGCTGCTCCTGTCACTCCTGGCCCAGGTCCCGCCGGCCGGCGCACAGCCTGTGACCCTGACAAGCGGTGTCTATACCAGCGACCAGGCGGAACGGGGCAGAGCGTCCTATGCCACCAACTGTCTCTCCTGCCACGCCGCAGACTTGCGCGGCAGCAGCGTGTCACCAACCTTGCGAGGGGTCGGGTTTCTTTTTAACTGGGAAGGTAGGTCACTGGCGGAGCTCTATGGCACCATGGCCGACAACATGCCCACGGACCGGCCAGGTTCCCTGGACCGGGAAACTTACGCGGACCTGCTGGCCTATATCCTCCAGGTTAACGGCTATCCCCCGGGAGATGCCGGACTGACACCGGATAACCAGCTGCTGGAGCAGCTGGTTATCGTGCCCCCGGGCTGATGCTTAGTGTTCCGGCAGGGCGAAAGCGGTAAGTGTCGTTCCGGACGGGATCATCACGATCTGGCGACCATCCAGCATGAAGGTGATGGGCGCGGCGCCCCAGATCCGCGAGCCGGTCTGGTAGTGCCACAGGTTTTCCCCGGTGTTCACGTCGAAGGCCATGAAATTACCCTCGTGATCACCAGCAAAGACCAGCCCCGAGGCGGTGGTCATTACGCCACCGAACGTCGGTGACGGATAGGTGAACTCCCACGCCAGGTCCCCGCTGTGGACATCCAGGGCACGCAGTGCGCCATAGCCCTGTTCACCATCGATAAACACTACACCGCCAAAACTGGCCTGGCCGGGCACGTAACGTGGTTCTTCCGGCACGTAGGTGGCGCAGGTTTCCCGGGCGGTGAGGATAAACAGGTCGAGACCGGGATAAAACGAAGGCGGCATGAAGTTGGTACTGCCCCAGGGATCGGGTACGCAACCCTCGCTGCCATCGTTCAGCACGATGGGGCGGCCCTGAGCATCCAGCTCACGGGCCCAGCTGGTGGCAGTAAACGGCTCCCCCAGCAACAGATCACCGGTGGCGCGGTCCAGCACGTAGAAGAACCCGTTGCGATTGCCCACCATCACCACTTTTCGCGGCAGGCCCCGCCACTGGATATCCGCCAGCACGGGCATGTGATTGGAATCCCAGTCGTTCAGGTCATGGGGCGTGAACTGGTAGTGCCAGCGCAGTTCACCGGTATCGGCATCCAGCGCCACCAGGGAGTTGGAATACAGGTTATCCCCGGGTCGCAGGTCACCGAAATAATCCGGGTTGGGATTGCCGACGCCCCAGTAGATCAGGTTCAGGTCAGGATCATAGCTGCCATTCATCCAGGTGCCACCGCCCCCGCGGGCCAGCACCTCGGGGTCGTCAGGCCAGGTCTCGCTGCCGGGT
>Ga0209578_10001645_pt1 | contig 20217 bp, 18 predicted proteins | sample tdAd472_FD_187127 | JGI IMG/M metagenome (GOLD analysis project Ga0209578, IMG submission 187127) | Marine sediment microbial communities from the Atlantic coast under amendment with organic carbon and nitrate - tdAd47.2 (SPAdes)... | ecosystem: Environmental > Aquatic > Marine > Coastal >...
TCATCATCTAAAAAGATCCCTACCGCAAAGGCGTCGTCAATGGAATAATAGCCGCCTATGCTAAATTCAAAACTGAGACATGGTCCCTCATCAATGGGGCGGATTATACCGATGTTACTGGCCGCTGTGCTGCTTGCAGCCTGCAGCGGACCCGAGCCACCGCAACTCAGTCAGGGCACCCTGTTGCCGTCTGCCAAGCCGGTTACCGATTTCCAGCTTACCGACCACCGTGGACAGCCGTTTACCCTGGAAAACCTCAAGGATAACTGGACCTTCACCTTCTTTGGCTACACCCATTGCCCGGATGTATGCCCGACCTCGATGACCATGCTGGCACAGGTGCAGCGCAAACTGGAACAGCGGGACGGGCTCGACAAGCTGCCCCAGGTGGTCTTCGTCAGCGTCGATCCCGAGCGCGACACGACGGCGCTGCTGTCGCAGTTTGTCCCCTATTTCCACCCCGGTTTTATCGGCGCCAGCGGCGATGAACAGAACACCCTCAATCTGACCCGTCAGCTCGGCATTCTGTATGGCAAAGCCGAGGGCAGCGCTGCGGATAACTACCTGGTCGATCACAGTGCGGCGATTATCCTGCTTGATCCGGACGGCGCATTCCGCGCCGTATTTGGCATTCCCCATGATGCGGATTTAATCGCCAATGATTTCCTCGCCATCAAAACCTATTACGAGGCAACACAATGAAACAAACCCTGCTGGCATTGATAGTCTCTGCATGGAGTTTGCTCGCCACGGCGGATGCCACACTCCAGGTCGAGGATGCCTGGGTGCGCGAAGCGCCACCCAATGCGCATATGATGGCCGCCTACATGACGTTGAAGAACACCGGTTCCGGCGATGCAGTCCTGACGCAGGTGGACAGCCCGGCATTCGGCCATGTCATGCTGCACAAATCCGAAGTCGTCGATGGTGTCGCCCGCATGATCCATCAGAGTGAAATTGTCATCCCGGCACAAGGAGCCGTCGAGCTCAAACCCGGCAGTTTTCACCTTATGATGCCCGCCCCTGAGAAACGGCTGGTGGAGGGCGATCGTGTTGATTTTGTCCTGACATTTTCCAATGGCGATATAACCCGGGTACAGGCCGACGTCAGAAAAAAGCCTTGAACACCACCACCCGGCAACCGCAAGGTGCAAGCTGGCTGGACTACCTGAAATCCTGGCCGCTCTACCCTCTTCCACAGCACGCCATTTCCAGGCTGACCTACCGGCTCACACGCATACAGACAGCCTGGTTCAAGGATGCTTTCATCCGCCGGTTTGCGCAGCATTACCAGGTCAACTGGAGTGAGGCGCGGTATCAGCGGCCGGAAGACTACCGACACTTCAATGAATTCTTTACCCGCCCCTTGCGAAACGGCGCACGGCCGATTGAGGGCGACGGCAAAAGCGTCATCAGCCCGGCAGACGGCCATATCAGCCAGATCGGAAACATCGACCGGGATGCCGTCTTCCAGGCCAAGGGGCAGGAGTTCAGTGTCACGGATCTGCTGGGTGGTGATACCCAACGGGCTGAACTGTTCAGGGATGGCAGTTTTGTGACCGTCTACCTGTCACCACGGGATTATCACCGGGTACACATGCCGTTAAGCGGAAAACTGCGCGAAACCGTCTATATCCCGGGACGCCTGTTCAGCGTCGCGCCGCATACCACGCGTACCATTCCACGCCTGTTCGCGCGCAACGAACGACTGGTTTCCATCTTCGACACCGACGCCGGAGCGATGGCCATGGTGCTGGTGGGGGCGATTAATGTGGCGGCGATAGAAACAGTCTGGTCGGGACTGGTGACACCGCCCCCTCGCCCCGGAATTGAAGTAAAGGCTAGTCAACAGTCTGCGATTGAACTGCAACGCGGCGCGGAAATGGGCCGCTTCAATATGGGCTCAACCGTGATCCTGCTGTTCGGCAAAGACCGTATACGCTGGTTGCAAGGGCTTCAGGCCGGGCAAGCGCTGCAAATGGGCCAACAGCTGGGTAGCCTGCTGTAGGAGCGGTCGCCTGACCGCGATGCCGCAGCACCCCAATCGCGCCGAAGGGCGGCGCTCCTACCGGCGGTAGTTTCCGGGAGTTGGTCAATAATTCTAAGCCCGGGTCGCTTCTTCCATGCGCAGTGACAGACGGGCAATCTGCGCCCAGTCGTGGCTGACGATATCCTGTGCATGTGCCAGATGATTACGCAGCGATTCGAGTTCCTTGACCGCGCGTTTTGCGGCACCCTTGGTTTCAAAACCGAGGCGTTTCATGGCGCTCTCGCTTTCCACCAGAATCTGTCCCTTGTCCGGAAGTTGCAGGCAATCGATCAGCTCGCAATACTGATTGCGGCGTTGACGTTCGGCCTGGATCTGCCTGGCCTTTTCCAGGCGGCCTTCCGATACGGCTGACTGCCAGCTCTGTTCCGGGTACTGCTCCTTGATCATCTGGACAAGACCCATCTCGATCATGGTCACGATACCGAACAGCCACATGCGCACCATCGGCTTGTTGATATCGTCCCGGCTGATAACGCCCGATACGTTGCCCAGCAGGGTGACAAAACAGTAGTCATGCCGGGTGAGTACATGGATAACGTCGGAGAGTGCGGCGCTGCCCGACAACACCTGGTCAACGGTGAAATGTCGGAAACAGTCCGCGCATTGACCCGTTTCGAGGTCTGACAGGCGCAGGTAACCCTGCACCGCACCATTGATCCTGACACTGGCCACCGTCTTCCTGCAGCGCTCAAGTACAGCCTTCACCCCAGCGCAGTCACTGCCGGCATCAAAGGACAGCAAGCCTTCGGCGATATCCTTTGCGGCAAAAATCTCCATGAACATACGCTTGAAGTGCTGCTCATGAAACCCGGCCAGGTCGATGGATTCCGCTTCCCACGGTTCCGATTCCAGCCGGCTGCCCATGGGCAGACCCAGCTTGTGCATATGCCTGGCATAAAGCCCGCTGGCTTGCTGGTAAAGCGTTTCGTTACCGTCACCAAGCACCTCCAGCAAGGCGCCCATTTCCACCAGGTAGACCCTGGCAAAGCGCTCGTCGTGTTTGGCGATATCCCTGCAGTTGTCGATGAGGTCGGCGAGCTTTACGGTCTTGGCGCGAGGCGATGCCTGTGCAATGTAGCTTCGGTCGATAGCTTTGCGCTTGGCCCGGTTACCGTCGCCAGGCTTACTGACGTCGGTCAGCTCTTCCACCAGTTCGGCGACCGACTGGCCGAAATTCTCCTCGATGTCCTCCAGGGTAGCGGGGGTATCTTCCACGGTATCGTGCAGCCAGGCCGCCGCAATGGCTTCCTCATCGTCGCTGACGCCGGCAACCAGGCTGGCAACCGCCTGCAGATGCACGTGGTAGGGTTGTTTGCTGTATTTCCGGCGTTGATCGATACGCTGATGCGCTCTGGTGGCGTAATCGCTGGCGCGTTCGACAAGATCAGACATGAAGCTTAACTCGCACTCCGGGGTAACAATTCATCACAGACATCCTCGGCAAAACCGGCACCGGCCTCGGCATAGAAATTATAGGCCTTGTCGACACCCGCTTCCTGCAACGCGCTGATTTCATCCGGGTACTTGGCGATAGCGGCAATGTTGCCTGCATAACCCATAGACCTGAGTTGCTGTGTCGCAAACAGGTTTTCCTCGTATTTGGGCATGGCCAGAAGAATCAGTTTCACCCGCTTTTTATCCAGGTGGACCCGCGCCCAGTGATCGGGATCCGTGGCACTGCCGAGCATGACGCGGCGTCCGCTGCGGGTCAGGTTGGCCACGGTCTCATCGTCCATATCGACACCGAGCACGACCTCACCCATCTGCTTGCGAATGTTGTCATAGGCAACACTGCCGACGCGTCCCATGCCTATCACAATAACTTCGGCGTCTCCCGGGTCGATGACCGCCTCTTCAGCGATCCGCCGGGGGGATTCGAAACGTGCAAGCCCTGACCTGAAACCGGCATACAGCGCATAAGCCGCAGTATTCAGCGGGGCTGCAACAATAAACGAAACCGACAGTGCGATGGCGATAATGATCAGCCACTCACTGGCGAGCCAGCCGCTGGACACGGCGATGGCGGCGACAATCAAACCAAATTCGCTGTAGTTGGCGAGACTGAATGAAGTCAACAAGGAGGTACGCACGCGCAAGCGGAAAACGCTTAACAAAGCGAAAAACAAGGCCGTCTTGAACGGCACCAGCACCAGCAACAACAGGGCAAGCCAGACGGCATTCAGCTCTAACGGGCCCGACAGACCGATGTTGAGAAAAAACCCGACCAGGAACAGGTCCTTGAACCCCAGCAGCTGACCTGCAAGCTCTGAAGCGCGCACATGGCTGGCCAACAGAATACCGAGTATCAAGGCGCCCAGATCACCCTTGACGCCCGCCATTTCGAAAACCTGGGCGCCACCCAGCGCCAGCGTCAAACCGAACAGAACCTGTAATTCTCCATGTCCGGATTTTTCCAGCATCTTGTGCAGCACGGGTTTGAGCGGTATCAGGGCAAACAGCAACAACGCCCAGGGCGACGGTATCTTGCCCGTAGACACGGCCAGAAAAATGACCGCCGCGATATCCTGCATGATCAGGATGCCGATGGCGATGCGGCCATAAAACGAACCCATCTCGCCTTTCCCTTCCAGCACCTTGACGGCGAACACGGTACTGGAAAAACTCAGCGCGAAGGCAATCAGGATAAGCAGCTGAAGATCAAGGCCGGCAAACAGGGAAAGTCCTGCGATACCCAGCACATAGAGAAACAGCGAAGCCAGGGCGACGGTGATGGCCATATGCAACGAAGCCACACCCCAGATCTGCGGCATCAGCAGACTGCCGAGACGCAGTTTCAGACCAATGGAGAACAGCAGCAGCGTGACCCCCATTTGCGAAAATTCCAGCAGCGTGACGCTCGGCCGCATGCCCGCCGCGTACAGGGCGAAACCGGCGATCAGATAACCCACCAGCGGCGGCAAAGCGACAAAACGCGCCCCGAGACCCAGGATAAAGGCGATAGCGATAGCTATGATGTCGGCTTGCATGAAAAGTTCCTGCGCTGTTGTTACAGCTTGCTGAAGTTAGTCGGCATAAGCTTGCGGGACCGTCGGCCGCCCCCTACGGGGATCCAGGGACATGACGCGGCCGTCGAGCCTGCAAGGATGTATTTGCAAGGTGAATTGCGCAGCAAGAGAGGGTGCCCTGGGGTACAAGGTGAATTGCGCAGCAAGAGAGGGTGCCCTGGGGTACAAGGTGAATTGCGCAGCAAGAGAGGGTGCCCTGGGGTACAAGGTGAATTGCGCAGCAAGAGAGGGTGCCCTGGTGTGCAGCGTGTTCCGAAAGCTTATGCCGGCTAACTTCCGCACCGATTAATCACCCTGTTCCGGCAAAGAGTAGGCCTCGCTCAGGTTTTGCACATTTTGTTGCATCACGTCCAGGAAATCACCCTGCCGGGGGTGATTGGCGCAGGGGTTGAACACCAGCGTTCCGATACCCATGGCATCCAGGCGCCTGACTATCTCTGGCACCGGCTGTTTTTCCCAGAACATCCATTGTGCCGGAAAGCTTTCCGTCACATAGCGGAGTCCTTGCCACTCGGCATCCCCGGGAACGACGTCCGGCTCCCACTGCAACTCCTCGATATGCAGTGTGTAACGGCGCGCCAGGTACTGGTAGACCGGGTGCGAGGCCAGCATGGGCTGCTCCGCCTGGCTGGCCACCAGCTTCTGGATTTTCAGATCAATTGCCATCAACTCGTCACGCAAAGCGTTGAAGTTCTGTGCAAACACCGCTTGATACCCGGGCCTTTTTTTAACCAGGGCGTGCATGATGGACTCGGCCTGCTGTACCGCCTGATAGAAATCGAGCCAGGTCGTGAACGCGGTGCCTGCATGGGAATGGTCACCTGCGGGTCCATGGCTGTGCGTCACGCCGTCCTGCAAGGCAATATAACCGTCTTTGAAAGATGCCGAGGTATTGACCTGGCGCAGGCGTGGCAAAGATGCTTTTTCCACCCAGCCGGCGTACCCGGCGCCATTCAGCAACACCAGATCCGCCTTCTGATAGGCCCTGATGGTCTCGCTATCCGGCTTCCAGAAGGCCGGATCAACGTTCGGCGGTGCCGGAAAGATTACCTCGGCATGATCCGCAGCGATGCGCTGGGCAAAGTACTGCAAGGGATAGTTGACTGTGTAGATGGTCAATTTATCCGCCGCGTTGGCAGCGCTCAGGAGCAGACAAAGCAAAATGACCGGAAATAAATGTTTCATGTTTGTAATTATCTCCGTTTCCTGCCGGCGCGGTCCACTAACCGCGATTGATCACCCGATCGCACCGAGGGGCGGTGCTCCAACCCGTGCATTTTCCTGCAGCGGCCATTCCCGGAACGCGAGCACCCCACCCGTAGGAGCGGTCTCCTGACCGCGATTGAATGCCTGTATCAGTGATTAAGTATCAATGCCCTGACCAGACTGCCACTGTTTACCTGCACCAGCCAGAGCAAACCAGCGCACACCGCACCACTCATCAACACAATGAGCATAAGTTCTGCCGCGAGCAGGCGCACAATGGTCGAGCGGCTGCAACCGATTCTGGAAATGGTATCGATTTCACGCTGGCGCAGGCGCAGCGACAAGGCAAACACCAGCACCAGCGCCAGGGCTGTTGCCAGCCCGACAAACAGGATCACCGCATCCAGTACATTACGGATGCGGAAAATGTTTGTCATCAGGCTATCGATCACCTCCGCGGGGGGCACGATCTGGTAAGCCGTATTCTCATCCAGATAGCGCCCGCGCAACAGTGTGCGCGATTTATCATCGTGGGGCAGCGCAATCACAGCCGTCAGTGGATACGCCGCCGCATCGCCGTGAAAGTGAAAAGAATCAATGCTCGCCTCGGTGATCTCCCGGTACTGCATCAGTTTGGCATTGGCGGTGACATTGTTCTCATTACGATCCATGATGACCGAGCTGTCCGTGGTACGGGTAACATCTTCATGACCATGGACCAGACCTTCAATCACCCAGGCCGTTTTGATATCCACCAGCACCGCCAGGTCATCGGCACTGTGGGTGGGCGCCAGTACGCCGGTGATTTTCATCTTCAGCGGATAGACACCGGCCAGGTCAAATACCGTTTCCGGTGACGAGACCAGGCTGTCACCGGGTTTGAGGTCCAACTTCTGCGCGAGCGAAGCGCCGATGACACAGTCACCCAATATCGCAAACGGATGCCCCGCACTCAACTCCAGGCGGCGGAAATCGAAATAGTCCAATGTGGTACCGACAATCGGAAAACCGCGCGCACGGAAACGCACATAGAGCGGCACAGCCGCTGCCAGCTCGGTGTCCGCGACGTCATCGGCTGCCGCTGTGGTAATCAGTTGCGGCACTTCGTCGGTGAAATAGAGGCTGTTCATCACCAGGTCCAGCGCACTGCCACGGGCACCGATGAGCAGCGGCGTAGTTTCCGCCCGCTTCACCAGTTGACGTTCACTTTCATCGAGAATAATTTCAAGCGCAAGCGGCAGCACGGCAATCAGGGTGATACAGGCCACCAGGGTCGCGCTACGCGCCTTGTTGAAAACAAGATACTTCCAGGCAATGTAAAAACTGTCGATCACGCGCTGCCTGCTGCACGAAATGCACGAAAGTCCACCACCCGGTCGAAACGCGGCAGCAGTTCATGATCGTGGGTCACGGCCAGCAGGGTCGCATGGTGCTGGTCCACCGCCTCGAACAACAGATCGAGAATATGTGCCTTGTTTTCCGGATCGAGATTACCGGTGGCCTCGTCGGCCAGAATCAATGCAGGTTGCGGTAACAGGGCACGGCAGATCGCCGCCCGCTGTTTCTCCCCCTGGGACAGGTCGCCGGCGTGACGCTGCAGTTTGTCGCCAATACCCATTTGCTGTGCCAGCTCGCGGGCACGCCGGCGGACCTTGGGCGTCAGTTGCAGGGCACGGGTGATACGGTAGGGATGCAGGATGTTATCCAGCACCGTGAGGTAGTCCAGTAATTCGAAATCCTGGAAAACAAAACCGATGCGGGTGATGCGGAAATCCCGGCGGCCCGCATCATCGAGTTCGTGTACGGCTTTATCAGCCACCTGAATAGCGCCACTATCGGGCGTGTAAATACCGGCAATCAGGTTGAGCAATGTGGTTTTGCCGGAACCACTGGGGCCGATAACGGCGAGCTTCTGTCCAGCCGGGACGGAAAATACCGGGATCTGCAGGTTGAACCCGTTTTTAGGGTAAGCGAACTGAAGTGACTCAATACTGATCATAAAGATCAGAAAACATAGCGTAGCGTACCGCCCAGGAACAGCGCCATATTGGTATCAAACTTGCCCTTGAAGCGCACACCCTGCGCCGTCTGGTCCACCTTACCCTCACCGAAATACAGCAGCGTGCCGCCAAGCCCGAAACCCAGTTGCTTGCTCATATTCCAGGCATAGGCTGCAGAAAGCTTGTAGGTCTCGTCAAACGGAAGATCGATGGTGCGGTCCTTATTGCTCACCGGCGAACTGTCATAGGAGACTCCAACTGAATAGCCGCCGGTCTTTCTGCTCATATCGACAAACGCAACACCGGCACTCCAGGTATCCTTGAAATTCCGCTCCAGTACACCCGTCGGATTGACTGTGCCACCGGTAATGGCCAGCTGATTCTCGCTGAAGGCCGACCAATCCTCCCAATCCGCGCTGAACATCAGCCGCTTGTCTGGTGCCAGCTCATAACGCAACCCCGCCTTCAACACCTGCGGGTTATCCCAGTCGAGTTCAATGTCATTGGCCGGCGGCGTCGGGAATGCCAGGCTGCGGAAGTTGAGATCCCCCTCCAGGTTGACATCCATTTCCGCACGGTAAACGACACCCAGCATAAGGCTGTCTGACAGGTAGTAGGTCAAACCCAGGAACGGCTGATAGCCCAGATCGGTCATATTATCGAACTTGACCTTGCCGTCCGGCAGCGTGCCCGGCCCGGGGATCAGTGCGCTTTGATTAATGGCAATACTCTCTTCGAACTGGGTATAGATGATCGAAACGCCACCCCCCAGCGACAGGCGATCGTTGACCTTGTAGGCGATGGATGGCGAGCCGCCTATGGCGGCAAGCGATACTTTGGTGGCCCCGTATCGCCCGACGAAATTATCGCTGTAGTTCATGGCGCCACCCTGTGGGGCGACCAGCGAGAACCCCAGCCGAACCCGGTCATTCAGCTTCTTGACCATAAAAAAGGACGGAATAGCCGCTATATTGCCGGCATTGCCACCATCGCTGCCGCCGGCCTCGGCCACCGACGAATCAAACTCGATTTTTGGCACCAGCAGCTGCATCCCGGCGAGCATTTCATCCTGCTCTAATCCGGTCATGCCCGCCGGATTGGTCCACGATGAGTCGGCGGAAATTGTGTTGACGGGGTTTGCTACACCCGCGGTACCCAGGCTACCCGGCGTACCCACTTCGGAGATGTAAAACCCGGCAGCCTGGGCCATCTGCGCAAGCAACAGCGCAGCACAGCCAGACAACGTCCGGGGTAAAATCGTGGTAGTTACATTCATGTGTTTAACCTTTGCCTTTGCAAGAGACCCCGTTCAGCCGTCGATGCTCATCAGCAGGCCGGAATCGTTGAAGCGCAGTATTTTCTTGGACTGCCCGGGCTGGTCATAGACCCAGGTATTGCCGAACTGCTCTGTCGGCCTGCCACACTTTTTGGAAATTTCGTATTTACCCGGGCCCTCGCGCTGTCCGTCCTGGATTGTATGGGTACCGCAACGCAGGTAGCCCGCCGACGCCGGACCAGCAAGACACAGAAAGCAGAATACTACACCGCCATACATTGTCACTTTTCTCATCACTCGTTTCTCCAGGTTCCGTTCTTGTCCTGACATTGTTTATTTTTTTGCCGGGATCGTGTAGCTGAGCTCCGGCAGTATAGCGATGCCGGTTGCCTCACGGATGGCGCTGCCACTCGACATGCCGGCAATCAGCGTATTGATCGCCGAGCGCACCACCAGCTTGCTGGAACCGCTGATACCTTCATAGGGCCCGGTGCCGCTGGTCAGCTTGAATTCCCCTTTGCAGCCACCCACTTCCCCGTGACAGGACCAGGTGGCATAGACCACGTCTCCGGCCGACGGTGTAATCATGCAGTAACCCTCACCCGATGTTTTACCCGATTTTGTATCGATGGTCTGGCTGCCAGGACAGCGCACAAAACCCTCATCAAGTTCCCCTTCTGCGGTTTCGGTATAGATAATGCCTTCAAAAGCACCGAGGAAGAGCATGGTATCGGGGGCGATCTGGTACACCGTACCCTCCCCCTCCCAGGGCATAATGGCCTTCAATGATTCCTCTGCAAAGGCGCCGCCGGTCACACCCGGCAATACCAGCCCTGTCATGATCAACAGGCAGTGACGTAATCTACTCATGTTAATTCTCCTTTACGAATGAGTACAGAAGTTAGCCGACATATGCCTGCAGGACCGTCGGCCGAATGGACGCATCCGTCAAGCGTACAGGGATGTATTCACAAGGTGAATTGCCCCGCAAGACAAGGTGAATCCCCCCCGGCGAGAGAGAGTCCCCTGGGAGAGAGGGTGCCCTGGGGCACAGCGTGTCCCGCAAGCTTATGTCGGCCAACTTACGCACGCCATAGACGGTGATAACGGACTTGCCTGAAACATACCATACTGACGAATATTTTTGCGAGCGGTAAAACCAATCGCGGCCGGTGGCCGGATCATGCGCAGCGCTAGCGGGTCTGCAGCACAGCCTCCCCCGCCGTTTTCTGCGCAGAGGGATCGATACGTTTTTCCTCGAGCAGCTCCAGGCCGATGATTTTCCAGCTGCCGTCCACGGCCTTGACCGTCAGATTGGCGTCATAGCGGTTCCGGCGGAGGTGCACGTGTCCCCAATGGCCGACACTACCCATCGCCGTCCATTGTGCGCGGATCCTGTAGCTGAGTGAACCATCGTCGACGCGCTCGGCGCTTGCTTCGAGTATCTCTATGTCTTTGATCTTGGCCTGTGCACCGCCGGCGCGCTGTACGGCGAACGATTGGCGGTTCTGCAGGTACACCTCGGTCAGCAGGTCACCGCTGACACTCAGGGCCAGTTTATCGTAGACGTCATTCTCGTCACGGAAATCGAAAGCGCGATAGACGTTCTTGAGCAGCGTCTGCAGCAGTGCCCGGGCCTGCGGATCGGACAAATCGCCGGCGACAAGCTGCGGTCGCGCCACACCGACCTGCATAAAGGGATAAGCGGCCACCGCGCCACCGATCAACAGCAAGGCAATAACCAGCAGGCTGCGCACAGAAGCTCCCTTTCTGCGGCGCGAGCGGACTTGCCAGCCCAGGGGTAACAGTCCACCCACACACAACAGCGTTATGACTGGAATACGCAATTCGCCCAGCGTATCCGATACCGCCAACTGCTGGACGGTGGGCATCCGGTACTGTTTCAGGAAGTTGGTCCAGGTATGGACGTTATCATCCGCTGTCAGATAGGTTGGCAAGGGTCCCGCCGGATCCGTGGCGGTAGCGGGCACTTTCTGAATCTGATCCGTAAACAGCTCCCAGTCCACCGTCACCTGCTGCGGCATGCCGTCGGTGATGTAGGCGATGATGATACCGATAATGGCCGTGGAAATTTCCATACGCTCGGGCTGCTCGACCAGCTGGATGCCGGTCAGGCTGACCTTCACGTAATTGCTGCGATCGAGAATCGGTTTGAGCGCCTCGCCATCCACCCGCACAGGATTCTTTGCCAGCAGAAATTCACCAATCCGTTTTTTCAACGCTTCCAGTTCATCAGCTTCAATGTACTCATCACCGCGTAGACCCAGATCCATCCAGGCTTCCAGATCCTTTACGCGTGTCAGAATCTCGTGCCGCACTTCGTAGGGCTCGACATAGAGAAACGACATCAGTGCCGACTTGTGATGGCGCTTCAGGTTCGGGTTGTCAAATTTCGAATACCAGGGATCCGGCCAGTCCAGGTTCAATCTGGCCGCTGCACCCAGGTAACGGAAATCGATAACCGGGACGGATTTATGATAGGTGATGAACCCGATCGTTACTTCTGCACGCCCATCGTTATCCTGCGGAGGCACAAAGCTCAGTGCCGCGGGCCGGGTGCTAAACGGATAGACGATCTCGGCGTAGAGCACCCGCTTGTCAGTCGGTGCGTCCGGCACCCGCTGGCGCGTATAGGGATTGATCATGCCGGCAAACGGCGACTGCCGGTCTTTTCGCAGCCGCGGCTCGACCAGAACCAGCTCGGCCGGCAACCGTTCCCCTGTGTCGGTGAGGACCTGAAAACTTTCAGTGGCGAACCGCTTCATGCGCTCCTCGAGTGGCGGTCTCTGCGTCCCGGCATCCTTCATCCAGTCTTCAGGAACCAGGTCCGCGAAGGTTTCTAGATCACCGATATAGACCTCAAGCACCAGCTTGACGTGGTCATCCATCACGTAGATTTCAGCAATGTTGGGTGCGGTTTCGGCGCCCGTCAGATTGATCCAGTCCGCATTAGCTGGAGGAGCCACACCCAGCACAACAAGAAGGAAAACTGCTCGTCGAATTAATGAGTGCGTCATCAGCGTAAGTATACCGAATTGGGGGTGAGGTGACCTTGCCACCCGCGGCATCTACCTCGTCGATCCATGTTATTCCTCCCCCGGGATTCTGCAGGGCCAATGCCAGCGCACTGACAATGATTAGTGCAGCAATGGAAGAAAAGCGGTTTCCAGCCAGCCCCTTCGGTCCAGCCGGGGTTTGTTTGCGGGTTTTCTACTCACGGGAAAAACATACACTAACGTATTATGCCTGGTATACAACTGTGGTTTTCAATACAAAGACTCTGTAAAACATAGAGTTAAAACGCCCGGGCAGGGATGGCATAGGCATTGTCGTAGCCTGCCAGAGTTCTTCGACAGCCCCGCTGTAGCCACTATTTTATCCACAAACGATTGATATATAGACCGTATGGTCCAAATTGAGGACGTTGAGCCCGGCGCCTGGGGTGTCGGTGGTCAGCCGGTTACTGATGACGACCTGCGCAAGAGGGGAGGCAACGAGCAGCTTGGCAAAAAAGGAGCCAAAACACCTCTGGAGGACAGGTTTCTGACTGGAATCCGGCAACCGGAAGGGGCGCCAGCGAATGGTGCCGGCACATCAGCCCGCGTCATCACCTGCCTCGATCTCTTCACCGTACCAGTCGCTTTGCTTGTAACGTTCGCGGGCGTGCCTGACCAGCACCACCAGCACCGATGCCACCGGTAAGGCCAGCAGGACACCGATAAACCCGAACAGCTGACCACCGGCCAGCACGGCAAACATGACGGTCACCGGGTGCAGGCCGATCCTGTCGCCGACCAGCAGCGGCGTGAGCACCATGCCCTCCAGCATCTGGCCGATGCCGAACACGATGGCGATGGGGATGAGTTGCATGACGTCCTGGGCCTGGAACAGCATGGCGACACTGGCGGTGACGATACCGACGATCACGCCCAGGTAAGGCACAAAGCTGACCAGGCCGGCAAGCATGCCGATTAACAGTGCTGTTTTCAGTCCGGCTACGGTAAGACCGATGGAGTAGATCACGCCAAGGCTCAGCATGACCATGAACTGACCGCGTAAAAACGCCGCCAGGTGCTCGTCGGATTCCCGTGCCAGGCTGACCACGGTGGGTTCAACAGCACGTGGCAGCAAGTCATGTATCGCCGCCATGAAATGATCCCAGTCACGCAGCATGTAAAACGTGAGCACCGGCACCAGCACGATATTGACAAGCCAGGCGAGCATCGCCAGTCCGGAACGGCTCACGTAACCCATTACATTGGCAGCAAGTCCGCCCGCTTCCTGCCAGTTGGCCATCAGCGCCGCTTTCACCTTTTCAACGTCAAAGCTCGACGGATCCACACCGAGGCGAGCCTGCATGCCCGGCAGCAGCTTCTCCGTGATCCAGTCGATGTAAGAGGGCACCGCTTTAATCAGGACACCGAGCTGGGTTTCGAACAACGGCAGCAGAAGCAGGGGGACAAGCAGAACAACGCTGAAAATCAGCACGAACACGATGACCACCGACAGCGTGCGCGACAGCCTGCGCGCCTCCAGCCTGTCGACCAGCGGATCACCCAGGTAGGCCAGCAACGCGGAAAACAGGAAGGGCGTCAGGATCGGTGCCAGCAGATAGACCAGCCAGCCGGTGATGAGCAACCCGGCGAGGGCGAACCACTTGTAGGAATCAGTTACCATGGGGACAGATTACAACATGCATTGCGACACGCTCACATCGGGGTTCATATCAGCTACTCTAAGAAAATCCATGCGATGTGCACCTGGATTGGTAGCGGGGAAGCATAAATGGCTGAATGAAAGGGAGTCAACTGCGCATTGTTTGGAATCCGTCTGGAGCACATGGGTATAATCCATGAGCGACTTCGGTCCTGACAAACCCTGAATGAGAACGTAATTGAACCGACGACATAAGTTTCCGGGACGCGCTATAAATACATCCCTGTACGCTCGACGGCCGCGTCTCCCGGCAATTGCTCCTGCATTGCGCTACCTTCGCCCGTCCCTGGGCTCGTGCGGCCGACGGTCCCGCAATCTTATGTCGTCGGTTCAATTACGCACGCCTTATTAACTGACACGACGGTACTCGCATTATGAGTTCAATAATCACCCCACCTCTACAGGGCAAGCCACTCATCTTCGGTGAAGTCCTGTTCGACATCTTCCCCGGCGACAAAAGGGTGCTGGGTGGCGCACCCTTCAATGTCGCCTGGCATCTGCAGGGTTTCGGTCTGTCGCCCCTGCTTATCAGCCGCATCGGCAGCGACGACGAGGGAAACGATGTTGTCGAGGCCATGCACAAGTGGGCCATGGACAGCAGCGGTATCCAGCGCGATGAGGTATACCCGACGGGAGGCGTCGAGATCAGCATGCAAGGTACCGACCACCGTTTTGATATACGCCCGGAGCAGGCCTATGACCATATCGATTTCGCGCCCCTGAATGACACTGTTCGCGGCCAGAACCTGTCGCTGATTTATCAAGGTTCGCTGATCGCCCGCAACCCGGCCAGCCGTGACACCCTGCAGCACCTGATCAGGGAAACGCATCTCCCCGTCTTCGTCGACGTCAACCTGCGCGATCCCTGGTGGGATGCTGCCACCGTAGAAGGCTCGCTGAAGGCTGCACGGTGGGCAAAACTCAACGACGAGGAGTTAGCCACGGTACTGCCGGGTACTGCACAAACCGGCGATGGTCTCGAGCGTGCCGCCAACGAGGCGCTGTCACGATTCGAACTCGACGCCATCGTGGTAACCCGCGGCGCCGAGGGCGCAATCATCACCAGCGCCGAGGGAACGGTAAGCGGCAAGCCACCGCCCGTCGAAAACCTCGTGGATAGCGTCGGCGCCGGTGACGCTTTCTGCGCCGTCACCCTGCTCGGTTTGCATCAAGGCTGGTCAGCGTCCGCGACACTCAGGCGTGCGCTGGCCTTTGCCTCGGCGGTGTGTGAGCAGCGCGGCGCAACCAGCCCGGATCGTGACCTGTATGAGCGCACCCTGGCAAGCTGGCGGTATTGATCGTGTGGATTTCTCGCAATCCTGCCAAGCCGTAACAAAGTATGCCGACATGGCTTGGCCAGACCGTCGGCCGCACGAGCCCAGGGATAATGGTCGAAGGTAGAGCCATGCAGGAGCATTTGCCGAGGGATGCGGCCGTCGAGCGTACAGGGATGTATTCACAAGGTGAATCGCCACCAGGCGAGAGAGGGCGCCCTGGGGTGCAGCGTGTCTTGCCAAGCCATGTCGGCATACTTTGTTACTCATCAGCAATCATAAAGGGCTCGAAGAAACATGGGTTATCTGCGTGTCTTTAGTGGTGAAAAATACCGGCCGGTGATCAATACACCCGAAATATTTTCAAGGCCCGGCCTGTGCTGTCATCGCCGCCAGGTACAAGGCCGGCCCGTAAAGCGCGGTGCGATCGTTGAGGATGACCCGCACCGGCATCCCCTCCAGTAAGGGCCGCATCCGCCCTTTCGACAGCAGGCCTTGCATAAACAGCGGGCCTTTCAGCTTGTCGAGTATCTTCGGCGCGATACCACCACCGATGTAGATACCGCCGGTAGCCATGATCTTCAGCGCATGATTCCCCGCTTCCACGCCATAGAGGTGAACAAAGAGGTCCAGGGCTTCAGCGCAAATCGCATCCCTCTCATCGAGCGCAGCAGCGGAGATAGCCGCTGCCGCGTCACCCGCCGCCATCTCATCGTGTAGCCAGGCGGGTACAACGACGCCCCGGTGGGCGAGCAGAAAATCATGCAGGTTGACCAGCCCCGGGCCCGACACCACCCGTTCCCAGCTGGCGTGACCGAAGCGTTTGCGCAGGTATGCGAGCAGCCCGATCTCGACATCGCTGTGCGGGCTGAAATCCGCGTGACCGCCTTCAGAGGCAAAAGGCCAGTGCCGGCGCCCGTCCCAGTATAAACCGGCTTCGCCGAGTCCGGTGCCGGCGGCGATGATGGAAGCATTACCTGCGGCATCAGGACGCCCCTCACTCAGCAGGCGGAAATCGCCGTCACCCAGGGCGTCGATGCCCCAGGCATTGGCCTGCAGGTCATTCATCAGCGAGACGGTTTCGAAGCCGAAGCTCTTCGCCATGGCCTGAGCCTCGATGACCCAGGGCAGGTTGGTAGTCGCCACCCTGCCGTGCTGCACCGGACCGGCGATGCCGAAACAGGCCTGCCGGCAATCGCCGCCTGCGCGGTCCAGGAAGTCCCGAACGATAGCGTCGAGCGAAGCATATTCATCGCTGGGATAGTTCTCCTCGCACAGGGTATCCAGCCGGGCACCCTCCACATCGAAGACAGCCAGACGCGTTTTGGTGCCGCCGATGTCGCCCGCCAATACCCTCACAGCCGTATCTCCTGTTTGGTCAATATTTTCATTGCTCTACTAAGCATGCGGAAGTCAGCCGGCATCAGTTTTCGGGACACGCTGTAAATACATCCCTGTACGCTCGACGGCCGCGTCTCCCGGCAATTGCTCCTGCATTGCGCTACCTTCGCCCGTCCCTGGGCTCGTGCGGCCGACGGTCCCGCAAACTGATGCCGGCTGACTTCCGTACTCTTCAGTAAACAGCGGACTATAGCATGTTGAGCGCAATGACCCGATCATGCGCCGGACCTTGCACCCTAACGGTCGTGAAGCCGATAGCGCACTGGTAATATCATGTCCATATCAAGACCGTCCAGCCACTGTATTGCAGCGGGAACATTGCGCAACTCGGTGACATTTCTAACCGCCGCCTTGTCCAGCAGGGCATGCCCCGAAGACTCGACCAGATGAATGCGGGTCAGATCACCATCGGCTTCAACGTGCAGCCCGATCCTGACGCGCCCCTGCCAGCCGCGCCGGCGCGCCACCGCAGGATAGTCGAAACGAGGTAACAGCGCTTCCTGCAACGTAACCCGGACTCTGCGGTACCGGGCAGCGCTGTTCAACTGGTCCTGCCCGTGACTGGCCGAACCAGGTGTTGCGTTGATGGCCCCCCGGGCTGCTGCCGCATGGCGCTCTATGAGCTGAGATTTCGATTCTTCAGGTGCATTGTTGCGAGGCTTTTTAACACCCGCATGCGACCGGGTCCTGGACTGCTGAAAGCTTGCCTCCCGGACTGTTATCGGTAGCGGTCTCTCGCCTTCAGGTTTATCACGCGCCGACTGTCCGCTGGGCGATTCACTGCTTTTTATTGACTGCTGTATAACCTTATTTTCCTGCTGCCCGGCGCTGGCACCTGCCTTGCCCGACGTGTCCCCGTGTCGGGCCAGCAAGGTAATCTGAAATGTACTCTGCCCCACCGGACCGGCGGGTGGCTCGCCGCGCCAGAACGCGACCACCAGCGCATGCAATACCAGTGAGCCCAGCACAAAATAACCAAGCCTGGGCAGAGGGCCGTGTGCATCGGTACATCTATCGGCGGGGATAGCAAAGCTCATGCCTGTGCCCTATAGCTTAAGTTCAGCGCCAGCGAAAAGGCCGCGGTCCGGGGCCTGGAAACCGTCGGCGGGTTCGTAGTGTTCATCGGTGGCATTCTCGACGCGGCCAAACAGGCGCCATTGCTTGTTCAGCCAATAATCGGCCGCAACATCAAGCACCACGTAATCATCGCCATCGATGATGGCCGATGATTCGCGCGAGATATCCTTGTAGTCCGAGACATAATTGACGGCCAGGTTAATGCTTGCCCGGCTTAGCGGCCGGAACTCCACGTCCACATCCAGTTTGTGTTTCGGGCGGCGCAGCAGTCGCTCACCGGTGTCGTCATCCTCGGCGTCGGTATAGGTATAGTCGAGCTGTACCGCCAACGATTCCAGTGGCTGAACGCGGATAAAAGTTTCGGCGCCCTGGCTTTCGGCTGCGTCGATATTTTCGTAAGTACTGTTGAAAGACGGGTCGAACACCACCTGCATCAAGTCGTCGATGTCGCTTTTGAACCAGGTCACGCCGAAGCTCAGCCGCTCGCCCCACAGCGTCTGTTCGACACCGATCTCCCAGCCAAAACTTTTTTCCGGGTCCAGGTCCGGATTGCCGCGGTAGAACGAGCCGAAATTATTGGGCGTAAACCCGTCGGTCTGAAACAGGGTGGGCGCCTTGAATCCGGTTCCGACACTGGCCTTGAAGCGGGTGTCGGTCTCGCGATGGACATAGACGGGCGCGATCCGGTAGGTGAGCTCGGAACCAAAGTCATCATGATCGTCGTAGCGCATGCCGATGGTAGCGAAGATGCGCTCGCCGTAACTGAACTGGTCCTGCGCATAAGCTGCGCTGTTGCGTGCATCGGCATCGGTTTCTTCACCGACGAAGAATCCACCGAAATCGGAAAATCCGCCTGAATCCATGTTCTCCTTCTCGGTTTCCAGACCGAGTGTCAAAATATGTGCATCCACCGGGTAGAAGTCGTTTTTGAGTTCGAACTTCAGTTTGTCGCCATCGAACTTGGTGCGTGTCAGGGTCTCTGCAGGCAACTGGCGATCGTTGCGATTCTTGCGGTCAAAATCACTGTAGGAGGTCGAAAGAGTCGCTTCCCATAACCCATCCAGCAACTGCGTTTTGGCTTCACCACGCAACAGGTACTCGGTCTGGTCGAGCCTGGCATCCCGGTCCTCGGTAGTACCGAAACCGGACATCTCCAGTTCAGGGTCGAGGTCTGTCTCACTGTCGATGTAGCGACCGATCAAGGTGACTTCCAGCGTATCGCTGACAGCCAGTCCCAGCCTGGCCGACGTCGTCCAGTTTTCATAGTTATCATCTTCCGCGGCAACACCGTTGCGCAGCCGTGCCGGTGTTACGGAGTCACCATCGGTGTCGACGTGTGTGAGGCCAAAGGAGTAATTCACCCTGTCCGTGGAACCGGCCGTCGACGCCTGCTGATTGAAGGTGCTGTCGGAACCGCCTTCGAGCTTGCCCGCGCCGTGTAGTTTGCCCTCACCACGGCGGGTGGTGATATGGATGACGCCGCCGATGGCATCGGACCCGTACAGCGTGCTCTGCGGACCACGCACGATCTCGATGCGTTCGATGTTATCCAGCCACAGATTGGAAAAATCCACTGCACCGGCCGGCGAACTCGGATCCGTGGCCTCGACGCCGTCGATCAGCACCAGGGTATGGTTGGAATTGGCGCCGCGCATAAAGACCGAGGTCTGCTGGCCTGCGCCACCGGTCTGCACCACGTGTAAACCGGGTACCGAACGCAAGGCCTGCGACACACTGCGAAACTGCCTGCGCTGAATATCCGCGGCGGTAATCACGCTCACGGAACTGGCCAGCTCTCCACGTGGTGTGGCCAGTCGCGTGGCGGTGACCACCAGGTCATCCATTTCCTGCGCTGATGTCGGCTGCGCTGCCATCAGTGGAGCAGCCCCGATACTCGCCACGACAATGAGTAGACCGGGTTTACTGTTTCTGATGGTTGTTGTTCTGCAAACACCCCTGCCACTATCCCGCACAAAGTTTCTCCAGGCGAATCATCGCGACACATCCCCCGTGCGCCATGGGTGCACCGGTCAGGGCAAGCTGGAGATGAGCGTACGCTAGGGCATGACCTGGTACCGTGGTAATGGCTCAGGTGGCCCGCAGGGTCCTTGCTGTAAGTCCCCGCGCGTGTCTGCATCGATGCGTCACCCCTCGTGACACCGTCTCGATC
>Ga0209578_10001648_pt1 | contig 20204 bp, 21 predicted proteins | sample tdAd472_FD_187127 | JGI IMG/M metagenome (GOLD analysis project Ga0209578, IMG submission 187127) | Marine sediment microbial communities from the Atlantic coast under amendment with organic carbon and nitrate - tdAd47.2 (SPAdes)... | ecosystem: Environmental > Aquatic > Marine > Coastal >...
GTTCGGGCGTAAGATCGCCGAGTGCGTGCTGCCATCCAGGAGCTCGATGCGGAGCAGGACGTCGGTCTGCACCGCTGAAAGGCCGTCGATCGAAATGCTCCGGCCCACGATGGGCGTGCCGTCACTCTTGTACGTCGCGCGCTGAACCCAGGCGGCCGGCACGCGACGAACCGTCGGCGGAGCGATAGCCGTCAGGTTCTCCGGTAGGACCGGCTCGAGCCCAAGCGCGCGGTCGCCTTTGCCGGGCAGCTTCCAGGTGACTTCGAAGATGCCTGGACCCGTCTCTTCGATCTCGAGCAGCGCCGGCCGAATCTCGTGCGCGCGCGTCGTCGAGGAGGGGACCAAGACCGCCAACAAGAGACCGAGACATGCGCCACGCCAGGCTATCGTCACCGCGACGGCTCCCCACTCGCCACGGTGTCGGCAACGGCGTCGTCGTCGACCACGATGGTGTACTTCTCGAGCAACCTGTCGCGGTACTCGGCGTTCAGTTCCTCGCGTTTCGCGGCTGCCCAATCGTCGGCCACGCGGTCACGGACGTCCGCGAACGCCGGTTCGGGGAATGCCTCCCTCCCGTGTACATAGACGAGGTGCATCCCATATCCGGATAGGACGGGACCTTGCCAGGTGCCAACGCTCAGATCGCTGATGCTTTGGGCAAACCTGCCACCGAAGAGCTTCGAGATGTCTGCTTCGGTTCGCTCCGGGTAGTAGAGCTGCAACATGAAAGGGTCGCCGAGCTCCTTCGCGCCACTGGTCGGGTCGTCGGCTTCCTTTAGACCTTCCAGAACAGCCACCGCGTGGCTTTCAGTCTCGGCGCCTCTCTTGTCCGGGTCCACGAACGCGTGGGTGAAGGTGATCAGCTCCGGCTGCCGATAGTCCACGCGGTGCTCCTCGAAGTACGCTTCGAGCTCCTCGTCGGTGGCGGGGGCGACGTCGATGAGATCCTGCACCAGGAACTCGAGCTTTTGTGCAAGGCGCCGACGCACGATCGTGTCGTCTTGGTCGAGCCCCATCGCTAGCGCTTCCCGGTAGAACGCCGTCTCGCGGACGTACTCCTTGGTGAGTCCCTCCAGCTCGTCCGCTGTCGGCGGACGCTTCCATCGCTTCTCGAAGCTCGTCCACATCCAAGCGCGCTCGCCTTCACCTACCCGGATGATCAGTTCGCCGCCGTCGGCGTTTTCTGGATTGAGCCAGGCGTACCCCGCGTAGATGGCTAGGCCGAGGATCAAGAAATGAAATAGCGGCTCGTTGAACAGCCGAGTAAGACGTTCTCTCAATTGGGGCTCCTTCGAGGCTGCCTTGTTACACAGGCTTCGCCCTGATGCGAGATCAGAGGCTCGCATACTGGATCAAGCTCACACGGTCGATCCGGCCATTTCGCGCCAACCAGTCGTGCTCCGAAGATGTCACCAAGCAGTCTCAGTCGTGGCGTAGGATGCTTGGACACAGCCCTAGATTGTGCGCTATGGACAGGCCCACGCCTGCGGGCGACGGGAGGATCGGGATCATGAGGAACGACGAGCGCCAACTCACCAAAGGGTCTGAGCTTGGCTTCGTGCGGTTCGCCTTTGCGGCACTCGCGTTCGCAGCGTTGACACTTTTCGGCGGCGTCGGCTTCGCGGACGATGAGCCGGCCGAGGCTCCAACGGCAGCAGCGCCTGAGGGCGCAAACAAGTACGCGGGGTGCTGGGATCCAAAGGCTAATCCGAACCAAGACCCAAGTTTGTGTAAGGTTGAGAAAGCGGGGATGCCTACCGACACGAGCGGGTCGAGCGGCAGTTCGGACTTGGCGTCGAAGCTTGCCAACCCAAGCGCGCCCGTCATGGCTTTGAATAGTTTCTTGGACCTCAAACAGAATGGCGGCTCTGCCCCGGGCGCGCATAGGGCGAGCTTCGTCTACAACTTTCAGCCCGCGATTCCATTCCCAACCAAACGCGGCAACGTGATCCTCCGGCCGCTCATCCCGGTTCAATTCGGCGAGCCCTACGTTACTGGGGCCGGCAACGTCGAGACCGCGGTTGCGTTCGGAAATATCTTGCTCGACACATTCTACGGCAAGACTCTCAAGAGCGGCTTTATGGTCATGGGAGGGTTCAGCACGCTGTTTCCAACCAACTCCAAGCCCGAGCTCCGCGCCGACTGGGCCCTCGGTCCCGAAGTGGTGATCGGCTTTGCTTCTAACAAGACGGGCAACGTCTGGGGTACGATTACCCAGTTCACCTGGAGCTTTCCGACGCGCGCCGAGGGGCAAACGGTCACAGGGCAGTACTTCTATGGGATCAATCTTGGCAAGGGATATCAGATCAATGCGAATCCGGTCTGGTCGTATTCGCGAGAGACCAAAGTGCTCCGTTTTCCGCTCGGCGTGGGTATCGCGAAGGTTGCCGCTCTCGGCAAGAAGGATTTCCCGGTCAAGGTTGGCGTACAGATTTGGGGCTACGCACCACCACCCGATGGCAGTGGGCCGGAATGGCTGCTGCGCATCACGATCGCCCCGGTCGTGCCACTCCCGTGGGCGAAGTAATCTCGAACGATCAAGCAAGAAAAGGAACAACTTCCATGAAGACGTCTGCTAAAGTTGTCGTACTCGTAAGCGCATCTGTCGGCCTGATGATCGCCTGCCGATCGGGTGGAACCGACAAGGCGGAGAGCACGACCCCCGTGGCGGCGCCGGCATCCGCCGAGGAGGCCGCACCGGCCAAGCCAGCCCCAGCAGCCATGCCGAAGCCCAACCCGCTCCGGAACGTCTACTTCGGTGAACAGCATTTGCACTCGGAGATGTCGCCCGACGCCTACGCGCTGGGCACACGGCAGACGATGGACGACGCGTATCGCTATGGGATGGGCGAGGAGATCACGCTCTCGACCACGGGCGAGAAGATCAAGAAGGCGACGCCCTATGACTTCGTCGCGCTGACGGACCATGCGGAATACCTCGGCGTCTTCACAGAGCTCTCGGATCCGAACAGCCCGCTCGCCAACAACGCGCTCGCCAAGCTGATCAACAGCTCAGATCAAGCGGACCAGAACAAGGCGGCTTCGGAGGTGATTGCGTCCATCACGAGCGGTGTTCCAGCGGGGCCATTCTTGGATTTCATGGACCCCAAGATCATCCGATCCAACTGGCAGCGTCACGTAGAGACGGCGAACAAGTACAATCAGCCGGGTAAGTTCACCACGCTGATCGCGTTCGAATGGACCTCGATCCCGAACAGCCAAAACTTGCACCGAAATGTGTTCTTCCGTGGCGATGTGGGGCCCGAGGCGCCGTATTCGGCGTTCGATTCCGTCGACCCAGAGGATCTCTGGACGTATCTGGAAATCCAGCGCGACATGGGTCTCGAAGCGTTCGCAATCCCCCACAACGGCAACGTCAGTAACGGCCTCATGTACGCGCCGACGAACTACCGAGGGGATCCAATCGACGCACGCTACGCGGAGCGGCGCGCGCGAAACGAGCCGCTGACCGAGATCATTCAGACCAAGGGCAGCTCCGACACCCACCCATCGCTTTCAAGGAACGACGAGTTCGCCGACTTCGAGCAATTCCCGAACCTGATTGGCACCAACACCGTAAGTAAGGTCAAGCATGGCTACATTCGCCAAGCGCTGACCGCGGGGCTGATTCACGAAGCAAAGCTCGGGACGAACCCGTTCAAGTACGGCATCGTCGCGGGCGCAGACGTGCACTCGGGGTACTCCGGGAACGAAGAGTTCAACTGGCACGGCGCTCACGCAACGGCCGACGACACGCTCGAGAGGCGCATGAATCCGAAGCCAAACGCAAGCGGGGAATCGGCATCGACGGTCGGGTCTGCAGGCGCAACCGCCGTCTGGGCAGAGGAGAACACCCGGGCCTCGATTTTCGACGCCATGAAGCGCAAGGAGACCTACGGAACGTCTGGCCCGCTCATTCGCCTACGTTTCTTCGGAGGCTGGGACTACGCGGATGACCTCACGAGCGACGCAGAGTTCGTCAAGAAGGCCTATGACAATGGCGTGCCGATGGGTGGAGACCTGCCTGCGATGACCGAAGGCATGGAAGCGCCAAGCTTCGCGGTCCAGGCGCTCAAAGACCCGCAAAGCGGCAACCTCGCCCGCATTCAGATCATCAAGGGCTGGGTCGAGCGCGGCAGGGCCAAGGAGCGCATCTACGACGTGGCGCTTTCCGACGACCGCACCGTCGGAAAGAACGGCAAGGTGCCGCCCGTGGGCAATACCGTGGACATCGGCAAGGCCACCTACACCAACGACATCGGCGATTCGCAGCTGAGCGTCGTCTGGACCGACCCGGATTTCAATCCGAAGCAACGCGCGGTCTACTACGTGCGGGTGCTCGAAATCCCGACCCCCCGCTGGTCGACCTACGACGCCGCGAAGCTCGGCGTCCAGCCACCCAAGGGCGTCCCGGCCACCATTCAGGAGCGCGCCTGGTCCTCGCCGATTTGGTACACTCCGCCGGCGAAGGTCAAGAAGTAGTCAGCCAATCTCTTCCCCAGAGAGTGAGAGCAAGAGTATGTCGATCCCGAAACCGTTTGCGCTGATGTTCTTGACGCTTGCCGTTGCTTGCCAGGGGGGTGGCGACAAGACGAAGGAAGCGCCGCCGGCGCCGAAGGCGGATGAATCGCCGGCGCCCGCAACCACGCCTTCAAGCAAGCCGCAGGTGGCCGACACCCCCTCGGGACCCTCTCCCGTTGGCGAGCCGGGCCGCGCGTCGGACACGCCCAACCCGCTGAAGAACGTCTACTTCGGCGAGCAGCACCTTCACTCGCAGAATTCGCCGGATGCGTACGCCATGGGTACCCGTAACACCCCCGACGACGCCTACAACTTCGCCAAGGGCAAGGCCATCAAGAAGAACACCAGCGGGGAGATGGTGCAGAAGAAGACGCCGTACGATTGGGCGGCGTTGACCGACCATGCCGAGTACATCGGCGTCCTTCCACAGCTCACGGACCCGAACTCGGACTTGTCCAAGAAGCTGAAGAACTATGACATCGTCCAGATGATCCAATCTGGCGACGAGAAGAAGGGCGACGAGGCTTTCGCTCAGATCGCCGTGGGCCTCACCACCAACAACCCAGATCCCAACTTCAATCGACCAGACATCATCAAGTCGGTTTGGGAGCGACAGAAGGAAGTCGCCAACAAGCACTACGAGCCCGGGAAGTTCACCACGTTCATCGCATTCGAGTGGACGTCGATCCCAGTCAATCAGAACTTGCATCGGAACGTCTTTTTTCGCGATGACAAGGGGCCGGATCTGCCATTTTCGGCATTTAACTCCGATCGGCCCGAGGACCTTTGGACCTATCTCGAGACCCAGCGTGGGGCGGGCCACGAGACCTTCGCGATTCCCCACAACGCCAACCTCAGCAACGGCCTGATGTTCGCGCCGAGGGACTCGGAGGGGCAGCCCATCGATGCTCGGTACGCCAAGCGACGCGCAAACAACGAGGTCGCGACCGAGATCATCCAATGTAAGGGGCAGTCGGACACGCACCCGGCCTTGTCTCCCAACGATGAGTTTGCGGGCTTCGAAAAGCAGTACAAGCATCTCATCGGCACCAATCCTCCGGTTCTTGGGAGGGTCAACTACAGCTATGTGCGCGAGGCTCTGATCAACGGCGTTGGATATCAAGAGTACCTCGGCGTCAACCCGTTCAAGTTGGGCATCGTCGCGGGCGCCGACGCCCACACGGGTTTTTCTGACAACGAGGAATTCAACTACACCGGCGTCCACGGGAACGTTGACAGCACCGTGCAGAAGCGGATGTCAGGCGCGGGACAGACCGCTGGTGAAGCGGCGATTAATTTCGGCACGCCGGGAGCGACCGCGGTTTGGGCGGAAGAGAACACGCGCGAAGCGATTTTCGACGCGATCAAGCGACGTGAAACCTACGGCACTTCCGGTCCACTGATCCGGCTGCGATTCTTCGGGAGCTGGAATTATTCGAGCGATCTCACGGACGACGAACAGTTCGTGAAGAACGCTTACGCAGGTGGCGTGCCGATGGGGGGTGACCTCGCGAAGATGCCGGCCAAGGCCAAGGCGCCGACTTTCGCGGTGTGGGCCTTGAAAGATCCGGCGAGCGGTAACCTCGATCGCGTGCAGATCATCAAAGGCTGGTACCAGAACGGGTATCCCCAGGAAAAGGTCTACGACGTCGCACTGTCGGACGGGCGCGTCCCCGATCCGAAGACCGGCAAGGTGCCGCCGGTGGGGAACACGGTTGACCTCAAGAACGCGAGCTACACCAATAGCATTGGCGATAGCCAACTCGCGACGGTCTGGAGCGACCCCGACTTCGATCCCGCGCAACACGCGGTTTACTACGTGCGCGTCCTGGAGATCCCGACACCGCGCTGGTCAACCTATGATGCGAAGGCCATGGGCATCGATCCTCCGGAGGGCGTAGCCGCATCGATCCAGGAACGGGCCTGGTCTTCGCCGATCTGGTACACGCCGGATCCCAAGCTGGTGAAGAAGGCCCCCTTCTATCCGCAGTTGCACCAAGTGTTCAACTGAGGTCGAGAAGAAGGCTTCCCGCGCGATGACGTCACATAACACCAGGCGAGCCGTGGCCCTTGCGGTAGCGGCTTCTAGGTTCGTCTCGTGCAGTCTCCCGATGAGTAGCTTGACAGATCTTGACAAGTCCTGACGAAAAGCCCAAGCTCTTAACCATGAGCGAAATGGTCAAATTCAGCTCCAAGATGGAGAGAGAGGCGCTGGAAGCGCTGCGGGCCCACGCAACCGACGAGGGGCGGACGCTGGCGGGTCTTCTAACCGAAGCCGTGCAGGACTATCTGGCCAAGAAGCGGGTGCGGCCGGCATTTCGCGAAGCGGCTGAAGCGGTCCTGACGGAGCACGATGAGCTCCTTGCGCGGCTCGCGAAATAGGCGTGTCGGTGTCGGCAACGATCTATCCGACGGTCGAGGAAGTGTTGGTCTTGCATTCACTGCTGCTGGCTCGCTACGGAGGTGAGCCGGGCGTTCGGGATCTCGGAATGCTCGACGCTGCGCTTCATCGGCCGCGCTCCGGCTACTACGCCTCCCTCAGCGAGCAAGCCGCGGCGCTGCTACAAAGCCTCGCAAACAACCACGCCTTCGTCGACGGTAACAAGCGCGTGGCGTTTGCGACCATGGCCATTTTTCTGCGGCTCAACGGTTTTTCACTACGGGCCACCGCGGACGACGCCGAGGCGTTTTTGATCGACGAAGTCATCCAAGCTCGCGCGCCGCTCGCACGCATCGCCACGTGGATCGAAGAGCACATCGAGGACAGGGACACAGCGCTCCCGCCTTGAGCTTACCGGTGCAGGCTCTCTTTCGCGGTTGCATCCCGCCAGCAAAGCAAAGACACTAAGCTCATGCGAGGTTCCGCATTCGACGAGCTCTCTCTTAGCCCATCGGGATCAAGCTGAGAGCCGAATTTCGCGGTACTAGATCTTATGTCGCGTAGAGCGCGAAGCTGAAAGGGCGTTACTATCGACTATCAGCCTGCTGTGCCAGTCGACCAGAGGCAGAATGCTGAGGGTCTTCGTCGTGCCGATGTCGCCGAGCTTCGCCGGGCGGTGACTCTCGAACGCAGCCGCGGCGCGGGCGACGCCGCGCTGCACCCGGAGGTCAAAAACGATAAGGCCGAGCACTGAGACGACGAGAACGACACCGATGCCCGCGGTGATGGCCCGGCGCACGGGCTGCGCACGCATCCTCCGAATCGCAACCCACACGAAGATGACCCCCACGAGGAGCCAGACAACGAGAACCACCACGGCCGCATTGCTACCATTGGCGAACTCGGAAGTCATGGACGGCTAGGCCCAAGGTGCTCGGGTGCGAACGCTGGGTTAGCCGCGCGCATGGCGGCCCGACGCTCGTCGAAGCGGCGCGGTGCGCGGCGAGTCTCGCGAAGGCGAGTTTCACTCGTCGCTGGGCCACCTGCGAGGCCTCGGCGTGATCGGCGCACGAGGCTCGCGACGCTCGGTCAGCCCGTTCTGACGCAAGCGCCAGAAGAACTCGCCAAACCGGTCCTGTCCGAAGAATGGCTCGCCGCGGAAGATCATCAGCGGGACACCACCGTGCCCGGCCTGCAACTGGATTTTCTGGTTCTCCTGCCAGACACCGTCGACAGTCTCGGTATCTTCGCGGATCATCTTGATCATCGCGTCGTAGTCCCAGCCGGCTTCCCTAAGGTTCGACTCGACGTGATCGGGCCACCAGTCATAGCGCCCGCCCCAGATGGTTTCATGAACGATGTTCTGAAACTCGACTGATCGCTCCCAAATCTCGGCCACGTTGGCCAGTCGGACAAGCCAGGTGATGTGCGGCTGCTTTTCCAGCGGGTGGACCTGCATGTCGGCGGATTCGGGTGGAAAGCCGTTCTGCCAGATTGGATCTGGATTGGGCCATCTGCGTGCGATCCCGTGATACTCGCCTGAACGTCGAAAGTCGTTGACTCCGTCGGCCCACTTGTACCAGCGCCCAGACCCCGCCTTGCCACCTTTGTGACGGGTGCGGACAGCGACCGGAAAGATTGTACGGATACGCATGTCCAAGTTGAAATTCGAGTGCAGATATGTCAGGCGCGGAAGCACCAGCGAGCTGTAAGGGCTGCGCATCGACCAGCAGACATCGACCCGCAGCGGGTTTTCTTCCGTGACGATGTCGGTCAGCTGCGGCAGATAGGCTGCCCTCATCGGATGGATCTCGTCATTGTAGTGTGACCAGTTCCAATTGTCCTTGGGTGGCGGTGGGTTTGCCGCATCGGGTACCGGCGGCATCTCCGGCGCGACACTCGTGTCCGGCCAATCGGCATCCATCGATGTGAGTTTGTCGAGTATGTCCTGATCGATCTTCGGCATTCTTGGCTCCTTTGATTTAGCCGGGGCCAGCAGAGCCCTCGTTGCGCACTCCTTAACTAGGAAGGCTCGACAGTACAGCCGCGTTTCTGCGCATGTCTATGCGAAATCGGAAGAAACTCACTTCGTGCCGTGCGCGGCTGATAGTCGATAGTAACGCCCTTTCAGCTTCGCGCTCTACGCGACATAAGATCTAGTACCGCGCAATTGGGCTCTCAAAGTAGTCCCCATGGGCTGATAGAGTCGTGGGATCAAGTATCGTGACGGAGTTTCAGATCAAGGATGGAAAACCAGTCCTCGTAGGGCAACCAAAAATTAACTTCATTGACGACAAAGCCGGCAAACCTGTCGGCATTCATCAGCACATCGGTCAGCGGCCGATCCTGGCGTTCGGCAACGCCGACGCGGACATGCAAATGATCCACCAAAGCTGGCGACGGTCGGAGCCTCGGGCTGTTTGTTCACCACACCGATGCCAAACGCGAGTTTGCATACGACCGCAAGAGCCACGTCGGCACGCTCGACAAGGTCCTCGACATGGCGAAAAAAAACGACTGGATCATTGTCGATATGAAACGGGATTGGAAACGCATCTTTCCATCCGAGAAGTAGAAAAATGACGCGAGGATCATCTTCCGCGGCTGGTCGCGCAAAGCAGGCTGGCAGCTGCGTCGATTGAAGGGCGAGGATCTGGGTTGGCTTGACGTCAGGGTCCGAGTTCTGTCTGCTGGGTCACCTCCGCGGTCATCGTGGCTCATATCTCGCGACGGACAACGTTTTGAGGAACGACACCCAGGCTGGAGTTCCTCATCGGAACGAACGCGGGCGGGAACGCCACACAAGGCAAGTTCGAGTTCACGGCCGATGTTCCGGGCACCTACGACGTTCCCTTGGACGAATCCGCCTGGGACGTGTCTGAGTTCGGGAATAATCCCCTCAACTTCGAGGACGTCTTGAGCCTGGTGCTGACGGTCCGTCCCGGGGACGCCGACTTCGTCGAGATCGACAACATCGCGACGGTGGTCGCCGAGCCCCAGTGCAGCGCCGATGCCGACTGCGACGACGGCCAGTTCTGCACCGGCAGTGAGACCTGCAACGACGGCCAGTGCCAGGACGGCACCCTGCCCTGTGCCGGAGGCGAAGTCTGCGTCGAAGACGGCGACCAGTGCGTCGTGCTGGAGTGCACCAGCGATGCCGACTGCGGCAACGGCGTGTTCTGTGACGGCGCGGCGACCTGCGATGCGGGCCAGTGCGTGGCCGGCACGCCCCCCTGCGCCACGGACGAAGTCTGCGTGGAAGAAACCGATGAATGTGTCACGCCCGAGTGCACCACCAATGCCGACTGTGACAACAGCCTGTTCTGCGATGGCTTCGAGGCCTGCGACCGGGGCCAATGTCGGGACGGGACACCCGCTTGTGCTGAAGACGAGATCTGCTCCGAAGAAAGCAACGGCCCCGCCCGCTGCGTCGAAGGGACCGCAGGATGTGACGTCCCCGTCTGCAGCGACGATGCAGAATGCGACGACGGCCGGTACTGCAACGGCATGGAGACATGCAGCGGAGACCAGTGCCAAGCCGGCACCCCACCGTCATGCGGTGAAGGCATTTGCATCGAAATCCTCGACGAATGCTTCGATGCCGAGTGCACCGACGATGCCCAGTGCGACGACGGTGCGTTCTGTAACGGCATGGAGACCTGCGACGCGGGCCGCTGCCAGGACGGCGACTTCGCATGCAGTGCAGGCGAGATCTGCGTCGAGATCATCGACCAGTGCGTCGACCCCGAGTGCACCGACGACGCCCAGTGCGACGACGACCGGTTCTGCGATGGCGAGGAGACGTGCAAAGCGGGCCAGTGCCAACCGACGAGCACATCACCGTGCGGCGCAGACCAAACCTGCGACGAAGAAAGCGACCAATGCGTCGCCCCCGCCTCGTCGTCATCTGGCGGCTGCGACTGCACCATCGGCGCCCGGGGAAGTGTCGATACGTCGTTGTTGCTGGGCTTGTTTGCCGCGCTGTATCTGGCTTACCGGCGAGCTCGTTCCAAAGGCGTGTGATTCGGGGTTTCTCTAGTTTCCACGGCCGATTCGGCGCGGCGGCGCGTGGGATGCGCTGGAGGTCGAGAGCGGGTATCATCAGCGCTCATGCAAGCTGAGCACTTCCGAGATTTCGACGAGTTCATGGCCAGCGTGCGCGGAGCGGACTGCACCATGATGCTCCAGAATGTGGCGCGTCATAGTTGGCAGATCCAGGCTGCCGACCTTGCTGGGGTCCGGGTTCAGTTGGGGCGTCTCGGCAGCGGAAACATCATCGAAGGCCAGTCCTATCCGGACGGATACTTCATCTATCTGCCGCTCTCCGAGACCTGCGAGTACATGGCGAACGGGGCAGCCATCCCAAAGAATGCCTTTCTAATTTTCGAACCGGGAAGTGAGTTCTCCCTGAGCACCAAGCTCGAGCACGATTGGTGCACGATCTTCATTCCGGCGGACCAGTTGTGTTGCCATCCAGGTTTGGAAGAAGGCCCGGCCCCATCGGACCCGATGATCTGTCGCACGACGCGCCCTAGCCGCACTCTCGCAGATCGGTTTCGGACGTCGGCACATGAGATTTTGAGCACGGCCAGGAACCACCCCGAGTTCGAGTCTTCGCTTGCCGCGAACGTCGCGTCGGCGCAGCTGATCGACCTCGGTTCTACGATTATGGGATGCGAGCACGAGCGCGCAACCTCTCGCGATGGGCGACCGAAGCGTTCCCGAAAAGAGATCATCCAGCGAGTGGAAGAGCTCGTCGAGGAACGCGAGCAGGTTTCCGTTCGGGAGCTCGCGACCGCGGCCCAAGTCTCGGAGCGAACATTGCGTCAGGCTTTCTACGAAGTCTTCGGCGTCGGGCCTACCCGCTATCTGCAACTGAAGAAGCTTCATGAGATCTACCGTGTGCTCCGCCAAGCAGAGCCCGGGCAGACCACCGTGGCTCGAGTATTCCTGGAGCACGGTGCGTGCGAGTTCGGCCGCGTTGCGGCTCGGTACTGCGAGCTCTTCGGAGAGCTGCCGTCGGAGACCCTGCGAAGATAGCCATCCGCTATCTCCTTACGTCTTCACCGCTCTCCGTCGGCGCCCTACGCGCGAACGGAACGCCGCGCCATTTTCCGGAATATGCCCATCAGGACATGTGGTCGACGATCGTGGCGGCGAACGAGGCCGGGAGCGCGACGAACACGGTCTCGCTCAGGGCCAGGCCAGGATCGGTGAGCCAGGGCGCCTGGTTCACCAAGAAGAGGTTGAACGTAGAAACGATTGCGGTCAGCGAGTAGATGCTCAGCACGCGTCCGAGTAGGTGCGGCCAGTGCTGCCGCACGCGACCACGGAAGTATGCCGCGTAGACGAAGCCCGCGATGAGAGCGACCGACGTGCAGCCAATGATGGCGATGTCGCCAGGTGACAACTCTGCTGCAAGCTCCCACGTGTCCCGGTCCATCGCAACCGGCAACGCGAGCGTGCCCGCGCCGATGATCATCTGCGCGATGTCCTTGAGCTCCATTTCGTGCTGGGGGTGTGTCACAGTGGTCATCGGTTAGGGAGACGAGGCACACCCGCCGGGCACTGCTCGGCGGGTGTGCCTCCAACGTGACGTAACCTCGGATGAGGCTAGTCGATCAGGTCGAGGGCGTCGTCATACTTGGCCAAGGCCTTGTCGTAATGAGACTGCGCACTGTCGACGTTGCCGTTCGAGAGTTCATCGATGCTCTTCTGGAGCTCTCGATTGCCCTGGTCGATTTCCTTGCCGGCCTTGTTGTAGGCCTCGTCCTCGGCCTTCGCCAGATGGTCTATGGCCGTCGCGAAGTAGTTGTAGCCCTTGTTCAAATGCTTGACGGCCGAATCGACGTTGTCCTTGTAAAGCTCGTTGTCGGCCTTTTGAAACTGCCGAAAGCCTTTGGACGTGTCGACCCAGGCACGGTGGACTTGATAGTCGATTCCCATATTGCTTGCTCCTTTGTCGTTTCAGAGTTTGTTGTCCGGCCTATGTGGCCGTGAGTGCGCTATTCAGCCTGCTTGCCGGGGATGCTGTCCGCCTTCGCCACCCAGGATGGCTGCGAGCGCAGGAAGAACCTTCCCTTCGGTGGAAGCTGCTCGCGCTGAGCCATCGCCGGGACGCGTAAGCCATACACTTTCGGTCCCATGCACGGTGATTCGCTCCCTTTCTTGCTGATGTGCAGGAGTTGGACTCGTAGGATTACGTCCGAAGGCTCAGGAAGTCTATGCGCTTTCGGCATAAACTGCGGGCGCAGCAGTAACGGAGTCGTGCCAGAAGCATTCTCGCCGTTTCTGCATAGACGCCGCCAGGCCTTCCGAATACACCCCAGTTTGTGAACACAGCGGGTGGGTGTCCGCTGGCATCGCAGCCGACTGGCGGACATGAGTGAAATAGCTGAACAGATCTCGACGTATCTGGAACGTGGCGCTGGGCTCATCAGCCTGTTTGCCGTGCTCATCATCGTCGTAGGGTTCGTACTGGCTTCGGGGCGATACGTGCAGCGTTTCCGGACGGCGGCGCTGGCACAGAACTTCAGTCAGTTCAAGATCGACCTTGGGCGAGCATTGTTGCTGGGGCTCGAGATTCTCGTCCTCAGCGACGTCATCGAAACGATCACCGTGAAGCCCACGTTCGGCTCCCTCGCGGTTCTCGCGTTTCTCGTCGTCGTTCGCACCGTCGTGAGCTGGACGCTGACGCTCGAGACCGAGGGTCGGTGGCCCTGGCAACCCTCTGTGCAGGACCAAGCCAATGCCTGACGCGGTCGTTCAGGGCCTTGCAACGCTGATACGGACGCTGGAAGACGCCAGCGCATTCCTCCTGTTGCTCGGGTTCGTCGTCGCCACGTTTCATTGGGTCCGCAACTATCCGCGTGACGGGGCCCTGCCTGACTTCGAGAGCTATCGGAAGGCGATTGCACGCGTCGTCCTGACCGGGATCGAAATCCTGGTCGCCGCGACGATCATCAAGACGATCATCATCGATCCCACCTTGGAGCAAGTGGGCTACTTGGCGATCATGGTCGCCATTCGCACGTTCCTCGGGTGGACGACGTCTCTCGAGATGAGCGGTCGGTGGCCCTGGCAGAAACAGCCCGCCCCTGCGAGGTCCCAGACGACAAGCGAAGGCTGATGGGAAGCTATGCGACCGAAGAGGCGAAAGAGACTGTGGGCATCGCTAGTCGTGATCGCGTCGTTGCTCTCGACTCCCACAACGTCCCTTGCACAGGACTCAGAAGGCAAGTCTCAGGACGAGAGGATCAAGGAGCTCGAAGCCCAAAATCAGGAGCTCGAAAAGAGGCTCTCCGACCTCGAAGCCAAGGGCTCCGAGCCGAAAGCCGCCGGCGAGGACGCCGAAGATCAGCAGAAAGCTGACCAGGCCGCCGAAAAGGCTCGCGGAATGACGCCGGAGCAGCGACAGACCTTGAAGGAAGGCCTCGCCGCCTCGCAGCCGGCGAACTACAACGCAGCCTGGCAGATCGGCACACCAAAGAAATACGTCGTCGACAAGGGGTGGTGGGGGCTCAAGGGCACGCCGAGCGAGCTCCGGCTCTCAGGCTGGGTCCAGTTTGCGCTCTTTCACGACTTTCAAGGAAACGCCCTGCCCACCAAGCAGCTGTTCTCCTCAGGCGCCGTCATCGTGCCCACTGTGAAACGGCCGAGCACCGGCGTGGACGTCGCGAGCAGCCGCATCTTTCTCGAGTTTCGGCACCTCTTCGACTGGAAACAGAAAAGGAAGAACTTTCCCGGAGTCACACACATGCTCTTCGAGATGGACATGGGCGGGGACCTGATTGACGACGGCCTCGGGCCTCGGGTTCGCCAGTTTTTCGCGCAGATCGGGCATCTCACCTTTGGGCAGGCGGACAGCGCGTTTGCGAATGGAGGAACCTGGCCGGCCTACTTCGACCGTGCTGCTCCCGGTGCCTATCCGGAGGTGCGCAGAGCCGTGCTTCGCTACGCTGCGGCATTGAGCAAACGCCAGATGAAACATGCACACGTTTTGACCGCAGGGATCGAGCAGCCTCGAGCCGAGTTCGCGAATGCCGAGAGTGCCTTCAACGCGCCCGACATGCTGGTCCGGTACGACTACAGCCCCAAATGGGGCAACCTGATGGCGGCTGTCATCGTCCGGTACTTCGTGGCGGAGAGCACGACAACCGACGCGCGGGCCACCAAGTGGACGGCCGGAGGAACGTTCACCGGCTGGGCGACGATCCCGACGAAGAACGAGGACCGATTGAAGTGGAACTTCCTGATCGGTCCGGGAGTCAGCGGACTGATGCAGGACACGTCGATCGCAGGCGGATTGGACGGCACCTACGTTGATGCCACGAACACCCTCTTGACCACCAACGCGTGGGGGATTTGGGCAGGCTGGGAGCGGCCTTGGGCCGACCAATGGAACTCGCTCTTCATGCTTTCATACGTGGACGTTTTGAACGTCGCCGGCCAGGCGCCCGACACCTTCAGCAGCTCGATCACGGCCACGGCGACGCTCGACTGCGAGCCGGTGAGCCATCTGTTCATCGCGGTCGAGTACTTCTACGGCCGAAGGGTGAACTTCGACGCGCAATTCGGCCAGGACCACAGACTGAACCTGGCCCTTCGGTTCATGATCAACCGCTAGCGGGACAGGCAGAATAGCAACAAAGGATTCGGGCTGAGCGAGAAGCCGCTCGACGGAACGTACTTGCAGAATTACTCGCTCATGCTGCAGGCCGACATCTACGAGGCCGTCGCGAAAGCCGAGGGGCTGACCAGCGTGATCCTCGTCGCCCACGACATGGGCCAGACGGTCGGCCTCGAACTGATGGCCCGTCAGGAGGAGGGTCGGCTGCCGTTCAGGATTAGGCACGCGATCCTCCTGAACGGTTCGACACTCGTCGACATGTGCCAGCCCAACAAGATGCAGGTGGAGCTGATGCAGAAGCCGGACAAAGCGCTGACGGAAGATCTCGACTTCGGGGATTTCCGAAGTGGCCTGGTCGGCACGTTTGGCAAGCAGTTCGCCGCATCTGACGCGTTTGACGTAGCCCTGGACGCCATGACCCACCAGGTGCTCTACGACAAGGGCAGCCGGATCATGACGCAGATGATTCGGTACTTGAAAGAGCGCCAGGAGCTCTTGACGTGGCGCATTGGCCCGAGATCGAAGCTCCAGATCGGATCGGAGGCGCGATCATTGCACGTCTCGGTAGCCTCTGAGGCCCCTGCCGATCGGGCGTGAGCCGCTGGATGAACGCACGCAAACCGAGCACCAATCCTGCGGGTGCTGGGCGCTCAGTCGTACTACTGAAGAATGTCGGCCGCCTCGGCGAAGTGCTTGTTTGCCTCGTCGTAGTGCAGCTGCGCAGCGTCCACCCTGCCCTCATCAAGCTCTTTGTATGCCTTGTTGAGGGAGTCGACGCCGGCGTTCAGGTCGTCGATGGCATCTTGACGGCCCTCGCCCACCTCAGACTTCGCCAAGTGCGTCAACGCATCGCTGAAGTCTTTCCTTGCCCTTTCGAGGTGTAGCTTGGCCCTCCGTGGCTTCATCTCGCTGAGCTTCTTGTCGTAGTCGCCCAACTGCTCGTAGCCTTTGTTCGCGTACTTGACGGCCTCGTTCCACTCTTCGTCGCGGTACTCGGCGTCCTTTTCGACGGCCTTCACTGCCTGCTTTTCGGCATGGGCCTCCGCCTTTTCTTCCCTTCTATATTCATGTTCCGTATGGATCTCTTCCCGCTTCTCTTTGGAGCAGCCGGACGCCAACACCACTGCGAGTGAAATCGCCGCGAGCGGCACCAGGAACTTGATCGAATCTCTCATCGTACGCCTCTCTTCCACAGGTCTTCTCCTGAGCCTATTTTGGCGCTTTGCGCAGCGCTTCGATATCACCTTCGTTGAGGTTGGTCTCGATGACTTGGCCACCAAAGGGCTCAACTGCTGAGACGAAATCCGCCAGGGTTACTTCTTCTCCGATGAGGACCAACGCGGCTGAGGACTCAGAAAAGGCTGCAGCCGAAGGCGCCGAATAGCCAAGAAGCTATCCGGCGCGCATCGCGGCTAGCAACCTACTCCAGCAAGACCGCGGCCTCTGCAAAGTAGTCTTGGGCCGTGTCGTAGTTCTTCTGCGCCTTTGAGAGGTCGTTCTTCTCGAGCGCTTTGTCCGACTTTCGGAGCGCGTCTAGGCCCTTCTTTAGCGCATCGATGGCCGGCTTATCCGAAGCGGGCAGCTCTGCTTTCGCGTAGTATGTAATCGCCTCGTCGAAATGCTTGATCGCCGAGTTGAAGTGCCGTCTTGCCGAGCTGACTTTGTCTTGCTGCAGCTTGGTCGCGACTTTGCCGAGCTCAGAGTAACCACTGTTCATGTGGTGAACTGCCTCGTTGTAGTCATGCTGGGACTTGAAGCCCTTCCAGCTCTCTGCCGACGCATCCCCTGAGAATCCGAGCAGCCCGAAACCGAGCAGCGCGGCAAACAGGAATGTAGTCCATCCCGAACGAAGTTTCGTCGAATATTCAATCATTGATTTCTCCTCAGGGTGCTTGCTCAGCTCAGGATGTCGTCGGCCTTGGCGAAGCTGTCCGCCGCCTTGTCGTAGTGGCGCTGAGCTGAATCGGTCTCGCCATTGTCGAGAGCCGTGGCGGTCTCATCCAGCTCCTTGTACCCCTTGTTCATGGCATCGACCGCGCCCGCGTAGGTTTTGCCCACGTCCGCCTTCTCGATGTGCGTGATCGCGGAGCTCAGGTCGTTGAGCGCTTTTCGAAGGTGCGACGCGGCGCGGTTCGGCTCGTCCTCGTCGATCTTGTCACAAACGACTTTGGCCTGATGAAGTGCGCGCTCGTAGTCGACGTAGGCCTCGTCCATCTGTCGGTTCTCGAATCGTGATTCTTTACTCATGGCTTGCTCCCGGCATTGTTAGGGGGTGTTAGATCGAGCGTCCTATCCATTCGCTAGTACGCCCCTGAGCCTCGCGACGGTAGTGCCGTCAGACGCAGAGATCTATGCAGTTTCGGCGAAAATCCGAACTTCATCGAACTGTCACATGCGATTCCGCGTCCGGCGTCGAGCTCGATTCAATTCGGCTCAAAGCGCCGGCGGCAGCGGCGGCTTCGGTCTTTTGAATAGAGACCGCCCTCCGGCAACGACCAGGTTGTGCCTCCTCATAACCTCGTCGAGCACAATCGTTGACGTTTCCACGCTCCGGGTCAAGCTCGCCTACCCCGATGATTGTCTTGCTGTATGCCCTGCTCGGGACCGCCCGATCGAGCCTGAAGTCGCAGCGCGAGCTCGCTCTCGAAAACCTCGCCTTGCGACAGCAGCTCGCCATTCTGCATCGCAAGAGCAAACGCCCCAAGCTCCACAACGCGGACCGCGCATTCTGGGTCGCGCTCTGCCGTCTGTGGCCAGACTGGCAGAACGCCCTGATCCTCGTGAAGCCCGAAACCGTGATCGGCTGGCATCGCAAGGGCTTTCGACTCTACTGGACCTGGAAGAGCCGAAACCGAGGCGGTCGTCCACCGATCGATCGAGAGCTCCGGACGCTCATCCGTCGAATGGCCCGCGAGAACCCGACGTGGGGAGCGCCTCGCATCCACGGCGAGTTGCTCAAGCTCGGCTTCGAGCTCGGAGAAGCCACGGTGTCGAGGTACATGCCGCTCCGGCGAAAGCCGCCTTCGCAGACCTGGCGTGCGTTCCTGCGGAACCACACCAAGGACCTCGTTTCCATCGACTTCTTTGTCGTGCCCACAGCCACGTTTCGCATCCTGTACGTGTTCCTCGTGCTCGAGCATGAGCGCCGACGCGTCGTGCACTTCAACGTCACCGAGGGTCCGTCAGCACGATGGACAGGCCAACAGTTGGTCAACGCCTTCCCTTACGACTCCGCGCCGCAATACGTCATCCGGGACCGAGACAAGATCTATGGCGCGGACTTCGTTCGTCGAGTGCGTGCGATGGAAATCGAGCAGGTCCTCACCGCGCCGCGGTCCCCGTGGCAGAACCCGTACTGCGAGCGCGTGATCGGGACCCTTCGGCGGGACTGCCTCGACCACGTCATCGTTGTCGGAGAGCAGCACCTGCGGTGCATCCTGCGGAAGTACCTCGAGTACTATCACCGATCCCGGACCCACCTCTCGCTCGGCAAAGACGCGCCCGAACCCCGCAAGCGCGAGTCCATCGATGGAGGAAAGGTCATCGCCCTCCCGATGGTCGGCGGCCTCCATCATCGCTACACACGACGCGCCGCGTAAGCGAAAGTCTCGGTCCCACACGGTGTCGGGTGGAGGGGTGACCTTCGCCAACTTGGCGGGTTAGCGCGGATGCCGCGCTCGAGTTGCGCATTTCGAGCCGTCGGCAATGCACGTGAGCGTCTGAGCTCTGTCCGCTTGGTCATCCTCGCGAGCATGGCGCCTAACATCTCGCGACGGATAAGGTTCTGAGGAGGGACAGCGCCCGACGGACGAACGGTACGCCACGCTGCTTTCTCAGGAACCCCACGCTATTTCCGTTGTGCTCCGGGATATTGATAGTCCTGGGACGGAACGTACCGGAGGTCCACCTTTGCAACGTGTTCGACCTCTGACCTGATCTGGGCGCCGAGGTCATCGATCGTGGGCGGCGGCTTGGGTCCTGCGATGAGAATCTTGACCACGCCACCGGAGACCAGGACGGATCGTACGACGACGTCCGTCCCGTACTGACCTACCCACTGGCTCGTGATGTTCGTGATCTTCGTCTGCGCGACGCTGTCACGAAATACTCTCGCGCTTGCCATCGACAGCGGAATCGCAACGAGAAGAACGCCCAGCGCGATGATTCGGTAAGCCCGCCGCTTGTTGAGATGACTCTCCCCTTCGGTTGCGGCCGCCCCCAACCCAAGCAGCGCGAAAACGGCACCACCTGCCAAGAGGATGGATAGGAAATTCGTCAGGAACAACAGGAGCGCGCCCCAGGCATCCGTCCACTGCCCTCCCGAAAGCGAAATGCCGACGACGCATAGCGGCGGGACAAGCGCAATCGAGATCGCGACGCCCGGAATCGAATCGGCGATGTCATCGCGACTCGTCGCGAACGCGCCCGCCGTCCCGGCAGCGAGTGCTACCAGCAGGTCGACCACGCGCGGACTCACACGGCCTGTGATCTGGGAGTTGGTCTTGAAGTCGACGACGTGAACCGCGACCACGCCCAGCGCGGCGGCCACTGCGATCACACCCAACACGCCCGCCACGACCAGCAGGACAGAGCGCCACGCACGCGGCCCGCTTCCCATGACCAGCGCTGCCGTCGTGGCCAGAATCGGGGTCATCAGCGGCGCGATGATCATCG
>Ga0209578_10001653_pt1 | contig 20131 bp, 14 predicted proteins | sample tdAd472_FD_187127 | JGI IMG/M metagenome (GOLD analysis project Ga0209578, IMG submission 187127) | Marine sediment microbial communities from the Atlantic coast under amendment with organic carbon and nitrate - tdAd47.2 (SPAdes)... | ecosystem: Environmental > Aquatic > Marine > Coastal >...
CTGTGTTTCCCGGAACTGTCGGACCAGGCACGCAGGTCACTGCTACGGCGAACTTTTCTATCCAACGGCATTGGTGTCATGGAAGTGGCCATGTCATGGTGCCGCGATCCCGCGGACTTCAGGGATCGGGTGACAGTCGCCGGCCTGGAAAACCTGCGGCGGGCCAGGGCTGAAGGTCGTGGCGTCCTGCTGATCTGTGCCCACTTCTCCACGCTGGAGTTCGCCGGCGCGCTGCTCAGCCTGTTTGAAAAAATGGACGTGACCTACCGAAAGCATGGCAACCCGTTGTTCGAAACCGTCATGACCAACAGCCGCAAGCGACTCTATCCCGGGGTAATTGAACGGGAAAATGTCAGGGAGGCTTATCGCAGCCTGAAAAAGGGTCACATTGTCTGGTATGCGCCGGACCAGGATTATGGTCGACGACATTCCGTTTTCGTGCCATTTTTCGGCGTACAGGCGGCAACCATTACCGCCACTTCCCGGTTCGCCAGGTTCAACGACTCGCCGGTCATCTTTTTTTCTCATTATCGACACGGGGACAACAGCGGTTATCACCTGGACTTCAGTCCGCCCATCGAGAATTATCCCAGTGGCGACGACGAAGCGGATGCGATTAAAATCAACACCATTATCGAACAGGCGATTCGAAAACATCCGGAACAATACCTGTGGCTGCATAAACGCTTCAAGACCCAGGTCGGCGGCAAAGCTGCCAGGCCTTACCCGGAAAAACCCAGGCGCAAATGATGGACGACGAGGCTGGCCGGAAAAACCGGGATATTCGCTGGCTGGCGGTGGCCATCAGCTTCCTGCTGTCCGGCTTCATGGTACTTACCGGCTGGATACCCAACGAGGATGCATTCACCTACATTCGTACCGTCGAAATATTCAACCAGCAGGGCCTGGCGGCAGCCTTTGCACACTATCCCTGGGCAAGCTATGCACTGCTGATCGCCTTCGTTGAAAATACCCTGCGCCTTGACCCGTTCCTGGCGGCAGCGCTGGTCAATGCCTGCTTCTATGGCCTGCTGGTCTATGCCTTTATCAGCCTGGTCGGCGAACTGGACGATTCAAGACGGGCAGCCCTGCTGGCCGCCGTGGTTGTGCTGGTCTATCCACAACTGAATGAAAACCGCCTGCTGATCATTCGCGACAGTGCATTCTGGGCCCTGGCCCTGGCAGGATTATGGCAATTCCTGCGTTACCTGCGAATCGGCCGATTGCCGAACGCCATCGGGTTTTCCGCCTGCTACCTGCTGGCCGCACTGTTTCGCGTGGAGGCCCTGGCGTTGCTGTTGGTCATTCCTTTTTCAGTGATTATTTCCACCCCTTCGGGAACCGGACGACAGTGGCTTGCCCTGGGTGGGTTTACCCTGGCATCTGTGGTCATGGTGGTCCTGGCCATCAGCCTGGGATCCCTGGTGGGCCTTGACCTGCCACAGCTCCTGGCAAACCAGTACGCCGCATACCTGCCATTTATCCGGGAAACCTTCTCACCCACCGACCTGACCACGGCGCGGCTGGGAACTGCCATTTTCGGCGAGTATGCCGCAAATTTTTCCGGGGACTACCTGCCGCTGTTCATGCTGGCCGGTTTTCTTGCCGTACTGACCGCTTTCCTGGGCCGGGGCATTGGCGGACCTTTTCTCATTGTCATGCTGGCCGGGATGATGCAGAAACTCTGGTACCTGCCGCGCTGGCAGCTTACGCCACTACTGATAGCGGTACTGGCCAACATTTTCATCGCGCTGGCTTTCCTGGTTACCACGCGATTCCTGTCCAGCCGCTACGTGTTGCTGGCCTGCCTGGTACTCGTGGTGTTCATGCCGCTGCTGCTCATTCGCCTGCACCGGATGGCCAGTGGCAGCGGCCGGGGTAAACTCTCGCGGCGCCTCATCGGTTTCCTGCTGCTGTACTGTGCCGTGGATGCCTATATTTCCTTCGGCGCCGACAAGGAATATGTTCGGGAGGCAGGTCAGTGGATTGCACGAAACAGTCAGGCACAGGCTGCACTCCTGACCAACAACAGAATCGTGGCTTATTACAGCCAGCGAATAGAAGACTATGACCGTGTTCCGATCGTTCTATCGATAACCGATGTATTGCAGACACCGGCCGGCACTCTGATCGCCTTTGAAGAAGACAATTCCTCGGTGGGTTTTTTTGCCGATCCACGTCTGGAGGGCACCGTGGAGGAGATCAATAGAATCGGCCCGGAACCCGGACAACAGATCGTCATTTACCGCAGACTTCAGGACACGACGAACTAGGGATTCTCTGATTAAGGAACCTCTGATTAATTCTGCAATCACTCTGGCTACCAGGTGTCAGACTCTGCACGCTTGGTAACCAGGATATCCTCCATAATCATGTATTCCAGCTCGGAACCGATGAACAGGTTGACGGCGTCTTCGGGGGAGCACACCAGCGCTTCACCCGGACGATTCAGTGCGGCGTTGATAACGATTCCGAAACCGGTCCTTTCCTCCATATACTTCAACAACTGGTAAAAACGGGGATTGGCATCGTGGGTCACGATATGCGGCCTGGTTGTTCCGTCCTTGAAAACCACCGCGGCGAACTGTTCACGCCACTGGGGTTTGACATCCTGGCTTACGCACATGAATCGATGATCGGTGTCTCCTTCAAGAAATTCCGGGGCGAAGCTGTCGATCAGACTTGGGGAAAACGGACGCCATCTTTCCCTGAACTTGATTGAACTGTTCAGCTGTTCTGACACGTCGCGGCGTCCGGGATTGGCCAGGATACTGCGATTCCCCAATGCTCTCGGACCGAACTCCATCCTTCCCTGGAACCAGGCTACCAGGTGTCCCTGGGCGAGCAGGTCTGCCGCCTTCTCCGGGGCATTGCTCAACTCCTCCCACTGGGGGCGGTCGCGATGATTACGACAGGCGCTGATGCACTGGTTCTTGGTAAACTTCGGGCCCAGAAATACATTGGCAAGCGGCTTGATGGGCAGGCCCTTACCGGCTACCGCATAACTGGCGGCGCCAATGGCGGTACCGGAATCACCGGCAGCCGGATGAACAAGGAGTTTCCTGACCGAGGGCAACTCCTGGAGACGCTGATTCAGCTTGATGTTCATGGCACTGGTACCGGCAAAGGCCAGTTTGCCATTTTCCTTCAGAATCGGGTACAGGTAATGGATCACCAGCCCGGCGGCAATGTCTTCGTACAGCTTCTGGATTGCCGCCGCGTAGTGAATATAAGGGTCATCGACCAGCGCCCCTTCCCGACGCGGCCCCAGTTTTTCCAGCAGCCTGGGACTGAAAAAATGACCCCTGGATTTAGCCTTGTAGCGTCTGAAACCGACGGTACTGATGAGACGGTTATCCACCTTGAACTGCTTGCCAGAGTATTCGGCAAGAAAGGACAGGTCGTAGCGATGCGGATCTCCGAACGGCGCCATGCCCATGACCTTGAATTCCCCGTCCAGGATTTCAAAACCCAGATAATCGGTCATCGCCGCATACATGCCGCTGAGCGAGTCAGGATCGTAAAATTCCCTGATTTTTCTTATTCGGCCCCGCTCGCCACAGGCAAGGAGGATGTTGGCATATTCTCCCCTCGAATCGATCGTGAGTACCGCCGTCCGTTCCCGGTATCCCCCCAGGTGATAAACACTGCTGGCATGGGCAAGTTGATGCTGGACCGGAACGAGCCGGATCCTGTTCCAGGGAATATGCAACTGTTCCAGCAGGGTTTTCACCTGTTTCAGGTAGCGCCGGTAACGACGCTTGCCGTTCAGAATGCTGTCGACAGCCCGGTCCGGTGCATACCAGTGTCGCCAGGCATAATGCCACCTGGCCCTGCCGAACAGACTGATGGGCGCATTGGCTATGGCGACTATATCGACATCCTGCGGACTTACCTGGGCATATTGAAGACAGAAACGGGCAGCGTGGTAGGGCATTTCACCCTTGGCATGCTTGCGACGAATCATGCGTTCTTCTTCGGCTGCCGCCACCAGCTCACCGTCGACGAACAGTGCCGCCGCGGGGTCATGGCCTACGTAGCCGGTCAGCCCAAGAGTTATGAGTGGCACGGACAGACTCCCTGAGCCATAAGATTCCAGTGGCTACTCACTGAAGGACTTGACCAGGCTCAGTGCCTGACCCTCCATACAATTCAGCCCGGAGTCGCTGGAAAAATTTTTAACAAAACGTTCCAGGTCTTTTCGGAATGCCCTTCTGAAAGTCGCTTTCAGAGCATGCCGTGTCGTTGCGTCCAGGTCCAGCAGTACCAGCTCATCGTTTGCGAAAATAAAATTACTGGCTTTGAGGTCGCCATGGGATATATTGTAACGCCGCATCACCTGGAAAAATTGCCTGAAGCTCTCGAATATTCTATCTTTGGTTTCTGCCGTCAGCGTTTCAGATTGGAGAATTTCCGGTACGGTTGCCCCCGGAACCAGCTCATAAAGAATATAGGATTCCCGCCGAATCACCCACCAGGCCCGTCTTTCCAGCATCATCAGCGGTCTTGCCGTGGTCACACCGAGCATTTCCAGCACCAGGCCCGACTGCCAGGATTTTGATGCACGGCTGGGGCGCAACATCCTGCGCATCGCGTGAGAACGGTTTTTGATGTTGTACCGTTTCAGCACATAGTCCCTGCCGTCGACGCTGACCAGTCCCACCGTGGTGGTATTACCCGCCTTGAAGATAGTCCCCCGCTCCAGTACTGCATCAGGGTCATTGATAAAACGGTAGAATTCGTCTGTCATTATCTTCCTGTTACAGAGCATGCGCCGTCCTGCAGACTGCTCCTTATGGAAGGCACTGGTGGCTCTGAACAGCTTGGACTGGTATTTGTCCAGGCGCCGCTCCCGTGACTGCCTGATCAGGACCTGCAGGTTGGTAAAGTCATCTATCATTTCGGACTCGGCAAGCTGCTGGTTATAAGCTTCCATCAGCTGGCCCACCCGCGCATCGCGATAGACGGAAAACTGGGCAAAGAACAATGCCAGGTTAGTCAAACGCAACGATTCGGAAAGCAGGGAACCTGGCGTTTCCGATTTAAACTCGGCGCTATCCAGCAGGTACATGGTGTCCTTCACCGCCATGAAATTACCCAGGTGGATATCCTGCTGCCACAGTCCCTGTTTATGGCAGCGGGCAATGAGCCGGAGAGCCCGACTGACACTGATATCCAGGTCGGCATCATGGCTTTCAACAAGGGTATCCAGCCCGGTTCCATTTGCCAGGTATTCACTGATGAGATAGCCTCCCCTCTGACCAGCGATGTTGCCGCTGGCAAGCATTTCCGGCACCGGCAGCCCTGAACTTTCGGCCAGGGCGAAGCCGGCGGTTTCGCGCTGCAGGTGACGGGACCATCGGTTCCTGTGATAGAAAAGCTTCACGATAACCTCTTGCCCCCGCCAACTGGCAACACCTACCAGTCGCTTTCCCGGAAGCAGTCGCAGAATCCTGCTGACAACAACCTGCACCGGTCGTGTCATCGCCGGCGGACTGGTGTCCGGCGGAACCAGCGATACGGTCAGGGGGGTTCCCGCATCATGGCCGAGCCCGATCAGTCTGTTATGAATAGCAGGGTTCATTGGCCGGTACGTTGTGGATTTCCCAGTTTTTCATAGAGTGACTGTCCCCTGGCTAAAACACTGTTCCAGAATCGTCGATTCTGCTCCAGTGATACCCTGAGGTCGGTGTTTGCGTAGCAGCGCATAAATCGCAATCGATCCCTTTGCGTAAGGCCAATCTCCATGCTGGAAAAATACAGACCGGCGATATCCTTTTTCACCCAGCGTGAATCAGGCTTCTTTCCGAACAGGGCACGGTGCAGATCGATCAGGAATATCCTCGGCCGGGAGCCTGCGGGTACCTGCTGGGAGCCTGATAATAAATGAAAATGGCAAAGATAATAGTCCCTATGGCATATCCCCGCCTGGTGCATTCGACGGCTTATATCCGCAACTTTTTCGATCAGCGCCTTTTTCAAGGAAAATGCGGGAGGATTCACGGTCCACTCTGCGCAATAGGCTTCCAGGTCTATGGTATTCTCCAGTTCCCTGGTTACGATAAACGACTCCAGCCGCGCCGGGTTCCAGCCTCTCTTCCCGTATGCCACCGTGGTCATAGTGTCGATTCCCAGCTCTGACAGCCGGTCAACCGCGCACCATTCGTTGGCTGCGCTGACAACCGGCAGGCGCAGCTTCAACAGGTTCTTGAAAATCTCCTTCCAGCCCACTCCGTGATGCAGTTTCAGAAAGTAGCCTTTTCCGGCCAGGACGAACCTGAGGGTTCTGCGCCCCTTGACGTCACGGTAGACCTCGCCGTGCATATCAGTCAGTAGCTGAAACACATCCTGCCCTTTCCACAGCTCGGCAAGTTCGTCATCAAGATACAGGATCATCAGCCCATCGCCTGCGCAAAACTCTCGAGATAATCAGCGGCAACCCGCGGCATGGAGTACAGTATATCCTGCTTGCCATAGGCCATGCCGTTCTGTCGCCAGCTGTCTCTCTGATCGGATGTCAGCATCAGGCGGAGATTGTCATTCAACTCGGATTGCCGGAACGGTTCGCCACAGACAAGGCCGGAACCGGCTTTCAAAACATGACTGGCATAGCCACAGGTACTGGTGGTCAGCACCGGCAGACCGGCTATGGTCGCTTCCAGCAGCACGTATCCGGCGCTCTCGCTGTACGCGGGATGAAGCAACAGGTCTCCTCCCGCCAGGAAACGTGGCACATCATCCCGACCCGGGAAAACGCGAAACCTCTGGGCAATGCCTAACCGCCTGGCCTGCCTGAGGTAGCGAGCCGGGCGGTCCTGACCAATCAGCAGAAAGTTCACGCGCTTCTGCAGTTCATCGGGCAGCGAGGCCACCGCCAGCAGGGACCTGTCCACCCCCTTGACCCTGAATCCCGAGCCGATCTGCAGGACCAGCAGGTCATTGTCATTCAGTGCCAGTTCGGCACGAAGGTCCCGGCGTATCGAGGTGGCGTCAACCGGTTTTCGATCTTCGCCTATTCCCGGTGGCACTTCGTAAAGACGCGATCCACAACCGGGATAATACTTTTCAAACGCCTGTCGCTGTCGACTCGACAGTATCAGCGCACGGGTCCTGCTGTGAGGGCCGAATACGGCGTTTTCGTATTCCATAAAGTGACGATAGCGTGGAGTAAAACGGTAATAGGCGCCACGCTGATGCTCTGCTTTCTCGGCGAAACAGGGATCTGCGGCAAAGTACACATCCAGCCCGGGCATCTTGTTGAAGCCAACAACGATATCGCAGGGATTGATCTTCAGATCATCAATTACCCGGCGCGTAAACTGCCGATACACTCGTATTCTGGAACGACTATTATCCGGTACGAATTTTATCTCGATGCCATCCAGACGGTCGCCCTGCCATTTCCGTGTATACACTACCACCTCGTGATTTCTCTTCACACATTCTTGAACTATTCGAAAAAAATCACGCTGCTGCCCGCCGTAGGGAAAATAGCTGTAAATCAGAAAACCGAACTTCATACGGTGGCTGGCTCGGCGACCAGTTGACAAAAGTTGTGCCAGACTGTTTCCGGCCGTAACGTGGAAAAGCAGGCAGGGAAAACCAGGAACGAATTACCATTGTATTCATCGGTGACTCCTGGCCCCGTATAAGTACACTCCCGCTTGACGCAGGGCGCACAATTCAAATTGGAATTCAGGTGCAGTTGATTCTTCCCGTAAGTTCCTGACAGGCCGGGGTCCGTTGGACCATAAAGGGAAACGGTAGGAACTGACAATGCCGCAGCCAGATGCCCCAGGCCGGTATCCACGGCAATGACTCCGGTGGACTGTGCTATATGTTGTGCCAGCCCGGTCAGCGACTGCCTTGGTAGAACTTCTATGGCCTCATTGCCATTGGCGATCAACTCGGCCCGCTGTTTTTCTGCTTCATTGCCCCACGGAATCAGGACCCGGTAGCCGGCCTCAACCGCGATAGCTGCCAGCTCACACCAGTAGCTGGCAGGCCAGTTCTTGGTTTTCCAGGTAGTACCGTGGAGAAAAACCAGCTGCTTTTTCCTCGGTTCATTCGCAGTCACCCCGATCCTGGACAGATCGATACCGTAATCGACCTGACCCGGTTCGTACTTGTAGTGCAATGCCCGGGAAAAAAGTTCGCGGACCCGTTCCACCGCATGCTCCGTCCAGGGAACCGAATACACCTTGTTGTAGAAAAGCGTTGCCAGCGGCTCGCGAATCGTCTTGTTACTCAGACCTATGGTGATGCCCTTGGACATTCGGCTGACAATACCGCTCTTGATCAGGCCCTGGGCATCGATCACCAGGTCATAATGAACCTGCTGCAGGGTATCCCTGAAATCCTCTATCTCACCCTTGAGGTAGCTCTTGATCCAGTGACGGCGCCAGCGTCGGATTCCCACCGGAATGACGTTTTCCACGGCCGGATGCCAGGAGGGTACTTCGGTAAACGCCTCTTCAACCACCCAGTCGAATACGAGGTTACGGTTGGCGCGCCTGGCGTCGGTTACAGCGGGAAGAGTGTGAATAATATCGCCCAGAGAGGAAACTTTGACTATCAGTACTCGCAAATTTCTGGCTCCGGGAGTTCAGCGTGAGGACAGCTCCTGCAGACTAGCATAAACCCGCTCCGGCGTAATTTCAGTGAGACACTTTTTATGGCCCAGTGGGCAGGTACGGGCAAAACATGGCCGACATTCGATGTCTGTCCACAGGGATTTTACCCTGTCTGCCAGCGGCGGTGTAAAGTCCGGCGAAGTGGAACCATACAGGGCAACCAGGGGGCTGCCCACAGCCGCAGCGATGTGCATAAGGCCGGAATCATTGGTCACCGTGACTGTCGCCAGGGACAACAGGTCGATTGCCTGGTCCAGCGAGGTGTTACCGGTCAGGTCTGTCATGGTACTGCCGGCAGACTCGCCGACCAGGGAGAGCAGCTGTGCGGCCGTGACCCGGTCATTGGCGGCGCCCAATATCCACACCTGCCAGCCCGCCGATACCGCCAGCTCACAGAGTCGTGCATAGTGTGCCGCGGGCCATTGCTTGGATTCACCGAACTCGGCCCCGGGACAGACAGCCAGCACCCTTTCGCCCACTTCCAGGCCCAGTTGCCCCGCCGTGGTCAGGGCTGCCTCACGGTCCACATCCAGGCAGGGACGGGTATAACCAGGCAGCTCGTTTCCTGGCTCGACACCCAGGGCAACGAATCGTTGGACCATCAGCGGGTAGCGACGGGGATCCAGTTTCCTGCAGTCCGTGAGGATCAGGTTACGGTGCTCCCCCCGCCAGCCCACCCGCACCGGGATGTTGGCAAAATAGGGTATCAGGGCCGATTTGAAGGAATTCGGCAGGACTATGGCCTCATCGAACCTCCCCCGAAGCCTGCTACCCAGCCGGTATCGTCGCAGCAGTGCCAGTTCGCCATGGCCAAAGGGCGAATCCAGACTGGCGTCAACCTCGGGCATGCGGTTTACCAGTGCCCGGGACCAGGCCGGGGCCATGACGGTAATGTGGGCATCGGGGCGCTTATGCCGCAGCAGGCTGATCAGTGCCTGGGCCATGACCATATCGCCCACCCAGGAAGGCCCGACGACCAGGATCCTGCGATCCACCTGTTGTCCCGTTATCGCCATGTTGAATGTAGCCGCATCAGCCTTGTCGGACTCCGGTCATTCCGCCAGGATACTGGCGAACATGCGGTCCCAGATAGCCGTCACGGCTTCGCGCCGCTGCTCCAGTACACTGCTGGACTGCAGTCCGTCCTGCTGCTGCAGGGCAAGCTGATGGGAAGCAGCCCGTAAATCCAGGTAGGCGCCGATCAGGGCGTTCATTTCAGCTTCTTCAAGCAGTTGGCACTCCCGGGCGACTTCCAGGATACGATAGTTGTCCGTGTAGGTAAGCAGCTCTGGATGTTTGCCACCGTAGGCAAGAACCAGGAACTGCACCAGAAATTCGATATCGACAATTCCTCCCCTGCCCTGCTTGATCTGAAATGCCAGCCTTTCCAGTTCATCGCTGGAGGCGGTTTTCAATTCGCTGCGCATACGCTCACGCATTTCAACTACCTCGGTGGCCAGCTTCCCGATATCTCTTGCAGTGGACAGGATCTCGGTGCGGACCTCGTTGAAACTGGCCAGCAGTTCACTGTCCCCGGCAACCCCTCTCGCTCTGACCAGGGCCTGATGCTCCCAGGTCCAGGCCTGGGATTTCTGATAGTCGCGAAACGAATCGACGGAACTCACCAGCAGCCCGCTCTCTCCCGAGGGCCGCAGCCTCATGTCCGCCTCGTACAGCTTACCGGACATGGTATACGTGCCCAGCATAAGAATGATTCTCTGAGCCAGCTTGATATAGAAAGCACGACTGTTGATGGACAGCTGACTTTCACTGGCAACCGTATCCTCGTCCAGCGCGGCACGATGAAGAAAAACCAGGTCCAGGTCGGAGCTGTAGCTCAGCTCGATACCACCAAGCTTTCCATAACCTATTATTCCAAAACTTGGCTCGCCATAATTGCCATCAATATGAACCGGAAAGCCATGCTTCTCGACAAGGTGCTGCCAGGACAGCGACAACACCGCATCCAGGACTACCTCTGCTATGTAAGTGAGATAGTCACTCACTTTCATCAGGTGCATTTTCCCCGACACTTCCGCCGCGGCAACCTGGAGGTGGTGGGACTGCTTGAAATAACGCAGGCAATCCAGCTCCTCTTCAAAATTTTCTTCTTCGACCCGCAGCAGCTGCAGCTTCAGCTCTTCCGCAAGCCTGGTTTTTTCCGGAGGTGCGTTCAGCACATCGAGCAACTCATCCAGCAGAATGGGAAATCTGCTCAAGTTCTCCGCGATCAGCGGACTTGCTGTACAGTATTGTACTAATTGTTCCAGTGCCTGAGGGTTTTCCAGCAACAGGATAAGGTAAGCTGTGCGGCGACAGACGGCATCCACCAGCAACATTACCCGGCGCAGACACAGGGAGGGCCTGGCGGATTCGGCCACGGCATCCAGCAATACCGGCATGAAAATATTCAATCGTTCCCGGCTTGTCGCGGGCAATGTGAGGAATTTGTTGTCCCGCCGGAAATTCCGGATCTGGTCCAGGCTTTCCCCGGGATTTTCGAATCCCGCCTGTGCCAACAGGGCAATGGCATCTTCATCGGTGAGCTCCTGGCGCCACAATGGTGCCCAGTCATCTCCCTGGTGCCGGGTCTGTTCCACTTCTTCTTCCGTCCCCAGGACATCCCTGAAGTGACTGTTCACAATCTGTCTGTGCCGGTCCAGCTCATCCACTAAAACGCTCCAGCCATCTCTTCCCATGGCGAACGCGATCCGTTCCTGCTGCTCGTTGTCATCCGGCAGGCTCTGGGTCTGCTGGTTGGCGAATATCTGCAATTTGTGTTCGAGGTGACGAAGGAATTCGTAGGCGGATTTCAAGTCATCGGCAACCGTTGCCGGCAGGTAGCCACCTGCCACCAGGCTGTCCAGCGTCTGTACCAGCGCGGGATTGCGCAACGCCTTGTTTCTTCCGCCGTAGACAAGCTGCAATGCCTGGGCGGTAAATTCCACCTCCCGGATTCCACCCGGACCCAGCTTGATGTCGCCGGAGAAATTACCGCGGCGAGCCTGCTTGTCGATCTGCGACTTCATGTTGCGCAGGGATTCGAACATGGCGAAATCCAGGTATTTGCGAAACACGAAAGGCTTCAGGCGTTCCAGCAGTTTCTGCCCGTTAGCCAGGTCCCCGGCAACCACCCGGGCCTTGATGAGGGCGTAACGTTCCCAGTCGCGCCCCTGATTCTGATAGTAATTTTCCATGGCGTCGAAACTCGCCACCAGTGCACCTTCACCCCCATAGGGTCGCAGGCGCATGTCGACCCTGAACAGGAAGCCTTCTGCGGTGGTGGAATCGATGACATCGATGAGCTGCTGACCGAGCCTGGTGAAAAACTGTTGATTGGTGAGAGCCTGATCTGAACTGCGGTGGTCGGCAACAACGCTGCCGGCACCGGGATAACTGAAAATGAGATCGATGTCGGAGGAGACGTTCAGTTCCCGGGCACCCAGCTTGCCCATGCCCAGCACAATCAGCTGCTGAGGCTGGCCATCAGCCATGGGTTGACCCCACTTGCGACAACTCCAGTTGTACAGAATTTCCAGGCTTGCCTGCAGTGTGGCATCGGCCAGGTCACTCATCTGCCGACAGATTTCATGGACAGTGGCAAGACCACAGATATCCCGCCACATGATCAGCAGGAATTCCAGGCGATGAAACCTGCGCAGGCGGCTCTTCAGTTCATCGGCAGCGGAATCGTAGTCCTCGGCGTCAAGGGACGCCAGCTGTTCGCGCAGCGGACCGAGAAAATCCCCCGGGCTTTCATTGCGCCGGGACGCTACCTCGAACAACAGTCCGGGCTGCGTCAGGGTAAGCGTGGCAATATAGTCGCTGGCTGCCCAGCACCTGGCCAGTTCCTCCTGGAAACGGTGATCCTGGTGGAGAAGCGCCTGCAGCGGCGCCTCGAAATCACCGTGGGCCTCCAGGCGCTGCCGATAGCGGGCAACTACCTGACTCAGCCGCTCGGGTACCTGCATGGAATCCCTCATGATGCGCACCGGACCGGCTACTTGCGATACTCGGGAGTCACTCTCAGCACTTCACTGACAGTGGTCTTGCCTGCTGCAACTTTCAGTGCACCCGCAAGTCGCAGGCTGCGCATGCCCTCTCGATAAGCCTGTTTACGCAGTTCGGTCAGCGCCGATTTGTCATCTGCCAGTGCCTGCAATGATTCGCTGAACGGCATCACCTCGTAGATGCCCTCGCGGCCCAGGAAGCCGGTGTCTCTGCACTCCAGGCACCCCTCGGCAACCGCCACGTTTTCTGGTTGCCTGACCTTCCAGGGGACGGTCAGCAGTTTCCAGGCTGACTCGTCAACAGTCGACGACTTCTTGCAGTAGGGACAGAGCACGCGAACCAGTCGCTGGGCCATTACCCCGATTACGGTGGCCTTGATCAGGTAGGACGGGACTCCCAGCTCCAGCAGTCGGGTAATGGCTGACGGGGCGTCATTGGTATGCAGTGTGGTAAACACCAGGTGACCCGTCAGCGCCGCCTGAATGGCCATATCCGCGGTTTCCAGATCCCGCACCTCGCCGATCATGATAATGTCCGGGTCCTGGCGGAGCAGCGCCCTGACACCATCGGCAAAGCCCAGGTCTATGTTTTCCTGTACCTGCATCTGGTTGAACCCCGGCTCCATCATCTCGATGGGGTCTTCGATAGTGCAGACATTGACTTCATCGGTGGCCAGTGATTTCAGCGTTGAGTACAGCGTCGTGGTCTTGCCGCTTCCGGTGGGACCGGTAATGATCACAATGCCATGGTTATTGTCGGTAATGGCTTTCCAGCGGGTCAGATCCTCGTTGATCAGTCCCAGTTTCTCGAATGGCTTGAGCAACACCTGTGGATCGAAAATCCGCATGACCAGCTTTTCACCGAAGGCGGTAGGCAGCGTGGAAAGACGCAGCTCGACTTCGTCGCCTACCGGGCTCTTGGTTTTGATACGACCGTCCTGGGGCTTGCGTTTCTCGGCGACGTTCATCCGGCCCAGGATTTTCAGTCGGCTGGTAACGGCATTCATCACCTGCATGGGCAGTGAGTACACGGTATACAGCACACCGTCTATGCGGAATCTTATGTTGCCCTGATCCCGGCGTGGCTCGATATGGATATCGCTGGCACGCTGCTCGAACGCATACTGCAGCAACCAGTCGACGACATTGACAATATGCTGATCATTGGCTTCGGGCTCCTTGATATTACCCAGTTCAAGCATCTGCTCAAGGTTACCGACGCCCTTGCGGACCGAGGCTCCCTCGGATGCCCGGTTGATTGAATTGGCCAGGCTGTAAAATTCCGTGGCAAACTTCCTGATGTCTGCCGGACTGGATACCACGCGATTGATTTTTCTCTGGGTGGTATGAGCCAGGTCGGTTTCCCAGCTGTCGATATAGGGGTCGGCACTGGCTACGGTAACCTCCGTTGGGGTGACGTCCACTGCCAGGATGCCGTGACGCTGGGTAAATGCATAAGACATGACGCCGGTGACCGCCGGCACATCGATCTTCAGCGGATCGATCCGGTAGTAACTCTGACCGCACTGTTGACTGAGCACCATGGTCAGCACTTCCAGGTCCAGATTCTTTTCCGGCGCAAGTCGGTCCGCGAGATTGAGACCGGCCAGGAACTGCAGCACGTGAACGTCTTTAGCCGCTGCCGACCGGTAACTGCCCAGGGCAAGCTCCATGTCTTCGGGGGTGATGCGGCCGGATTCCAGCAGTCCCTCAAGAAACGGTTCAAGCTGTACGGGCTGCTGTTTTTTCTGTTCGGTGTCTTTCGCTGCTGATCGTGCCGTACTCATTGGTGACTACCTGCTCTCAATCCGAATTTCGGCTACCTGACGTGCACTATGCCTGCTAACGTTGTCGGCAATTGTGGTGATCCTGTTACCGTGCGTCCGGCCCGGCCATGGCGGGACTGATTGGGAGAATCCGCCACGACCGGCGGGGCGACAGCTGCCTCTGGACCAAGTGTATCCGCCGCCAGTGGCCAATGAAAGAAAGTCGGGGAAATGCGGGAAGTGAGTGCAGGAAACTAGCGGATTCGAACCCGGGTGAGGCGCTTCACCCGGACCCCGGGGGGCTATTCCACCAGCTTGATCCATTCACCGGCTTCCGGTGTACCGGCGGGGTAGTAGCCATTGAGCAGGCGCAGCGTTTCTTCGGGAAACTCGGCAATTCGACTTGACCGGGCAACAGTGGCGAAATCGAAATACTCGCTGGCCTGAACGAATTTTATTTTCAGTTCGCCGCCAGGCACCATTTCACCCCGCTGTATAGCCCGAAAAGTCCGGATGGAAGCAAGGAGCAGGTCATCAGTTTCCTCCAGGGTTTCGGCATTGACGGCCCTGCCCCGCAGTATGTAGGCACGTGGCCCCATGTAGATCACCGCCACGCGCTCAAGTTCGTTGCCCGCCGGGGACTCAATGACCCCGGTGTGCCCGATAAGCCTGTACTGGTTGAGGTCTTCAGACTTCTGCAGATTGGCAATACCCAGTTTGTCCCGGATAAAAACCCGGGGCTGGATATTGGCCGTGAGACGCTGAACCTCGACACGCAGATAATCCTGTCCCGGTCCGGTGGCGGTGGCGGTGGTGGGGGTCTCGGTAACTTCCCATTCCGGCGGGAATACCATGGTATAGCCCAGCAGGTTCTGGTAGTAACGATTACGATCGTCGCGGGTCTGGGAGGCATTGCTTTCACCCACCACCAGCCCGTCGATATGCTTGCGGAAAACGGCATGGTCGACTTCCCGTACCTGTTCCTGGTCGAGCTCACCGACGCTGGCAATAGCCTGCTGTAACCGGGTATCGTTGCGCGGGTGCGTGGCAAACAGACCGTGATAGCCCCCGCCCTGTCCGGTTACCCGTCGCCGGAAATCTTCCTGGTTCTTCAACACCGTGATCACTTCGATCATGGCCGCCGGATCATAGCCGGCCCGGTGAAGATACTCGGCGCCAAGCTGATCCGCTTCCAGTTCGGCCTCGCGTCCGTAGCCGCTTAATCCGGCCTGGGCCCAGATCGATGTCACCTGGCTGACCTGGGAGCCGATATAGCCGCTGCCGGTGGCGACGGCGGTGACGATGCCGCCCACGGTGGAAGCCGCCCTGGCCACGCCGGTTCTTGCCTGCTGCTGGACGGCGTGCCGCGCGGTAATGTGGGCGATTTCATGGCCGATGACCGCGGCCAGCTCGGCTTCGGAATTAGTGAAGGTAATAAGGCCCCGATTGACATAGACATAGCCACCGGGCAGGGCAAACGCATTGATTTCGGGACTGTCGATGAGGGTGAAGGTAAATCCCAGGTCGGGACGCTCGCTGACGGCAACCAGGCGGTTACCGATATCGTTGATGTAGGCCTGCAGTTCCTCATCCTCGTACACCGGCATGCTGGCCATGACCTTTTCATGTTCCTCCAGCCCGATCTCCTTTTCCCGGTTCTCGGTCATCAGCACGAGGTTCGGTTGACCGGTTGCCGGGTTCACCGCGCAGGACTGCAAGGTCAACAGAGCCAGCCCCAGCAGCGCTGCCAGGGCAAGGCTTCGCCCGGCAAGCCGGCCAGTGAGGCGAGTGCTTGCAGTTCTGCTGTCGTTACTAACCGTTGCGTCCATCGCGGCCGATCATCCGTTACGATCCATTGACAAATGATTTCAGCTGGTTGGCCAGGCTGTCACAGGCGTTCGCCTCCACCCGCGCCAGCAGCGGAATCGGGACGACCACCGCCGGCAGATAGGACTGGCCGGTGGCATCGGTGCTGATTGTACCCACGGAAGTAAGCGCGTCCACGTCCCAGATACGGGCGTCGAATTCCGAATCGTCCTCCCAGGAACCGAAGCCAAAGCAGCCACCGCCACCGGGTCCTATGGCACAGGAAATGGAACCGGAACGTCCCGTGGTTTCAGTAAATCCATCGACCCAGACAATGTAGCGGATGCCAAACTCATCAATTTTTTCCGCCACGATTTCTTCCGACATCAGCCGTTCCAGGTCCTGGGTCCGCAGTGGCGCTGTACGCGGTTCGAACCAGGGAAACAGGGCATCGACAAACTCCTGCTCCGGTACGACGTTTATACTGTTGCTGCCCCTGTTGACTTCGTCACCAACGCAGTTGACAAAGTCGGCACGGGTTTCATAGTCACTGGCCTGCCGTCGCCCGAGGATAACAATGGACTCGTGACTCTCGATGCCGGTTTCACCCTGGCGGAATTCATCCACGGTGGTGCTGGTGCAGCTGGCCAGGACGAGCCCCAGCATCAGCGCACCTGATACTGTTAATAAAGTGTTTCTGGTTGCGCGTTCAGTATGCATAACGAACCTCTGAAGAATGAACAGTCCGGTCCAGTGACCGGCGCTGTTCCAACACTTGCTACAGGGATGCCAGCCAGTCCCTCACTTCGGGCACGTTGGCAAATTTCAAGGTGAAACTGGAAGCCAGATCCCGCAGCGCAATAACCGCTGCGGCGTTGATGGAGGCTTCATTGGACCGAAACGCCTCGGTAGTGGTTTTTCCATAAGACGTTTCAACCCAGTCGGCGATGTATTCACCATCCGGGGTAGTCAGACGCAAATTATATTTTATCCAGACTTCGTAAACGTCCAGCTTGGTCTTGTAGGGCAAAGCCAGTTGAAACTCTTCGATGGCCGGCTCAAACACTGCGTCCACGTCCAGGTTTGCTGCCTGTTCCAGGGAATCCACCAGGAACACTTCTTCAAACATGCCCGGAAGAATCGCATTGAAAAGATCCACGTGGGACTGCCCACTCTGGATGTTGTACTCTTCCTGGCCCTGTTCGGTAAACTCGGTATAAGTGAACTCCCGCAGTGCATCATCGTAATAGACTGCTATTTTCAGGGGCAACCTGGCCACGGTGGGCGTTGGATAGCTGCCTTCGATCGTGACCGAGCTGGCACCACAGCCAGTCAGCAGTCCGAGGACAGCAAGCAACACTAATGGTCTGATGCTGATACGGTTTGCCTTGGTCATTGTCCTGGTTACGCTCATTTGATGGTTTCGACGATGCCTGCCCGGCGGTTTTCCTGCCCGCCGGCAGACTGGCTGGCTGTTTCCTCCAGCTTAAGAAACCTCTGGTTAAGTATGGAAGTGCTCTACCAGAAGTTCCTTAACAGGATGATACGACCGGCCGCTGGTTCAGGTTTATTCAAAAGGCCGGTTTCCCACTTCTATACTTTACCTCTCAATCAAGGAATACTGAATGTATTTAAGGCAGAATTGATGCCAATCTGCCGCTTTTTATCGAAAATCATTCAAGCCGACGAAAGTTCCGCCATTTCGCTGGGTTAATTCTCTCATCAGGTTTGAATACCGGTAGGCACTCTGCTGGAAACGGGGCGCCAACTGGAAAATATTTGGAAAGCCGACTCCGTGGATTCTCACCAGGCGATTCCCATCGGCGTCCTCGACATTTATCCGATCGATGGTCTGCAGTACCTGGGTAATGGATCCGCCAGGCTGGAAGTCGTCGCCGAGCACGTAAATGCTTATTTTCTTGTCCGGGGAGTAGAAGGTGTTTATGGCCCGGGTTACGCCTTCCACAGGGCTGCTGTTACTGTAAGGATTCCAGGTACGCAGGGTGGAGATTATCAGGTTGCGTCGGCTTGGCGTGTCCGGAATCCATTGTCCGCGATACGAGTCGAACATGTAATCGCCCATGTCGTTCATAACCTGGATTCCCTGGACGTTAGGGTAGACGTCCAGGGTGTCGCTGATCACCTCCAGCATCCGGTTCCAGGCTGATTCGTACATGCTGCCGGACGTGTCGATGACGAAGATGATGTATTCGCTGTCCACCGGAATGCCGCCGATAACATTGTTCTCCCGGTTGAAGGATTGGCCCAGCAGCCGTTCCATTTCCGCGGTGAGGGTCTGGCGGGCAATGGACAGGCGACCGATTTCATCCGAGCTCTCCTCGGCCAGCTGCCGGGAGGTCTGAAATTCACCCCGGATGTTGGTCAATTCGCGACGCAGGCGCGCCACCCGCTCACGGTATGCTGAGAGCTGCTCCCGCTTGGCGTTGAGTTCCCGGTTCAGGACCGTGGTTTCTCCGCGAATGGCAAACAGCTGTTCCCGCAGTGCATTTACCGACCCTTCCGGGTTGACGTCGGTGATTTCGATCACCACTGGTGCGGCGCTGCGGGTGATCATCAGCAGCAGGATGATGGCCCCGAATCCGCAGGACATGACATCCAGAAACGAAATACTGAAAGAGTCTGTTTCTCTGTTTTTTCGCATTACGGCCAATCCTTTGAAGGTGACAGGAATGAGCCCCCGGTGAACTGGGCCAGCTGCCAGTAGGCGGCAGCCGCCGACGGATCACCCTCCAGTGGCAGCAGGATGATGTTCATCGGGATGTTGTCCGGCAGCTCCTCCACGGCATCTTCATACAGTCGCAATCGTTGCCTGGGCGTGACCAGTGCGTCCCGGTTCCTGCCCTGGCCCAGGGTGGGCAGGCCATCGGTTATCAGGAAGATATTATCCGGGCGCGGATTCATTGCCGCCACCGTCGTAAACATGTTTGCCAGGTTGGTGCCGGCATCGGGGACTATAGCGCCAACCTCGTCGATCACCGCGTTCAGCTGGTCCCGGTCCGCAACTTCCAGCCATTGGCCCTCGGTGCCAGGCAGCACGGCAGACGTGGAGTCACTGAAGCTGTAGACCTGGTAACGGCTGGTAATGGGCAGCTGACTGCTGATCCAGTCGACAATTTTGACAACACGTTGCCATTTTGGCGCATTGCGCTTGGCATTGTTGGACATGTTGCGGGTCCGGATGATGTTAATCAGCGTTTCATCCAGCATGCTGGCGGAACGGTCCACCATGATAAGGATACGATTGCCTCCCAGAAACAGCCCGGACAGGTATTGCCGGTCCCCGTCACCCAGGAACTGACGGACACTGTTGCCATCCTGCTCCAGGGCACTGGCCTGAAGTCGCGCCAGTTCCTCTTCCAGCGCCCGGACGTCGGCCCGCAGTTCCTCGACGCTCTCGACCCGGGCCAGGCTGGAATTTTCCAGCGCCGCCAGTTCCTGCATGAAATCGTCGATCTGCTGCTGAATCTGGCGGGCCAGCCCCTCGGCAGTCACCACCTCCAGGCTGACCTCGTCTATGGTGTTCCGAATTTCCACCAGCCCGGCCTGACCGTCGAGTATCTCTTCTTCCAGCAGGTCGATTTCCGCGGCAACGCCGGGATCTCCCTCGACGGCTTCAACCTGGGCGGCATGATCAAGAATCAGAAACAACAGCACCACTGCCCCGAAGCCGCAGGACATGACATCCAGGAATGCCAGGCTGAGAGGATTGAACGTTCTGCGTTTCTGTTTAGTTGATGCCATCCCGTACTCTGATCAATCGTATGGGCTCCCCGGTTTCACCAAACCGGATCCGGTCACCCACAGCCAGCGCCCGTGTGCCGGAAATTTCCTCCCCGTTTACCGAGGCTCCCGCATCACCACAGACCAGGCTGATCTGGTTGTTTTCCTTTCCAAT
>Ga0209578_10001655_pt1 | contig 20124 bp, 16 predicted proteins | sample tdAd472_FD_187127 | JGI IMG/M metagenome (GOLD analysis project Ga0209578, IMG submission 187127) | Marine sediment microbial communities from the Atlantic coast under amendment with organic carbon and nitrate - tdAd47.2 (SPAdes)... | ecosystem: Environmental > Aquatic > Marine > Coastal >...
GCCGTTGATTGTGCAGCGATTGGAACATGCTTCCGGTATAACCCTCTCGATCGCCTATGTTATTTCGATCGCGTTTTATTTGCGTTTGATGTCGGCCTTTCTGTTTAGTGCTTACGAAGATACAGCCCCCTTTATGGAGGCTTCCTTTACGACAATTGTTTTGGCAGCAATCGGTGGTCTGGGTTGGCGCTACGGCTTGACCGCTCTCGAACGCATGGAAACGCTCGCAGTTTCCGTTAAACTTGCAATCATTGTGGCGTTGTTAGCAGGCTTGCTACATCACAACCTGGTCGAGGGTTTCTCCTTTGTTGGAGTGCGAGCAGCCCATCTTTCCTTTTTGGATCAATTGAGAATGTTGGCTGGTATGCTGCTGGTCGTACAAGGGTTTGAGACGTCGCGTTATCTAGCAAGCGAATATAGCGCGGATAAGCGGATTGCCAGCATGAAGTTAGCTCAGCGCCTTTCAGCGGTTATATATCTGTTCTTTATCATTCTGATTCTGCCCTTGATCCATCACCTGGAACAGGGCAATCCAGATGAAACAGCGATAATTGACCTGTCGGCTTTTGCAGCCCCAGTTCTACCTGCACTTTTGGCCTTGGCAGCAATCATGAGCCAGTTTAGCGCAGCGGTTGCTGATACAGTCGGTGCCGGGGGATTGCTCGAACAGGAGAGCGATCAAAGGCTTTCGAGCCGTACCGCTTATTTAGGTATTGTAGGAAGTGCAATCATACTCATTTGGGTCACGGATATCTTTGCTATCATTGCATTCGCGTCGCGCGCGTTTGCCCTATATTACCTTCTGCAAACACTATTGGGAATTTGGGTGATTTGTCAGGGTAGCGTTGCAAGTATAAAAGAAGGCTTGCGCCTTATGTGTTTTGTAACGATGGCGGGTATATTGACGTTCGCGGTTCTATTTGCCTTGCCTGCGGGCTAAGTACGGATGGACCTGTACCATCCGAGATGCTCGTACAGACCGCCCCACATAAAGCCGAAGGTTACAGCAAACAACAGCTCTTCCACTGGCACTCCGACGATGGTCCATCCGCTGATGGCGTTATTATTCCAATATAGAGAAACCAGGTCTGGGTGTGACCAGCTCATAGCGGCGAAAAACAGGAAATAGAGGCCCACAAAAATACTGGCGCTCCAAATCATTCTCTTAATAAGGTCTGGCCGACACAAAAAAGTAGCCAGGCCACCCACAGCCATTGAGATAGAAGCAATATAAATTGCGTTCAGTTCCAAGAAGATAAACATAGGTATAAAGGCCAATATTGGTGACGCCAGTGCTAATTTGTGAAAGCGATGGCGTTTCTGACGTTTGGTGCATTCGGGCATAAGCTCCATGTCGGTGCGTTGCCCAATGCCGTATAGTGCGCTTGCAAGTCCTCCAACCGAAAAGGAGAAAATTAGGCTTTCTACATCGAGACCTGTTCGGGCCGCCAAATCGAAAAGGGTAGGTGGGAACCAATATTCTGGATAAAAAAGCGGCTCGGTTAACCCAAGTGGCATGGTACTTACGCTGACGAAGAGCATTTTCTTCTTTTCTGTCCGGTTGGCAACAAAAACACCTCCCCAGATTGCGAGTAACAGAAGGCTCCATGTTAGATATGTATAATGCATGGTCATCACGGCATTCTCCCTCTCCAGTTTAGCTAACGTCCTCTGCCAGCACCCCTTCTTGGTTCAGGGAGGAGACTGTGAACAGCCTATATGTGAAGTTCACAGATTTATTTTTGTTTACAGCCAACGCCTGAACATTACAGCCATATGTTCAAGAATGTTGGAAAGTCTGGATCTTGTGTTCCAATTCCTCAACAGGATTTTTTCGGACACGTTTAGGTCCGACAAAAATTGTTCTCGGAGGCCTTTTGCCAACATGTGATTATTGGTTGCCAATGTCAGTTCGTAATTAAGAAAGAAGCTGCGATAGTCTAGGTTTGCTGTGCCTATCGCAGACCATGTATCATCTACAACCACTGTTTTGGCATGCAGTACTCTTGGCAGGTATTCATAAATTTGAACGCCCGCCTTTATCAGGGAAGCATAGAAATGGCGCGCGGCCCACTGTGCTATTCGTACGTCACTTATTCTCGGAACCAACAGCCTGACATCAACGCCGCGCCGGGCTGCCTGTTTCATGTGTTTTAATAGGCGGTGGTCAGGCACAAAATATGGTGTTGTTATATAGATACATGATTTTGCGGCTAGAAATGATGCCATGTAGGTGCATCTGAGGCGGTGCCGACAGGAACGGGTTGGATTGTGCAGCAAGAATGTTTCTGTGTTCTGCAAATCATTGGTGTGAACCTTACAGCCGCGCCAGAATGCGTCAAAGATTTGGGACGCTGCTTGAGTTACGGGCCCTTCAAAACGGATATGCGTGTCTCGCCAGCATGAATCCCCATAGGATTTGCGGGAGTTTTCCTTGTGAATGTTGAAGCCACCTAGAAACGCAATTTTGTTGTCGATTACCAGCAGTTTACGGTGATTCCTTCGGTTATAGCGCCAGGGCCTTCGCCAATTCCAACGGTGAAACCATTGCACCTGTACCCCGCCGTTGCGTAAATATTTTTCCAAGTGACGGGAGGTTGCAAACATTGATCCAACCGCATCAAGGTGCAATCGAATGCTGACCCCCTGCTGAGCTCGCTGAACCAAGGCCTTGGCGAATTGATTGCCAACCACATCATCAGCAAAAATATAGCTCTCAAAGTCGATGGTGTTCTCTGCGGTCGCGATTGTCGACAACATTGAGCTGTACAATTCATCACCGTCGACAAAAAGATCAAACTTTTCCATGTAGGATTGCTGCATCGGATCGAGTTCCATGCGACAAGAAATAGACAATTTCCTTAACCTAAACCTATTTGGACTGTGATCAACGGGAATCCGTTGAAAGGCCGACTTGGTTATCTTGTTCCATCGTTAAATAATAAGATAAGCTTGTGGATAATAGAGAAGGCAGCTAGAGGCTACCGCCCGATAGGTGAACCGTATCGCGCATGCCGTTATGGTGTTCTCCGGCGGTCGCAGAAATCTTTGATTGCTTCTAGGCAGGCTTGCGTATTCAAAAGCCAGGGATGATGTCGAGCACCGTCTATCTGCCGAATTTGCCAATTTTCCATCTTTCCAACAAGAGCCGCTGTTTCCGCGTAGGGCGCGGTGTCATCATCGATGGCGTGGATACAAAGGACGTCGATATTGGGGGAAATCTCTTGGGCGTCATTAGTCAAATCTCGACGATAGAGAATGTTCCATAGTGATGTGATGGACGACATCGCGTTGTGCTTCACGAGGTCCTCTGCAACTTCACGCGGATAGTCAGTTAAGATGAGGGGCAGCAGGCGGCCTATTACGCGACGAGTAAACATGCACACTAATGCGGCTATCACCATGTTCGTAAATATCCAGCCACCGGGCATGTGCCGAAACCACTTTGACGCGCGCTTTTTGTCGTGAAAACAGGGTAAGCTGATAAGGACGAGAGATCTGACCTGTTCTGGATACCGCGAAGCATAGATGAGCGCTAATGCGGCTCCAAGCGAATGGCCTATCAATGTGATAGGCCCCAATGGTGCAAGCGAATTGTGGAGGGTAGCTATGTGACGGTCTACCGTATAACGGCACCAAGGTCGAGGAGAGTCCCCAAATCCTAACAAATCTACAAAAATTGCTGACCGACCAAGTGGTGCTCTATCTAGCATACAGGTCCAGTAACGGGTTGTACCACCGAGCCCATGTAAAAATACAAGAGGTTCGTCCGCGGAAGCTTTTTGCGGTGACATATCACCAAGAAACGTGAGTGATAGCGTCTCAGACATTGTTTTGTTCATGGGCAGCAGTTCAGGGCGTTTGTGTTTTGAAAGATTATGTCGCAATGCAATATTTCCACAAGCATGAACCGGGGGCAGATCAATATACTTCCTGCGTCAGTGAAGCAGCGACCACAAAATCTATCAGCTTGCGATGATTACCTATACTCGTATGAAATATCGATTGAGTAACAACGGTAGCTGTTGACATAAATCAAAGAGGCACCTGTATCGTGGCAATAGTATCTTGATGCTTAGCTCGAGTGCTCTGTTAATATAACGGGTGAGGTAAGTCTCAAGCCGGCTATATGGAGCGTAAGGATGGACCAGAAAACACGGATCTACTTTTGGTATGTCGTTTTGGCGGTGTTTGGCATTCTTCTTCTTCAAGATGTTATTGCTCAGAAGCCTCACGTCACCACGGTCGCATATAGCGAATTCGAGGACTATCTCAGAAGTGATCAATTGAGCGAGGTGGTGATAACCTCGCAATATGTTCAAGGCACGCTGAAAGGCGGCAACGGCGAGCAACCGCAACATGTCATAGCTGTTAGAGTTGACCCAGCCTTAGCGGAACAGCTTTCTAAATATAACGTTAAGGTTGCTGGCGTTGTGGAGGACACCTTTTTAAGTGACCTAATGTCCTGGTTGCTACCGACGCTATTTTTTGTCGCCATCTGGATGTTTTTAATCCGTCGGATGGCGGAAAAGCAGGGCCTTGGCGGAGGAGCAATGTCGATTGGGAAAAGCAAGGCCAAGGTATATTTGGAAACGGACACCAAGGTTACATTCGAAGATGTCGCTGGTGTCGATGAAGCCAAGGCTGAGCTGGAGGAAATAGTCAATTTCTTGAAGGAGCCAAAAGGATATGGTCGATTGGGCGCCCGCATGCCAAAGGGTATTTTGCTGGTCGGCCCTCCAGGAACTGGAAAAACACTTTTTGCCAGAGCCGTGGCGGGAGAAGCGGGGGTGCCGTTCTTCTCAATTAATGGTTCCGAATTTGTCGAAATGTTTGTTGGCGTTGGCGCGGCACGAGTACGGGATCTTTTCGAGCAAGCTCGCAAACAAGCCCCAGCAATTATATTCATCGATGAATTAGACGCTTTGGGCCGTGCCCGTGGAGCGTATCCTGGATTGGGTGGGCATGATGAAAAAGAGCAAACGCTCAATCAGTTGTTGTCTGAACTCGACGGCTTCGACCCAAGGGATGGCTTGGTTTTGCTCGCAGCTACGAACCGCCCGGAAATTTTGGATCAGGCACTGCTACGTGCCGGTCGGTTTGACCGGCAGGTTCTGGTAGATCGCCCCGATAAGGGTGGGCGCCTGGCTATTTTGCAGGTTCATATTCGAAAAGCCAAAGTGGCAGACGATGTTGATTTGGCTCAAATTGCCGCTTTGACTCCAGGCTTTAGTGGCGCGGACATTGAAAATCTTGTGAACGAAGCAGCCCTTTTAGCGACACGCCGCGGTGCCGACGCTGTTACCTTGGAAGATTTCAATCAAGCGATCGAGCGCATCGTTGCTGGTCTGGAAAAAAAGAATCGACTGTTGAATCCCCATGAACGGAATGTTGTGGCATTTCACGAAATGGGGCATGCCCTTGTCGCTATGTCTCTGCCCGGGACAGACGAAGTTCACAAAGTATCGATTATCCCGCGTGGTGTTGGTGCGCTGGGGTATACTATCCAGCGACCGACAGAGGATCGTTTTCTAATGAGTCGAACCGAGCTCCAAAATAAGATGGCGGTTCTATTGGGGGGGCGTGCAGCTGAAGCTCTCATTTTTGATGAAGTCTCAACCGGTGCCGCTGATGACCTGGCGAAGGCGACTGATATCGCTCGTGCTATGGTTACCCGTTTTGGTATGGTCGAGGCTCTTGGGCAAATAGCCTATGAAGTTGAGCCGCAACAATTTCTTAGCCCCGCGCCAGAACGTGTGCGGCACTATAGTGAAGAAACAGCGAGTAAGATTGATAGCGCCGTGCATGATTTAATTGATAGGGCTTTTGATGCAGCAACAAATATTCTCCGAGAAAAACGAGATATTCTCAATGCAGCTGCCGCGGGTCTATTGGAAAAGGAAACACTAAGTGGTGAAGAATTGGGGCAATATCTTCATCGGCACTCTAGGTAGGCTCCTTGAGCCACACCTAATGTGGCAAGGTTGTTGCGAGCCCACTTGTCAGGATATTCACGGGCATAGTTAACATAGTAAAATATCCTCTGTGCGAGGCATCCAAAGCCCCAGGGGTAGTCCTGTAGTAGCTGCGATTTGCTCTGAGATGGCTTGATGTCTTATCCATCGTGTTGGCTTGGGTGGCCGGTGATGCCATGCTCACACCAAACACATGTACAATCTATATGATCACAGCTTTTGTCGCGCAGAGGATGCTTGTAGCGCAACAACGCGATGGGCTGTAATAGCCTTGTTAACCACCATGGTTGATACAATGCAGACAGTGCTTCGCGGGCGTCGCCAGTGGCTATATGGTTTGCGATAGCATATCTGTGACCATATCGCCCCGCGACATTGAAGATAAATCGATTGCAAACAGATGTTCTGAGCTGCGGGAGCAGTTCACGTCTCCAGAGCCGCGTATAGCTCGTACCTTCAATGATGCTGCGAGCTGCCAATATGCCAGATCGTATAGCATAGCCCATTCCGAAGCCCGCAAGAGCATCTTGAAACCCGGCCTGTTCGCCTATGACCAAATTGTCGCCCTGGGTGGCAGTCTCCGGTAACCGGAAATTCGCGTAGCCCCCGAATTGGCGCGGATTGGTCATTTGGAGGCCAGCTTTTTTTTCAAAGAATGCGACGGTACGATCAACAAACTTCTGGTGGCTTTGAAAGCCTGTGAACATGCAGCTTGCCACTGTGCCGCGCCCCTGCCAAACAAGTAGATATGAATAGCCAAGGGGGGCCAATTCTTTGTTGAAACAAATCCAGCTTCCATTTTGCATGGTCGTTTCAAATATGTAGCCTGTGGCAATCGCGTCGGCAGTACGTGGACCGATAGCTAGCACCGCACCGCTATCGACCTCTTCCATCGGATGGCCAAACTGTATTTCCACATCTAAATCCAGGGCTTGTTGTAGTAGGCCCCGGTCAAGGGTTCCGGCCATTTGCCCTCGGCGGACGAGATAATAAAGTGGTGCATTACTATTGATGTCGTAGGCATGATCCCAAGCATCAAAGGCTGTACCATGCCGGACCGGAAGGACATCAAAGTTGATTTTCATTCCTGCAAGCTCAAGCTCTCGCAATATGTCGTCTTTTGCGGTCCAGTTCTCTAGCCCTTGAAAGTCATCATGGAATCGGCCGCCAACTCCCGGCCTTCTATCATGAATTTTAGTTTTGAAGCCTGCGCGAGCCAATACTATGGCGCAAGCCAAACCCGATGGGCCTGCGCCAACAATTTGGATTGCCTTTTGTGTCGTCACAATGCCGCTCCACCATATCTTGCATTCTGAACAGTACGAATTCGGGTATTGTATACTAGCATTGCAACTGTGACTGATTTATCTAACATTGAAGATGCTTCATTCTTTCCTAGTTTCGGCCTGAATAAGGATTTCTGTGAAGCCCTCATCCACAAAATCTTTGATTTCCCTCGGATGCATGAGTCTGAGCACCGCATCGAGATGAGTCCATGGTAGGTCAATCTGGTCTAGTGGGCCTTTCACTTGGTAGAGACTATTGGCGGTGCGAACATTGTCGCCATCAACCTCTAGGATAGGCGATGATCGGAATGCGTCGCCAGGGCGAAAGCGCTGGAGCTTATCTTCAACTACCCTGCCACATAGCAAACGAAGATTTTTGTGGTGCTCAGGAGCATCCGTGAAGGAAACCAGGCATGCGTCTTCGATGGCGCCATCATATATTTTGTTCATGTCTTGCCCCCTCAGAACCAGTTTGTGGCTTCAGAGATCAATCCTGCTAGCACAAGCAGAATGTGATAACCGCCCTTTGCAGCTTGTTCAAAGAGCCACGCAATGAACTCTTTGTGACAGGTGGTGAGATATTCGGTGGTCACTGTCTTTATGGACTGTGTACCGGCGATTTTAGGCGTAGCAGTAGCGTGAGAAGCAGTCATCGGTGCCTCCTTTGGCGGGTCGTGGATAGGGGCGGTTAATGAAGGTGGGTGGTGTTGAGCGGGTAGTGAACCTGCTGACAAAGAACCCTGCTCACATCTTGAATGCCTTCCAGGCCATGGCCGAGCATATGATGGAGGGGACTTTGATCCTGAAAAGCGGGATTGTTCGACTTGAGCCACCGGACGGCTGAAGTGGCTGTCGTGCCCATTAGCTTCAGCTGCCGGTTTACATCGATGACGCAGGCAAGGCGAAGATAAGTCTCCTTGCTCAGTTCAGTGAAGACCCGCTGTTGCCATAACTGAAAGGTATAGGCGTCTTTGAGGCCGGTCAGTGTGAATTGCTCGCTGTCTGACAATGCCCAACCGCGCATGATTGTGCAGGAAAGCTCAATGGCAAGTTTCTGATGGAAAGGGTCTGCCGGCAACAGTTTGGGGGCTGTCTGCTTTGCGTATTTCATCCGGGTCATTTCTTATTCCTTGTCTGTCGTGGCTTTTGGGTGGTTGAGTTCAGCTTTCAATAGTCTCTCGAAAGCTGAGCCGTCTTTTCGGGTAAGGTTGGGGACGTAACGGCTATAGACCTCAAACAGCATTTTGGTGTTGCTGTGGCCCATTTGGCGGGCAATCCATTCGGGGTTTTCGCCAGCGGCGAGCCAGAGTGTGGCGGCGGTATGGCGTGTTTGGTAGGGGCGGCGCTTTTTTAGGCCCAAGAGATTTAGAATGGGATACCAAACCTTCTTGGTGACATCATTGTGTCTCAGCGGTTGCCCTGCACCATTGCAGAAAACATAGGCCTGCCCTTTGGTGGCCTTCTGCTGCTCAGCCATGGCCTGATAGACAGGCCCGGACATATCGACAGTTCTGTAGGATCCGTCTGTTTTGGTCGGAACAACCTCGCCGTTCACGATGGCTTGTTTTACAAGGATTTGCCGTCTTTCAAGGTCCACCGAGTCCCATGGGAGGCCGTCAATTTCCGCTGTTCGCAACCCGGCAAAAAAGCGGACAGTGTAGTAGGCCCTAAAGTCCTCCCGGATATGATCCAGAATTAGTTTCACTTCTTGTAGAGTGAAGGGCTCAACATCTGACCGAGGTACCTTGATGGGTTTGATGTTTCGATAGGGTGTCTGGAAGCTATATCGGTCCGACGCTTCTGTCAGAATCTGCCGAACTGGGGTCAGGATATGGTTGATGCGTGACGGTGATAATTTCCGACCTTTTAGGCCGTCTTGCCGAACGAGATCGCTCCTGAACGATAGAATGTCTGCCTTGGTAATCGTATCGAGTGGTTTTGCACCAAACGTCGGCAACAGATACTTGTCCATCGTTTGCCTAATGTTAGTGATATAGCTATTTCGCCACTCTGGTTGCTTTTCAAGAAACCATACCTCCGCAAACTCTTCGAAAGTGGGCATGCTTGATCGTGCACATGCTGTACGGTTTTCAATGATCCGGAGCTTTTCTACCTGATTTGAATTTGGAAAATATCTGGCATACTCAAAAGTGCCCAACAGGATCTCTGCTTCAATCCGGGCTGCAATTTCTGTAAGCCGCTTTCGGTTTTGTGGCTTGTCCGGCAGCCGCGTATATTCTTTGCATCTGATCCCTTTGTATCGGAAGTCGATGAAGAGTTTTCCATTTTTGGTATTTACACTTGCCATAGGGCATGTCCCTTACTGAATGCCAGCAAGCAAGGTGCTGATTGAGGGCGCGATGGCCATGTCTTTTTCAATTTTCTCCCAGATGTAGAGAATTTTGCGCCCGCCAAAAGGGCGGATGTAATGAACACCCTCAAAGAGGACACTGTCTTTCAGACAATTCCGAATGGTGCGCGGGTCGTATTTGATACGTTCTGAGAGTTCGTTGGTCGTTAGGTAGGTCATGTTAAGGCTCCGTTGTTGGTTTACGCTTTGTTAAATCCAAGTACACTTAAACATGTTTAATTGTGATTGGTCAATATAGAAATTAAAGCACACTTAAATTTATTCTCGTGGGCTTTGAAAAAGTGTCGTGCTATTTAAATAAGGATAGGAAAGCAGAGAGGCGGAAATGATTCGGATATTGCTCAGGGAGCTGGTGGCGAAAAAGGAAATCGCCGAGAAGCGCAAGATCAAGTTGGATGAGCTTGCTGAAGCAACAGGGATCAGTAAAACCACACTGTCCAAGATGCAGTCAGTGCATGACTACAATGCCAAAACTGAAAATTTGAACCGTTTGTGTGTATACTTCGATTGCAGAATCCAAGATTTGCTGGAGTATATCCCTGATTGATTCGGAGATAAGGGAGGCCTGCGGAGCACTTGCCTTAGAGGCCGTAGTCCCCACGTGGTCCCTTTATGGTCCCCAAGAGCGGGTTGAACCTAGGGTGCGCGCGTTCACAAAAGCAAAAAGCCTTTCGTATCCATTTGGAAACAAAAGGCTTTTTGATTGGTGCCCAGAAGAGGACTCGAACCTCCACGTCCATACGGACACTAGCACCTGAAGCTAGCGCGTCTACCAATTCCGCCATCTGGGCACGGATCAATTGGTCGGCGGGATTTAGCGCGGCTGAGGGGGTGCTGTCAAGCATCCTGTTCCAAAAAAATCACAAAATTTGCGGGCGGGCCCATCCGGCGCATGGGGCCGCTGCGTATAGAGACCGGTTGCGGGCGAATTGCGGCCTGCGCCCAAAGGGTTTACACTCATCCCACCAGGGTAAAGTTTCTTTTTGATGAAAGGACTTAGGCGATGAAAGATCGGCTTGTTACCGTCTTTGGCGGGTCTGGTTTTATCGGCAGATATATTGTGGAACGGCTGGCGCGCGAAGGCGCGCGGGTGCGCGTGGCCGTGCGTCGCCCCAATGAGGCGCTGTTCCTAAAGCCGCTGGGGGAGTTGGGCCAGATACAGCTGATGGCCGCGAATCTGAAGAATGAGGCCTCTGTCAGGCGGGCGATCCGCGGCGCGGACGCGGTGATCAATCTGGTAGGTATTCTTTATAACAGTGGTGGGCAGACGTTCGAGGCGCTGCAGGCGGAAGGCGCGGGGCTTGTGGCCCGTGTGGCGTCAGAGGAAGGCGTGCAGCATATGGTGCACATGTCGGCCCTGGGGGCCACGCACGCATCTGATAGCCGCTATGCCCGCACCAAGGCCATGGGCGAAGACGCGGTGTTGACGGCCTTCCCCAAGGCAACGGTCCTGCGGCCCAGTGTGGTGATCGGCGCGGAGGACGGTTTCTATAACCGCTTCGCCAAACTGGTGAAGATGTTCCCCATTCTGCCCATTCCGGGGGCGGACACCAAGTTCCAGCCAGTCTATGTGGACGATGTGGCGGCGGCGGCGGTGATCGCGAGCCGTGGCGGCGACGCGTTTGAGGGCAAGACGTTCGAGCTTGGCGGCCCGCAAGCAATGAGCCTTCGCGCGCTTCTACAGGACATGATGGACCGCATCGGTACCCACCGGCCAATCATCCGCGTGCCGTGGGGCCTGGCGATGCTGCAGGCCACCTTTATGCAGATGCTGCCGAACCCGCCGCTGACGCGCGATCAGGTGACGCTCCTCAGGTCAGATAATATCGTGTCGGAGGGGGCGGAGGGGTTCGAGGCCTTCGGTATTACCCCAACCGGGATCGCGGGCGTGCTGCCGCGCTATAGCCAGCAATATAAGCCGAAGGGGCAGTTCAGGGCGTCCTAGAGGGCGCCCTTAGATGGCGCCTGTCCCGATCAATGCAAACAGCCCGACGCCCAGAAGCACGCGGTAAACCACAAAGATGGTCATGTTGGCGCGCTCCAGCCATTTCATCAGGAAATGGATCGCGGCAAGCGCAGCAAGGCACGCAAGCCCGGCGCTGATGGCGGCATCGACCCAGATCACCGGGTCGCCGCTGTCGGCCACATCCTTGCCCAAGAGCACGCCAGCGCCCAATATTGTCGGGATCGACAGCAGCATAGAAAAGCGCGCCGCCTCCTGCCGGCCAAAGCCCAGATAGCGCGCCGCCGTCATGGTGATGCCGGCGCGGCTGGTGCCGGGGATCAGCGACAGAACCTGCGCGAAGCCGATGATCAGCGCGGGCTTCACCGCCATGCGGTCCAGCATTTTCTCGGTCGCGCCTTTTTTGTCGGCAACATATAGCAACAGGCCGAAGACGATCGACGTGGTGGCGATAACGGCCGCGCCGCGCATCAGGTCAGCAAGGCCAGAGACTTTCACCGCGAAGCCGAAGATGACCGCAGGGATGGTGGCGATCACCAGCGCCCAGAAGAGCTTCGCATAGATGGTGTCCGCTACCGCGCGGCGGGCGGGCGCGATGCCAACAGCGCCGAGTGCCGCCAGAAACAGGCCTTTGGTGTCTTCCCGGAAATACAGGAGCACGGCGACAAGCGTGCCCACATGCACCGACACATCCATCATCAGCCCCTGGTCCGGCCAGCCGGTGAGCGCGGGTACAAGGATCAGGTGGCCACTTGAGCTGATGGGCAGGAATTCGGTGATGCCCTGGACAATGGCCAGAACGAAAATATGCAGCGCGGTCAAAAGAATGTCCTCCCCTAAGTCGGCATTCAGCGCGCCGACCAATTTGTTGATTCCTTATATCAGCGCCCTATCCGGGATGCGACATTCTATATAATACCAATCTGGTACTAAAAACAGGAAGTCTTGCTGAAAAAGACTCGATATTTTTAATGGGGTTAGCTATAATAGGTCAGCTTTTATGTCCTATTATGCATTTTTTACTCGAAAGTTGAGATTTTTGAACATATAATGCGCACAAGCAGATTCGCAGACACTATTATTACGAGACAATCCAGAGGCTCTGCCGACGACCCTGAGTGAAGGACCGCCGAAGCCTCCCTTTGTCTCCAAGTGTCTGAAGATTTGAGATAAACCGTGACCAGAAGAAGGGTGACTTATGGCCGACGATCTTTTGAAATTTGTTTCGATCGACCAGAAAATGCCGGAAAAGCGCAAAGCGGAAGAACGCGTCGGCGATTTTGACGAGGTTTATGCGCGCTACAATATTGAAGGCGCAGAAGAACAGGCCAGCCGCTGCAGTCAGTGCGGTGTGCCCTTCTGTCATATTCACTGCCCGCTGGGGAACAACATCCCTGACTGGTTGCGCCTGACGGCCGAAAACCGGCTGGAGGAAGCGTACGAGATGGCGGCTTCCACCAACAATATGCCGGAAATCTGCGGCCGCATCTGCCCACAGGACCGCCTGTGCGAAGGCAACTGTGTGATCGAGAAGGATTTTAAATCCGTCACCATCGGCAGCGTAGAGAAATTCATCACGGATAATGCCTGGGACCAGGGCTGGATCAAGCCGATCACTCCCCGCGTGGAGCTGAAGGAAAGCGTTGGCATCATCGGCGCGGGCCCGGCGGGCCTTGCGGCGGCCGAAGAACTTCGGAAAGCGGGTTTTCAGGTTCATATCTATGACCGGCATGACCGCGCCGGCGGCCTGCTGATATACGGCATCCCCGGCTTCAAGCTTGAAAAGGATGTGGTGGAGCGCCGTACGGGTCGGCTGGAGCAATCCGGCATCACTTTCCATCTGGATTTCGAGGTGGGTGACGAGGCAGGCCTGAGCGAGCTCAGGGAAAAGCATGATGCGCTACTGATCGCCACTGGTGTTTACCGCGCGCGCGGCCTGAAGGTGCCGGGTGTGGGTCTCGGCAATATTCGCGAGGCGCTGGATTACCTGACAGCCTCCAACAAGGTGGGCATGGGCGATGATGTGCCGGAATATAATGACGGCAGCCTGAATGCGACCGGCAAGAATGTGGTTGTGATCGGCGGTGGCGACACCGCGATGGACTGCGTACGCACGGCCGTGCGTCAGGGTGCCAAATCTGTGAAATGTGTCTATCGCCGCGACCGGGAAAACATGCCCGGTTCTGTGCGCGAAGTGCAGAACGCTGAGGAAGAAGGCGTTGAGTTTGTCTGGCTCGCGGGGCCGGAAGCCTTCACCGGCGACGAAGTGGTCGAAGGCGTCCGCGTTTACGAGATGCGCCTGGGCGCACCGGACGCCACGGGCCGCCAGGCGCCGGAACCGGTGCCGAATTCATCCTATACACTTGATTGCGACCTGGCCATTCTGGCGCTGGGGTTTGAGCCCGAAGACCTGCCGGCCATGTTTGGCGCGCCTGAACTTCGGGTAACGCGCTGGGGCACGGTAACGGTGGACCACCAAAGCATGATGACCAACCTGGACGGTGTGTTCGCCGCAGGTGACATCGTGCGCGGGGCATCGCTTGTAGTGTGGGCGATCCGCGACGGCCGCGACGCCGCCGACAGCATCAAGAAGTATCTCAAAGAAAAAGCGCGCCAGGTAGCGTAACGCGAGGGAGTATTATCAATGCAACAGTTTAACGAGCACGTCCCTGGCCCAATCGGTCTTTACGACCCGGTTGATGAGCATTCCTCCTGCGGCGTTGGCCTTATTGCGGCGCTGGACGGCAAGCCGAAGCGCGAAGTGGTATTGCGCGGCATTGAGGCCCTGAAGGCCATCTGGCACCGGGGTGCCGTGGACGCTGACGGCAAAACCGGCGACGGCGCGGGCATCCACGTGGAAATCCCGCAGGAATTCTTCAAGGAACATGTGCGCGCCACGGGCCATAAACCGTCTGAGGGCAAGCTGGCTGTGGGCATGGTGTTCCTGCCGCGGGTTGATCTTTCTGCCCAGGAAACCTGCCGCACAATTGTTGAGAAGGAAATCCTCGCTCTTGGCTATGCCATCTATGGCTGGCGCCAGGTGCCTGTGGATATCGATGTGATCGGCGAGAAGGCCGAGGCCACGCGCCCGGAGATCGAACAGATCATGATCGAGAACACCAAGGGCGCGAGCGAAGAGGACTTTGAGCGTGAGCTTTATGTCTGCCGCCGCCGAATCGAAGCCGCTGTGATCAAGGCGCAGGTGGGTGACTTCTATATCTGTTCGCTTTCCTGCCGGTCGGTGATCTACAAGGGCCTGTTCCTGGCGGAGCAGCTCTCCACTTTCTATCCAGACCTATTGGACGAGAAGTTTATCTCCTCTTTCGCGCTTTATCACCAGCGCTACAGCACCAACACATTCCCGCAGTGGTGGCTGGCGCAGCCGTTCCGCATGCTGGCCCACAACGGCGAGATCAACACAATCCGCGGCAACGTGAACTGGATGCGCAGCCACCAGATCCGGATGGCTTCCATCGCGTTCGGTGAGCATTCCGAAGACATCAAACCTGTGGTGCCAAAAGGCGCATCCGACAGCGCCGCGCTCGACGCTGTGTTTGAGGTGATGGTGCGTGCGGGCCGTGACGCGCCAATGGTGAAAACCCTTCTGGTGCCTGAAGCCTGGACCAACAAACCAAGCATGCCGGACGCGCACCGCGCTATGTATGCCTATACCAACTCTGTGATGGAGCCTTGGGACGGCCCGGCCGCGCTTGCCGCCACCGATGGCCGCTGGGTTATCGCGGGGCTGGACCGGAATGGCCTGCGCCCCATGCGCTTCACGGTCACGAACGACGGCTATCTGATCGTAGGGTCGGAAACCGGTATGGTGGTTGTGGACGAAGAAGACGTGCTGGAGAAAGGCCGCCTTGGCCCGGGCCAGATGATCGCGCTCGACCTCAAGGAAGGTCGCTTCTATCACGACCGTGAAATCAAGGACAAGATGGCAGCAAGCCAGCCGTTCGAGGACTGGGTTGAGGATATCCGCAAGATTGACGAACTGCCCGGTTTCCGAGGCCCGGAAGAGCCCGAGTTTACGGGTGAAGAGCTTCGGCGCCGCCAGATTGTGGCGGGCCTCAGCCATGAGGACCTGGAGCTCATTTTGCAGCCGCAGGTGATGACCGCCAAGGAAGCCATCGGCTCCATGGGTGATGACACGCCGCTGGCTGTGCTTTCATCGAAATACCGCAACCTAAGCCATTACTTCCGGCAGAATTTCAGCCAGGTGACCAACCCGCCGATCGACAGCCTGCGCGAACACCGGGTGATGACGCTGAAAACCCGTTTCGGCAACTTCAACAACGTGCTTGATGCCGGTCATACGCAGGCGGGTGCCATCGTGCTCGACAGCCCTGTGATCTCGAACCGCGAATGGAAAACGCTGATCAGCCACTTCGGTGACGAGGCGCAGGTGATTGACTGTACGTTCGACGCCCGCGGTGGCGACGGCGCGCTTCGGGAAGCACTGGACCGTATCCGGCGCGAGGCGGAAGACGCCGTACGCGAAGGCCGGGGCCACCTGTTCCTGACGGACGAGGCCATCAGCGCAGACCGTGCGCCGGTGCCGATGATCCTGGCGGCGGGCGGTCTGCATACGCACCTTATCAATGAAGGCCTGCGTACCTTCACCAGCCTGAATGTGCGTTCCTCCGAATGTCTGGACCCGCACTATTTCGCGGTGCTGATTGGCGCGGGTGCGACCACGGTGAACGCTTACCTCACGCAGGATGCGATCGCAGACCGGCACGCCAAGGGCCTGTTCGGCGACATGGACCTCAACGACGCCATCTGGCGCGCGTCCGAGGCCATCGACCAGGGATTGTTGAAGATCATGTCCAAGATGGGCATTTCGGTGATCTCATCCTACCGGGGCGGCAACAATTTCGAGGCGCTTGGCCTCTCGCGGTCGCTGGTGGCGGAGTTTTTCCCCGGCATGCCGACGAAAATCTCGGGCATCGGCCTTTCGGGTATCCAGCACAAGGTGCTTGAGCAGCACGCTAAGGCGTTTGATGAGGAAGGCGCCAGCCTGCCGATTGGCGGCATTTACCGCTACCGCCGTGGCGGTGAGGTGCATGCCCATGACGGCCAGCTGATCCACTTGCTGCAAACGGCAGTGACACAGGATAATTACGCCAAATACCTGACCTATTCACGAGGGCTGCATAACCTGCCGCCAGTGAACCTGCGGGACCTGATGGATTTCCGCCGGGCGGATGAGGCCCTGCCGCTGGATGAGGTCGAATCGATCACCCAGATCAGGAAGCGTTTCATCACGCCAGGCATGAGCCTGGGGGCGCTTTCAAAAGAAGCGCATGAAACGCTGGCCATCGCCATGAACCGTATTGGTGCCAAGTCCGTCTCGGGCGAGGGTGGCGAAGACAAGGAACGCTATACACCGTATGAAAACGGCGACAATGCCAACAGCCCGATCAAGCAGGTGGCCTCTGGCCGCTTTGGGGTGACGGCTGAATATCTGAATGCCTGTGAAGAACTTGAGATCAAGGTGGCCCAGGGCGCCAAGCCGGGTGAAGGCGGCCAACTGCCGGGCTTCAAGGTGACGGAAATGATCGCACGCCTCAGGCACTCTACGCCTGGTGTGACGCTGATCTCACCACCGCCGCACCATGACATCTATTCGATCGAGGATCTGGCGCAGCTGATTTACGACCTGAAGCAGATTAACCCGCGGGCGCGGGTGTGTGTGAAGCTGGTGTCTTCTGCCGGTATTGGCACCATCGCGGCCGGCGTCGCCAAGGCACACGCCGACGTGATCCTGGTGTCCGGTCATTCTGGCGGCACGGGCGCAAGCCCGCAGACCAGCATCAAATATGCCGGAACGCCGTGGGAGATTGGTCTTGCCGAGGTCAATCAGGTGCTCACCCTCAATGGGCTTCGTCACCGGGTGCAACTGCGGACCGATGGCGGTATCCGCACGGGCCGCGATGTGGTTATCGCCGCCATGTTGGGCGCTGAGGAATACGGTGTGGGCACGGCAAGCCTTGTGGCCATGGGCTGCATCATGGTGCGCCAGTGCCATTCGAACACATGCCCCGTCGGCATCTGTACGCAGGACGAAGACCTTCGCAAGAAGTTCGACGGCACGGCCGACAAGGTTGTGAACCTGTTTAGCTTCATCGCTGAAGAGGTGCGCGAAATCTTGGCTGAACTGGGTGTCCAGAAGCTCGATGACATCATTGGCCGCACAGACCTGCTGCATCAGGTCAGCCGCGGGGCGGACCATCTGGATGACCTGGACCTCAACCCACTTCTGGTGCAAGTCGGCGGCCGTAACCGCCGCGCTGTTTGCACCCTTGAAGGCCGCAACGAGGTGCCTGATACGCTGGATGCCCAGATGCTGGAGGACGCCAAGGCAGTGTTCAGTAAAGGCGAGAAGATGCAGCTGACATACTCCGTGCAGAATACGCTTCGCGGCATTGGCACGCGCTTCTCATCAGAGATCACGCGCACCTTTGGCATGACGGGCCTGAAGCCTGACCATGTGACCGTGCGCCTGCGTGGGTCTGCCGGTCAGTCGCTCGGCGCTTTCGCGGTGCAGGGCCTGAAGATTGAGGTATCCGGCGACGCCAACGACTATGTCGGCAAGGGCCTTTCTGGCGGCACCATCGTAGTGCGGCCATCGAACCGGGCGTCGTTCAACTCAAACGACAACACTATCATTGGCAACACGGTGCTCTATGGCGCGACGGCGGGCAAGCTGTTCGCGGCGGGCCAGGCTGGCGAGCGCTTCGCGGTCCGGAACTCGGGCGCGACAGTGGTGGTTGAAGGCTGCGGTGCCAACGGCTGCGAATATATGACCGGCGGCACGGCGGTGATCCTTGGCGGGGTTGGTGACAACTTCGGCGCGGGTATGACCGGCGGCATGGCCTTCGTTCTCGACGCCGAAGGTACATTCGAAGAACATGTGAACGAGGAAACGGTGCTTTATAACCGCCTGTCTTCTGCACATTGGGAAGCTGTCCTGAAGGCCCTCGTTGAGGAGCATGTAGCGGAAACCCACTCTCGTTGGGGCGCGACGGTGCTTTCAAACTGGGAAGCCAAGCGGGGCAAATTCTGGCAGGTTGTGCCGAAGGAAATGGTGAACCGGCTGGAGTATCCGATAAGCGACGAAGCCGAAGAGGAAGCTTTGACGGCATAAAGCGGCCTGTCAAACAACAGCCTCATTTAAAAGAGACCATAACCCCTGGGGAGCATTTGCCTTCCCGGGGTTTTTTTCATGGCTGTTTTCTTGGGCGGGCGCGTTTTCCGGATTGGCGCGGCGCTACGCATCGGCTAATAAGGGGCTGTTATGCCAATACTTTATCATCACTGGCTTAGTCCTTCCGCGCGGTTCGTACGCGCGCTTCTGGTGGAGAAGCGCGTGGCTTTTGAGCTGCGCCTTGAAAAGGAGTGGGAGCGCCGCCCGGCTTTCCTTGCCCTCAACCCTGCAGGCGAGGTGCCTGTGCTGGTGATGGATGACGGCCACGCCTATTCCGGTACCATGGCCATCGCCGAATATCTTGAGGAAGTGATCCCAGAGCCGCCCATGCTGATAGGCGACGCGGAAGACCGCTATGAAATCCGCCGCCTTACGGGTTGGTTCCATAACAAGCTGGGCACGGAAGTGACGCGCCATACGGTATCGGAAAAGCTGTTCAAGCGGTTCCTTAGGATGGGCGAGCCGGATTCGGAAGCCATCCGCTGTGCGGCCCATAACCTGAAGGTGCACCTGAAGTATATTTCCTACCTGTCGGAGCGCCGGCATTATCTGGCGGGGCCGCAGTTCACCATGGCCGATGCCGCTGCGGCCGCCCATATTTCGGTGGTTGATTATTTTGGCGACATAAACTGGGAAGACTGGCCGCAGGTCAAGGAATGGTATGTGCGGGTTAAATCCCGCCGGTCTGTGCGCGCGCTTCTTGAAGACCGCATCACCGGGCTGAAGCCGCCGGCGCACTATTGCGAACTGGATTTCTAAGGTGTCGGGGGGTCCGAAATCCGGCCCCGGCGACATTCGGGGCGCGCTTGAAGAAAAAGCACGCGAGCTGGGCTTCGACGCCTTCGGCATCACCCGCGCGGAAACCAGCGACAAGGTGGTAGAGGGGCTTCGGGCGTTCGTGGCGCAGGACCGCCACGGCACTATGGCCTGGATGAAAGAGCGCCTGCACCACCGCGAAAGTCCCACGAACCTGTGGCCCGAGGCGAAAAGCGCCATCATGCTGGGCGTCAACTATGGCCCCAAGGAAGACCCGCGCCTGCTGCTTGAGGAAAAGGGCTTCGGCAACATCTCAGTTTACGCGCGCGGCAAGGATTATCACGACATCATCAAGAAACGCCTGAAGGCGCTGGCGCGCTGGATGGTGGAGACCTGGGGCTGCGAACTGAAGGTATTCGTGGACACCGCGCCCGTGCCGGAAAAGCCGCTGTCTGCCGCCGCAGGCCTTGGCTGGCAGGGTAAACACACCAATATGGTCAGCCCCAATTTTGGCAGCTGGCTTTTCCTGGGCGCCATCTATACCACCCTGGACTTGCCCA